>ERZ894232.2494-NODE-2494-length-12908-cov-24.464794_pt1 | contig 12908 bp, 9 predicted proteins | sample MGYA00380296_ERZ894232 | MGnify/ENA primary metagenome ERZ894232 (study PRJEB32331, sample SAMN06328433) | human gut metagenome | biome: human gut microbiome; feature: stool | host: Homo sapiens | collected 2014-08-14 ... | reverse complement strand
GATAGAATACCGCATCCATATATACATGCATCAGATTCTGGAAATCCTTATCATTACAGCTTGCTACCGGGTAAACCGTCTTATCCGGATAAGTCATTGCATTTAAAAATGTATTCAGTGAACCCTTTACCAGTTCTACGAACGGATCCTTCGCCGGGAAATTCTTAGATCCACACAGTACGGAATGTTCCATGATATGTGGTACTCCGGTACTGTCTGACGGCGGTGTACGGAATCCGATATTGAATACCTTGTTGTCATCATCATTTTCTATCAGTAAGATCCTTGCCCCGCTCTTCTTATGCTTTAACAGCATTCCGTGGGATTTGATCCCTTTTAAATCTTCTTCCTTTACTAATTCGTAAGCACTTAAGTCTTTTACACTCATGAATTTCTATGTTCTCCTTTCGTCTGCAATCTTCCATTTTCCCAAAGCAGAAGATTCTTCTGCCCCGTAATATATCTACTGGAATAATTGCCACTCATGCAAGATATTATAACACCTTTCTTATTATTCTGCACCTATCAAAAAAAGACTCCAAAGCAACTTTTGCGCCACATACTTTTATGCAAGGCAAAGAGTCTTTGAAGTCTCTGCTAATTTTAATTTTTTAACAAATCATTTATGAATGGCTTTCTGTTCTCTTCTTCATGAGCAGTAAAGCTGCTACCAGAAGTACCATACCGATTGGAAGACAGATCAATGCATTCTGAACAAATCCGGCAATTACATAAGTAATGCAGGAAACAACTGCAACGGTTGCCGCATACGGTAACTGTGTCGTTACATGGTTGACATGATTACACTGCGCTCCCGCGGATGCCATGATCGTTGTATCCGAAATAGGCGAACAATGATCTCCACATACAGCTCCCGCCATACAAGCTGAGATAGAGATGATCATCATAGTCTCGTTCGTTCCCTGGAATACCGCTACTACGATCGGGATCAGGATTCCGAATGTTCCCCATGATGTTCCAGTTGCAAATGCAAGGAAGCACCCTACGAGGAAGATAATTGCAGGCAGGAAGTTTAATAATCCTCCAGCTGCGGACTGCATAACATTAGCCACATACTCTGCAGCGCCAAGACTGTCTGTCATTGCTTTTAATGTCCATGCAAATGTCAGGATCAGGATTGCAGGTACCATAGCCTTGAATCCTTCCGGAACACATTCCATAGATTCACGGAACTTAAGTACTTTTCTAAGTGCATAGAATACAACCGTAACAACCAATGCGAAGAAACTTCCAAGCATCAGACCTACCGATGCATCACTTGCCGAAAATGCTTTAACAAAGCCTGTTCCACTAAAGAAGCCTCCTGTATAAAGCATACCGCAGATGCAGAAAATGATCAGGACCACTATCGGGAATACCAGATCGATCACTTTTCCCTTTTCTTCTACGATCTCATTCTCAGCATTTGCATATGGCCTGTCCGGTGTAGTATAGATATCACCCTTTACAGCATTATCTTCATGTAATTTCATCGGGCCATAATCAATCTTAAGCACTACGATCAAAACCATTGCAAGAATTGTGAGTAAAGCATAATAGTTATACGGAATCGCACGCATAAAAATAGAAAATCCATCTTCACCTTTTACAAATCCTGTTACAGCCGCTGCCCATGATGAGATTGGAGCGATGATACATACCGGTGCCGCTGTCGCATCGATCAGATACGCCAGTTTCGCACGTGATACATTGTGCTTATCTGTGATCGGACGCATAACACTTCCAACTGTCAGGCAGTTAAAATAATCATCGATAAAGATCAGTATTCCAAGCACGATCGTTGCAAGCTGTGCCCCTACTCTTGTCTTGATGTGAATACTAGCCCAACGCCCAAATGCTGCCGAACCTCCTGCATTATTCATCATGCAGACCATAATTCCAAGAATAACCAGGAATACCAGGATTCCCATATTATAGCTATCTGTCAGTACTCCTACGATTCCATCTTCAAATATATGCAATACTGCCTTTTCAAAATGGAAATTAGACCAGAAGATTCCTCCGATCGCAATTCCGACAAACAAGGAACTATACACTTCTTTCGTGATCAGTGCAAGACCAATTGCCACAATTGGGGGTACCAGTGCCCAGAATGATGAATACATCTTTGGTACATACTCTTTTCCTCCATCTGCCGCAAATACGGTAATTGCACCGCATGCAAAGATCATGAGGCAGGTGAGTACGGCAAAGAGTAATTTTTTTCTTTTTCTCATAACTCTCTCCTTCGTTTTTTTCCAAAAAAATACCATGAACAATTTCCTCTGCGTGGATTGCTCATGGCATATATCATCTTATAAGCAGGACATCCGTATTTTCAGATCATTCAACACTTCATTTATGTCCTCTATATAACTCTAAATACAAATTACATAATTAAACTCTTATATCTTCTATATACTCCGATAGCGCTCCACTTACTGAAGTGACAGTCCGCAGCATATTCTGCTACGTCCCAGGAAGTATATCTCGAATATAATAAGGGATGATATCTTCCTTCGGCAGTTTTCCCTTTCAGGCAGAAATGATTTCCCTTTATCTGTTGTTCTACCTTACTGATGAAACCTGCGCCTCTATCTAGTCTCATTATTCATATAATAATATTTTTATCATCTTTGATCTATTTTGTCAATACAATATGGCAAATGCATGACAACGCAAAACTCCCGCAGATCCTTTCGAATCTGCGGGAGTCATGATTTATACTATTCTATTGCTAATCAGATATGATTACTCCTCTACTTTGTAAAGGTCTGTCAGTTTTGACAGGTAATCGTATCTTTCCATAGCCTCTGCCTCATTCTTAGCGAAGAGTCTTGCAGCCTTTTCCGGATTAGCTCTCTTAAGAGCATTGTAACGAACTTCTCCGTCAAGGAATGCCTGGTAATCTTCTTCCTTAGGCTGTTTGCTGTCAAGAGTGAACTTGCTTCCCTTTTCAGCTGCAGGATTGAATCTGAAGTTGTTCCAGTATCCGCATTCTACTGCTAACTGTTCCTCTGTCTGAGCTTTGCTCATACCCTTCTTGATACCATGGTTGATACATGGAGCGTATGCGATGATCAGAGATGGTCCCGGATAAGCCTCTGCCTCTGCAATTGCTTTTACAGTCTGGTTGAAGTCTCCACCCATAGCGATCTGTGCAACGTATACATATCCATAGCTCATAGCCATGCTTGCAAGGTCTTTCTTCTTCGTCTCTTTTCCGCCTGCTGCGAACTGAGCTGTAGCACCAGTCTTAGTAGCCTTAGAAGACTGTCCACCTGTGTTAGAGTAAACCTCTGTATCGAATACCATGATGTTGATGTCTTCACCACTTGCTAATACGTGGTCAACTCCACCGAATCCGATATCGTAAGCCCATCCGTCACCACCGAAGATCCACTGAGATTTCTTACCGAGGAAGTCTTTATTCTTAACGATGTCTTTGCATGTATCACAATCACATCCGTCTAATGCTGCAACTAATTTATCTGTAGCATCTCCGTTTGTAATACCACATGCGAATGTATCGAGGTATTCCTGGCAAGCTGCCTTAACCTCTGCTGAAGCCTGCTCTGATGCTGCAACAGTTTCAACTTCTTCTTTCAGTCTCTTTCTGATTGCTTTCTGAGCAAGTAACATACCATATCCAAACTCTGCGTTGTCTTCGAACAGTGAGTTAGACCATGCAGGTCCCTGTCCCTTAGAGTTTATTGTGTATGGTGTAGACGGTGAAGAGTTACCCCAGATTGAAGAACATCCTGTTGCATTAGCGATGTACATTCTGTCACCGAATAACTGTGTGATCAGTTTTGCATAAGGTGTTTCTCCACAACCTGCACAAGCTCCTGAGAACTCAAGTAATGGCTGTTTGAACTGGCTTCCCTTAACTGTCTCTGGTTTGAATTTAGCAACAACTTCTGGTTTAACCTCGATCTCACGTCCGAAATCAAAGATATCCTGCTCTGCTGCATTTTCTTCCATGTTTGCCATAACAAGAGCTTTTTCACCCTTCTTACCTGGGCAAACGTTTACACAAGATCCACATCCTGTACAGTCATAAGCTGATACAGTCATAGTGAATTTCATTCCCGGCATACCGATCATATCGATAGCTTTTGTTCCTTCTGGAGCTTTTGCAAGTTCATCCTCTGTAAGTGCTACCGGACGGATAACTGCATGTGGGCAGACATATGCACAACGGTTACACTGGATACAGTTCTCTGACTGCCATACAGGGATATCTACTGCGATACCACGTTTCTCATATGCTGCACTACCTGATGGTGTAGATCCATCTGCATAGTCAGTAAATGTAGATACTGGCAGAGTATTTCCTTCCTGAGCATTAACCTTAGACTGGATGTTCTTAACGAATGCTACAACATCGTCTTTTCCACCCTTAACTTCTGGTGTGAATAATCCTTCGTCTTCACAAGATTTCCAAGATTCCGGAACTTCGATCTCAACTACCTGTTTAGCACCGGCATCGATAGCATCGTAGTTCATCTGTACGATCTTGTCACCTTTTCTTCCGTAAGTAGCTTTTGCAGCTTTCTTCATCAGATCGATTGCTTCTTCTTCCGGAATGATAGATGCCAGTTTGAAGAATGCTGACTGAAGGACTGTATTGATACGTCCGCCAAGTCCGATCTCTTTACCGATCTTAATACCATCAATTGTGTAGAACTTGATGTTGTGATCAGCGATGAATGCTTTTACCTGTCCTGGTAAATGTTTCTCAAGACCTTCCATGTCCCAAGAGCAGTTCAGAAGGAATGTTCCTCCGTCAACTAATTCCTGAACCATGTTGTATTTGTTTACATAAGATGGGTTGTGACATGCTACAAAGTTAGCCTTGTGGATCAGGTAAGTAGATTTGATTGGCTTCTTACCGAAACGCAGGTGAGACATTGTAACACCACCAGACTTCTTAGAGTCATAGTCGAAGTAAGCCTGTGCATACATGTCAGTATTGTCACCGATGATCTTGATAGAGTTCTTGTTAGCTCCTACAGTACCGTCAGCTCCAAGTCCCCAGAACTTACAGTTGATTGTTCCTTCTGGTGTTGTAACCAGTGGTGCACCAACTTCAAGTGAAAGATTTGTAACATCATCGTTGATACCGATTGTGAATCTTTCTTTGTCTGCGTTGTTGAATACTGCAACGATCTGTGCAGGTGTTGTATCTTTAGATCCTAATCCGTAACGTCCGCCGTTAACCGGTACTGCATCGAACTTAGATCCCTTTAATGCAGAAACAACATCCAGGAATAATGGCTCTCCCTGAGCTCCTGGTTCTTTTGTTCTGTCAAGTACGTTGATGTATTTTACTGTGTCAGGAATTGCATCAATTAATGCCTGTGCACAGAATGGTCTGTAAAGACGAACCTTAACAACACCAACTTTTTCACCAGCTGCTGTTAAGTAATCGATTGTCTCTTCGATTGTGTCACATACAGAACCCATAGCAATGATAACTTTCTCTGCGTCTGCTGCTCCGTAGTAGTTGAAGAGTTTGTAATCTGTTCCGATCTTCTCGTTAACTTTGTCCATGTACTCCTGTACGATAGCCGGCATAGCATCGTAGTATGGGTTACATGCTTCTCTTGCCTGGAAGAAAATGTCCGGGTTCTGAGCTGAACCTCTCTGGCATGGGTGATTTGGATTCAGTGCATGATTTCTGAATGCATCGATTGCGTCCATATCTACCAGATCTTTCAGATCTTCGTAATCCCATGTCTCAATCTTCTGAATCTCGTGTGATGTACGGAATCCATCGAAGAAGTTGATAAATGGAAGTTTTCCTTTTAATGCTGCGCAGTGTGCAACTGGTGTTAAGTCCATAACTTCCTGTACGCTGGATTCGCAAAGCATTGCTGCACCAGTCTGACGACAGGCGTAAACATCAGAGTGATCTCCGAAGATATTCAGTGCGTGGCTTGCAAGCGCACGAGCGGATACGTTAAATACTCCAGGAAGCTGTTCTCCTGCTACTTTATATAAGTTAGGAATCATTAACAGAAGTCCCTGTGATGCTGTAAATGTTGTTGTCAGAGCACCAGCAGAAAGAGATCCGTGTACTGCTCCTGCTGCACCAGCTTCTGACTGCATCTCTGTTACCTGAACAGTCTGTCCAAATATGTTCTTTCTTCCTTCTGTAGCCCATTCATCTACATGTTCCGGCATAACGGATGATGGTGTAATAGGGTAAATTGCTGCAACTTCTGTATATGCATATGAAGCATGAGCTGCGGCCTGGTTACCATCCATGGTCTTCATTTTTCTTGCCATTTTCGTTGTTCCTCCTTGATAATAGTACAAATCATATATTGACGTGTATGGTTTTATTATATCTCCTGTATCATCAAAAGTCTAGCGATTCCGACTGTTATTTTGTTCATTTTTTGGTACAAATACAGATTCTCGTATCATTTTGTCGGCATATTTGCCCATAAAACTGAGAATAAATCCCAAATTCATTTGGAAAGAATATGCTTAATAAGCACATACATCACAATCGCAAATGCAAATAAATACCCAATCGCACCAATTGCCGGGATCCCGCAGATCTTCGGGCTCATATTGGTAGTGCAGATAATGCTTGAACTGATCAGCAATGCCATCACCCACAATCCCATTACCACATTCCGCACCAGACGCCTCAGTAACTGTGCCAGATCGTTGGATGCATGCAGATCCAGATTGACTCTTGTCTGACCTTTCATCAGACCATGCAGTGCATCTGCTGCAAGTCCCGGGACTTCTACTGCTTTATGCATCGAACGGTAAAGATTCTTTCCTGCATGTTTTAATTCTTTTTTCCAATCCAGATCTTTCCACATACTCTCTGAAATACGTCTGGATGCGATCTCGATCATATTGATCTGTGGAGCAATGTCTGCAAGCACGCCTTCCATATTAGTCAATCCTCTTGCCAGCATCGTCAGACCATGCGGCATACGGATCTTATTTTCCTTCATCACTTCCATAAGATCCATCATCACTTCTGCAACATCGATCTCTCCCATATCTAAGGACCCATACTTCGACATCAGTTCACTGATATCTTCATACAATACGCTCTGATCTGGTTTCTCTTTAAATTCACCCAGTGCCATGACTGCTTCCTGGATCATGCCGATATCATTTTCTGCAATGCCGCGGATTGCTTTTCCGATCAGTTCTTTATCCCGTTCGGTCAGTCTTCCCATCATTCCCATATCGATCCATACAATCTTGCCATCCTGGATCTTTACATTTCCCGGGTGGGGATCTGCATGGAAGAAACCGTCTTCCATCACCTGTTTGATATAATTATCGATCAGCTTGATCCCGATCTCTTCCAGATCGTATCCGCCTGCCAGAAGTTTCTCTTTATCATCGATTGCAGGCCCTTCGATGTATTCCATGACCAGCACATGCATGGTTGTATATTCCTGATATAGTTTCGGTGTTCTTACATATACGACATCCGCATTCCTTCTGGCAAACTCTTCCATATTCGATGCTTCGGTGAGAAAATTCATCTCTTCCCGTGTCACATTCCAAAGTTCATCCAGTACCTGGTCGAAGTCAGCCATTCCTTTCAGACTGATCGGCGGCATCAGCTTTACTGCCTTCCGAAGGAGTCCGATATCTCTTGCCATAATTTCATAAATGCCTGTTCGTTGAACCTTGATAACAACCTGTTCACCGCTGAGCAGTTCTGCTCTGTGGACCTGTGCAATGGATGCTGATCCCAGTGGTGTATCGGAAATAAATGCAAATATTTCATTCCACGGACAACCATATGCCTGTTCGATCACTTCTTTTACTTCCGCAAATTCCATCGGAGTTACTTCTGAACGCAGACACATCAGTTCATCACAATATCTTTTCGGTAAAATGTCTGAATGCAGTGACATAATCTGACCGATTTTAATATAAGTAGGCCCCAGATCCTCCAGTATCATCCGGAGTTTCCGAGGCGTAATTCCCCTGGTGATTCCATATTTATGAAGTACGGATGTAATCTCCTTTAACCTGGTACGGTATTCTTTGGATTCTCCCTTACTCATGAACCTGTTCCTCTTTAAATATCTTCGTTCTCAGCTGTCTCTTCTTCTGCTGCTTCCTCTGCCGCATCTTCTACCGTCTCTGCAGCTTCAAATTCTTCCTGTTTTTTCTCCATCTCATCAATTCTCTGTTTCAACAATGCCATCTGTTCCGGAGTCATCTTATCCAAAAGCTCATCCAGTTCTTCCGGTGAAGATGTTTTTACTTTTACATTCACTTTTTCTTTTACTGTCGACTTGATGTTATGCTTAAGTTCTTCATTCAGTGCTTTGCCCTGTTCAACAGTCAGCTCACCCTTTTTCACCATCTCATCCAGAAGTTCTTTTGATTTCTCTCCTGTGACTGCAACTGCTCCGATTCCTGCAAGTAATACTTTCTTTAATCCGCTTCCTAATTTTTCCATAGATCGTTCTCCTTTCGATGTCTATATAGACAGGCTTTCCAAAAGCTTTGGAATAAATATGATCATCCCTGCAATTGCTGCCATGATTGCCGCGATCAGTACTGCTCCTGCTGCAGCATCTTTTGCAAGCTTTGCAAGCGGCTTTCTCTCTTTCGTGACCAGATCGACCACTGCTTCTACCGCCGTATTCACCATTTCCAATGCCATGACCATACCAAACAATGTCAGGCAGATACACCACTCTACCGGTGTAATATGAAATACGAATCCTGCGATCACCACACAAACCATTGCCACACAATGAATCTTCATATTCCGTTCCTTCGTTACCACTGCAAATATTCCGGCAAATGCATAGCCGAAGCTTTTATACAATGGATCTTTCTTTTGTTTCTTCATTTTTGCACCTGTCCTTTGTTTTCTTACATTTTAACACATTTTGCACAAATTTACACAAACATTGTATGTATTTTGTTTTATTTTAGAAACAATACGGACTTTTAAAGAAAAGTATGACCTTTTATAAATTCTGCATCCAGCATAATTTTTCTATCAAAATAAGAGGACAAAAATAAATACAGGGATTCTGCTTCTTATACCAAAATCCCTGTATTTTATCACCATATGCTCTACAGAACTTATATTCTATTATACATTCTCTGCATTCATTCCTTTGAGAATTCTCTGATTTTTCTCTTCCACATTCAGCTTTTCCGTAAATTCTTTCGTTTCTTTCACTATGACTTTGCTGAGTGCAAGCAAGGCTATCAGATTCGGGATTGCCATCAATGCATTGAAGATATCTGCGATATTCCATACTGCCGCAACCGTCATATATGGTCCGATGAATACACATATAATATAAAGCCATCTATACGCTCTTACAGCTTTCATATTCTTATTAAACAGATATTCCAGACATCGTTCTCCGTAATAATCCCATCCAAGAATCGTTGTAAATGCAAAAAATACCAGACAAATCATCAATGCAAAGGATGCCACAACCGGCGGGAACGGAAGTCCCTTCTGGAAGGCCGCTGTCGTAATTTCCACACCTTCCAGTCCCGTATTCCATGTTCCTGTAATGACAATAGAAAGTCCTGTCATCGTACAGATTACGATCGTATCAATAAATGTACCGGTCATTGACACCAGTCCCTGTCTTGCAGGTTCTTTGGTCTGTGCTGCAGCCGCTGCGATCGGTGCACTTCCAAGTCCGGATTCATTCGAGAAGATTCCTCTGGCAATACCTTTCTGCATTGCTACGATCATACTTCCCATTGCGCCACCGGCCAGTGCGCTTCCGGTAAATGCTGATTTTACAATTGTTACAATAGCTGCCGGAATTGCGGTAATATTTGTCACCATGATAATGACTGCCAATACTACATACAGAACCGCCATGAACGGAACGACGATCTCAGATACTTTTGCAATTCTCTTGATTCCACCTAATACAACCATTCCGACACATACCGTCAGTACTAGACAGGATATTACAGTTGCCCATGAATAATCATTTCCAAATAATGCTACTGTATGCGCCATGTCCGGATCAAAAAAGTTACGGACTGCAGATGAGATACCATTCACCTGTGTAAATGTACCGATTCCGAATAATCCGACTCCTGCCCCGAAGAATGCAAATATCTTTGCAAGCCATCTGAACTTTACACCCATTCCATTCTCAATATAATAGAATGGTCCGCCAAGTACATGCCCGTCTTCATCGATCGTACGGTATTTTACTGCCAGAAGACCTTCCGAATACTTCGTTGCCATTCCTAAAAATGCCGTCAGAATCATCCAGAATAACGCTCCCGGTCCACCTGCAGAAATTGCGGTTGCCACACCGACGATATTACCGGTACCGATTGTTGCCGATAATGCGGTACAAAGAGCTCCAAAGCTGGTTACTTCTCCGTGTCCGTCTTCTTCATTTTTCACCATGAATTTTAACGCTTTTCCAAGATACCTTACCTGAAGAAGGCCCAAGCGCACAGTCAGAAAAATTCCTGTGACCAGAATTAAGATGATTAACGGAAGTCCCCATACGACTCCGTCAAACCATGTGATAAAAGTGTCAATACGTCCAAAAATTCCCATAATTCATTCCTCCATCCTTTTGCCTGAGAGATTTGCAGATCTGTTTTCTGCTTACACCTTCGGCGCTTTTCATTTCATTACGAAAAGACTCTCCTGAGTTTTTTATGATAACGTAATCGCATTGCAGCAAATTCGTCAAAGTAATTGTCATTATTTTGAGAATAAATCCTCACCCAAATCGCTTTAGCACGTCTTTGCTTTAGCACGATGTAGGATAGCTTATCATGAATCTTTACATATAGCAAGATATTTTATAATTAAAAATGCAGGCAGCATTTATAAGTTATAATTATAATTCCTGTCTGCATCTGTATTTTTATTCTTTTCCGACTGCCTTTCAGAATCCGAAATCTGCATAATCTTCCGGCAAAAAACGGTGATAGATCATATGACACCCTTCGTCCTTAAAGCAGTAATAGTATTCGTCCTCATTTTCTTCCGGAAATCTTACCCAAAAGTCAAATTCTCCGTTGTGCATATCTCCCACCCTGATATCTTTTGCCTCTTTCTGAAATATCGCAAGGATATCTTCTTTTTTGATTCCGTGATTCATCATCAGTTCCACCAGCTTTTTGATGAATTCATTTTCTGCCGTATGTTCATGTACATAGACACTTCCCTGTTCTGGAATATGCAGGCAGAATCTGTCTTTTTTGTGCGTCACACAGATATCTCCGAGTTTTTTCTTTACTTCTTCCGGGAACTGTTCCAGACGTGTCTGCATCTCATCCACATCGTCATCCGCCTCAAAGAAATGATTGAGGGAAATCAATGGATAATACAAACGGATCTCTTCTTTTCGAAATCCAAGTTTTGCCTGTTCTTCTTTTATAATATCGATCAAATTTTTTTCCAAACGTTTAAATCCCATTTCTGTTCTACGTGCTCCTTTTATTTTTCATATATTCAGCTTTCCTGTTCCATGTCTCTTAATTGACAAGTCCATTTCCAATACATTATACTACATTTATAATATTTACTGTATTTTAACATCAGATTTTTAAGGAGGAAATTTATCATGATCATCAAACATGGACTTGTGGTAGATCCTGCATCTGGTCTGTCCGAGCATATGGATATACTGGTGAAGAACGGAAAAATTGCAAGAATCGCACCTGAAATTTCAGAAGATTCCGAGGAGATTCTAGAAGCCGGAGGACTCGTTGTCGGACCGGGACTCATCGATACACATGTACATTTCCGTGATCCGGGATTTACATATAAAGAAGATATCCATACAGGAGCAAAGGCATCTGCAAAAGGCGGGTTTACTACTGTAATCTGTATGGCGAATACATCCCCTACTGTCGACAATACAGACACCCTAAAAGATAATCTTGCACGTGCTTCCAAAGAAGATATCCGTATCTTCCAGGCTGCTGCAATCTCCCGTTCATTAAAGGGCCGGGACGAAGTAGACATGCTTGCATTAAAAGAAGCCGGGGCATGCGGATTTACCGATGACGGCATCCCTCTTCTGAATGCTGAGTTCTGCTATCAGGCGATGAAAAATGCCGCAAAGTTAAACGTTCCGATCAGTCTTCACGAAGAAGACCCGGCTTTTATCCGCAACAATGGAATCAATCATGGCAAAGTATCCGATGCACTCGGCATCTACGGTTCTCCATCCATTGCCGAAGAAGCACTGGTGGCAAGAGACTGTCTTCTGGCGCTCCGTTCCGGTGCAGATGTTGTAATCCAGCATATCAGTTCCGGTGTATCGATTGATCTGATCCGTACATACAAAAAACTGGGGGCAAAATTACACGCTGAGGCAACACCGCACCACTTCTCCTTAACAGAAGACGCTGTTTTGGAACATGGCACGCTGGCAAAGATGAATCCGCCGCTTCGTACGGAAAATGACCGCCAGCAGATTATTGCAGGACTCGCTGATGGAACTATTGACCTGATTGCTACGGATCATGCCCCACACAGCACAGAAGAAAAATCCAAACCGATCACAGAAGCCCCAAGCGGCATTATCGGTCTCGAGACCTCCCTTGCACTCGGTATCACCAACCTTGTAAAGCCCGGATATCTGACCATGATACAACTTCTGGAAAAAATGACAGTGAACCCTGCAAAGCTATACCATCTGCCTTACGGAACAATTCAGGAAGGTGCAGATGCAGACTTTGTTATATTTGACCCTGATGAAACATGGATCCCGAAAGAATATGCTTCCAAATCATCAAACTCACCATTTACCGGAGAAGAACTTACCGGTAAGGTGAAATATACGATCTGTGGAGGAAACGTCGTATATTCTGATATAAAATAAGCTTGGGATTTAATTTATTAACGGGGAAGCGGCCTCTCAGTCCTTGAAGGAAACAAT
>ERZ894232.2493-NODE-2493-length-12913-cov-655.970291_pt1 | contig 12913 bp, 10 predicted proteins | sample MGYA00380296_ERZ894232 | MGnify/ENA primary metagenome ERZ894232 (study PRJEB32331, sample SAMN06328433) | human gut metagenome | biome: human gut microbiome; feature: stool | host: Homo sapiens | collected 2014-08-14 ... | reverse complement strand
ATATCCTATCTCTTTCAACAAATAGAAGAGGGTGAATCATAAACTTATGACACATCCTCATCTTGCTTAATATTCCATCGAGAAGGTGATACCTCTTAGCAGACATTTTACTTAAATGCCTGAATATACTGCTTTAAAGCATCACGTAATATCTCTTCACAACTCTTTTTTGTCTTAATCTTAGTTCATAGTCTTCATCAGACAAATAAGTCTGAACACCATGCATAGTGGCTCTTTTCTCTGCAAGAGACATCTTCTGTTTCTTAACAGCAGTATGCTGTAGCGGTATTGATGGCATGGATTGAAAAACAGGTTTAAAAAGCATGAAGTTTTAGCAGTAAAGTTTAAATTAATTATCCATTGTTGTCAATTTCGCAGAATCTTTAGTCAAAATTGGCAAAAACTGTTTATTCCAAATCTACAAACCGGGTTGGCACGTAACTTGCTCCTACATAGAGTGAAAGCCGAAGCCGAAAGGGCAAGGGGAACGACAAGAACCCTAAGTAATGACAGTTGAGGGTTTCTAGAAATCCTTGAGCCTCGTAAGCCGAAGCAATCGTTATTAAAAAGGATAAATTAAAAACAATGAGAAATCCCGACTGAGCCGGAAGGCGAAGAGAGGACGAGAAAAATAGAATTTGGAGGTTTTACATTATGTTGTTAGCTCGTAGAAATAACAGTGTTTCAAATTGGTTGAACAGTTGGTTTAATGACAACTTCTTTGATACAAACTTGATGCCACGCATGAACGCAACAGCTCCTGCAGTCAACGTCAAGGAAAGTGCTACAGCTTATACGATGGAGGTTGCAGCTCCTGGTTTGAAGAAAGATATGGTCAAGATGAACATCGATAAGGATGGCTATCTGAATGTATCCATCGAGAACAAGGATGAGAAGAAGGAGGAGAAGGAAGAGCATTACTTGCGTCGTGAGTTCTCTTACAGCAGCTACTCTCAGAGTTATGCTTTGCCAGAGGATGCTGATCAGGAGAAGATTTCCGCTGAGGTCAGTGACGGTGTCTTGAAGATTGAGATTCCTAAGATAGCCAAGGAGGAGAAGAAAGACGATGTTAAGCACATTGAGGTTAAGTAATCTTTCTTGAAGTGCTATGTAGCTTTCAAGATACATTCATTGCATCGAGAAAATAATTAAAACTGGGGGCTAGTCCTGATTATGGGGCTAGCCCTTTTTTGAATATATGAATTTAATTTTGGAAAGGATCAAGGATGATTAGAATATTTATTTCACTTGTTTTCTGTCTGATGTCTGCCTTTGCCTGTGCGCAGTCAAACCAGTCAGATAATATGTATCAATGGGGAAAAAACAAGGCCAGCGAGCAGTTGGTCAATGGTCTGAAGTCACGTCAGAAAACTCTCTGGAAAGAACAGCGCGATTTGCAAAACCGGATAGATAGTGTATATTGGGATGAAGCATTGGACGCTATTAAGGATACTACCTTTACCTTTGAAGCTGACAAGGTAGTTTTCCCGTATGGGCAGATTGCCTATGTTAATTCCAACACCAATTTCGTTTCCGTCAATAAGGACGATGCTGTTGTGCAGGTTGCCTTCAATGTACCCTTCTCCGGACCTAATGGCATTGGTGGAGTTACGGTTCAGGGAAGCGTAAGTGGATACAAAATTCAAACAGACAAGAAAGGGACTACACAAGTAAGTATGAGTGTTACTGGTATTGGTATCTCTGCCCAAATCTGGATTACCATGTATAAGGGAAGCCATGAAGCCAGTGTGGAAATTCTGCCAAACTTCAACTCTCGTAGGCTCACCCTTAATGGAGTCATACTACCTCTTCACAAGAGTACTGTATTTCAAGGGCGAACATTATAACAAAGAAGCCTGCTGACAATTATAGCCAGCAGGCTTTTTGCTTTCTTCGTCTTTCTGTCCCAAAAACTATGATTTCATGTCCAAAACTCTTCTTCGCCAGTGGGTTGCATCTTGCCCCCGCACTTTGGGCAAGTATGCATATCCCACCTGTGAATCCTGTCAGAACCACATCTTAGACATAGATTCCCAATGACGGCAAGCAGACGCCGATAATCATGTGCTTTATGATGTGTGTACGCAAACAGGTTGCATAAAACGTGCAATCGTTTGCACAAAGAAATGTAACCTTTTTGAAACTTTTTCTTGCTTCATATTGGATTTCCTCTTAAATTTGCAGCCGAAAATAGATACCAACTAACAAACGAAGGCTAAGTTTAATATAAACGAAACCAAATATAAAAGTAAAGATATGATGAAGCAAACATTCATAAAATCAGCTATGTTGCTGCTGCTGATCCTTTCAATGGCAACGACGCGAGCGCAGGAGGTCGCTCTGAAGACCAACTTACTGGGATGGGCTTCCACATCTGCCAACGCCGGCATCGAAATCGGCACGGGCAAGAAAACAACCTTCCAACTCTTCGGTACCCTGAACCCCTGGAAGTTCTCGGGCGACAAGAAGATGAGATTCTGGAATGTTATGCCAGAATACAGATGGTACACCTGCCAGAAGTTTGGAGGCCATTTCTTCGGAATTCATGCCTTAGGCGGTGAATACAACATTAAAAACATTGACATGCCCTTCGGCATCCTGCCGAAAACTCTGGAGGGCAGGCATTATGAAGGCTGGTATGTAGGTGGAGGCCTTACCTACGGCTATCAGTGGTTGCTTAATAAGCACCTCAATTTCGAAGGGTCTATCGGTTTGGGATATGCCTACAGTCCTTACAAGCTTTACGGACGATGCGAAAAATGTCTCGACAAAGACCACCGCAACTATGTGGGCCCTACAAAAGCCGCACTATCTCTCATATACGTGTTCTAAGAATTTAATTTAACTGTGGTTTTAAACTGACAATAAAAACACGTAATAACTAGACAGAATACAAAAAAAAATAGGGAAATCATAATATGGATAAAATGAAGCTTTATGCGGTCATTTCGCCCCTCTGCATACTCCTTTCTCAGGGCATCATGCCTGCTCAGGCTCAACAGCTGGCAGGGGGTAAGGTTCAGGTAGAAAGCGTTTTAGCACGCAAGAACGGCAACCGGATGGACGTTGCCTTCCGTATGAATCTGAACGATTTGAAGATGAAATCAGAGCAGCAGATTGTTTTCACACCGGTAATGGTAGGAACTGATTCTATCGCTCTCAACCCTATCATCATCCAGGGTAGAAACCAGGCTGTAAGATACCGCCGACTTGCCGACAGCAAGAAGAATCCGCAGGCACAGGTTCTTACCCGCAAGAACAAGACCAGTCAGCAGGTTTACTTCGTCCAGTCTGTTCCTTATCAGAAATGGATGAAGAAGTTCAAACTCTCGGTGAAAGAAGATCTCTGCGGATGTGGCAACCTGATAGAACAGGACAATACGCCGATTGCGGATATCGACCGTACACCGAAGATTACGAAGGATTTCTTTGTGCAGCCGAAGGCGGAAGCCAAGAAGGTGAGAGCCGAAAAGGGTGAAGCCTATCTCAGCTTTGTGGTTAACAAGAGTTATATTCTTGCCAACTTCCGTGAGAATGCTACTGAGCTGAAGAAGATTACTTCCACCATCGACCTGGTGAAGAACGACAAGAACGTTGAAATCACAGATATTGATATCCATGGTTTTGCTTCGCCTGATGGTTCGTATGCCAACAACAAGCGCCTTGCCAACGAGCGTGCAGCTGCCCTCCGTAAATATGTGAGCAGCCTCTACACCTTAAACTGCAAGCTCTTTACCTATCAGGCTACACCGGAAGACTGGGAAGGATTCAAGAAGAAGATCCAGGCTAGTCATCTGGCTGATAAGGAAGCAATTCTCGAGATAGCTAACTCCTCGCTGGCTCCCGACGATAAGGACCTGAAGATCAGAAAGCTCCATCCGACTAGTTACCGCTATATCCTGGATCATATCTATCCTCGTCTCCGTCATAGCGACTATACGGTAACCTACACGGTTCGTCCGTTCAGCATCGAAGAGGCCAAAGAGATATTGAAGACCAAACCACAGCAGCTTTCTCTGCAGGAGATGTTCCTGGTGGCACAGACTTACGAGCCGGGTTCGCCAGAGTTTAACGAGGTATTCGACATCGCCGTCCGTCTCTTCCCAGATGATGAGACAGCGAATCTCAATGCCGCCTGCACCGATTTGCAGAAAGGTGATCTTACTTCTGCCGAAAAGCATCTTGCCAAGGCAGGCAACTCGAAAGAGGCAGAGCGTGTAAGAGATGTCTTCAAGCAGATAAAGGAATTGGAATAACAGAAAATTAGAGAATAACGATTATAAACAAGCTTAACTTTCAAAGATTATGAAGATTAAACATTTATTTGGCTTGGCTGTCATCGCAGCTATGACAGCAAGCTGTTCAAGCAATGAGGACCTGGGAACCGCAGGTCCAGGTACTGGTACTAATGAAACTGGTGTTGGTTATGCAACTTTCACCATCAACTTGCCTTCGGTAAGTGGAACTCGTGCTGCAGATGCTGGTGGTGCTGAAATGGATGAAGGCACAGCAAAAGAGTATGCTGTAAAAAGCGCAACTGCCCTTATTTTCCAGAAGTATGGTTCAGATGAAGGCTCTTGCAAGTTTGTTGAGAGCGTAGATTTACCAACAGCTGCTGCAGATTGGACTGACGATACTACAGGTGGTATCACAACAACTTCTAAAAAGCTAGTAGCAAAGCTTACTAATGTGGATACCAAGAATCAATATTATGTTTTGGTTTTGCTTAATAACAATAAAACTGGTGGAGTAAAGGTACCATTGCCTACTGTTGGTCAAAGTTATAATGAGTGGAACAGCCAAATTTTGAATCCTTCAGTAGACGATTTGGCGGCTGATAATGACTTCTATATGGCTAATGCTCCGTTGAAAGGAACTGCCTCACCAACAACTTTGGTTACTATTAATAAAGAAAATATTTATTCTTCCAAGGAAAAAGCAGAGGCAGGAACTAGTGCCGCAACAGTTTATGTAGAGCGTGGTGTAGCGAAGATGTCTGTTAATGATCCTAAGACAAAAACAGTTATAGACAAGGCAACAAATACTTCTACACAGAGTACAGTAGAATTCAACAATTGGGCTTTGGATATCACAAACAAGAAGACATACGCTGTTCATAATATTGATGGCTTGAGCACAGATTTCCCTGCCATTTGGACTACTCCTCGTTTCATAGGTACTAACAGCCGTGTTTATTGGGGTAAGGATCCTAACTACAATTTGGATAATCTCAATAAAAAAGAGGCAGATAGAGAGGCAGAATTCAATTTCATCAAAGCTACAAGTGGAATCAACAAAACCTTCAAAGAGTCAGCATATTGCTTAGAGAACACCTTCAACTTGGCAAACATGTATCAGGGTCAGACAACCCGCGTTATCTTCAAGGCAACATATACTCCTAAGGATGATGCAGGCAATCCCCTTGCAGAGCAAGATGGAACATTCTACACCATCGGTAATATGACAAATATCCTGAACGAAGCAGCCTTAAAGACTGCAGTTAATACTGCAGCAACTTCAGTTCTCCCAGGTTGTACAGTTGACTATACAAATCTCAAGACAGAAGGCTCTCATGTGATTACCTTGGCAGATATCAAGGATTCTACTGATAAAACTCTTGTTGCCGATAAAGATTATAGTGGTAAGACAGGTACACAAATCGTTAAAGAGATTAATGATAAACTCGGCTTGATTGATGGAGCAGGACATGCAGAAGCGATGGTTGGTATCAATACATACGCACAGGGTGTTACATATTATATCGCTCGTGTTAAGCACTTCGGCTCATTGACTCCATGGAACTCAGGTGAATCTTATGGAGACAACAACGACAAGTATCTTGGCCGTTATGGTATGCTCCGTAACAACTGGTACGAATTGAAAGTTGGCAACGTCTATGGCCCTGGCTACCCTGGTGTACCTCCAGTAGACCCAAATCAGCCAGATGATGAGAATGAGAAGTATCTTAGCGTCAGCGTAAAGATCCTTTCTTGGGCTAAGCGTTCAGACACAGTCGATTTGTAATCCATTACACATTATTATATATAGTTCAGCCGCTCTAGCGCTAAGGAGCGGCTGGCTATCTCGGAAAAATAAGAATCTATTTATACACTTTACTTTTTCATAAAACAGATAAGCATCATGGCAAACAAGAAGTTTAACAGTTGGATCAAGAATATATGCATGGGATGGGGCTTCATCATGGCCGGCAGTATGCTCAGCAGCTGCAACGACTTGATGCACGACGACCTGCCTCCTTGTGACATGGGTGTTGACTTGCAGTTCAAGTACGACTACAACGTGCAGCGTGCCGACATGTTCAAAGATCATGTGGGCGGACTCAGCGTATTCGTATACGACGAGCAGGGCAACTTCATTGCTCGCCATGATGCCTATAACGATGCGACATCACAGCCGCTCAAGGACCCTAACTATGCCATGCGAATCAATCTGGAACCGGGCAAATACAGATTCGCAACCTTCGCCTTCCAAAAGAAATACGAAGATGCACTTGCGCAGCCAGGTGCCAAATTCCAGATAGCTCTGCCACAGCAGGGTGACAACATCACCTCCCTCCATGCCCGTCTCGACCGCGAACAGGGCAAGGTAAACAACCAGAGCCAACCGCTCGATACACTCTGGCAAGGACTCAGCAACGAACTGGTTGAAGTAAAAGACCTGCAGGTTACACGCCATACCATCGGTCTGGTTCGTGATACCAAGCAGCTCACCATCAGCCTGCATCAGACCGACGAGCCTGCCAACATCAATGCCGATGACTTCAGTTATCAGATAACCAATGCCAACGGCGATATCAGTTACGACAACTCTCTCCTCCCCGACGAGGAGTTGACATATACCCCATACTACACCTGGACCACTGAGTTTAAGGATACCGAGGGCAATGTAAAGGAGCGTACCGCTCATGCCGCCCTCATGTTCTCCCGACTCATCTGGCATCCGGCAGAAGAAAACGACAAGAACGCCATCCTCACCATCACGAACAAGACTACTGGCGAAGAGGTGGCACGCATCAATCTTGCAGACTTTCTGGCTCAAGGCCGTGGTGCCTTCGAAGCCCGCCATTATTCAGAGCAGGAATTCCTGGACCGAGAGTACGACTACAAGCTCGACTTCTTCCTCCAGGGCAACCAGTGGAAGTATGTGCAGCTCAGCATTTCCATCCTGGATTGGAGCAAGCGCATCCAGCGTGTCGATTTCTAACCGTTTCAGGTGTCAGAGCCCCTTCCGGGCATTTAGCTCATAAGAGTATTTGACTTTAAAAATTAGAAACAATGAAAATACGAGATTTCATTTTAAGTTTAGTTAGTTGGTTTATATTGTTGGTTACAGTAAGTTGCTCTGACGAACTTGGAGGCGAGCGCGCTCCCATTTCGTCAGAAAGCAACTTGCATGTACTAGTGCCAACCGTGCTCAGCAGCCGCGGCACCCGTGCCGACGATGCTTCCGGCCTTCCTACCTATAATGCCACGGTAGATGAATGCCAGATCAACGACCTGACCCTCTATGCTTTCCCTACAGGAAATGAAGGCAAGCTCCTGGTAGAGGCGCTCCCTGCCCCACTGGCTTCGATGATGCTGGAGCAGCATGTAGCTAACTATCAGCTCAATATCGAGCCGGGCACTTACCATATCTATGTGGTTGCCAACATGAACAAGGTGTTGAGTGGTCAGACTATCAAAACTGAAGATGATCTCAAAAATATAGTACTGAACTATGTAGCTGGAACAGAACCGGGAATGCCGGTTTCTACAAACATCCCGATGATTTATGAGCCAAAGGATGTGAACGGTAATATCATCGATACAAAAATAGAAAAAAGTGGTGATAAATATACCGAGGTGGTAGCTAACCTGAAGTTTACATGCGTAAAGGTTAAGCTCAACCTGCTCTTCGACCCTACTGCTGAAGGTTCTGTATTCAATGGTAATAGCTATCGCATCAAGGATATTCTGGCTCAAAAGCTTTCTCCTAGCACCACGCTGAGTTGGAATGGAGCATTTAGCAATTCTAATGTTAGCCCAGATTATGCCAAAGGTTTTGAAAATGAAGTTTATGCAACTTCTTCTGAGGCAAGCAATAAGGGTGGTTATTATAAGGCGGGAGACTGGACAGAGAAAGCAGACAATGCCAATGTGAATAATAAGAACATCATCACCCTTGTTCAGGGTGCTACTCCTACAGCTGCTCCACAGAATGCCGCCGATAAGTGGCTTTTCCAAGGCACTTACTATCTGCCTGAGCGTTATATCGCCGATGCCTCTCAGCAGTCTACCCTCAAAGTTAATGGCTTTGTGAATGGTAGCTTTGAGAACAACTATACGATTAAGCTGGGACATCGTCAGGACGAGAGCCCAACTTCCACCGAAGTTCCGACCTTCCCTCGTGGCACCTATTATGAGATTATCGGCAACATCAAGAGTCTGGGAAACATGACTCTCGACTGTAATGTGAGCGTAAAGGACTGGACTCCTGTAACGATAGATGCCGACTTCAACCATACTACTTTGTGGGTAAGCAAGACGAAGGCGAGCGTAACATCTACCACGACAGACTCCATCGACTATGAGTCGAACGTAATGCTGACGGAGGCAGATTTCGGTTGCGATGAAAAGGTAACAACATCCAGTGGTGAGAAAGATGTGATTGTGTTGAGCAAGCTAGATGCAGTGAAGAATCATAGAATCACATTCAAAATCAACGAGGACATTAAGTTCTCCGACTATAATGGAAATTACAAGGGTACGGCAAAGGTTTGGATTAAGGCTGGTAACATTAAGAAGTATCTCGATGTAACCTATGATGCCTCTCCTTATTTTGAGGTAAATCCACAGGAAGTAACCATCTATTGGGGTAGCGACAACAATACCAAAGTGGTACAGTTTAAGACCAACCTCGGCGGTTTGGCTTTCACCGGTAACACCTCTTCCACCGTAGGTAAGTCAACCATTCTGGCATCTTGCGATAAACCTGATACTTCAGAAGGAACCTTCAAGATTAAGGCAACCAGTGACCCTGTTACCACGACAGTACATTACCTCACTGTGCAGCCAAAGGAATCTGCAGAAAGCTTCAACTTTGTCAAGAAAATCAAGGTAACGGTAAAGCCTGCAATGGGTAAGTATCGTATCAACTTCCGTGCCATCAACGACCGCGCACATTATAAAGGAGGTAATAAAACTGATAATTATGAGGGTACACTTGAAGAAAAAAAGAAAGAGACTTATAATGGAACTGAAGGAAATACCAACTGGGCAGATGGATGGTATGATTTAGATGACCGAGTTTACATACCTAAGCCAGGCTCTCATTATACCTATGTCTATACCCAGATTGGTGAGACAACCGGAACTGAAGCCAACTCTAAAGTTTGGAAATTTACAGAACACTGGCCTGGTGATAAAATGGTTGCGGATTATACGAATGTGGGTTGGTATTACGTGGACTTCGAAGAGAATGCCAAGTCGAAATATACAGAGCATGGTGCTACGGGAGAAAAGACCATCAAGCCTGGTGAAACATTGATTATATTCAGTAACAATACCAATAAGGAACAAGGTTATACGCTTCATCGTTGCACTCACCACTTGGAGCCGGGTATTCCTCTCTTCGACTATGAGGATCGAGAGGGTTGGATTGTCTATGATCCAACATCAGATCCTACTTGGAACATATATGATGCCATGCCAACTATTGAGAACATCAACTTTACCATTTACACCAAATTCCCGACTTGCGGATGGTTCAAGGTATATGGTGTCGCCAATGGCAAAAATGGTAATGACAGTAATAAAGAGCGCGAGTCTTTTACCATCTATGATACAGCGCATAAAAGTTGGTCATGCGATAATTTGAATAATGGTTGGTATAAGACTGTGATTACCCTCAAGGCTGTTAAGGGAGACCACGAGAAGGACATCAGAATCAAAAGCGACAACAAAAATACAGGTGGAGAAAGCGTCCTGCTTTTCAATGGCAACAGCTATGAGAAGCATAATGACACAGGCTATTACGATGGCTCCTCTTGGCACGCTGGCAAGCCATCTGGTGTGGATTAAATAAGATTAGAATCAGATTTGAACACTGTTATAAATCAGTTTAAGCAATGAAGAAGATCAAACATTTAATGATATGGATTGGATTGCTCCTAAGCCTTGTTTCCTGCAAGGATACGATGGAGGCTATCGGACTCGGCGGGGATGAAATCCCTGCCGAGGGACTTGTCTTGAACCTTCAATTGACTAACTTCACCAAGCAACAGATTGGTACAAGAGCGGGGGCCTCGGAGACATTCAATTCGCTCTGCGCTGTGTTCTATGGAGATAAGGACAAATACTTAGGCAAGACAGATTGCTATTCTACCTTATCACCACGGCAGCCTGATGGCAGCTACAAGGTAAAGATAACCAATGTACCTGCTGGTACCAAGAATGTACATCTTGTAGCCAATGCCAGCGACATGACGGATGCCGAGGCACAAGACTTGCAGTCTCTCACTGCTGCTAAGGAGAGAGGCCCTCAGCTTGATGCCCCTATCTGCTGGGGTAAAATTTCAATAGATACACTTTTGGAAGCTAATCCTTCAGTGACGATGTTGCGCCAATGCGCCAAGATAAGTTTGGAGATAGACAATAGCATCCAGAGTAATTTCACTAATGCAGGCTTGTATGTCTATAACATGGCAACCAAGGCAGCCATAGCTCCTGCCAATTATATCGAGCCAACGACCAATGACTTGGCGGAATCTACCGATCTCAGAACGGACAACCCATTGGGCGGCGGTACCGCAACCACCGTGGCAGTAAATGAAACTTCTGCAGGCAAGGCAATGGTGATCATCAAGGCGAAATATAAGAAAAGAGAAGGATATTATAAGGTGGCACTCTACAAGGATGCTAAAGAGAAAATCCAATATGCCTTGCTCCGTAACCACCATTATACCATCAAGGTAACCAAGGTAAACGACTATGGCTTCTCTACGCTTGAAGAGGCTAAGAAGAGTCTGCCAGAGAATAGAGTGGAAGTAGAGGTGCGGGACGATAACCCAGAAATCACCCAAATGATAGCTTGCAAAGACTATGAACTGGGAGTGAGCGATTATCAGGAGGTAGATGCAAACACAACAGAGGCTACCGTAACCATTGTTACTACCTTGCCAAAGGCAACGAGTAGTGATAGTGCGCTATATAGTGTCAAGAGAAATAATTCTTGGATAACCGCTTGTCAGCAAGAGACCGTGAATGATATACCAGAGACAAGCAGATCTTCTAAAGGCAAGAAATATACCTTGAAGCTTACGCTTGAAAAGAATAACCAATCAGAGAATCCACGTACAGGAACCATCACCGTTACTTCTGGCGACCTTTCTCTGGATATAACCATCAAGCAGGCTGGTTTCGACTTTAGAAAAGATGATCCTGATAGAACCGTTATCATGCAGTATAATAACTCCACCGTAGCTGTCAACTATTTCAAGTGGTTGGATAGAGATGTGCAAGGCATCACTCCTGAAGAAATGCAAGGGGCTGTGAGAAATGATGGTTTGCATTTCTGCGTGGGAATAGCCGATATCACGTATCTTATCCCTAAACTTAATGGTGATCAGATTACTAAAAAGGATGATAAAATCAAAGTGGAAGAAGATAAAGGTAAGTGGAAGGTAAGCCTTGCCAATACTACGGTAAATGAAGATTTGTGGAAGGCTTCATTTACCATCAAGAACCAGGCTGGCATCGAGATCACTTATCCTGTTTATCATACTGGTATCTTCCATAAGATAGATGAGAATTCCAAGGTATATAAGGATTATCAGTTGGCAGAAAACGGAGATAACGAGAAGAAGGTGAAGGGCTGGTTCTATTATGGTGTGGTAAAGGTACAGGGAAAAAAGACCGATAAAACCACCACTACTTATTATATGTTAGACCGCAACCTAGGTGCATCCAACAATGGTTACTATGCCCCAGATGTGGTGGCACTGGCAAAGAACAAGAAAGCCATTGGTGGCTATTTCTGTATCTCTGAAAAAAAGAGCACCAGCGATGCCACTCAGGATCTCTCCAGCACCTTGGCACCAACAGGCTATACCATTCCAACTGATGCCGTGTTCGAAGAGTTAGTTAATGCTGGCAATCTGGAGGTGGTACCACAGTCCACATCGTTAGGAGAAACTTACAACTGCGTGCGTATCAAGACGGTGGATTCCGAGTTGCCATACATCTATCTGCCTATGGGTGGATTCTTGGAGGGCGAGAGCCATAAGAACCCTATCCATGTAAATCTCTGGACCAAGACTTTGCTGTCAGGTACGCAGGGCTTCGGTACCAACAGTCCTGAATATGGTTTCTGGTATAGATACTTTGATGTTTACAACAAGAGGAAAGGATTATCCAATATGAGATTCGTGAGTGGTAGCAACGGCATGAACAATGGCCGCTACAAGGCGATGCCAATACGCCTGATTCTGAAATAAACATCAGATAAGTGATAAATACAATAACATCTTTTACTTATATATAATTAAAGTATAAAAAACAGCTGTTTTACAAAGAAGAGGGTGTGTCATAAGCCACACCCTCTTCCTTGATTCTTAGCTTCACTCAAATCTGCAACTTCATTTCATCAATACGAACGCCAAAATCATCCATATAGCGTTTGTATATATAAGAGGCAACTTGTAATATTCCCATCATAGTCATTATTCATCTTATAGTTTATTGCCGCAAAGTTCCGCTTTTTTATTGAAACCACCAAAGAAAACCACAATAAATCTGCAAGTTATATCAATCCAAAACGTTTCAACAACTTCATGGAAATATTCTCATAAGAACAAATAGCCTGACAGTATCGGCGAATCGGTACCACTGTAGCGCATGAATCGGTACCATCATAG
>ERZ894232.2492-NODE-2492-length-12917-cov-6.016016_pt1 | contig 12917 bp, 8 predicted proteins | sample MGYA00380296_ERZ894232 | MGnify/ENA primary metagenome ERZ894232 (study PRJEB32331, sample SAMN06328433) | human gut metagenome | biome: human gut microbiome; feature: stool | host: Homo sapiens | collected 2014-08-14 ... | reverse complement strand
GTGTGTGCCTGGTGCTCTCCCTTGCCTGCTTTGCCTTTCTCATGTGGTCCTCCGGCCATAAGGAGGGAGTGGAGGGGATCGTCCTCACTTGGCAGGAAAAAATCTATTTTGACCTGTATCTGATCGGGGCGGGGGTCCTGTTTTTCATTCTGATTTTCCCGCTGATGGAGTTCCTGTACGGCTGGGGGTATGCGTCTCAGGAGAGCTATGAGAACCAGGTGAGCGCCACCGTGGTCTCTCTGTGCGTAACGGCTATGACGGCGCTGGCCGTGCTGGTCCTGCGCACCCTGGTGGTGCGCTGCAAGGCGGGGGTCCTGGCCCGCACCACCCTGGTTTGCCGGGCATGCAGCTGGATATGGAGCGGTCTGCTGGATGCCATCCGCTCCTTCCCCATGATATGGAGGAGCGTGGCGGGGTTTTTGGCCTATCTGGTGCTATGCTTTTTTGCCCGCCGCATCTGGTGGGACAATCCCATCCCTCTGTTTCTGATCAATCTGGGGATGCTGCTGTGGCTGTGCCACTGGAGTGTCTGCTTCCAGCGCCTGCGGAAGGGGAGCGAGGCCATCGCGGGCGGCAACCTGAACCACCAGATCGACACTACCCGCATGCCCCACGATCTCAGGCTCCACGCCGAGGCGCTCAACAACATTGCTGACGGGCTCAACGGTGCGGTGGAGGAGAAGATGAAGAGTGAGCGATTCAAGGCGGAGCTCATTACTAACGTCTCCCACGATCTGAAGACTCCTCTCACCTCTATTATAAATTATGTCAACCTCCTGAAAATGGAGGAGGTGGAAAACCCCAAAGCCCGGGAATACATCGAGGTGCTGGATCGGAAGTCCCAGCGGCTGAAAAAGCTCACAGAGGATCTGGTGGAGGCGTCCAAGGCCTCCACAGGCGCGCTGACGGTGAACCGGGAGAAGATCGGAATGTGCCAGCTGGTGGACCAGGCTCTGGGGGAGTACGAGGAGAAGCTGGAGGCCCGGAAGCTCACAGTGGTCCCCAGTCTGCCGGAGGGGGAGACCTATGTGTATGCGGACGGGCGCCATCTGTGGCGGGTCATTGACAACCTGCTGGGCAACTGTGCCAAATATGCCATGGAGGGGACACGCATCTATCTGGAGCTGGTCCGGGGGAAGGGGCAGGTGACCCTGTCCATCAAGAACATCTCCCGGGACCCGCTGAACGTGCCGCCGGAGCGGTTGATGGAGCGCTTCGTCCGGGGGGACGAGTCCCGGACCACCGAGGGCTCCGGGCTGGGGCTGTCCATCGCCCGCAGCCTGACGGAGCTCCAGGGCGGGACCTTCGAGCTGGCGGTGGACGGGGACCTGTTCAAGGCCACCGTGACCATGCCCCAGTCGGGCTGAGCGGAAAGAGAGGAGAGGCATCCGCCTCTCCTCTCTTTCTGTCCTCTGCGCGAAAAGGGCGTGTGTGCCTGCCTCTTGCATTGGAACTGGTTTCCTGCTATAATCAACACGAAAAACAAAAATGCGGCAGTTTGCGGGCGCGCCAACGCCCGCAAACCTGCGCAGGTGCTGACACCACCTACACAACGGCCATCCGGCCGCACCGCATGGATATTATACGACATTCCGGTCTTTCTTGTAAAGGTCGGTTTTGCTGTTGTACTCCTGCGTCCGTGTTGCATGGAGAAGCCCGTGCTTCTCGCGCTGTGTAGGCTTGCCCTGCACGGCGTTTTTGTTTTTCGCCCGCCGCCCGGGGGCGGGAGCCCCCGGGGCCGGTGCGGTGAAGAACACAAATGGAGGAGTATCGAACATGGACGCAGAGACACAGAGACAGACGCCAAAGCTTAGGACCAACCTGGACACGAACTTTTTGAAGCTGTTCGCCATCCTGACTATGGTGGTGGACCACGTGGGGACCGTCTTTTTCCCCCAGCACCCGGAATTCCGGTGGGTAGGACGGCTGGCCTTCCCGATTTTCTGCTACTGCCTGACAGTTGGCCTGATGTACACACGGGACATCAGGCGGTATCTGGGGCGGCTGGCGCTCTTTGCGGTGGTCTCCCAGCCCTTCTTCGCCCTGGCCTTCCATCCCCACAACTTCTGGGAAGAGCTCACCAGCTGGAACATCTTTGTCACTCTGTTTTTCAGCCTGCTGGCCATCTACGGCGTGAAGGAGCGGAAGTGGTGGTGGTTCCTCCTTGGGGTGCTGGCCATCAACGTTCTGAACGCGGACTACGCCAACACGGGCGTCATCCTGACCCTGATCTTCTACCTGTGCCGGAATAAGCCCTGGCTGGGGGCGCTGCTCTATGTGCTGAGCTACCTCCCGGCTCTCTGGGGCGGGTCCCTGGAGGACCCAATGGCCCTGGTGGTGGGGGGACACGCCATCGGCTTTGAGATCTTTGCCCTCCTGTCTGCGCCGCTGATCTTCCTGCCCACCCATTTCGGGCCGAAGATCCCCAAATGGTTCTTCTACGCCTTCTATCCGGGCCACTTGTTGGTCATCTTCCTGGTGCGGACGGCCCTGGGGATATAAGAAAAACAGAGAGCCACCCGGCGATGCCGGGCGGCTCTCTCACATTCATGGGGCGCGGAACGTCGCTTTTCCTCTTGCATTGCACGGCGTTCCCTGCACAGCGTTTTTGTTTTTCGCCCGCCGCCCGGGGGCGAAAGCCCCCTGGGTGGCTGCGGTGAAAAACAGAGGCTATCTGGTCCGTTTAGCCAGATAGCCGAGAAGTGGAGGGGAGATTTTTGGAAGTACAAAAATTAAAAGAATACCTTGGCATTGTTGTGGATATGGAAAAGAATATATATTTGCAACAAAATATCATTGCGCAGTTAGAGGAAAAAATCCGCAAACTGCGTGTGCCACAAATTTTTGTGGACCCTGTAAAACCAGCAAGCCCAAAACTTTACAATGACTCTTTAGGTGCTCATCTTTTGGTCGCAATTTTAGCCAGTCCTGTTATTTGGTTTGTCACGGCACTAGTTGCTATGGTGATTAACGGTATCGTGGGCGCTTTTGGTGGAAATGTAGAATGGCTGATTTTGCTTTCTTTAGTAACACCAGTGATTTTTATTCTTATGCAGGTGAGCGAATATAAAGAAAATAATGCAAATGACTTGTACAAAATAGAAGATTACAATACAAAATACAGAGTGTATCAATCTAAAATACAAGAGAATGAAATTAAGCGGCAAGAGGATCGTGAGCAGAGAGAAGCAGAAGAAAAATTTGTACTATCAGAATTAGACAAAGAGGAAGAAGCACTTAAACAAGCAAGAGCATGTCTTGATATAGTTTATGAAAAAAACGTAATATTTCCAAAGTATCGTAATTTTGTTATGGTTTCCTCTCTCTATGAGTATATTTGTGCGGGTCTCTGTACTACATTAGAAGGCCATGAGGGTGCATACAACATTTTGGAGATGCACCTCCGCCTTGACCATATCATTACCCAGTTAGACCAGGTCATTACTCGGTTAGATGCTATCAAAGCCAATCAATATATGGTCTATTCCGCCATTCAGGATGCAAACCGGCAATCCGCTCAAATTTTGGAGTCTACAAACCGAATGGCAGAGACAATCCGAGATTTTCATGGGGATACCGCCCAGCTGAACGCAAAAATTGCAGAATTGCAGCAAACGTCCGCCATCACTGCTTATCACACTGAGCGGACACAAAAAGAACTTGCCTATATGAACCGGATGAATTATCTCACTGGGCGAAACGATGGGCCATTTTGGAATGTGCCGCCCACATAATTAATATGAAAGCCAGCCGCAGCCCGATGGGCCGCGGCTGGCTCATATTTTACATGCGTTTCCAAACCGCTCCGCCGGGCACGTCGGTGACTTCGATGCCCCGGGCCTTCAGCTCATCACGGATGCGGTCTGCCTCGGCAAAGTCCTTGGCCTTCTTGGCCTCGCCCCGGGCCTTCACCAGAGCGTCGATCTCGGGGGCGCCCTCGCCGGTGACGGTGTAACCCGCCTGGGCCTGGGCGGCCTTTACCTTGGCCTGCTCCTCCCGCACTGCGGCCGCCTTGTCCAGCAGGGACAGGGAGAGCACCTGGTCGAAGCTGTCCAGGATGGCCAGCCGGGTGGCTCCGCTGGCCTTGGCTTTCAGGGCGTCGTACAGCAGGGTGACGGCCATGGAGGTGTTCAGGTCGTTGCCCATCTGCTGGAGAAATTTCTCTTTATACTCCGCCAGAACGGCTTCGTCCACAGATCCGTCCTGGGGGTCCAGGGCGGCGATGCGGGCGATGAGCTTGTCAAAGGCGGCCCTGGCGTTGTCCAGGTTCTCCCAGGAGAACACCAGCCCCTTGCGGTAGTGGCTCTGGAGGCAGAAGAACCGGTAGACCAGGGGATCATAGCCCTTCTCCTCCAGCAGGGAGACAGTGAGGAATTCGCCGGAGGACTTGGACATCTTGCCGGAATTGGTGTTCAGGTGGTGGACATGGAACCACTGGCGGCACCAAGGGTGGCCCAGATAGGACTCGGACTGGGCGATCTCATTGGTGTGGTGGGGGAAGGCGTTGTCGATGCCGCCGCAGTGCAGGTCCAGATACTCCCCGTTGTACTTCATGGAGATGCCGGAACACTCGATGTGCCAGCCGGGGTAGCCCACGCCCCAGGGGGAGTCCCACTTCAGGGCCTGATCCTCGAATTTGGACTTGGTGAACCAGAGGACGAAGTCATTTTTATTGCGCTTGTTGGTGTCCTCCTCCACGCCATCCCGGACGCCCACCGCCAGATCCTCCTCATCGTGGTCGTTGAACACGTAGTAGCGCTCCAGCTTGGAGGAATCGAAGTACACATTGCCCCCGGCCTGATAGGCGTAGCCCTTCTCCAGCAGGCGGGTGATGATCTGGATATACTCATCGATGCAGCCGGTGGCGGGCTGCACCGTGTCAGGGCGCTTGATGTTCAGCTTTCGGCAGTCCTCAAAGAAGGCGTCGGTGTAATACTGGGCGATCTCCATCACGGTCTTGTGCTCCCGGCGGGCGCCCTTGAGCATCTTGTCCTCGCCGGTGTCAGCGTCGGAGCTGAGGTGGCCAACGTCAGTGATGTTCATCACCCGGTTCACATCATAGCCGGACCAGCGCAGGAATTTTTCCAGCACGTCCTCCATGATGTAGGAGCGCAGGTTGCCGATGTGGGCGAAGTGGTACACCGTGGGTCCGCAGGTGTACATCTCCACGTGGCCGGGGGTGTGGGTCTGGAACTCCTCCTTCTTGTGGGTGGCGGAATTATATAACAGCATGATAAAAAACCTCCATTTTCTTCGGTGAGGGCGGCCTGGGCCGCCCGGGATCGTGAGAGAACTATGCCCGTTCCTTCAGGAACTGGTCATCCAGCAGCTTCTCCAGGAATTCCACCCGCTGAGACAGGGCTTCCAGCCGTTCCAGGGTGGGATTCTCCACGCTGGTCTGGTCTACGTCATCGGCGTAGTGGGTGACCCGTCCGGCGATGCGGACGATCTGGGCGGGGATGCCCACGGCAGTGGCGTCCTCCGGCACCTCGCTGAGCACCACGGCGTTGGACGCGATCCGGGCGTTGTCACCCACCCGGAAGGGCCCCAGCACCTTGGCTCCGCAGCTGATGAGCACGTTGTTTCCGATGGTGGGATGGCGCTTGCCGTGGTCCTTGCCGGTGCCGCCCAGGGTGACGCCATGATAGATCAGGCAGTCGTCGCCGATCTCGGCCGTCTCGCCGATGACGATGCCCATCCCGTGGTCAATGACCAGGCGGCGGCCGATCTTGGCGCCGGGGTGGATCTCAATGCCGGTGATGTGGCGGGCCAGCTGGGAGTTCAGGCGGGCCAGGAAGGGAAGGTGGTGACAGTAGAGCCAGTGGGAGACGCGGTGGAAGATGACGGCGTGGACGCCGGGGTAGAGGAGAAAGATCTCCAGCTTGCTGCGGGCGGCCGGGTCGCGCTTCTGATAGGCGCCCAGCAATTCACTCAGTGACTGAAACATGATGTCCTCCTTGGGGGAGATCCATTCCGTCTCCCCATTTATTGTGGGCGGGAAGAACAGCACCCGGGACATCGCGGTGCGCTCCGGCGGCTGTGCCGGAGCCGGGGAAAGAGAAGATGCAAGGGGAACGCCTCCTTTTCGCAGCTTGGACACAAACAAAAGCGCCCCTCATGCCCACAGGCATAAGAGGCGATCGCTCGCGGTTCCACTCTCATTTTTCACTCAAAGGCCGGTATCGGGGCCAGACCGGGCGGCATTACCCGCCGCGCTCCCGGACGCACTTCACATCCCGCGGACTGGGACCGCTCTCAGTCGGTGGCGTTCCCTCTCTGTCGACCGGTGGAGGATGCTACTTTTCCGTTCACAGCGCTTACGATTTATTATATTATCATCTGAAGGAAGGGGTGTCAAGGAGGAGGGAGGGCTTTTCAAAAATTTTCCCGACGCCCCGCCGGGGCGCCGGGAAAAGGGTCATCGGAAATAGACCAGGGGATCGTCCGGGCGGTCGGCCCGCTCCACCCGCTGGGCGTAGAGGACCACGCCCTCCCCCTGATAGACGGGGGACTCCTCCCACTGGATGCGGGCGGCCACCATGACCCATTCCCCCTTCTTCAGGGAGCGGGACCGGTCATACTTGCACAGGAAGCCGAAGAAGCGGATGTCCTCGGCGCAGCAGGTCATGGCGTTGCGGCCGGGGATGAAGGTGCCCTTGGGCAGCTTCATGCTGGTCATGGCCTGGGCCCGGAAGACCACGGTCTTGCCGGTGTAGCGCTCTGGGTGCTCCTGGATGTCCAAGTACCAGATGCCGTAGTCCTCGTCCTCCAGGACGATGGTGTCCGCCTCCAGGGAGTAGGGGAGAATGTCCTCCACCTCCAGCTCCTCCCCCTTCTCGTCCTCAAAGACGATCTCGCACATGCGGTTCACCGCCCGGATGGAGCGCTTCCAGCCGGACAGGGGCATGTCCGGCGTGCAGCGGTTGAAGAGGACCATATCGGCCTCGGTGACCATGTCGATGACCATGGACTGCATGTTGGAGCGGTACATCTCGAAGGTGGAGCCGTCGATGACGTCGATGGCCTGGTAGAGCCCCCAGGTCTTGGGCAACTTCAGGTCCCGGAGGATCTGGATGGGCCACATGCCGTTGTACTCCAGGAGCACTCGCTCCGGCTGATAGCGGCGGTCGATCTCCTGGAGAAAGCTGGTGTTCAGCTGGGCCTGGTCCTGGACAGGGACCAGGCGGGTGTTCAGCCTGGACAGCTGCTCCGGATCATACTCCGTCTCGCCGTCCTCACACATCAGCAGGACGGTGCGCTGCCCATCGGCAAAATAATCCATATTCAGGGTGTCGGTGAGCAGAGTGGTCTTGCCGCTGTCCAGAAAGCCGGTGATGAGGTACAGCGGGATACGGGGATCTTTCATGCAGCCTCACCTCACGCCAGCAGGAACAGCTTTTCCAGCCTGGCCTCGTCCAGGCCCGCGCCGATGACGCACAGGCGGCCGGTGTAGTCGGCGCTGCCCTCCCGGATCTGGAACTCGCCGGGGACCAGGTCGAAGTGGAGCCAGCCCTCGCTGTCCTGATCGGGGACCATGCCCTTGGAGCGGAGGATGGTGCCATAGTCCTCTGTCATGGCCAGGACGGAAAGAATGTCCTGGAGTTCCTCCCGGCTGTACTTCCGAGGAGTCTCCCGGCCCCAGCTGGTGAACACCTCGTCGGCATGGTGATGGTGGTGGAAGGTGGAGTGGATGCAGCTGTCGCACAGGTCGCAGGAGCCGCAGGCCCCCTCGCAGCCCAGCTCAGCGTGGATGGCGTCCAGCTCCTCCTGGGTGTGGTGATGGCCGCAGGAGCAGGAGTCCCCGTGGTCATGGTCGTGGTGGTGCTCGTGCTCATGCTCATGCTCGTGGTCATGGTGGTGGTCATGGCCGCAGGAGCAGGGCTCGTCCTCCCCGTGGTCGTGGTGGTGTCCGATCTCCTCCATCAGCTCGCGGGCCAAGTCGTGGCCCCCCTCCATGGCAGAGACGATCTGGGCGCCGGTGAGCTGGTCCCAGGGAGTGGTGAGGATAGCCGCCTTGGCGTTGTGGGGACGCAGCATGGCTACGTCGGCGGCCAGCTTGGCCTGGTCCATGTTCTGGGTCCGGCTGAGGAGGATAGCGGAGGCGTGCTCCACCTGGTTGTTGAAGAACTCGCCAAAGTTCTTCATATAGATCTTGCACTTCACCGCGTCCACCACGGTGACAAAGCTGTGCAGTTCCAGGGGGGCACCGCCGTCCCGCACCCGCTCCACGGCGGCGATGACATCGGACAGCTTGCCCACGCCGGAGGGCTCGATGATGATACGGTCGGGCGAATAGGTGTCCAGCACCTCCTTGAGGGCGGTGCCGAAATCCCCTACCAGGGAGCAGCAGATGCAGCCGGAATTCATCTCCGTGATCTGGACGCCGGCATCCTTCAGAAAGCCGCCGTCGATGCCGATCTCACCGAACTCGTTCTCGATCAGGACCACTTTCTCGCCATGGAAGGACTCGGAGAGGAGCTTCTTGATGAGCGTGGTCTTGCCGGCACCCAAAAACCCGGAGATAATGTCGATTTTGGTCATGGTGACACAGATCCTTTCTTCAAACAAGGCGGCAGGGCCGCCGGATGGACAGAGGGGGAAGGGGGAGCGCCGGATACCAGAGCCTGGTATCCGGCGCATAGCAGTCCGGGAAATTACTTCTGCCGGACGGTGATCTCGTTGCGCTTGGGTCCGGTGGAGACCAGGGTGATGGGATAGCCGATCCTGGACTCCAGGAAGTCCACATAGGCCTTTGCCTGCTGAGGCAGGGCCTGGTAGTCGGTGCAGCCCCGGATGTCGCACTTCCAGCCGGGGAGCGTGGTGAACACGGGCCTGGCCCGCATCAGCTCCGGGGTGGTGGGGAAGCGGTCGGTGACTGTCCCGTCGATCTCATAGCCGGTGCACACCGGGATCTCATCCAGATAGCCCAGTACGTCCAGGCAGGTCAGAGCCACCTGGGTGGCCCCCTGGACCATGCAGCCGTACTTGGTGGCCACAGTGTCGAACCAGCCTACCCGGCGGGGACGGCCGGTGGTGGCGCCGAACTCGCCCTTGTCACCGCCGCGGCGGCGCAGCTCATCTCCCGCCTCGCCCAGCACCTCGCTGACGAAGGGCTCGGTGTTGGAGCCCACAGAGGAGGAGTACGCCTTGGTGACGCAGATCACGTCCTCCACAGCGGTGGGGGGGACGGCGGCCCCCACGCAGCCGAAGCCGGCCAGGGTGTGGGAGGAGGTGGTCAGGGGGAAGATACCCAGGTCAGGGTCCTTCATAGAGCCCAGCTGGCCCTCCAGCAGGACGGTCTTGCCCGCCCGCAGGGCGTCGTGAACAAAGGTGACGGCGTCCCCCACATAGGGGCGGATCTGCTCCCGCAGCTCCATCAGCTGCTGGTACAGCTCCTCCACGTCCAGGGAGGGCTTGTGGTACAGGTGCTCGAACAGCACATTTTTCAGGGAGACGGCGGCGGTCAGGCGCTCCCGCAGCCGGTCCTCGTGGAACAGGTCGCAGACCTGGATGCCGATCTTGGCGTATTTGTCCGAGTAGAAGGGGGCGATGCCGCTCTTGGTGGAGCCAAAGGCCTTGCCGCCCAGGCGCTCCTCCTCGTAGCTGTCCTGGAGACGGTGGTAGGGCATCAGGATCTGGGCCCGCTCCGAGACAATCAGGTTGGGGGCGGGGACGCCCTGGCTGGTGATGGAGCCCAGCTCGTCCACCAGCTTCTGGATATCCAGTGCCACGCCGTTGCCGATGATGTTGGTCACATGGGGATAGAAGGTGCCGGAGGGGAGGATGTGCAGGGCGAACCGGCCATAGTCGTTGATGATGGTATGGCCCGCGTTGGCCCCGCCCTGAAAGCGGATGACCACGTCGGACTGCTCTGCCAGCATGTCCGTGATCTTGCCCTTGCCCTCGTCGCCCCAGTTGGCGCCTACGATCGCTTTTACCATATCTGTTACCTCCGTGGACCGGGATTCGCAACCGCACAGCGGATTTGCCTTATCCGGCCAACATGACAGCATTCTTATTATACTTCCTCTAAAAGAGGGATGCAAGGGAAAAAGCTGTTTTTCCCATGTATTTTTCCGAACAACGGCAGAAATGGAGCCCATGAGTCTGCGGAGACGATAGGGCGGGAGAACATTGACAGAATGGTAAAAAAACATTAGAATAAAAAAAGCGCCTTTTTTGGTCGGAATGGACAAAGCTCTGCGGTGAGCCGGCGCGGAGTGGAAGAAATTTTCCCCGGGACAGGCGCTCAGACACCCCGGACTGCACATGCGGTCCGGGAGAAATAGGGAGGTAGCAGAGTATGAGAGCAATGACAAGACGCGCGCTGGCGCTGGTGCTGACCCTGGCCATGGCGCTGTCCCTGTGTCTGGCGGCCCAGGCCGCCGGACCCCAGGTGACGGTGACCCTGGATGGGACGGCGCTGGAGCTGGAGGTCCCCGCCTATATCGACGGGCAGGACCGGACCCAGGTCCCCGCCAGCATCGGCCCCCAGCTGGGGCTGACGGTCCAGACTGGTGACGGGAGCGTCACCTTCACCAAAGGAGAGGCCAGCCTGACCTTCCAGGACGGGGCCAAGGAGGCGGGCGGCGTGACCATGGACACCGCCGCCGACCTGTCCGGCGAGGTGGGCTATGTGCCCCTGACCTATCTGGCCCAGTTCTTCGGCTTCCAGGTGGCCTGGAACGGCGTTACCCACACTGCGGCGGTCACCAGCACGGCCGCGGAGGAGGAGACCGCTGTGACCAAGCTGCCCCAGCTGGTGTATTCAGAGCTGGAGAGCCTGATGGCCCAGCAGGCAGCCCAGTATCAGACCAAGGACAACGTGGTGCCCATGCTGTGGCAGGGCGTGCTGGAAATGGACATCCAGGTGGGCGATGCCGCCCGCACCGCCAAGCTCTACGTGCCCCAGGGCACGCCCCAGGGCGCCATGTTCGTGGTGATGAACGTCCCTGAGGGCCTGAACGCCGTGAGCTTCATGGAGACCAGCGGCTGGATGGACAAGGCGGACGAGGAGGGTTTTTGCCTGTTCGTGCTGGAACCCGCCCAGGGTACTCCCTGGGGAACTCTGGAGGAGGAGCAGGCATACATCAATGCCGGCATCAGCGCCGCCAAGGCGGGCAAGTGGCTCCAGCCCGGTCCCAGCATGTACCTGGTGGGCTACGGTGCCATGGGTACCTGCCTGCAGAAGTACGCCATGGAGAATCCCCTGAATATCGCCGGAGCGGTGTTCCTGGATGCCAGCCTCATTGACGCCGGCTACATGGCGTCCAACGGGGATGTGTCCTTTGATACCGATACCAAGACCTACGGCGTCACCCGCAAGGAGGTGCCGGTGCCCGTCAAGATCGTGGAAAGCACCATGACGGAGCAGGCAAAGGCTGTGGCGGACTACTGGCAGGCCGCAGCCAACGACAAGAACGCCGTGGAGCGCTTTGCTCCTGAAGGCGGCGAGATCCTGGCGGCCGCCGTGGTCACCGAAGAGGGGAACTATGACTACGCCCTGCCTGCCACCACCGACATGATCTGGGACTTCATGGGCCAGTTCTACCGCTACGGCGGCGGTGTGCTGTCCAACGCTATCTCCTGGAAGGTGGACTATGAGGAGATGGGAGTGGAGTTCCGAAGCTTCACCGACTCCCAGGGCATCGACCGGCAGTATCTGGTCTATATCCCTGAGGCTTACCGCGGCAGCGGCGAGCAACTGCCCGTGGTCATCGCCTATCACGGAGCCTCCACCTCTATGCGCAATTTCTTTGAGAATACCTTGTGGTACAATATCGCCGATGAGGAGGGCATCATGCTGGTGTTCCCCGAGTCCACCCTGGTGCCGGTGCCCCCCACCCTGGGCGGCGGCGAGGCCAACCCCACCGCCTACCGCGCGCTGTGGCAGGTGGAGGACCCTGAGCTGCGCTACACCGACGTGGTGTATGCCGAGGACCTGCTGGACCAGCTGATCGCAGTCTATCCCCAGGTGGATCAGGGCCGCATCTACTGCACCGGCCACTCCATGGGCTGCATGATGACCCACTACCTGGGCAGTGCCGAGGTCTCCCACCGCTTCGCCGCCATGGGCGCCACCTCTGGCCCCCTGATGGCCAGGGAGGAGACGGGATCCCAGACCGTGCCCATGTTCATGACCATGGCCCAGTACGACATGTGGAGCTATGACCTGAACCAGGACGACACCATGACCACCCAGGCGGTGGACATGTGGCTGGTCCGCAACGGGCTGGCGGACGCCTCCAACGTGGTCGAGGTCCGTAAGACCGGGGCCACTGAGACCTATGTGGAGGGCCGCTACAACAACTCCGTCTGGGAGAATGAGGACGGCATCCCTCTGTTCCGCTACGCCTGGGTCACCGGCAAGGACCATGTGAACCTGCCGGCAGAGAACCAGCTGCTGTGGGACGAGTGGTTCAGCCAGATCACCCTGGACACTGAGACAGGCGTGCGCGCCTATCAGGGACAGGCCATCGGCTGAGTCAGACAAGAGAACAGAAGCGACCGGGAGGGCGCGGCATCCGCCGCGCCCTCCCTCTTTGCCTTTGAGAGGACTGGGAAAAGGAGGTAGCCCCGCGGTGGAGAAGAATTGAAGATGTTCCAAAAAAGTGTGGATTGACGCTTTGTTCACATCTGAATAAGATAGGTGATACATGGCGCTCCTTTTTGAGAAATAGGACAAAGGGGGTGGCTCAGCAGAGAAAGTGGAGAGAGGAGCGGAAGGGGCGCCGGAGAAATGAAACAAGAGGAGGGCATCCAACGTGAGAGCGATGACAAAACGGATCTTATCTTTGGCGCTGACGCTGGCCATGGTGCTGTCGCTGTGCCTGACGGTCCAGGCAAAGGGCTCTGTGACCGTCACTTTGGACGGACGGGCCCTGGAGCTGACCGCTCCTGCCTATGTGGACGGGAAC
>ERZ894232.2479-NODE-2479-length-12978-cov-49.157471_pt1 | contig 12978 bp, 12 predicted proteins | sample MGYA00380296_ERZ894232 | MGnify/ENA primary metagenome ERZ894232 (study PRJEB32331, sample SAMN06328433) | human gut metagenome | biome: human gut microbiome; feature: stool | host: Homo sapiens | collected 2014-08-14 ... | reverse complement strand
CGGCCCTCTCGCACAGCAGATTGAACATCTGCGAAAAGGCCAGAGCCACAAGGAAGTTATAGGTTTGGGTAGTGTCCGAGATGATAAAGAACACCGCCGTTTTCCGATCCCCGATGCGGTCAAGCTCCAGCTCGTCATAGGCCATAATCTCCCGAAGCTGGGGGATGTCAAAGGGGGCCAGCCTTGCGCCGCAGGAAATAAGGATCGACTTCGCTGTTTTGCCGCTGGCCAGCTTGTACTTTTTATACTGCTTGACCGCAAAGCAGTCGGGCTTTCTCTTTTCCAGCCCGGAAAACATATAGTCAACAGCGTTCATAAAGTCCTCGTCATCCTCCTTGACCTCCATCCCGGAAATCATGTCAACCAATGTGTTCATGTTCCGATCCTCGGCGGGGCCCTCAAAAATGATATAGGCGATTAAGGCGCAGTAAAGCAAAGTCTCCGATTTTGTCCAGAACGGATCGCCTTCCTTACCCTCGCCTTTGGTGTTGGAAATGAGAGCGTCCACAAATTTAAGGATGTCGGCCTCGTTGCGGATGTACGCCAGCGGGTTATAGTGCATAGACTTGGAAAAGTCGATGCTGTTAAAAACCTTGACCTTATATCCTTTTTTCTTTTGGAGGAAATACCCTGCCTGGGACAGCACCCCGCCCTTGGGATCAACCACCACGAAAGAGGAATGAGCCTGCAAAAGCTGGGGCGTGAGCCAAAACCTTGTTTTTCCCGAGCCGGAGGAGCCGATGACACAGCAGTTTAGGTTGCGGGCGTTGGCCGGGATTTTGGGCCGGGTATTCATGGTTAAAAACTCTGTCCCGGTCAGAATAACATTGTTTTCAAACTTCGGATCGACGAAAGGGCGTATATCTTTTTCAGATCCCCAACGGGCCGACCCGTACTCCTCATCCCGCCGGAATTTCTTTGCGTTCCTGCTTTTCACATAGATTAACAGGCGGAAGCCCACCGCCCCCACAATGCCAATGAGCCAGTCAAAGGGGTGGAGCCCCGGGGCAAAGTCGGCAAAGGCCGAGCCAATGGTCTGGCCCAGCCCCATGAGCTTATGAGCAAAATCCGCACCCGCCGCCAGACGGTAGGCCGTCCCGATTTTCAGACAGGCCCACAGAATGAACAGGTACGGAATGTTGGGAATGAGGTATTTCTTGATTTTATCGTTCTTCACGAACCACCTCCTTTGCCCGTTCTTTCGTTTTGGGCTTTTCTTGGGCAAGCTGTTCCGCCGCTTTTTTGAGCTGTTCCCTAATCGGGATGCGGCTGGATTTTGACTTCCCAAGCAGTTTCCGGGAATAGCTTTCAAAACAGGCGGTGATGGCGTCCGCCTGTCCCGCCTTGAAAAACAGCAGGTATTTGTCCGGCCCGGTTTTGTAAAAGGCATAGTCCACATTGAAACGGCGAGCCATACGGTCAAAGAGCTTCGGGGCCTCCACCTCGATGCTGTTCACATTTTCGCCGTGGGCCATGAGCTTTTTTACGCTCTGCCTGCCGTGGGGCTTTTGGCCCGCCTTGTGCCGTTTGGCAATCTGGCGGCCCGCCGCCCGGAGCACATAGGCCAGCCCCCGGGCCGTTAGCTTACTGGCCCGGACAGAAACCGCTATGGAGCTCCGGGAAATTTCTTCATCAATCAGTTACACCGCCTCCTTTCGCCTTGGGACAAATTGTCTCGAAGTCCCGTTACCGTTCCTCATGGTGTTTTTCAGCCAGCCGCCGGAAGCCCTCCTTTGAGGAACCGTCAATAATCTCTTGATAAGCGGCCATCTGCTCCCGGATCGAAAGCTGGGGGTAGGAAAAAACCTTGTGTTCAGCGGGGATGTCCTGAATACCGTGGTAGACCTCCCGGAAATCATCACTTACCTTTGTTACATAGCCGCCCGGCGCAAAGTGTCCGTTTTCATTGATGGAAACATCCCGCCCGTATGCTTCAAAGTCAAAGTAGGGCTTTATATTGTCCGGCACTTCAAGGCTTTCCATATCCTCCACATACAGGCGGCCCAGCATTTCCTCATCATCCACGCCGGGATGAAAGTCGTAGCAGTCTAAATTCTGCGTGAGGTTAATCAGAGCGGCTACGCTTGAAGTGTGTTCGCCGCTGTCAATCACAGCCTCAAATTTTTCCAGTTCTCCTTGATCCAGCTCCGAAAGCAAGCAGGCCAGATGGTTGAGCTCGTCCAGATTTTCATATTCACTCAGATAGTCATAAAGCCCCAGCACATCGCCGTCAAAGCTGGTAATGAAAAATTCCTCGTACCGTATGCCGTCCACACCAATATGTTTTAACAGAGCCTGCACCTCCTGGGGACTGGTGGGAAATTTCAGCGTTTCTCCCACCAGCTCCCCCTCGTTGTATTTGCCAAGGTTGGTAATGTAGGCTTCAAACAGGGACGGCATCAGCGGTGGCCCTGTTCCTTGACGGTCAAAATGCCCTCAAGGGTGGTGGCGGTAATTCCCAGCCGCTGGGCCACGGCAATATCATTTTTCATGGCCTCGGTCATGGTGTGGCCGCAGACCACCAGCACATGGGAGCGGCGCAAAAGGTCACGGCCCATGTCGATGCCGCTTTTATGCTCCTCGGGTACTGCGTCATTGAGGAACAGGGGCAGATAAAGGTTCGGGCAGATCGGGGAAAAGCCCGCCTCATAGACCGCCCGGCAATACTGAGCGGCCATTTCTGCGTTTTCACTGTCACCGCCATACCATGCGGCGGTAATGTAAGCAAGGGGTCGTTTCATTATCAAAAACCTCCATTCTGAATATAGGTCGGGTCAACCCTTTCCCCCCGCCCTTTCCCATTCTTGGGAAAGGGGGCGGCTCTGGAGGATATACCCCCGCCGCTTGCCGGGGAAATAGCACAGCCGGGGCAGACCGTCAAGGGCAAGCCGCCGCAAAAGCGGCGGTGCGTTGCACCCTTGACGGCCCACTCCCGGCTGTACGAAAACACAGGCGGCGACGGGGGATATATACCACCAGAGCCATGATGCGGAGGGCAGGGCCCTCGGGACAAAATGTCTCGAAGTGGTTACTTGTCTTTTTCCATCTTTTTGGGAGCTTTCACAAGCTCCGGCGGCTGTTTCTGTTTCCAATCATCCAGCAGGGACATGATCTGCTCCTTCATTTTGGCGGGAGTAACCTCCTTGCCAAAATATTTCTCCAGTTCAGCGGTTGAAATAATCACACCTTTATCCTCCTTTTTCTTTTCTGATAAGATGCCGTCAATCACATCGCCGTTAAGCTTGCCCTCCTTATCCAGCTCCCGGAGCCGTTTCGCCTGGGCCACTGAGGGGGAGGACTGCTCGCCGTCAATGGAAACGGCAACAAGCCTCTGGTTTTTGGGTTTGAGGTAGGACAGCTCCACGGCGGGCATAAAGCCCAGCCCTTTTTCGTCCACCTTGTTTAAGAGCTCCGGGACAAGGGAGTTCAGCCGGATATACCGCATGACCTTTTTATAGTTCATGCCGTTGTTTTCCCCGACAATCTCAACGGAGCGTTTTCCAATGTCCCCCTCGGCTACCCCATCCAGACGGCCTCCCTGATGCTTGATGGCCTCCACCTCCAGATCAAGCAGTTTGGCAAGCTCGCTGGGCAGGGGCTCCCCACGCTGTTTGTTGCTGTTTTTCATTTCCCGGACGGCCTCGATGTCCGTCATGTTGCGGACAATACACGGGAGCTCCTCAAGCCCCGCCAGCTCACTGCCACGATGACGGCGGTGGCCCGCCACAATCTCATAGCCGTTGCCGTCTTTTTCCGGGCGGACGGTGGCGGGTGTCATAACGCCGTGTTCCTTAATCGTCCCCACCAGCTCGGCCATTTTTTCATCGTCCTTTACCTGGAACGGGTGATCCCGGAAAGTGTGAAACGCATGGAGCTCAGAAAGTTTCAGATAGACCAGCTTTCCCTCGTCAATGGGACGAGGCGGGGCGGCGGGCTCGGGAGCCGACTGCTCCGGGACAGCGGCCTCCTTGACCGGGGCAACCTTTGCTACATCCGGGGCCTTGCCATCACTTCGGGACACTTTGTCTCGTTTAGACGGCTGAGCCTTGTCGGGGGCCGCCTTATCCGCCTTGGGTGGACGGCCCTTTCGGGGCTTTGCCGTCTCCTTGTCAGCGGGGGCCGCTTTTTCCTCTTTGGGCGGACGGCCACGCCGGGGCGCTTTCGGCTGATCAGCGGGAGCCTCCTTTTCGGATTTTCCGGCCTCGGCTTTTTCCACCTCGGCCCGGGCCGCCTGCCGTTTTTCGCCCATCAGCTCATTGATCTTGTCAAAGGACACTACCACATCGCCGGGCTCGGGCTGGGCAGGCCCCTCCTGCTGGGGCATGGGAGCGGCGGCCTGTTCGGGAGCGGGAGCCTGGGAGCCGTCAGCCGTAACAGGAGCGGAAGCCTCCGGGAGCTTCTCCTCACCGGGGCCTGTGTTCAATTTTTCATCTGCCATTCACTATCCTCCTTTTCGTGAAAGTTGCACAATTTTGAGAGCTAAATTTCTGTAATTATTTTTCTGCCTCCTTCCGGTCTATCCACGCAAAAAAGCCGCCCGATTTGAACGCCGGACGGCTTTTTGTGTAATGTGATAGATCAAATATTATTTTTTGTGGTTGATAGGCTTCGAAAAGCCTTGTATTTACAGTGTTCCTATTAAGAAACAATCATATGATTACGAAATCATACAAATGGAAACAGACAAAGACCACATTCATATATTACTTTCATATCATCCAAACGTATCAATTTCAAATATTGTAAAACAACTCAAGCAGTACAGCACCTATCAAATGTGGAAGTACCATGAAGAATATTTGTCGAAACAGTATTGGAACCACAAATTACTTTGGTCGGATGGATATTTTGCTTGTAGTATCGGACAAGTTTCTCAAAAGGTGATTGAAAACTATATACAAAACCAAGGTTAATGGTAATAGGGCCGTGTATCCACACACCTAAAGGTATGTGGTTTTACGGCTGGCTATTTATAAAGATATTTTGTTAAAGTTTCAGGATAATTATCCAGATGTGCTAAATGGTGATAATATTGCAGATATTTTGATAACTGCAAAAGCAAAAAATAAATAAAAATGATTATGTGATAATTTTTAAAGGAAAAACTCTAAATTTAAATGTCGGATTCTTATTTCCTTAACTTTCCATCTCCCTTTTTCCATCTTTTCCATCATAATATAGAGAAAAGGAAGGAAAAAAGATGGAAGAATTACTCGCATTAAAACCAGTTCAAATTGGAATTCTATTCTCTGTTTGGGCAGCAGGAAATTATTTCCTCATTTGGCTGTTTAAACTGTTATTACGCCGCCGGAATGGAATCTATATGAGCTTTACAGCCAGCATTGTCAGACTTTCCTGGGCGATTATGATGGCGATTATCATAACGAGTCAGATCCCAGCAACGCAAGCATTCAGCCGCACATTACTGACAAGTTCCGGATTATTAGTTGCAGTTGCAGGTTTTGCGGCACAACAGGTGTTGGCAGACATTGTCAGCGGAATTATGATCAGCTGGGCAAAACCATTTGAAATAGGAGAGAAGATCACAATTTCAGACCTGGGAATTTCCGGTATTGTGGAGAGTATTACGATTCGCCATACGGTAATCAGAACCTACCATAACAGTCGGATGATTGTTCCAAACTCAATCATTAACAAATCAGTTGTAGAAAACAGCAATTATGACAATCACTACATTGGAAACTACCTGGAGATTCCCATTAGCTATGATTCAAATCTGGAACGAGCCATTGGGATTATGGGCGATGTAATTGCAAAAAATGAACTGGTCCTGGATATGAGAGAAGATAAGACGGTTGGAAAGAAGGTTCCAGTATATGTAAAAGATTTAAGTGAAAATGGAGTGATACTGAAAAGTACCATTTGCACCAAAAATCTGGATGATAACTTTAATGCATGCAGCGAGATCAGAAGAGAACTAAAAAAACAATTTGACGCAGCCGGGATCCGGATCCATTGCAGCAGGATGCAGCTGCTGGATCCATAGAAAAGAGCCTTTTGGCTCTTTTTTTTAATCAGATCGCAGGTGCAATTTTTCTATTAAGATGTTACAATGATATTATTGTAATGGGAAAAAATGAGGGAAAACAAAGGAGAAGGGAATGAAACGTATATTTGAAATATTGAAAAATGCATTGGGCCTGGAGTATGAATCAGATCTTCGCTTTTGCAAAGATAAGAAAAACACGTTTTCTGTTGTAGAGAAGTTAAAAGAAAGTGGAGAATTAACTGATGATGATGTTGAAATGCTCTACGAATATTTTGAAATGACCAGTTTCTAGTAATTAAGGAGATGAGTATGGAATTTTTGTTTGGGCCGCATACGGTCATCATCATTAATGAACAGATTCGAATTGAAAAGCGTTCCAAGTTAATCTGGGAAGGAACAATTTCAGAGGTTGAAATTGGATATGTTCATCCAAAGAAAACATTTACAAGAGTGCCATGTCTAATTATTGCACTTCCTACATTAAAAACACCGATTAATCTGGTGGATCGCAGCAGTTCGGACGCTGTCAGTCGCCTTTATGATATTTTGATGAAAAACGGCGCATCAGAAAATATTCAAACGATTTCAAAAGCTTGCAGCATGGTGCATTCTTCTGTAAAAGCTGAAAACGAAAGAAAGAAACAAATTCTTCAGGAAGAAAAATTATTAAAAAAAGAACAGCTCAAAGAAGCAAAACTGAAAAAACGACAGGAACGCGGCGAAAAGGCTCTTGAAAATCTGGAAAAGAGTAGAAGAAGATCTGGATGCAAGGAAATTAAGGAAGAAAAGTATACCTGTATGATGTGTCATGCAAACTGGTACTCGAATGATTCAGACACTATTAAAAACATACACAATGCAACAGTGTTTTCCAATTACTCAATCAACCAGATGAAAGACATTAGCCGATGTCCAAACTGTGGGTCCAAAGCTTCCACACACAAAACGGTAACCCTTTGGATTGACAAAAAAGGAAACTGTGTGGATCGGGAAGAATCATGAAAATGAAAATATGAACACATAAGAAGGAGAATCGTAGGATTCTTCTTTTTTTTCTCCAATTTTCCTGTTAGATTCAGGAAAAAAAGCAATTTTCCAGCTTTTCCGTATTGATTATTTTACTTATAGTTCTGTCATACTAAAAGATAAGAAATTAACTAATGTGATGAAATATTGATACAGAAAACTGTAAGGAGGAATTATGGAAAACATGAAAAATAGAAAGGAAGGGACGCTTCGTGATGCTCTTTATAAAATAGCCGTGATGCTTGCGTTGATTGCTATGATGGTAATTGGCAGCAGCAGGATAGAAGCAGAGGCAGGCGAAGGAGTATATACAGCCTGGGATGGAATTGAGTGGAATTTCAGTGGAAGCACCTTATATATAAGACGTAGAAGCGGCGGAGATGGAACGTGTGATGCTGTGAGTTCGTATAGTGATTATCCTTGGTCATATTTATCTGGAAGAACTTCAGTTATTGATGTAGCAAACAATGTGCATAGTATTGGAGCAGAGGCATTTTATAGTTTTTCTGCAGGAACTATTTATTTAAGATATAATGGGAATATGTCTATAGGGAATCTTGCGTTTCACACAACAGGACCTTATAAAGGCACTGCAAACTTTCATATTGCTGCAGCCAATAAAAATGCAAGGAACGTATCAAGAGCAAGGTATTACTATTCCGACTTCATCTATGATCTTGGAACAACTGGAAGTTGGTATGCCTGGGATGGAATTGAATGGTGCTATACTGGAACCAGGTCAGGAGGTTCATTACTTGTTCGTAAACGCAGTGGCGGAGATGGAACATGTGATGCAGTAAGTTCGCATCTTGATTATCCTTGGTCTCATTTAGCTGGAAATGCTTCAGTTATTGATGTAGCAAACAATGTGCATAGTATTGGAGCAGAGGCATTTTATAGTTTTTCTGCAGGAACTATTTATTTAAGATATAATGGGAATATGTCTATAGGGAATCTTGCGTTTCACACAACAGGACCTTATAAAGGCACTGCAAACTTTTATATATGGACACCAAACACCAACGCACGGAATGTATCAAGAGCAAGGTATTACTATTCCAACTTCATCTACTTCAACAATGTCGGAGCAAGCTGCAGCCATCCATGGCAATGCGTCAGCGGCTGGCAAACCTCTGGAGAAAATCACTATAGAGCTTGTACGCAGTGTGGTTCATGGTCTACCAGTCATAACCGAAATGGTAACTGGAAATGGCAGTACAATGGCTCCAATCATTGGAAATACTGTAACGTATGCGGAATCACCTGGTCATCAGCCGGACACGGATTTGGAGGCTGGTATGGAAATACGGCAACTTGTACAGCAGGTGGAACTCAGTACCGGAAATGCGGCACCTGCGGCTACGTTGCGTCTGCAGCCACGTCTGCATTAGGGCATAACTATGGAGCGGAATACAGTGAGAATGGTCAGATTAAAAAGAAGTGTACCCGGTGTAACCATGTGATTTTTGTTCGCTATATTTCCTACACAGTAAAATATAATGGAAATGGTGAGACATCCGGAAGTACCGCCTCCTCTGTCCATACTTATGAAACAGAGAAAGCCCTTACTCCGAACGGATTTGTCAAGACAGGACATACCTTCATTGGATGGAACAGCAATGAGGCCGGTACCGGAACCAACTATTCCGATCAGCAGCTGGTTAAAAACCTTACAACTGATGATAATGGAACCGTAAATCTTTACGCACAGTGGAGAGTCAATCAGTATCCGGTTACCTACATCGTTTATGATGAGACACAAAATAAAGAACTGATTCGATTTGAAAGAGACATTGATTATGATACAACCGTAAAGGGAAGCGATATTGACTCAGAATTAAATCCAGATACAAATCACGTTTTCTATGTAAGTGGAGACGACAGACCTTACCGGTTAAACATGGAAGGAAACATCGAAACCGCAGCAAAAGTAACCGTTACTGGTGCAACGGTTTATCGCTACTGCAGATTAAACGAAATCAAAGTAATGCTTGATTTAAATAAACCGGCAGCCTCAGAAGCAGAGCCAAACTGCAGCAGGGACAGCATTATCGTCATTCCATTGCAGCCATACGGAACTCTGCCGGAACCGGAATTACTGGATTACCAGTTTGATGGCTGGTATACAGAAGCCGCTGGTGGCAAAAAAATTACGGCAGAAAGTATCGTAAATGCAACAAGAGAGCACACTCTCTATGCGCACTGGATTGCAAAACCACCGGTAATTGTTGATACTACTGCAAATCCGGAAGTTATTGAATATCTGGGAGTAGAAGAAGCAGAGTATATCAAACAATACGGACCACTAAGTTCTGACTTAATTCAGGAAGGGAAACTTCAGTATCCATACTCCAAAACAAAAATAGCCGCATATACAGGCGGCGGAGTCGCAGAAGACGGATCCACCAATCACTGGACCTGGCAGATTTCAACCGACGGAACCACCTGGAATGATTTACTTTCAGAAGGTGAAACCAGAACCGAAGCAAATGGAGTAACGTACCGGACTTATCCAGACGATGCGGAAGCAGGAACTTTCTATCTGGAGATTGACCATGCAGTCAGAAGCATTCATAATACAAAATACAGAATCGTATTAAAGAATAATGCGGGAAGCAGTACATCGGACCCAATTACCTTATTTGTTTACTGGTTACCAGGATATTAAAATAAGAAAAGATGGCACAAATTACTGTGTCATCTTTTTTAATGCTTATGAATCTTTCCTACTAACACAAAGGAGTGCTATATGTTTTCAAGGTTCTTTTCTCGTTTGCAGAAGTGTTTTTGTTTTCGAAGTAGGATCGCTTTCATTCTGCTTTTATGTTCTCTATTCCTATCTTTCCCGGTTGGAATTGCTTACGGATTTTTCTTTTTGACAGGAACGAATCGATTGGCAGAAGAATGGTGCAGTGCAGGACTGATTCTTTGTCTGCTTCTGGATGGAGTTAGCTTCTTATTAGAAGTTTTCAGTTTAAAAAAATAATTTTTTTTCAAAAAATCGGCACCATTTTCAAAGTTTCTATCATACTATATATGACTGCAGCGGAAACAGTGGTTACTTCATCAAGATATTAATATTGAAATCTTCTTTCATAATGCGAGATATTTCGTGTTATGAATGTTCATGGCAACCTTCATCCACTGTTATAATTCGCAGTTTATCAGAAAAACAATAGTCCGGTAAGGATTGTTTTATTTCTGCTGCAGCCGCATCTGCGGCTTTTTTTGTGTAGATAACCATTTTTTCATAAGATTTCAACTATCAGGAGGTTTTTGTATGAGCAAGATGTCTAATCAGGTAAAAGGAAATAAAAAGGAAGTAAAAGGAAAAGTAGAAAATTTTATGGGTGGATACTCCTATGAATGGAATCCCATCGATTCTCTTAAAATGGTAACGGCATCCTCTATTTTTGGAGAACCTCAGTATTACCGGGATGGTGAATTCGCAGACAAGAAAATCTGTGACGGACGTTATCATACGAATCAGTGTTTTAAGGAATATTCAGTGCTTCCGGATAAATACGAGGGAAAGAAGACATCCGATATTATGGAAATGATCATTGATGAAGCTCTTTCCTATGACTTTAAAGAGACACTAGAGTGGGCGGTAACCCTGCGCAAGGACTACAATATGCGTCTAAATCCGCAGGTGATTATGGTAAGAGCAGCCATGCATCCGGCAAGAGAAGAGTTTACAAAAAATAATCCAGGCCTCTTTGCAAAGATAAATGATTTAGTTATGGCAAGGGCAGACGAACCGGCCGCGCAGCTTACTTACTACTTATATAAAAATAAGAGTAAGAAAAATCTTCCCAATCTCTTAAAAAAGAGCTGGAATAAAAAACTTTCCAAAATGACTGCTTACCAGGTCAATAAATATAAGAACACAGGGATCGGAATCATTGATACGGTTCGTATTTGCCATGCAAATAGCCCGGTATTAGATGAACTTTTAACGACAGGAAAAGTGGAAGTGAAAGAAAGCGAGAAAACCTGGGAAACAATGAGAGCGGCCGGAGAATCCTGGAGGACGATTCTTGATACGATTTCCATGGGACATATGGCTTTACTTCGAAATTTAAGAGGAATTTTTACGGAAGTAGAAGAACTGGAATTTTGTAAAAAAGTAATGGAGCAGTTAAAAAGCGGTGTAAAAACCGGGAAACAGTTCCCGTTCCGTTATAATAATGCAAAGCAGATGATTGAAAAGTCCAATGTAAATCATAAGCAGATGATTCTTGACACACTGGAAGAATGTGTGGATCTGGCTTGTGATAATATGCCAAAGCTTACTGGAAAAACCATGTGCTTATCTGATAACTCGGGAAGTGCCTGGTCCACATTTAATTCCGAATATGGTTCGGTAACTGTTGCAACCATTGGAAACTTAAGCTCTGTGATTACTGCTAAAAATTCGGATGAAGGATATGTGGGAGTATTTGGTGATCGTCTCATCACAATGCCTGTTTCTAAAAAAGAAGGAACATTAGAGCAGACAAAAAAAGTGAATCAGAAGGGAAAACAGGTTGGAACTGCAACAGAAAATGGAATCTGGCTGTTCTTTAAACAGGCGATAGATAATAAGGAACACTGGGATAATGTTGTCATTTATTCCGATATGCAGGCTGGACATGGCGGCCTGTATGGTACAGGATTTGATCGTAAGGAATATGAAAAGCGAGGTTTTGCAGTTGACTATCGTTACATTGATGTGGCAAAACTGATTGAAGAGTATCGTAAAATTAATCCAAAAGTCAATGTGTACTGTGTGCAGACGGCTGGCTATAATAACGTCTTAATTCCAGAATATGGATATCGTACCGGACTTTTATACGGCTGGACAGGAAAGGAACTGTTATTCATTGACGAAATGAACCGATTCTGGGATGAAAAGGACCAGAAAAATTAAGAAATGAGCGGGCAACCGCTCTTTTTCTTTTGCCTCAAAAAATAACATACTAATGACATCAAAGAAAAAAGGAGAAAAAACTATGAAAAAACAGGAAGCATTAAAAAGAATGGAAACCCTTAAATTAAGCAAAGAAGTCAGAGATGCGTTTGAGCAGAAGCAGCAGCTTTATCTGTCGACAGCCGCAGGCGCGATGCCGATGAATAACCCAGAGTGGGTAAAGCTAATTAAGAAAATTGAAAAGGAATACGGAATCCTTGTTTACCACACGATTTTCCATACTACAATGTTTGGTGTGCATCTGGTATTAATGTATGTTGGCAGCGAAGAAGATGAGTGGGAGATTGAAAGAGACGGAATCGAGAAGGGATATACATATGCTTATGTAGAAAACCTTTATGAACCAGATTATTCTGAGTTTGGTTCAATTCATGTTCTTCCTTATAAGAACGGACTGATGAGAACAGAATAATTATTATTATCATTCGATTCGCTCAAATGCTTACAAATTTATAAAATTATTTCCAATTTCTCTAAAATATGATACAATAATGATTGCGACAAGGAGGAAAATCAGTTGAGAATCATTGTATGTTTAGATAACAAGAGCGGAATGCTTTTTAATGAAAGAAGACAAAGTAGGGATCGGATGGTGATAGAAGATATGCTAGCTTCCTATCCAGGAGAGAAAATCTACATGAATTCTTTTTCCAAATCCCTGTTTTTAAAGTATCCCGAACAGATAGAAGTGGAAGAAGATTTTTTGAAACATCTGTCCGAAGATGAGGTTGGCTTTGTTGAAAATCTTTTACTTAAGCCTTATGAAAAAAATATCAAATCCCTCATTATCTACAAATGGAATCGAGATTATCCAGCAGACAGGTATCTGGATATACCATTGGATGAGTGGGAGCTTACTTCCACAGTAGAATTTGCCGGATATTCCCATGAGCAAATCACAAAAGAAACATATAGCAGAAAGACTAACTATTAAAAGTCAAGTCTAAAACGAAGTTTTTTTGAATGAATT
>ERZ894232.2460-NODE-2460-length-13094-cov-9.049850_pt1 | contig 13094 bp, 10 predicted proteins | sample MGYA00380296_ERZ894232 | MGnify/ENA primary metagenome ERZ894232 (study PRJEB32331, sample SAMN06328433) | human gut metagenome | biome: human gut microbiome; feature: stool | host: Homo sapiens | collected 2014-08-14 ... | reverse complement strand
ATTTGGAGGTATTTGGGTATGAGTTTGTTTGACTTGATCATGATCGGCATCAGCCTTTCGATGGATGCGTTTGCGGTTTCCATCTGCAAGGGGCTTTCGGTGCGCAAAGTACAGCTGTCCCACGCGCTGATCTGCGGTGCCTGGTTCGGCGCGTTCCAGGCCATTATGCCGTCCTTTGGCTACTTCCTCGGTTCCCGGTTCGAGCACCTGCTCAACAGCGTTGGCCCTTGGGTTGCCTTTATCCTGCTGGCTGTGATCGGCGTAAACATGGTGCGGGAAAGCTTTGGCGGCGATGAAACTGTGGACAACGATTTTTCCGCCAAAGCCATGCTGCCGCTGGCCGTTGCAACCTCCATTGACGCCTTTGCCGTTGGCGTTGGCTTTGCCGCAATGGAAGCCAACATTGTGGTTGCTGCCCTGCTGATCGGCTGCACCACCTTTACCCTGTCTGCCATCGGCGTTAAGGTTGGTGCCGTGTTTGGCGATAAGTACCGCGCCGTTTCGGAGCGCATTGGCGGCCTTGTGCTGATTTTGATCGGCCTGAAAACCTTGATCCAGAGCTTCCTGTAAAATTTGGCTTTCTCTTATTTCCGTTATTCTGATAAAACAGCTGCCCGCATCCTTTCCGGTTTTTGGCCGGAGTGATACGGGCAGTTTTCTTTGGGATTGATCCTGCACAAAAAAGTCCCGCCCGGCAGCGAGGGGTGCTGCGGGCGGGACTTATTTTTTATCGGGGGTATTCTGACGCTTTAAAGCAAATTACTTTCTGCTGTGCTTTTTGCGGGAGTTTTTGCCCTTTACAGCAGGCTTAGCAGCCTCAACAACCGGCTTTGCAGCTTCCACAACGGTCTTAACGGCTTCGTCAGCGGCCTTGGCGGCAGCCTTGACAGCAGGCTTCTCGGCAACTTCCTTCACGGCCTTGTCGGCAGCTTCCACAGCAGCCTTGACAGCGGGCTTTTCGGCAACTTCTTTTACAGCCTTCACAGCTTCATCGGCAGCGGCCTTAACGGCGGGCTTTTCAGCAACTTCCTTGACAGCGTCGGTGGCCACGGCAGCAACGGCAGTGGCAGCCTCGGCTGCCTTCTTTGCGGTGGTCACAGCAGCCTCGGCAGCCTTTTTGGTGCTGGTCTTGCAGGCGGCCTTCTTGGCGGTCTTAACAACCTCAGCGGCGGTTTCAGCAACCGGCTTATCGGCAGAAGCCTTCACGGCGTCAACAACCTCGGTAGCAACTTCGGCAGCAGCCTTGGCAGCGGCGTCAACGGTCTTGGCAGCGCTTTCAGCGGCAGCCTTCACTTCAGCCTTTGCTTTAGCGGCGGTAGCCTTGGCGCTGGTCTTGGGCTTGCGGGTCACTTCGTTGATGGTCCAGTACTGGTTATCGCCGTTCACATCGGCCCAGATCTGCAGGACTGCACCGTTTTCGGTATTCATGTTGACCAGGTCCAGGCACTTGCCGGCCAGGTTGGACTTGATCTTTACGCGGCCATCATTGGCGGGCTCCACGATCCACAGCTGGCTGGAAGCGTTAGCGCCTTCCCACTGGTGAACATGGGTGCCATCGGTCACGCCGGAGCAATCCAGGTCCATCATCTTGCCGGTGAAACGGTTCTTGATGCGGTACACGCCCTCGCCGGCGCGCACAAAGCTCCACTGCTGCCATTCGGCGTTGGCATTATCCCACAGCTGGATCTGAGCGCCGTTCTCGGTGTTGTAATCCTTTACTTCAACAACCTTGCCGTTTGCAGCGGCGATGGTATAAAACTTATCCTCAGTAATAACGGTCTGAGCAATTTTCTTGGTAGCCATGTATAAGCTCTCCTCTCAGTTTATCGTGTTGGTTGGTCAGTTTTGTACGCCTGCGGCTGGCAGTGTTCTGCGCAGTCCCCCTCCAAAGCGTCATCTATATAAAAAGGAGTGCTGTGTTGGTTCAGCCTCCTTGTCTTCCCCTCTATTATAGCCAATTATTTCCACATCGTCAAGTTTTGTGCGGCGTGACGGCATTTTACACAAAAAGGCCGGGAAGGGTGGAATCCTTCCCGGTATTTTTATAGGGATTTTCCGTTTTTATGCCGATTGCGCTTTTGTTGCACACTTATCCGGCAGAAAGGCTATTTCAGGAGTTTTCCGCAAAATTGCCGGTGTACAGGCGGTAGTAACGGCCCTTTTGGGCAATCAGCTCATCGTGGGTGCCGCGCTCAATAATGCGGCCCTGTTCCAGCACCATGATGCAGTCCGAGTTGCGCACGGTGGAAAGGCGGTGGGCGATAACAAAGGTGGTGCGGCCATACATCAGGCCGTCCATACCCTGCTGCACCAGGCGCTCGGTGCGGGTATCAATGCTGGAGGTTGCTTCGTCCAGGATCAGTACCGGCGGATCCGCAACAGCGGCACGGGCAATGGCAAGCAGCTGGCGCTGGCCCTGGCTCAGGTTGGTGCCGTCGCCGGTCAGCGTGGTGTTATAGCCATCCGGCAGGTGGCGGATGAACTCATCGGCGTTGGCCAGCTTGGCGGCGGCGCGGCATTCCTCGTCCGTTGCATCCAGGCGACCATAGCGGATGTTATCCATAACCGTACCGGTAAACAGGTGGGTATCCTGCAGAACAATGCCTAAGGATGCGCGCAGGTCGTCTTTATGAATATGGGTCACATCAATGCCGTCATACTCAATGGTGCCCTTCTGGATATCATAGAAGCGGTTGATGAGGTTGGTGATGGTGGTTTTGCCTGCGCCGGTGGAACCGACGAAGGCGATCTTCTGGCCCGGACGGCCATACAGGTTGATATCATGCAGGACGATCTTGCCCAGATCATAGCCAAAGTCTACATCCTTAAAGACAATATCTCCCTTCAGTTCACGGTAGTCTGCGCTGCCATCGGCGTTCACACGCTTCCAGGCCCACAGGTTGGTGCGCTCCTTGGTTTCGGTCACAGAATCATCCGGCAGGCGTTTGGCGTTGACCAGCATGACCTTGCCCTCGTCCACTTCCGGCTTTTCGTCCAACAGGTCAAAGATACGCTGGCCGCCGGCCAGAGCCATGATGATGGCGTTGAACTGCATGGAGATCTGGCTGATGGGCATGTTCAGGGTGCGGTTGAAGGTCAAAAAGCTGGCCAGCTTGCCCAGGGTCAGGCCTGTCATGCCAGACAGAGCCAGCGCACCGCCGATCATGGCGCAGAACACATAGGAAAGGTTGCCCAGCTGGGTGTTAGCCGGACCGCCGAGGTTGGAGTAACGGTTGGCCTTATCCGCGCTTTCAAACAGCTGGTCATTGAGCTTATCAAACTGCTCAATGGCTTCTTCCTCGTGGCAGAACACCTTAACGACCTTCTGGCCGTTCATCATCTCTTCAATGTAGCCGTTCACCGCACCAATATCACGCTGCTGGGAAACAAAGTACTTGGAAGAGTTGGTGGTAAGATACTTGGTGACCAGCAGCATAATCCCGACCATGACCAGGGTGAGCACCGTCAGCGGCACGCTGAGTACAACCATGGAAACCAGCACGCTGACAACGGTAATAGCGCTGTTCAGCAGCTGCGGCATGCTCTGGCTGATCATCTGGCGCAGGGTATCAATATCGTTGGTATACAGCGACATGATATCGCCGTGGGCGTTGCGGTCAAAGTATTTGATGGGCAGCGTCTGCATATGGGTAAACATTTCATCGCGCAGGCGCTTCAGGGTGCCCTGGGTAACGTAAGCCATCATACGGGCCTGGGCAAAGGCGGCAACAATGCCGATGCCGTAAAAGCCTGCCGTGCGGGCGATGGCATGGGCCAGGCCGGAAAAATCACTGCTCTGCTCTTTCAGCAGGGGCAGGATGTAGCCATCGATCAAGGTCTGCATGAACAAAGTGCCCTGCACGTTGGCAAACACGCTGACAAAAATGCAGATGACGACCGCAACGACCTGAATGCGGTAGCATTCCATCACATAGCGCAGGATGCGCATGAAGATCTTGCCGGGGTTCTGGACTTTGGGGCGCGGGCCGCGGGGGCCACCGCGGCCAACCTTAACCACTTTTGCTTTCTGCTCAGCCATTGTTATCGCCTCCCTTTTCGTCAAAGTCGCCGGAGCCTTTGGTCTGGCTGTTATAAACTTCCTGATAGATGGGGTTGGTGGCCAGCATTTCGGCCGGGGTACCGTAACCACTGATCCTGCCGTTATCCAGCACGATCACATGGTCGGCGTTTTCCACGCTGGAAATACGCTGGGCAATGATGAACACCGTGGTGCCGGGAATCTTTTCGGCAAAGCTCTTGCGGATCTTGGCGTCGGTGCCGGTATCCACAGCGGAGGTAGAGTCGTCCAGAATCAGGATGCGGGGCTTTTTCAGCAGAGCACGGGCAATGCAAAGGCGCTGCTTCTGGCCGCCGGAAACGTTCGTGCCGCCCTGGTCAATGTGGGTGTTGTATTTATCGGGGAAGCGATCAATAAATTCATCGGCGCAGGCCTGCTTGCATGCCTCCTCGATCTCGGCATCGGTGGCATCCTTATTGCCCCAGCGCAGGTTTTCGGCAATGGTGCCGCTGAACAGTTCGTTTTTCTGCAGCACCATGGCAACGCTGTTGCGCAGGATCTCCAGGTCGTAATCGCGTACATCCACGCCGCCAACGTACACATGACCGGCGGTGGTATCATACAGGCGGGGCAGCAGCTGCACCAGGCTGGTTTTTGCGCTGCCGGTGCCGCCGATGATGCCGATGGTCTCGCCGGAACGGATGTTCAGGTTGATATCAGACAGCACATCGCGGCCATCGGCCTTATAGCGGAAGCAGACATGATCAAAGCGGACAGCGCCGTTCTTGACTTCCATAACCGGGTTTTTGCCGTTGGACAGGGTGCTTTCTTCTTCCAGCACTTCAGCCACACGCTTGGCGGAAGCGGCGGACATGGAGATCATGATGAACACCATGGACAGCATCATCAGGCTGGTCAGGATGTTGGTGCAGTAGGTCAGCATGCTCATCAGCTCGCCGGTGGTAAAGCTGGTAGCACCGGACAGCACGATCATGCGGGCACCCAGCCAGGAAATCAGCAGGATGCAGGTGTAAACGGTGGCCATCATCAGCGGAGAGTTGAAGGAAAGAACTTTTTCAGCACGCAGCAGCAGATCCTGCACATTGCCGGATGCCTTTTTGAACTTTTCACTCTCGTAATCTTCGCGCACATACGCTTTGACCACGCGGATGGCGGAAACATTTTCCTGCACGCTCTCGTTCAGGTCATCGTACTTTTTGAATGCGGCGGAGAAGTAGTTGCTGGCGCGGGACATGATGAGCACCAGGCAGCCGCCCAGAATGATGACCGCCACCAGATAGATGGAAGCCAGCTTGGCGTTGATGGTGAACGCCATGATCATGGCAATGACCATGCTGGACGGCGCACGGATGGCCATACGCAAAATCATCTGGTAAGCGTTCTGGATGTTGGTCACGTCGGTGGTCATACGGGTGACCAGACCGGCGGTGGAATATTTATCGATATTGGCAAAGCTGAATGTTTGGATATTGCGGTACATGGAGCGGCGCAGATTGCGGGCGTAACCGGTGGAAGCACGCGCACCAAACACACCGCCCAGCACGCCGAACAGCAGGCCAAAGGCCGCTGCCACGATCATCCAGCCGCCAATGCGGTAAATGTGGGAAAGATTGCCGGCGGTAACGCCATCATCAATGATGGAGGACATCAGCTTGGGGATGATCATTTCCATCACCACTTCGCCGATCATGCACAAAGGGGTCAGGATGGAAACCAGCCGGAACCCCTCTGTTTCTTTGTAAAGTGACTTAAACATATGGTATCTCCTGTTTGGCTGCCCGGGGGCAGCACCTGAACTTCTTAAGCCAAAGCATTGCGGAACACTTTGGGGTGTGCCTGAAAACAAAGAAAATAACGGATATTTCGCAAACACAAGCAGGATTTAAGGCAAGGAGCCGCAGGAATCCTTTGTATATTCCAAGGCTTTTTAACGCAAAATCCCGCTGCGTTTATAGAAATAGACCAAATTTTTGACTTTTCAGATACACCTTAATTTTTGCCGCGGATGGCTTTTGCATTTTCAATCAGCTTGTGCAGGGTGCCCTGGATAGCTTCCAGTTCCTGCGCGCTGACCCCGTTTTGCAGGTCATGCTCAAAATCCGAAATGCACTGGTGGATGGCGGCGGCGCATTGGCGGCCTTTCTCGGTCGGAACCAGGCTTTTGAGCCGGGCGTCTTTGGCGACAACTTCCCGCGTGATAAAGCCGGACTGCTCCATGCCCTGCAGCATGGTGGTAATGCTGGAACGGTTGGTGTGGAACCGGGCTTCCAGATCACGCTGGTAGATTTGCTTGCCGCTTTCCGTTTCCTGCATCAAAAACCCCAGCACCATGCCGCGCATACCGGTCAGCTCCGGGCTGACCCTGGTGCTGATGTACGCATCCAGCGCGCAGGAAATTTCCCGCGCGGCATAGTTTAAGGTGCGGCCCACATGCACAAAGCCGTGGTCATCCTGTTGGTTGCGGTTCTGCGTTTGGATCACCTCACTTTCCAATTCGTTTGGTTGTTAATTGTTTGAATTGAAACAGTTTGATTTGCAACAGTACGATTATAAACACATCCCGCCGGTTTGTCAACCAGCGGGATGTAATTATTTTCAAAGAAAATTGTGAAAAGTTTGTGACGGCTTATTTTTTATGGGAATGCCGCAAATCCGCACGCCTGGCGCATGGCTTCATCACTGGCGAAACCGTAAATCTTTACGGTTTCATCCTCATAGATCAGCGCATCCTCCGGCATGGCATCGGCAAGGGCCTGGGTAGTGGGCTGGCGCTCGCCGTATGCTTCCCATTTGGAGATAACAAAGAAAATTTTACCCTGCGGAGGGGTTTGCAGATGGCTGGTGACCTGCAGCCAAGGGCGCAGCTCCGGCACACTGTTTGGGGTCAGGGTCCACACGTTCAGGGTGCCGTCCGTCAACTCGGTCATCACATTACCGTCCCAAAAAGAAGCGTACCCGTCCCGGTAGCCGTTCTGCACCAGGAACTGTGCCGCCCCTTGGTTGGGGTTGGTTGCCACTGCCGCTGCGCGGTAGTCTGTTCCGGCGCGCAGCAGCAATATCGCCGCCAGCAGGGCTGTCAGACCACGGGCGTCCGGGCGGTGCAGGGGGGTGCAGTCCGCCAGCATGATTTCCAGCAGCGGTACAAATAAAATTGCCAGTGGCAGCAGGTAGCGGTCCGAATGGCCGCTGTTGGTCAGGCCGTACAGCAGCGCAAAGCAGACGGCCCCGGCCAGGAAAAACGCCCCCACCAGCCGGTGCCCCAGCGGGTAGCGTGCTTTGCCGCGCACCAGCCAAACAGAAAACACAAAGCAGAAAAGGATCAGCGCCGCAGCCGCAAGGTTAAACAGCGCGGCCAGAGAAAACACTTTGCCCTCCTGCCAGCCAAAGGAAGCCAGCAGCGCATTTGCAAACCATTGCAGGCGGTCCAGGTTCAGCCCAGTAAATGCCACATACCCCTGGTCCTGGAAGTGATATTTTTCCGCCAGCACCTTTGCGTTGACCAGGTACCCCGCCAGCGCGGCAGCATCCGCCGCAAGGGTGGGCACCAGCAGCGCCCCGCCGGGGGTGCGCCAGGCATTGGCCAGCTTTTGGCGCAGGGTATCCGCAGGCGGAGCATCCAGCCAGCAGAGCTGCAGCAAAGCTGAACAGCACCATGCCCGCCGCCGGGGCCAGCCGCCGCCCGCCGCGCAGAATGCGCACCGCGCACCCCAGCACCACAAAGCTGATGGCAATGTGCGGAATATAGTAAAGGCCTTCCAGCACATACTGGCGGTACAGCGCGCCATAGGGCAGCACCAGCAGCCCGGCCCCCAGCAGGCCGCTGTACTTGAGCTTTGCACTGCGCCCGAACCAGAACCACGCCGCGAGATACAAAAGGATCAGCACCACGCTGCCCACCACGCGCACAGTATGCCAGCTGGTGAACAGCCGGAACAGCGGTGCCATGACCAGCTGGGTGTTGAGCACCCGCAGCTCGGTGGAATAGTACCAGTTGGTGCTCATCACGCTGCCCTCCTGCGCCAGCAGGTTGGCAAGCAGTTGTTCGGACGCCATGTCGGCGTCCAGCCGGTTGGGTGCCCAGCAGCACCAGTCCACCACCAGCAGGGCAAAGCAGACCGCCGCCCAGAGCAGCAGTATCATATAGGTGGTTTGTTTTTGTTTTGCGCCGTTTGTTTGCAGCTTTGGCAAGCGGCTCCCCTCCCCTTTTTGGGATAAACTTTATATTATTGTATCGCAAATGGGGCGGGGGTGCAACCAAACTTTTATTTAAACAAATTTTCATTCTATTGCACTTTTTTATCATCTTATGATACACTAAAGATACCTTACAGAAGGGAGTTTGTTATTATGAAAAAGGATATATCAACTTTATCCATTTTACCCGAAGACAATTTTCTATTATTAGTACAAAGTACTGGCTTAGATGCCTATGCTATACAAAGTGCAGAAGCTCCTTCTATTGCCCTTACCATGTCTGAGCAAGAATTTGTTAACTTCGCCAAATCAAAAAATGAAATTATCTTTTATCTATACCGTTACCTGCCTGAAAGCAAAGTTTTGATTACAGCAGACACCTTTGATGCCTCCAACTCTTTACTTTCTAACTTAATATTTGATGCAGATCTTAGTCCCGATTTTGACTGGTTTCTTGACGAAAGTATCCATCCAGAGCTTTACGACGATCCCGATGAAGATGAAGAACATTTGTTAAAAAGTGATACATGTTTTTCTTCATTTGAGAAAAAGCTAAAAGCTGATATTCTAGCTTATAATGCGCAAGCGGATCTTTCGCTACTTCGCATTCCACAAAATTTTTGTGCCTTTATTGTCTACAATGGAAAAAGTATCGGCATTAATAAATCTACTGCTGAACTCGACCTTTATCCATCTGAAAAAGCATTGATTGATATTTTGACAAAGTACAGCGATGCTGCACTTGAGCGAAAACGAAAAGCTGAGCAAAAGAGATTCGAAGATGAAGATAAAGTCCGAACACTTCTCTTAAACGATCCTCACTTCCTGGCATGCACAAACAAATCTTTACGTCAAGATTTTGCTCAAGAGCTATGGATTAAAAGTGATAGTGACTGGATTCGGAAACTATTCAAAAGTCCTTACTCTCGCTCTCTAAATTTTCCTTCCAAAGATTTTCTATCGTTCATTGAGCGCGTATATAAAGAGTCTAAATATATGAAATACATGAAATTTTAATTTTTGCTATCCCTCGTCCGCTGCGGGGTCCAGCTGGCCGGTGGTGTCCAGCTGGATGGCGGAGCCGCGCCGCACGGTGGTGCCTGCCCGCGGGTACTGGCTGACGACCCGCTCCCCCTGCCCCAGCACATCCGCAGTCAGGGTATACTCGTTCAGTTTTTGGGCCGCGGCTGGGGCTTTCCAGCCGGTCACATCGGGCACGGTGGTAAAATATTTTGCCTGTTCTGCTTCGGTATAGCTGGGCTGGATGCCTAAGCGCGGCAGGCTTTTTTGCAGCACCTCCGCCGCCACCGGGCCGGACAGCGCACCGCCGCTGGTGGTCCAGCTGTGGGGTTCATCCAGGCAGATGAGGACTGCGATTTTTGGGTTTTCGATCGGCGCCACTGCCACAAAGCTGGCAATGCGGGCGCGCTCATTCTCGCTGTCCAGCTTTTGGCTGGTGCCGGTTTTGCCGCCCACACGGTAGCCCGCCACGGCACCGTTTTTGCCGGTGCCGGTGGTCACAACGCCCTCCATCAATTCGCGCATGACGGCGCTGGTTTCGGGCCGGATGACCTGCGCTTTTACGGTGGGCTGCACCTGCTGCACGGTATTGCGCTCGGCATCGCGGATGGACTGCACCACATGGGGCTGCATCAGCTTGCCGCCGTTGACCACCGCGCAGACGGCTGTGATCATTTGCAGGTAGCTCACCTTGCTGCTTTGCCCGAAGGAGCAGGAAGCCAGCTCCACCGGGCCCATGCGGTCGGCGGTATAGTATTCGCTGCGCTTGATCTCGCCGGGCAGGTCAATACCGGTTGCGGCGCGCAGGCCAAAGGCGGCAAAGTAATCGCAAAAGTTCTGTTTGCCCAGCCGCGCCCCCACCTGGATAAAGCAGGGATTGCAGGATACCGCCAGCCCCTGGGCCAGGGTTTCGCTGCCATGGATATGCCCGTTTGCGCAGCGGAAATTTGTGCCCGCCACATTGATCTTGCCCGCGCAGACAAAGCGGCTGTTCCGCGTGACGGCACCGGTATCCAGTGCCGCAGCGCAGGTGATGAGCTTGAACACACTGCCGGGTTCGTACAAATCGGAAATCGCCTTGTTGCGCCACTGGGCCTGCTGGGCGGTCTGCAACGCTTTGCTGCGTTCTTCCCCGCTCAGGGCGTTCACCTGCTGGCGGATGGTTTCATCCACAATGGTGCGCGGATCGTTGGGGTCGTAATCCGGCTTGGTGGACATGGCAAGGATCGCGCCGGTATCGACCTCCATCACAATGCCCACCGCACGGGCCGCCACATGATGCTCCGCCACGGCGGCGCTGAGCACACTTTCCAGATAGTGCTGGATGTCCGCCCGGATGGTCAGAGTGATATCATTCCCCGGCACAGCATCCTGCAGGGTACTGTAATGGGTGGGCATATCGTACCCCCAGGCATTTTTTGCAGTCAGGATGGTTCCGTTCCGGCCGGTCAACTGGGCGTCATATTGCAGTTCCAGCCCCCAAAGGCCCTGATTATCCACATCGGTAAAGCCCAGCAGGCAGCCCATAAAGTTGCCCTGCGGGTAAACGCGCTTGGTATCCTGCAAAATCTGGATGCCCTGTGCGTTGTTCTGCGTGCACCAGGCCCGCACGGCGTCCGCCAGATCGGCATCCACCCGGCGGCGGAGCAGGCAGTCATTGCTGGTGCGCTTGCTCAGCTTTTGCAGGGTAGCGTCATAATCAATATTCAAAATTTCGCTCAGCGCTTTGGCTGCGGGCTGCACCAGCTCATCCGCCAGTTCCCGCGGGGAGGCCCGGATGGTCCAGCAGGTTTTGCTGGTGGCCAGGGTAACGCCATCGGCGGAATAAATTTCGCCGCGGGCGGCGGGCAGCGTGGTATCCCGCAGCTGCTGGGCCGCGGCACGGTTGGCATAACCGCTGGGGTCCAGTATTTGCAGCGTAAACAGCCGGGCCAGCAGCCCGCCAAAGCACAAAACCGCCACCAGCCCGGCCAGCACACGGGTGCGCCGCCGCATGTGGCGGTTCTGCGCAGGGTAAATGCTGCGCGGCGGGCGGTGGGTCTGTTTCATGGCGGTCTGCCTCCCCCTGTATTTTCTTCCACACACAAGCGTATGTGCTGGCGGGGCGGTTTATCCCGGTTTTGTGCGCCAGTATTGCAAGATTGTTTCCTTGCCGCACTGAAATTGCCCGGTGTTTAACGCTGGATTTTGCCATTAGTCGATATTTGTTTTTATCTTTTTCCTTTTCTTTCAGAACAAATTTCGCTCAAGCGCTGTTTTCATCGTTGCTTTTCGTTTCAGATACCCGTGCAAAATCCATTCTTTTTTTGCTTTTTGAAAACGAAATTGCTCATTTGCAAGGACAATATCGTTTCAATTCGCACAGATATTGCTTTTCTGCTTTTCTCGTCTTATAATGATAAACATGTAAATTCTTCGTAAAGCGAATAAGGAGTATCGGGAACGAATGAGCAACACAAAAAGCGCTGAATCCACCCTGTCGGAGCCGATTTTTAACCGCCAGGCATTGGTTCGGCTGATTTTGCCGCTGCTGGCGGAGCAGTTTTTGTCGGTATCCATGGGCATGGCGGATACCCTTATGGTATCCGGCGTGGGCGAAGCTGCTGTGTCCAGCGTGAGCCTGGTGGACAGCCTGAATATTTTGATCATCCAGATCCTGTCCGCCCTGGCAACCGGCGGCGCGGTCATCAGCAGCCAGTACCTTGGCCGGCGCGATGGTGAAAAAGCCGCCAAAAGCGCCGCCCAGCTGTACACCGTTCTTGCGGTCAGCACCATCGCTGTCATGCTGGTCATTCTGGTGCTCAGCCGCCCCATCCTGCGCATTGTTTTCGGCCGCATTGATGACGATGTGATGAGCTTTTCACAGACCTACTTTTTGATCAGCGCCATCTCCTACCCCTTTATCGGGTTTTACAACGCCGGGGCCGCTTTGTTCCGTGCGCAGGGCAACAGCCGCATTTCCATGCTGGCCAGCCTGGTCATGAACATCATCAACATCTGCTTCAACGCCCTGTTCATTTATGGGTTGGGCATGGGGGTACTGGGCGCTGCACTGGCCACCCTGCTGGGGCGCGTGTTTGCCGCGGCGTGGGTGTTCTGGCAGCAGCAGCAAATTGAAAACCCGCTCTGCATCCGTCATATTGCGGATATGAAGCCGGACGGCGACCTGATCCGCCGCATCCTTGGCATCGGCATCCCCTCCGGTTTGGAGAACGGCATGTTCCAGATTGGCAAGCTGTGCGTCAGCAGCTTGACTTCCACCCTGGGCACCTCCGCCATTGCGGCCAACGCGGTGGCCAACACCATCAGCGGCATTGCCAACATTCCCGGCAGCACCATGGGCCTTGCCATGATCCCTGTCGTCAGCCGTTGCCTTGGCGCAGGAGACAAAAAACAGGCCAAGTATTACGCCAAGATGTTTATCCTGATGGCAATGTTCGGCCTGTTCTGCACCAACGCCTGTCTGTTTTTTACGATTCCTTACATTGCACGGCTGTTCAGCCTTTCGGATACTGCGCTCAGCATGTGTGTTACCGTTATGCACTGGTTCTCTTTGTTCAGCGTTGTCTGCTGGGCCACCAGCTTTACGTTGTCCAACGCCCTGCGCAGCGGCGGCGATGCCCGCTACACCATGACGGTGACCATTTCCAGCATGTGGCTGTTCCGCGTAATTTTGAGCTACATCTTTGTACTCAAGCTCAACATGGGGCTGACCGGCGTGTGGTTCGGTATGTTCATTGACTGGATCTGCCGCAGCGTGTTCTTCATGATCCGCTTTGTCAGCAACAAGTGGATGGACCACAACGTAATCTGATACTATTTCTGCTTTAAGTTTCCTTAG
>ERZ894232.2459-NODE-2459-length-13101-cov-5.700828_pt1 | contig 13101 bp, 11 predicted proteins | sample MGYA00380296_ERZ894232 | MGnify/ENA primary metagenome ERZ894232 (study PRJEB32331, sample SAMN06328433) | human gut metagenome | biome: human gut microbiome; feature: stool | host: Homo sapiens | collected 2014-08-14 ... | reverse complement strand
GCGCAAATGTATATTTTATGGTAGACTTATCCTTACGAAAGATATATATAATATTCAGAAAGTTACAGAAAACTTACAATAATATTAAGATACTGAGGTTTAGTTGTTTTTGTAAGATATAAATTATATAATAAAATCAGTTATTTTATTTTCTGAAATCAAAAACATTTGTTGGGAGGAAAAAATATGAAAAAGAAAATAATAGCATTGGCTACGGCGGCAATGTGCATGACCGGAAGTATCAATACGGTATTTGCTTCGACATTCGCAGATATAAATGACGTTCCATGGCCGGAGGCTGCAAAATACATTGACGAGGCGGCGTCGTTGGGACTTATGGCAGGATATACGGAAAACGGCAAAAAATTATGTAAAGCCAGAAACAATGTTACATATAATGAAGCTATGCAGCTTGTATATCAGATAATGTGCTCATATAACAGCGCTAATAAGGCTTCTGCTTCCGTTATTTCAAAATGGACAAGCACAATGAAAAATGCCAACATACCTTCATGGGCATACGAATGTGTGGCTTACGGACTTGAAAACTCCATACTTTCATCTAATGACCTTAAAATATTTATGTCGTCATCTACAGAGCAGAGAAATGCAACGCGTGAAGATGTCGGAGTAATATTCGGAAAGGCTCTTTCAAAGGTATATACTGTAAACCAGTCGGCAGCGCTTAAATATAATGATAAAAATGCCATAACAGCTTCATCTGTTCCTTATCTGGAACTTCTTAACAGACTTAACCTTATGGTAGGAGACGCAAATAACAATTTTAACCCTAAGGCTAATATAAACAGAGCGGAAATGGCTGTTCTTTCAACAAAAACATATAAAGAACTCAAAGGTTCCGGAAACGGCGGAAATAACGGCGGTTCCGTTGTAAACGAGCAGATTGTCGGAGAAGTAACAAAAATTTCCGACGACAGCATTACGGTAAAAACTACGGCCGGAGAAAAGACTGCCAAGATAGATTCAAAAGTATCCGTAATGTATGAGGGCGATAAAGGAGAGGTTGCCGATATTAACGAGGGCGACAGCGTTATAGTTGTTGTAAATAACGGAACTGCTACATTTATAACGGCATATTCGTCCGGAACATCTTCGAATATTAAAGAGGGTACTATTACAAGTATCTCAAAAACAAGAATTACAATTGAAAACGGAAGCAAAAAAGCTACATATAAATTTGATGACGACTATAATGACGTTACGCTCAAGCTTGACGGAAAGACATCAAAGGATATAGACGATCTTATCGAGCTTGTTAAAGACGGTGAAAATATTGAGGCGGAGATAACTGCCGATAAAAACGGATATGTAACAAAAATTACAGCGGAAACCGTTGAGAAAAAAGCTCTTGAGGGAACTGTAACAGGTCTTACATCATCAAAAATTACAATAAAAGTTGACGGAAAGACATATTCGTACTATCTTCTTGACGATACTGACGACATAGAGGTTAAGCTTGACGGAAAAACAGTTGATTTTGACGACCTTAAAGATGAATATGACGACGATGAAACACTTGAAGTTGAACTGAAACTTAATTCTAAGAAAGAAGTAACAGAAATCAAAGCAGAGACGGAATCTTCATCTACATCGGCAAGCGGAAAACTTACTAAGCTTTCAACAAAATCTATCACAATCAAACCCTCAAGCGGCTCGTCAAAGACCTATGATATTAAATCGGGCGTTACGGTAACGATTGACGGGTCATCATCAAGCATTTCAAAGCTGAAAGACAGATTTGACGATGATAAGGAGTATACGGTTAAACTTACTCTTTCAGGAGGAAAAGTAACAAAAATAGCGGCTTCTCTTGAAGACGAGGATGAAGAAAGCTCAACAAGCGGAAGAGTTGAAAGCATTGACGAAGACAGAATAAAGATAAAAGACTCAAACGGAAAATACCATACATATACATATTCGTCAAAAGGCTGTGATTTCTATGTTGACGGAAAAATAAAGGGCATGAGCTCGGTAATTTCTTCATACGGCAGCGGAAATAAAAACGTTAAGGCTTATATAACTTTAAACGGAGCTGATAGAGCCGAAAAGGTAAAAATCGAGACAAATGACAGTTCTTCCGATACAGATGAAGATGAAGGAACATTAGTTTCGATTTCAAGCAAGGAAATAAAAATCAAACTTTCAGACGGAGATAAGGTTACACATAAACTTGCAAAAAGCTGTAAGGTTACAATAGACGGAAAATCATCATCGGTATCAAAGCTTGAGGACAAGGTTGACGATGACGAAGAATTTGAAGTAGAACTTACATTTGATGATGACGATAAAGTATCTAAAATAAAGGCGTCATCTGCAAAAGAGAGTGTAAGCGGAAATCTTCTCTCAATTGACGAAGATAAAGTAAAAATCGGCGAAAAACTTTCGAGCGGCTCATATACAGGAAACATTTATTATCTTGCCGGAAGCGTTACGGTAATCGTTGACGGAGATGAAATGGATCTTGACGAATTTATCGGAAAAGCTCCCGGAAGAGACTACACCGTTCAGCTTTCAAGAAATTCGGACGGTAAAGTAACAAAAATCGTAGCTAAGGAAAAATAATTTAGAAAAAATGCCCTTCTTAAAGAAGGGCTATTTTTTATGTTATAAATACATTTTAAGGTATTTATAAGTATATAAAAATATTATTTATGACAAGCTGAGATATTTTGATTATAATATAGAGTAAAGAGTTGAGCTGAATGGTAATATAAATTTATATGTATTTTTAATGTCAGGAAGTGAAGAAATGGACCTATCGTTATATATACACATTCCGTTTTGTGTAAAAAAATGCCTTTACTGCGATTTTCCGTCTTACGGAGAAATGGACAAATATTTTGAGGCCTATGTAAATAAGTTGTGCGGAGAAATTTCCGACGCCGCAGGTGAAATGAAAGGAATGAATGTCCGCAGCATTTTTATAGGCGGAGGAACTCCTTCAATACTACCCCCAAAACTTATGGGAAAGATAATGGATGCTGTTATAAACAGATATGATGTAGACAGCAAAGCCGAAATCACAATGGAGGCAAATCCGGGAACGCTTGATTTAGACAAGCTTACGGAACTGAAAAGCATGTACTTTAATCGATTGAGTATCGGCTTGCAGGCGTGGCAGAACAGGCTTCTTAAATCAATAGGAAGAATACATACCGCTGAAGAGTTTGAAAGAAATTTTTATGATGCGAGGGCGGTTGGATTTGATAATATAAATTTGGATTTAATGTTTTCTTTGCCGGGTCAAAGTTTGTCGGACTGGAGAGAAACTTTAAAAAAGGCAGTCGGATTGAACCCGGAACATATTTCGGCATACAGCTTGATAATAGAGGAAGGAACTCCTTTTTACGATATGTATCAAAAAGGTATTATAAAGGAAACGGAAGAAAACCTTGACAGAGATATGTATTATCTTGTAAACGCCATGCTGAAAGAAAACGGATACCATAGATATGAGATTAGCAACTTTGCCAAAAAAGGATTTGAATGCGAACACAATAAAGTATACTGGAGAACTCGGGAATACAAAGGATTCGGACTGGGAGCACATTCGTACATGGACGGCAGAAGGTTTCATAATACATATGATTTTAAGGAATATATTGAGGAAAAAGTAAAACCGTTAGATATGGAACTTCTTTCAGATGAAGAAAAAGAAGAGGAATTTATGTTTATGGGACTGAGAATGACGGAGGGAATATCTAAAAGAGATTTTAGGGAAAGATTTAAGACGGATATATATAATGTGTACGGAGAAGAACTGAAAACGCTTATTGAAGAAAAACTTATTAATGAGAAAGACGACAGAATATTTTTAAGTGAAAGAGGCATTGACATATCAAATCAGATTTTTGAAAAATTTATAAGGTAAATTTGTGTTTTAAAGGAAAAAATCATAAATAATTCTTAAAAGCACTTGACATATTAAAGGTTAGGTGCTATTTTAATTATTAAAGATTAGCACTCGATATAAATGAGTGCTAACAAGAAATAAAGGGGGCGGGTTTATGCAGTTGAATGATAGAAAAATAAATATCCTGAAAGCTATTATAAAGGATTATATTGATACTGCTGAACCTGTAGGTTCCAGAACTATTGCAAAAAAATATAACTTGGGAGTCAGTTCCGCTACAATAAGAAATGAAATGAGCGACTTGGAAGAAATGGGACTTATTATTCAGCCCCATGCCTCTGCGGGACGTATTCCGTCGGATAAGGGTTACAGGTACTATGTTGACAGCATACTTCAAAAAGACCTTATAACTGCCGATGATCAGGACTTTATAAAAGATGTTGTAAACAGAAATATAAGTCAGATAGAGTATTTAATGGAAGAAACGGCAAGAGCCTTGTCTTCGCTGACTAACTATACTACTTTTATTTCGGAGCCGGTAATAAGAAAAACCACTCTGAAACAGGTAAGGCTTGTTCCCCTTGATGATATTTCGGTTATGATGGTTGTAGCCACGGGAGAAAACCATATTAAAGATTATATTATTCCCGTAAACGAAAGCATAGGAGAACCGGAACTTAATAAAATAAACGAGGAAATAAACGCTTTTCTAAAGGGAAAAACAAGAGACGACCTTAATGACGAGACAATAAAAAATCTTGCTCTCATAACAAGAGAACATCAGGAACTTTTGAAGCCTATGCTTAAAAACATAAGAAAAACAATAGCTTCGGCGGAGAGCGTTCAGATACATCTGAGCGGTGAAAAAAATATACTTGATTTTCCCGAGTTCAGCGATATTGATAAGGCGCGTACGCTTTTTAATACGCTGGAGGAAAAAGAAGCGCTTCTTAATATAATAGGCGATACGGACGGCAGAAAGACAGACGTATCTATCGGCGCTGAAAATGAACTGGAAGAAATGAAAAATTGCAGCGTAATAAAAACAAGCTACAAAGTCGGTGACGACGTATACGGAACAATCGGCATTATAGGGCCGACAAGAATGGATTACGGACAGGTTATTTCGGTTTTAAACGGAATGGCTAAAAATATAGAGAATATAATGAATTCGGCGTCCAAACGAAGGAAACGCGCAATTGAAAGGAAGGACAAATTAAATGAATAGTGAAGAAAATAAGGCTGAAGAAATAAAGGAAGAGACGGAAATACCGGAAGAAACAACCGAAAACGAAGCTGTTGAAAATAAAGAGGAAGCGGCTGAAGAAAAGAAAGAGACATCCGATAAAAAGGGATTGTTTAAAAATAAAAACGCAAAATATGAAAAAGAAATCGAAGAACTCGGTCAAAAGCTTGCAGAGGCTCAGGACAGATTCCAAAGAACACTGGCCGAATTTGACAACTTCAGAAAACGTACTATGAAAGAAAAAGCAAGTATGTACGATGACGGAGTGAGAGATACGATAGAAAAGCTTCTTCCGCTTTTTGATAACCTTGAAAGAGCAATAAGTTCTGTCGAAGGAAAAGTCGATGATGAAGATCCACTTCTCAAAGGCGTAAAAATGACGGATAAGCAGCTTAAAGAAATATTGGCTTCTATGGGCGTTGAAGAAATAAAAGCGCTCGGCGAAAAATTCGATCCTAACCTTCATGCTGCCGTCGCACATGTCGACGATGAAAATTATGGTGAAAACGAAGTTATCATAGATATGCTGAAAGGTTATAAATATAAAGATAAAGTTATCAGACACAGTATGGTAAAAGTAGCTAACTGATTAATGAAAAAATCTATTTGTTAAATATTTAGGAGGAAATTTATTATGGGAAAAATAATAGGTATTGACCTTGGTACAACAAACTCTTGCGTGGCTGTTATGGAAGGCGGACAGCCCGTTGTAATCGTAAACTCAGACGGAGCAAGAACAACTCCATCTGTAGTAGGTTTTGCAAAAAACGGAGAGCGTCTTATCGGCGATTCCGCAAAACGTCAGGCAATAACAAATACTGACAGAACAATAAGCTCTATAAAGCGTCATATGGGCGAAAATTACAAAGTAGCTATTGATGGCAAAAATTATTCACCTCAGGAAATATCGGCAATGGTTCTTCAGAAACTTAAAGCAGACGCTGAAAGTTATTTGGGAGAAGCCGTAACAGAAGCCGTTATTACAGTACCTGCTTACTTCTCAGACGCACAGAGACAGGCAACTAAAGACGCAGGTAAAATTGCCGGACTTGATGTAAAACGTATAATAAACGAGCCTACAGCAGCAGCTCTTGCATACGGTCTTGATAATGAAAAAGAGCAGAAGATAATGGTATATGACCTCGGCGGCGGTACATTCGACGTTTCTATCATCGAAATCGGCGACGGAGTAGTTGAAGTTCTTGCTACAAACGGAGATACAAGACTCGGTGGCGATGACTTTGATAACAGAATTATCGACTATCTTGTAAGCGAGTTTAAAAAGACTGAAGGCATGGATCTTTCATCAGATAAGATGGCAATGCAGAGACTTAAAGAGGCTGCCGAAAAAGCTAAGAAAGAACTTTCAACAGTAACTTCATCAAATATAAATCTTCCTTTCATAACAATGAACCAGGACGGACCTAAACATTTGGATATAACTCTTTCAAGAGCTAAATTTGATGAATTAACGGCAGACCTTGTTGACAGAACAATGGGTCCTGTAAGAAACGCTCTTTCAGACGCAGGTCTTTCAGCTTCCGAACTTGACAAGATACTTCTTGTAGGCGGTTCAACAAGAATACCCGCAGTACAGGACGCAGTTAAGAAAATTACGGGAAAAGATCCATTCAAGGGAATCAACCCCGATGAATGTGTAGCTATCGGCGCATCTATCCAGGGCGGTAAAATGGCAGGAGACGCAGGCGCTTCAAGCATACTTCTTCTTGACGTAACTCCTCTTTCACTCGGTATTGAAACTCTCGGCGGCGTAGCTACAAAGCTTATTGAAAGAAATACTACTATACCTACAAACAAGAAACAGATATTCTCTACAGCCGAGGATAACCAGACAGCTGTTGATATACATGTAGTACAGGGAGAAAGACCTCTCGCAAAGGATAATAAAACTCTCGGAAGCTTCAGACTTGAAGGTATCGCGCCTGCAAGAAGGGGTGTTCCTCAGATAGAAGTTGCATTTGATATCGACGCAAACGGTATTGTTCACGTATCGGCAAAAGACCTCGGTACAGGTAAGGAACAGGCTATCACAATTACAGCTTCAACAAACCTCAGTGATGATGAAATAGATAAAGCTGTTAAAGAGGCTGAACAGTATGCCGAGGCAGATAAGAAACGTAAAGAAGCAATCGACGTTAAGAACGAAGCCGATTCACTTATCTTCCAGACAGAAAAGACTCTCGGAGAACTTGAAGGAAAGGTTTCCGATACAGATAAGGCAGCGGTTGAAAGCGAACTTTCAAAATTGAAAGCAGCAGTAGAAAATAAGAATGTAGAAACAATGACAGACGCAGAAGTAGAAGAAATCAAGACGGCTACCGAATCTCTTAAAAATGCTTTCTACAAAATATCAGAAGAATTATACAAACAGGCACAGGCAGCAGGCGGACAGGAAAACGGCGGAGCCGATAATTCAGATCCGAATGTAGTTGACGGAGATTATAAAGAAATGTAATATATAAAAGCGAAGAGAGGCCCTCTATGGAGAGCCTATCTTTGCGAATGAAAACATTTGACGGCGGGTGAAGAAGTTGGCAGAAAAAAGAGATTATTATGACGTCCTCGGCGTAGGAAAAAGCGCGGGCGAGGATGAGATAAAAAAAGCATATCGTAAATTAGCTAAAAAGTACCACCCTGACGCTAATCCCGGAGACAAAAGCGCTGAGGAAAAGTTTAAGGAAGTAAATGAGGCTTATGAAGTTCTGAGCGATACGCAGAAACGTGCGCAGTATGATCAGTTCGGACATGCGGCTTTTGACCAGAGCATGGGCGGAGGCGGCGGATTCTACGGCGGAGCTGATTTTGACATGAGCGACATATTCAGCATGTTTGGATTCGGCGGCGGTTCGGCTTCAAAGAGAAACGGTCCGATGCGTGGAAGAGACGTAAACATTACAATACAGATTTCTTTTGAAGAAGCTGTATTCGGATGTAAAAAAGATATACAGGTCAACGTTACGGACACATGCGACGTATGCCACGGAACGGGAGCTAAACCTGGAACACATCCTGAAACCTGCCGTAAATGTAACGGTACGGGACAGGAAAGAGTCGTTCAGCAGTCTATTTTCGGAACTATGCAGACGACAAGAACATGTTCTGCATGCCACGGAACAGGTAAGACTGTTAAAGAGCCGTGCCAGACTTGCCGAGGAACCGGCTATGTAAAACGTCTTAAAAAATATGAGATAAATATTCCTAAGGGAATAGATCATGGTCAGACTATACGTCTTTCCGGAAAGGGAGAGGCAGGAATAAACGGCGGCGGATACGGAGATTTGCTTGTTACGGTTTATGTTAAACCGCACAGTTATTTTATAAGAAAAGGAATGGATATTTACAGTGAGAAAGTGATTTCTTTCACAGAAGCCATTCTGGGCGGAGAAATAACGATAAATACCGTTTACGGAGAAGAGAAGTATACCGTTAAACCGGGAACGCAGCCTAATACACAGATAACACTTAAAAACTGCGGTGTTCCCAATATAAGAAATGAAAAAATAAAGGGTAATCAGATAGTAACGCTTAAGGTAAATATACCTACGGGACTCAGCGAAAAGCAGAAGATGATGCTCCATAACTGGAACAATCCGGATCTTGTAGTTGAATTACCCGGCGGAGATAAACCTAAAAAGAGCTTTAAAGATAAGATGAAAGAAATGCTGGAATAATAAAAAAGACATACTTCTGTCTGAAGTATGTCTTTTTTTGTGCGGATTTTAGCGGGATTTGATGAAAAATTAAAACTATTTTAATAAAATGTTTGGACTTTTACTTTATGTATGATATAATTCAACAATGGACAAATATATTTATAAATGATTTAGGAGGAAATTAATTATGGGACAGAAGCAATGGGCCAGCAGACTTGGCTTTCTTCTTGCCGCCGCGGGATCTGCTATAGGTCTTGGTAACTTATGGAAATTCCCGTATCTTATGGGGCGTAACGGAGGTTTTACGTTTCTTATTGCGTATCTTATATTTGTACTTATTCTCGGTATACCTGTTATGATGCTTGAGATGAGTCTTGGTCGTTATACAGGCAGAGATCCTATACAGAGTTATAAGATAGTTCACCCAAAGGCAAAAATTGTAGGTATATTAGGCGTTCTCGCACCGTTTATTATTTTAAGCTACTATAGCGTAATAGGCGGTTGGATTCTTAAATATATCGTGAGCTATGCTACTACATTTAATGCGCCGGCAGATTTTAATGCGTTTATAGCAGAGCCTCAGACAGTTATATGGCATCTTGTTTTTATGGTAATTACAATAGCAATATGCTTTAAAGGAGTAAGCGGTATCGAAAAGGCAAGTAAGTTTATGATGCCTGCGTTATTTATTCTTTTGATAATTATAATGATTCGCTCCGTAACACTTGAGGGTTCTTCGGTAGGTCTGAGATTTATATTTGAACCTAAGGCAGGATTTACACTTTCCAGTATAAATGCGGCTCTCGGTCAGGTTTTCTATTCGTTAAGCCTTTGTATGGGTATAACGATAACATACGGAAGCTATCTGTCTAAAAAGGAAAATATTCAGAAAAGCTGTATGATCGTAGCGGGAATGGATACAGCTCTTGCGATAGGCGCAGGCGTAGCCATATTCCCTGCGGTATTTGTTTTCGGTCTTGAACCGGGACAGGGCCCCGGACTTATTTTCGGTACTCTTCCGAAGGTTTTTGAATCTATGATCGGAGGACCTATATTTGCAATAGCATTCTTCATACTTGTATTTTTTGCTGCTCTTACAAGCGCTATTGCTCTTTTGGAAGTTGTTGCGGCGTCGGCAATAGACACATTGGGCTGGACAAGAAAAAAATCTGTTTTAGTACTCGGAATATGTATATTCATACTCGGAATACCAAGCGCGCTTTCATTCGGAGTACTCGGTGATGTTACAATATTGAACTATTCCGTATTTGATTTTATCGGAATGATTACAGATAATATTCTTCTTCCTGTAGGAGGAATATTGATGTGTTATTTCGTTGCATGGAAGTTTGATATAATGAAGCTTGCCGATGAAATCGAACAGGGAAGCAAAGGATTTAAGATTAAAAAACTCTGGGTAAACTGTATTAAATATGTTACGCCTATACTTCTTATAATAGTTACATTATCGGGTTTTGTAAGTATCTATACAACAATAGCCGGATAAGATTAAAACATGTGTAAATTAACATGAATTATTTTAGGACATGCCATAAGGCATGTCCTTATTTTTTACAAATTATATTATTTATAATGTCAAATTTTACAAATCAGTTAAGTCTTTCTTTCATTTGGCGTAGTCTTATAGACAAATGGTTATTATAACACTATATTTTAAAATAGAAGGAGGGTATGAGATATGATGAGAAGAATGAAAATAATGCTCATACTGGCTTTAACTTTTATTTGTTTTAACGTATATGCCGGGGAAGGAAAACATAGCATTTATTGTCCTGTACTGACATATCACAGGCTCACAAATGATGTATCACAGACTACGGATTGGACTACAACGCCTGAAAAATTTGAAAAAGATATAAAAAGACTTCTTGATAACGGATATACTCCGATATTTACAAGCGATCTTGTCAGTGAAAACAGAGCTATAGGACAGATACCTGAAAAGCCTGTGATTATACAGTTTGATGACGGATATGAATCTGTTTACGAATTGGCATATCCGATTTTGCTTAAATATAATGTAAAAGCAGAAGTTTATATTATAACGGACTATACTTCCGAACAGCCGACAGAGAATAACGGTAATATGTTTTTAGGTTGGCAGCAGCTGCGTATAATGGAAAATTCGGGACTTATATATACAGGTCTTCATGGAAAAACACATTTACCTTTGACTGAGAAATTTACTGACGAAGAGATTAAAAATGATTTTAAATCAGCATGGAATACAATAGATGTCAAATTGGGAGAGAGAGCACGCTATTATGTCTATCCGCGAGGCAGCTTTGACAAAAGAACTATAAAGCTTATTAAAGAAGCGGGAGGAAACGAACAGTTCGTTTGGATATGGGATTTGTCAAAGGATATAAAAAACGATGTTATCGGAAGAGTGAATATCGGATATAATACAGATGTTATCTCAGCCATAAGCTCGTTTGAAAAAACCTATAATCAAAAACTTAAATCAGTTTAAAAAGTTTGTTGTCCTTTTTTATAAAACGCCGCATAAAATCAAATGCGGCGTTTTTGTGAATATTTCAAATCCGATTTTTTGTTTCCGGGTATTGACCGTACAGTTACTGTACATGCTAGTATTATACAAAGAAAATAAATATACAAGTATAATCGGAGGAAACTGAATGGAACTTGCAAAAATAAAAGATAACCAATGGAACGCAGTTAGAAAAATATATACAGAAGCATTTCCTAAAAAAGAACAAAAGCCTTTTACATCATTAAAATCATCGGTGAAAAAAGGAAAGACAAAATTATTGACGGCATCGGAAAATGATACATTACTGGGATTTACTGCATTAATTCCGTATAAAGATATGGTTATGGTTGACTATTTAGCAGTAAACAGTGCAATAAGAAGTAAAGGGACGGGAAGCCGAATATTACAGAATGTATGTAATTTATACAGCAATAAGAAAATTGTGCTTCTTATTGAACAGATTGATAAAATGGCAGAGAATAACCAACAGAGAATAGCCAGAAGAAAATTTTATCTAAGAAACGGATTTACTTCATCGGATATTTATATAAGCGGCGTAAGCGGAAACATGGAGGTTTTGAATTACGGCGGCAAGGTATCGGCAAAGGAGTATATGGAACTGCAAAAATATGCTCTCGGCAAAATATTCTTTTTGTTTTCCGGTATACGATTAGTGAAATAATTATATTGGAATAAAAAGTTTTTAAAAGATATTTAACCATGAAATTATTGTTTACAGCTAACAAATGGACAATATGCTGTGTATAACATTAATTATTTGTGGAAAAAACAAAGAAAATTATAATTGTTAGAAATTATAATTTTCTTTACATTTTGGGCTTATCTATCAGTTTTTAGGAAGTTCCGAAGCGCAGTGCGCACATTTTACAGCGCCTATAGGTATTTCACTGAGGCAGTACGGACATTTTTTTGTTGAAGGGGGAACCGGATTTTCAGTAACATTTTTTTTGCCGATAGATTTTATCTTATTAAACATTTTTAATAACATAAACAGGACAAAAGCCATAATAAGAAAGTTTATAACCGATGTAAGGAAAGCTCCGTATCTGATTTCTATATTTCCTATATTAAGCACAAACTGACTTAAATCGGCGCTGCCTGCCATGCCGAGAATAGGATTGATTATATTTTACGTAAGTGATGACACGATGCTTGTAAAGGCGCCGCCTATAATTACGCCTATTGCCATATCCATAACATTTCCGCGAAGCACAAACGCTTTAAATTCCTCTATAAATTTTTTCATGTTATACCTCCTGTATAATTAATATCTATGAGGATTATAGTAGTAATGAGCAAGTAGTGTCAAGATTTTACAAAACACATAAAGTACTGAAAATTTAGTATCTGTAAATAAAAAAACCGACAATATTGTTATTGTCGATTTTTTATATGTTCCCGAGGTGATTCGAACACCCGACCTACCGCTTAGGAGTATGGCGTGCCGCTTGGTACATCGTCCGCTTCATAATTTGCCTTGTTGTTTAATCCGAAATTGTATTGCCTGGTTACTGGTCAATCTGCATAAAAATCCCTGTGATGCCGCCTCGTGACGGGGTGTTCAGAAAGTCAAATTAGCAAATTCTTAGCAGGAATTGTGTCTGACAGGGCCTTTCCCATCAGGGAAACCGGGCAGGTATGGGCAAAATGCCGACAAGAAACAGGAGGCAGATTATGAGTGCATCGGGCGGAAAGCAGACGCCGAAAAACAGGACCTACACCGTGGAGGACATCGCCGCTATTCTCGGCATTGGAAAATCCTCTGCCTATA
>ERZ894232.2448-NODE-2448-length-13170-cov-12.317575_pt1 | contig 13170 bp, 11 predicted proteins | sample MGYA00380296_ERZ894232 | MGnify/ENA primary metagenome ERZ894232 (study PRJEB32331, sample SAMN06328433) | human gut metagenome | biome: human gut microbiome; feature: stool | host: Homo sapiens | collected 2014-08-14 ... | reverse complement strand
CTGGTACTGCTGCAGGCCGGGCGCGAAGGCATGGGCGTCATTTTCGGCGGCGGCGGCAACAGCTCCGTCTTCGGCAGCGCCGGGGCGGGCGGCATTCTGGTCAAGCTCACCACCGTTCTGGCCGTTTTGTTCATCGCCACCTCGCTGTTTTACAACATCATTACCAGTACCGGGCGCGACAAGGGCTCAAGCATCCTCGACGTGCGTTTCGGCGACGAAGTAACGCCGCCTCCCGCACCGGTGACGACGGCTCCCGCCGAACCCGGAACCGCTCCGGCCGCCGCGCCGACTTCCGAAGCTCCGGCGGGCGAAAGCGCTCCCGCCTCCTGACGGCATATTCCGCCTTGTCCGCAACAGGTCACCCCTTGCCGAGTGACCTGTTTTTTTTATGACCCGCCCCGCGCGAGCCCTCATCAGGAGCCTGCCATGCGCATTGCCTTCGTCAACTCCACCCGCCGTTGGGGCGGCGTCAAGACCTGGTGCCTTTCCAACGGAGCGGCCGCGCTGGCCAAAGGGCACGACGTCTTCGTCTACGGCCGGGACGAACGCTTTGTGGAGGCAGCCCGCGCACAGGGCATGGAGGGAAGGCTCATGCCCTTCGGGGCCGACTTCAATCCGCGCAGCATCGCCGCTTTTTATGCCGAATTTCGCCGTCGGAACATCAGTCATGTGGTGGTCAACGTGGGTAAGGATATACGCACGGCGGGCATAGCCGCCCGACTGCGCGGACTTCCTGTGGTGGTGCATGTCGGCGCGCCTCACGATTTTTCGCCCTCGCCGGTCCACCTTTGGGTCCATCGTTTCATCCGGCCTGCGTATGTGGGCACCAGCAAATTCATCGTCAACGGTATCAGAAAGCACGTCTCTTACCTCGCGGACGCGCGCGTGGAGGCTGTCCATCCGGGCACGCTCATGCCGCCCCACCCTCCTTTTCCTTCCTGCCGCCCCTACACGCTGATCACAACCAGCCAGTTGACCCCGCCCAAACGCCATCAGGATCTGCTTCGAGCTTGCGGACAATTGAAGCGGGAAGGATTGGATTTTCGCCTGCGTATCGTAGGTACGGGCGACCAGGAACAGACATTGCGCGCCCTGGCCGTGGCGTGTGATCTGGAAGACCGCGTTGTTTTCCGCGGCTTTGTTTCCGATGTGGGAGCGGAACTGCGCCAGGCGGACATCTTCGTCCTGCCCACGGACGCCGAACCCCTGGGCATCGCTCTGGAAGAAGCCATGGCCCACGGGCTTTTCCCCCTGGCCCGCAATTCGGGGGGAGTGCCGGAGATATGGCCGGCCCGCTTCCGCGCGCGCCTTTTGTCTCCCGGGGCAGGGCCCGAAGAATTCGCTGCCGGGCTGCGCTCCCTGCTTGCCGTGGAGCCCTCCGTGCTGGATGAATGGCGGCAGGCCGTGCAAAACCACGCCAGGGCCGCCTTCAGTCAGGAAGCGCAGTTTGAAAAATTCGCGGCCTTTCTGGAAAGTTGCCGATCAGCCTGACCTCTTTCTCTTTTCCCTAAAAAGACGGACTTGTCTCCGGGCGAAATCCCAGGCTCAGCCTAGAGCGGTTTTCTGTTGAAAACGGCAACCGCTCCGGCGGCCGCGGGAGCGGGCACCCGCGCCGAATGAGCCTGAAAAACACGCTTTTCAGGTTAACTGACGGCAGCACCGCTTTTGAAATGGGACAATTTCAAAAGCAAAATACTCTAGGTTCTTCTGCGGAACATACGGATGGCCACAACAGTGGTCACCGTGGCGATCAACGTCATTTTCCCCAAATATACCAAGGCGCTGTGCGAGGAAATCCCTTTGAGAAACACGCCCAGAATCAGGGCCAGAAAATGGCGGAGCGGGTCTATTTCCCCCAATGCCCGCAACGCCGCCGGCATATTGTCCACCGGCGAGGCGTAACCGGACAGCAGAATGAGCGGCACGGCCACGGTAAAACAGCCGAGAAAGGCCTGCTGCTGCGTGGCCACAAAGGATGAAATCATAAGCCCTATGCCGCTGACGGCCACGGCGAACACCAGGAGCCCCGCGTACAGCGTTGCCAGCGAGCCCACGATGGGTACATGAAAGATGAAGTGTGCGCCCAGAATGAAGACTGTACCGTGGAACAGAGCTACCAGGCCGCCGGGGATCAGTTTGGCCACGGCAATTTCCGTGGGTCGGGCGGGTGAAACCAGCATCTGATCAAAGGTGCCCAGCTCGCGTTCGCGCGCCACGCTGAGGCCGGTGATGACAAAGCCCATCATCATGCTGATGAGTCCTATGAGATTGGGTAGATAAAACCAGGTATATTCCAAATTGGGATTGAACCAGTTGATCGCCTCCACTCTTACCCGGGGCGTCACCCGCGCCGTCCGTTCCTCGGCCAGGGGCGTGGTTTGCGCCACGTCTTCCAGAATGGCCGCCACGTAATTGTGCGCCACCTGGGCTGCGTTGGCCCGACGACCGTCCAGCAGAACCTGGACCGTGGCGGGCTGCCCCGCCTCCACCCGGCGGGAAAAATCATCCGCGAACACCAGTATGAACAATACCCGCTGCAGGTCCAATGCCCTGGCGGCCTCGCGCATATTCGTCACTTCGCGCACGGACTGAAAGGTGGGCGCTCCCTCCAGACGTCGGCGCAGCTCCAGGCTCCACGCGCCGTGGTCGCGATCCAGAACGGCGACGTCCACGTTACGCACCTCGCGGGTGGCTGCCCAGGAGAACACAAACATAAGTATGACGGGCGGCAGGACGATGATCCGCCGCTCCAGCGGACGCGCGAACAGAATCTGTATTTCCTTGCGGGTAATGGCGAAAATGCGGCGCAACGCGTTCATGGCTTTTCTCCGGCGGAAGTTTGGCCGTCGTCCGCTTCCGGGGTGTGAGGCGTTAATCCAGCCGTTTGACCAAGCGGCGGTAGCTCAGGATAAAAAACAGGCCGCCCAATCCGGCCATATAGGCCATGCTTTCGATAAACAGGGGCCATACGTCCCCGGCTAAAAACAGGGTTTGCAGCGAAACATTGAAATAGCGGGCCGGAATGAGATAGGTGATATACTGGATCGCTTTGGGCATGCTCTGAATGTCGAACAGCAACCCGGACAGGATCAGCGAAGGCATGAGTCCGGACAGAAAGCCCGTCATGGCTGCGGGCAACTGGCTGCGAAACAGGGACGAAACCAATAACCCCTGCCCCAGAGCAGGCATGAGAAAGGCCGTGGTCAGCAAGGCGAGGGCGCCCGCCGAACCACGGAGCGGCACTCCGAACAACCACACCCCGGCGAGAGTGCACAACATCATGGACAGCATGGCCAGCAAATAATACGGCACAAGCTTGCTGAGCAAAATTTGCAGGCGGCTGACCGGGGAGGCGAACAACGTCTCCATAGTTCCCCGCTCCCACTCGCGGGTGATGACCAGCGAGGTGAGCAACGTTCCGATCAGAGTCATGACGATGGTGATGGACCCCGGCACCAGAGCCCAGCGACTTTTAGCCGCGTTGTTGTACCAGAAGGCGGGCTCCGTCGACAGGGGCGGCCGCGCGTCCATGCCCTCTCCGGCAGCCTCCGCCGCCTGCCAGGCGGCAACGACGCCCCGGGTGTAGGCGTTGATGAAATTGGCCGTATTGGGCTCCGATCCGTCCACCAGCAGTTGCGCGGGCGCATCGCGCCCGGCCGCCAACCGGGCGTCGAAATGCGAGGGCAAAACCAACACGCCCTGAACTATGGAATCGCCCATCATGCGCGCGGCTTCCTGCCGCGAGGCGGCCGGGACCAGGCGGAAGTGCGGCGACTGGGCAAAGCTTAAGCCCAGGCCGTGCGCTTTGGCCCCTCCGCTTTCGTCGATGACGGCCAGACGCAGGTTGTCCGCATCCAAAGAAACAGCATAGCCGAAAAAAAGCAGAAAAAGACAAGGCAAAACAAATGCCACCAGCCAGGATGAGGGATCGCGCAGAATCTGTCTGCCTTCCTTGCCGATCAGTGCCAACAGCCGTCCGCCCCAGGCACACGATACGGTAAGCGACGTAACGGGATGCAGTGAATGCGCGCGAGCACGGTCGGAACTCATTGCGGGTGCTCGCTATTGTAGTTTTCGATACAAGCGATAAAGGCGTCCTCCAACGTGGGGTCCGGTGTATCCGGCGTGCGGACGGAACGTTTGAGACTGTCCGGCGTGCCCGAGGCTATCATCGCTCCCCGATAGATAAGGGCTATGTCGTCGCAGTATTCCGCCTCCTCCATAAAATGCGTGGTGACCAGCACCGCCACGCCGATGCCGGTCAGGGCGTTGATGTGTTTCCAGAATTCGCGGCGGGTGCGCGGGTCCACCCCCGAGGTAGGCTCATCCAGAAACAGCGCGCGCGGTCCGTGCAGGGTGGCGCACAGCAGAGCCAGGCGCTGTTTTTGCCCCAGGGGCAGACTTTGAGCCTGGACGTGAAGAAAGGGCGTCAAATCCAGGGCCGCCAGCAGACGACTCTCCCGCTCGGCGACGGCCTGCCGCGACATGCCGTACAACTCGGCGAACAGACGTATGTTCTGGGTTACGGTCAGATCGCCGTACAGGGAAAATTTCTGGGCCATATAGCCCAGTTGGGCGCGTCCCTGCCCCGGACGGCGCAGCAGGTCGATCCCCGCCACCGCGCACTGACCTTCCGTGGGGCGGGACAAGCCGCACAGCATGCGGAAGGTCGTGGACTTGCCCGCGCCGTTGGGACCGAGCAGGCCGAAAATTTTCCCCGGCATCACGGTAAAACTGATGTGGTCCGCCGCGGTGAACGCGCCGAATCGTTTGGTCAGTCCTTTGGCCTCAATGACAGGCCGCCCTTCAGCTTGATCCGACACGGCGGGAAAGGTGGTGAAGGGCGAAGCCTCCTTGCCGATGCCTCCCACGGCGTCGATATAGGCGTCTTCCAGGCGAGGAGCCGTGGGCTGCAATTCTTCCACTCCGGAGACGCCGGGGCGCAGCAGAACGCGTACCGAACTGCCCTGGACCAGCACGTCTTCGGAGCGTTCATCGGAGGCCCATGCCTGCCAGGTCCGTCGACACGATTCCCCGTCCTCCGGCTGCCGCGCCAGAAAGGTACGCCCCCTCACCCGGTCCAAAAACGCGGCCGGGGGCCCGGCCTGAAGCAGACGGCCCTCGTCCAACATAAGAACATGGGCGCAACGCTCGGCCTCCTCCATATAGGCTGTGGACCACACTACGGTCATGCCTTCTCCGACAAGGCCGATGACCATACTCCACAGTTCCCGCCGGGATTGGGGGTCCACGCCCACGCCCGGCTCATCCAGCAGAAGCACGCGGGGAGTGCCGATAAGAGCGCAGGCCAACCCCAATTTTTGCTTCATGCCCCCGGACAGACGGCCCGCCAAGCGTCCTGCGAAACGCCCGAGATCGGTAAAGGCGAGCAAATGTTCGAACAGCGCCTCGCGTTTCGGGCCGGTCACATTACGCAAGCGGGCGTGGAGGCGAAGGTTTTCCAGAACCGAAAGGTCTTCGTACAGGCCGAATTTCTGCGGCATATAGCCCACGCAGGGCAGGCTGCCGCCATCCCCGTTCATGGCCGGCAGGCCCAGAATCCGAACCTCGCCGGACGTAGGCCGGAGCAGCCCGGCGAGCAGGCGCATCAGCGTGGTCTTGCCCGCCGCGTCCGGCCCCACCACACCGCTGACTGCTCCGGCGGGGATGACGGCGTCCAGGCCTTGCAAAGCCCAGGCGTCTCCCGTTCCGAAACGCTTGCTCAATCCCCGCAGGACAATGGCGGCTTCGGCGTTCACGACGCACCGTCCCCGGCGGGAGCAGGCTCCAGGGTAATGGTCACCGGCATGCCCTGGCGCAATACATTGTCCGGATCGTCGGCCAGAATGCGGATGCGAAATACCAGATCGTTGCGCACTTCCCGCGTTTCCACGGACTTGGGCGTAAACTCCGCCGTGGGGGAAACAAAGCCCACCCGGCCGGGATAAGTTTTGCCGGGCACGGCGTCCACGGCCACACGTACAGCAGCTCCCGGCCGAATAAGCCCCAGGTCCGGCTGAGGCACAAAGGCCCGGATATAAACCGGTTGTGTCAGGGACACGGTGTAGACGGTTTGTCCCGCCTGAACCACGGCTCCCCTTTCCCGCGCTTTGGTGAGCGTCACTCCGCCTTCAGGAGCGATGAGCACGGTGTCGGCCAGGGCGGTGCGCGCCGTGTCGAGAGCAGCCAAGGCGGCTTCCACCGCCGCCTTTTGGGCCGTGATATCCTCGACACGGAACCCCGACTTTACCAGATCATACTGTTTTTGCGCCGCGTCAAGCCGGGCCGTGGCCGCCTGCCAGGCCGCCCGGGCATCCTCCAGGTTTTGTTGGGAAACCCCGCCGCCGGTACGCAGCTTGCGTACCCGCTCATAATTACGGCGGGCATTGTCCTCGGCGGCCCGCCCCTCTTCCAGGGCGGCCAGAGCCTGGCCTATTTCCTCCGGTCGGTATCCGGCCTCCAATTTGGCCAAAGTGGCTTCCTGCATGGCAAGGTTGGCCTCGGCCCGGCGTACTTCATCTTGATAAGGACGGGCGTCCAGTCGAGCCAGCGTATCGCCGGGCCGAACCGTATCTCCTTCATTTTTAAACATATCTTCGATGCGCCCCGCCACTCGAAAGGCCAGGTCCACCTGATGAATTTCCACATTGCCGTAAAGAGTAAGCGTTTCGCAGTGTTCCGCGCGCGAAGCGTTCCAGCGGGCATAGCCATACCAGACGGCCCAACCCAGCCCGACCAAGAGGAGGAAAACAACAAGACGAATCAGGATGCGTTTCATGGAAGTTCCTTGAAGGCGCGGCCCATCGAAGCGGCGCGGATGATGGAAACGACAGTTCGGAACTAGCACTATATTGACCAATTGGTCAATAGTGTTGAACAAAAAGTTAATATGTGTGCTTCTAGTGGGATATCTTGACTTTGACCATAAGGTCAATTATCTTGACTTCGTGGTCAAAAAATCGACATGGCATCGGCAGGACAGCATGAAAAAAGCGTCGCGCGCCAGGCCGGAGGTGCGTTCCGCCGCCATACTCCAGGCGGCGCTGGAAGAATTTGCGCAGGAAGGCTACGCCGCCGCGCGCATGGAAAACATAGCGGCTCGGGCAGGTGTGACCAAGGGGCTCATTTATTTTTATTACAAAAATAAACAGGCCTTGTTTGAAGCTATGTTCAGCGAATGTATTCGGGAGCCGCTTCGGGGCAACCTGCTGGACACGGACCCGGCCCGGAGTATGGCCAGTCATCTGGCGCGCGGCTTATTCAATATTTACCACAATCTTATGGACGCGCCCTTTTTCGGGCAACTTGCGCGGCTCATTTTGCTGGAAGGACACCGTTTCCCCGAAATTCACGCCTATTACTATCGTGAAGTTCTCACCCCTATTATGGACATACTGCGGGGATTTCTGGACGAGGGCGTCCGGCGCGGCGAATGGAAGGCCGAGGTTGTGCCGGAATTTCTGCACATCCTGCTGGCGCCGGGCATCCTGTTCGCCTTGTGGCGACTGTCGCTCGGCCAATATAAGAATTTGGATCTGGAACGGTATTGCCGCGAACACCAGCGTTCCCTGCTTCGTTCGTTGGGATTGGATGAAGCTGCGGTGGAAACGGCCTTGTCCGTGGCGGCTTCCTCGCCGGTTCGTACCGATCCTGATGTCGAACCGCCATATTTCCCTTCAACTCCGCCAAGCTCGCCGACGCTTGCCCGCCGGACCTTTACGGCTCGGGCGGCCCTGCGTCGGCGCCCTGGCGGGCATCGGCCCGCTCCGGCGAAGAAGTAACGCTTTTGCCTCCGAAAAACGTGCCGGGCAGATCCAGGCTCAAGATCAGAGCGTCTTCGCCCGTGTCGCGGTAATAAGCTTTGCGGGTTCCCACCCGCGCGAAACCCAGTGAGCGGTACAAGCCCAGAGCCGGGGTGTTGCCCACCCTGACTTCCAGAAAAGCGCGCGCGCCTTCTCCCCGCATCACCGTCGGCGCGGTCGTCTCCAGCGCCCGCCGCAGCAGGAAGCGCGCCAGACCGCGTCGTCTTTCCTCGGGGCGGGTGGCGATGTTGAGCACCTCGATTTCACCGGGAACAAGGCTGAGGGAAATATAAGCCCGCAGTCGCTCTTGACCTTTCAGGCCATACAGGATGAAATGCGGCAAAGCGAGAGCGGCCCGCAATTGTTCCTCGCTCCAGGGAGAGGTAAAACAGCAGGCTTCCAGTTCGGCTACAGCGGCCATATCGTCCGGCCCCAGCCGCATAAACGCTCCATCTTCCATACTACCTCCGTCGGGCTCCCCACCCCGGCGCCCGCGCGGTCATTTGCCATGTCCCTCGTTCGTCCGTTGTCCGACTGCCCGTATGTCAATCCCCCCTCCGAATTGGAGTCGCTGGTGGAGATTTCGGACGGTTATGACCGCCCTCTGATACTCACTCCGCTTAACGCCGCTCTGCGTCGGAAGCTACCCAGGCGCATCGTGCTGGTAGGACTGCGCGACGGCCACGGCCGTCTTTTTCTGCCCCGCCGTTCCTTTCATCTGACCCGACATCCCGGCCTGTGGGACATCTCCGTCACCGGCGACGTATTGGCCGGAGAGTCGCTGGAGGGAGCGGCCCTGCGTGAGTTGCGCCAACGGCTCGGCATCGCGGGCGCTCGTATCCGGGCCGTGGCGTCGCTGCCCTACACGGACAGCGAAGGAGCCAGTCTGTCCGCTACCTTTTTTTTGGCCGGGCCGGTTTCCTCGCCTCCATGCCCCGCCCCCGAAAGCGTATGCGACGGCATGTTCGTCGACGCCGACGAATTGCGGGGCCTGGTCCGGCACCAGCCGGATCTGCTGACGCCCGAACTGATCTGGGCCGCGCGCTCGGGTTGGGTATTCGGTAAAACGCGGCGTCTGCTTGACATGGACGAGGCGTAGGTCCGGGCGAATCCCTACCGCCTACGCTCAGTCAACTCGGCCCGGCGCGAGAATACGTTGCATTTCGTCGTGGATGAGGCCGTTGGTCGCCAAGATGGGGCCGTGGAACACATAAGGCGCTCCGTCGCGGGCGCTCACCCGGCCGCCCGCCTCCTCCACCATAAGCCAACCCGCCGCTACATCCCAGGGCTTGAGCCCGCACTCAAAATAACCGTCGAAATGGCCCGCCGCCACCCAGCACAGATCCAGAGCGGCCGAACCGCCGCGTCGCACGCCCACGCAGTGACTGAGCAACATTTTGAGATCGTGCAGCACAAAAGGCATATCCTCGCGCACGGTGTAGGGGAACCCCGTCTCCACCAAAGCCTCGGCGCAAGCATCCACCCGGCTGACCGCCAGGCGTTCTCCGTTCAGCCAGGCTCCGCGCCCTCGTTCGGCCGCGAATACCTGTCCCCACACCGGCACGGTGACAACGCCGAACTGCACCGCACCTTCGTCCCATAGGGCCACCGACGTGGCGGTCAACGGAATGCCGTGGGCAAAATTTGTAGTGCCGTCCACCGGATCGATGATCCAGCATCGTCCGGCAGGCACGGCGCAACCCGGTTCGGCCACACTTTCCTCGGCCAAAAAAGAAGCGGACGGCTCCACGTCTTTCAAGTTTTGCTTGAGGAAATTTTCCACGGCCACGTCGGTTTCGGTGACCAGATCGATGACCCCCTTATGGCGAATGACACGCGGCCGCGTCCAATGCTCGCGAAAAAGCGCGTCGCTGCGTTCCAGCACGCGCAAAGTCTCGGTCATGAGCCGGGAAAAACGGGGAACTTCCATCAAAGAACCCACCTTGCCAGAGGAAGTCAGTCGTCCGTGGGCCGTGGCGCGGGCGGAGCGTCGGGGTCGAAGGCCACAGAGCCGCTACGCTGCAGCGAAGCTTTGGGCAGCAGGTTGTGAATCCGGTAGCGCAAAGCGACCGTATCCAACAGCCGCGCCATATCGTCCGCCGCCATGCGGACGAAGGAGCGCAGTTCCGGGCTGAGGGGACGCGGTTCCAGACCGGCCAGGCACAACACGCCGCAGGTGTAGTTGTCTACGGTCACAGGCAGACAGATGGCGGCCGCAAAATCCGGCACCAGCGGGTTTTTGCCGAATATGGGCGTAGCGCCCGGTCCGCCCGTGCCGTCGTTGTGCACGGCTTCCTCGTTACGGAACACCCAGCCCACGATGCCGCTGTTGACCGGCAATTCCGCCTGATTGCCCTGCCTGTTGAGCAAGGGGGGGCATTCGCCCTCCACAATATATCGGGCGCTGCCCTCCACCCGCGACGCAAAGGCCACGTAATGGAATCCCGTGGTTTCTTTGAGCAAGGCCAGCAGTTTGTTCATATATTCGCCCCAGCCGGCATACGACGCGCGCAGGTCGGCCATGCGCTCCAATGCGGCGAAATAAACGCCCACTTCCCGATCGTGATCACTGTGAGTGACCAAACTTTCCAGTTGGGGAATCATGAGAGCGAACAGATGCAGGAGCTTCTGGCGGCTGCCGGTAAAGGCCCCGGCCCGCTTGCTGTCGATGCACAGAGCTCCGCCGCCGGGCACGGGGCATCCCATGAAGGAGCGGATATCCGGCTCGCTCTGCTCCTGATAATAACCTAAAAAAGCTTGATTTTGGTCTATGGAATCGACCAGAAGAGGAGCCTTGTTGCGAAGAATCCAGCCTACCAGGCCTTTACCCGGGGGAATGCGCGCGCCCCGGGCGATTTCATCCCCCAAGCTGAAAAATGCGGTCAGCCGGGCTTCACTTTTTCCGGTTTCGTCTTCGGGTTGAAACAGGACCACGGAATATGCGTCAAATACGCTGGCCACCAGGGCCAGCAGAGATTCTGCAGGAGTTTGGGCAACCATGACAACAGCCTGGATAAAAGTATTAAGGGTGTTTTCTTGTACCAAGGGGGCGCGGTCGGGGCAAGTCGTTTCCCCTCAACTTCCAGGGCAGAGGTATCTAAGTATAAAATTCAATAATAACAATTAATTGCCATGATTAACGTTGAGAGCCGCTCCGATGATGCAGCCACGCTTCGCGACTCCGGATTCGGGGGGCTTCCGGCTTCGGGCGCTGTTCCGCCCCTCAGGTTTCACACCTCCATCCTAAGAGCATGAAGCCGTAATCTGGGGGAATACCCTCGGTATCGTCCTCTCCGATGCTCTTTTTTCATGCATACTCCATTCGTGAGCATCGGCGCTTTTATTTTTCCCATTTCTTTTGGGGAAGAATGCGCTTCAAGGACTGGAATACCGTCTTTTTTTATGATATTAAAAACAAATCGGAGTCGTGATAAACAAAGCGCGCTTCGCATCGCCCCCCCCAATTTTTTAAGAAATTCTGTTGTAAAGGGGAATATACGTCGTGATGGACTGGAAAAAGGCTTTTTCGTCGGGAAAATGGCCTCTCTCCCAGGAAGAGGCCGCCTTTTGCGACGGGCTTTCCATCACTGAGATGGCGGAACTGCAACAGTTTTTGGACGTTGTTCACATTCGGGAATGTCTTATCCGTCCTTTTTCACAATGGAAGGAATATCCGGTGGTAGAACCCCGGTCTCTATTGCCTTCCTTTGAACCAGACGTATACGAATACCATAATCTGCCGGGGTTTTCTCTGCTGGTATTCGATCGCCCTCTTCTGCCCTTCAGCGAAATTTTTCAGTACGACATCATCCATCCCGTCACCGACTTGCTGGATATAGCGCAAGGACCGTGTTGTCCGCTGGAAAACGCCATACTCGGCGCCAACATGCAGACCATGCTGGCGCGGCTGCCGCGCGCCCTGCATGATCAATTCCGCGCGGAATTTCAGCGCCTCGACACCACGGCCCTGGAACTGTACCCTCCCATGCTTCCTTATATCCTGTGCATGGATCGGGCTCATGTTCTGGCCAAAAACGCATACGGTCATTTTCAGATGGCCGGAGTGTTCGCGTCGTTGCCTTCCGACATAGACGGCGAGCTCAAACGCTTCGGCATGCGCATCGGCAAATTCCAGATGGGCGACAACGATCTGTACGAGCGCAATCGCTTGTTCGTCATGCAGTTTCTTATGGAACTCTATGGCTTTCCCATAGTGTCCGAACGTCGGACTTCGGCCGCGCTCTTCGCAAGACGCCTGCATAAAATGGGGGAGCGTTTTCTCATCCGGGTGCTGGGACAGTCGGACAGGGTGATCACCACCATTTGGAACGACGGCGCGGCCGCCCGCTATCCCCATGTGGAAAAAATAGCCCTTATTCGGGTGGACGAGGACCAAAGGGAAGTGCTCGACGCCCTGCGCGAAAGCAAGGCGTTTGTGGATGAAAAAAACCGGGTGGCCCTGCTGCGGGTGCGCTATCGCCAACACTCCTATGATCCGGACAACGTGCGCCAGGATCGCGCCCTGTCCGTCCTGTCGCAGCAGATTATTCATCCTTTGACCGGCGAGAACATCGACGGACTTAATATCATTCGTGATTCCACCAATCTTATTCTGCGGCTCAATGATATTGTGCGAGGCGAGTATACGGGGCGCATCGTATTCAAACGCACCGAGGTGGTGGAAAACACCGATACCGACGAAAAACGCCTCAAATTCCTGTATGCCTGGCTGACCAAGCACCAGCGTCGCATCATCGGCTACAGTGAGGAGTTTTTTGCCAATACCGGAAAAATTCTCGACAACTATTTCGACAATCTTGATCATTCCGACAGCCTGGACGAACTGGCAGACCTCAAGCAAGAAGTGCGCAACCGTTACCGTTACATTCAGCAAGCCCGCAAAATACGCTGCCTGGAAGAAATACGTACCCGCAACTATCGAGGCGAGCGTCTCAACTACGATCGCATGCTGTCCGAGGCCCTGACCTTACTGCAGGAATTGAAATTTGAAGTTTCCATCTACTTCGACGAGCTGGTGGCGACCACCATCCACCATATCGAAGCCATGCTTAACGATCGCTATCTGCGGCGACATTATGTGGAAAAAGCGGAACAGGACCTGACCAGGGCGGGGCAGGAAGTGCGACGCAAATACGGTCGGCTGGTGGTTCTGCTCGACGATTTCAAAGCCATACGAAAAACCCATCAGGCCAGCGGCGAGGCGGCCGCCTGACGTACGCGGCCTTTTTGCCGGGTCCACAGGGAGAATTCCCATGCATACTTTTTTTCTGGCGCCGGAAGCCTGGTCGGAAAATCCTGTTCTGGATGGAGCCGAGGCCCATCATTTGTTGCGTGTGTTGCGTCTGGG
>ERZ894232.2445-NODE-2445-length-13198-cov-11.568363_pt1 | contig 13198 bp, 10 predicted proteins | sample MGYA00380296_ERZ894232 | MGnify/ENA primary metagenome ERZ894232 (study PRJEB32331, sample SAMN06328433) | human gut metagenome | biome: human gut microbiome; feature: stool | host: Homo sapiens | collected 2014-08-14 ... | reverse complement strand
GCCGTGCTGAAAAACGAAAGCCGCTATGGTTGACAAAACCATAGAGACACCCCCCGACGGGCCGCGTACGTTGCGGACCTGGTGCATTGCCTCCGACGGGCCAGGTGCATTGCTTCCAACGGGCCGTGTGCGTTGCCCCCGACGTGCCGCGTACGTTGATAGGCCGCGTGCGTTAATGAGCCGCGTGCGTTGCCCCGGATGCGCCGGATGCGTTATCCCCGATGTGCTGGGCTCGCTGCCCCTGGCATACCCGCCGCAGGCTCCGACATATCGGCCGCAGGCTCTGACATACCGGCTGCATTCCCCCTGGCATACCCGACGCATTGCCGTGATAGGCTGGCTACATTGCCCGGATATGCGAAAACCACCTTTTGAAATGTACCGTATGGTTTCAAAAGGTGGTTTTCGCACAGAAATGGCCTTGGTAATGTGCTTTATCAATGGTTTGAAACGAACGGGGTGTTTTCAAACGGCCGTTTTCGCACATTGCACAAATGCCTTGTTGGTGCGCAAACGTCTTGTTGGCGTGTCGGCGTCATGTTGGTGCGCAGGCGCCTTACCGGTTTGCGGGGCAAGAAGAGCGGGCCAAGACGAATGGTGCTGGGTTTAGGACGCGAACTCGCGTTGTCGCGGGATCGCTATGGGGCGCGTGCCGTCGGATATCGCTTCCAGATGAGCCGCTCCGACGAACGCAGTTGCATGAGTCAGCGCCAGGGCTTGAACGCGAGCGTGCAACGTAACAGCTTGGGACCGCGACGCATGACGATGCGCCGCGGTCCCAGGACATGTCATTGGTCGGCGATCGGAGCGCGCGCCGTTGGGACTGGATCTCTAGTTAGGGCTTGATCTCTAGTTAGGATTTGGTTTCTATCTTGGTGCGGCACTTGGGGCACGTCACGCGAATCTTGCCCTTGCCCTTGGGGACAGACATGATCTGCCCGCAGTTGGGGCACTTGAGGAAGTGCGAGGTCTTGCGCTCCTTCCACATCTTCTTTGCGGTGCGCTTGGCTCGGTCGAGGTCGGCCTGCGACGGACCGCGCTTGGCTCCGGAAGTACTCGCCGCGCTATCGCCCGCGCCGCCACCCATGCGAGCAATAAGGTCGCGCAGGCCCGGGACCTTGTTGGCGAACGAGCGGAACGCCTCGTTTTCCTTACGCCGCGCCGCGCCGTTCTTCGAGAATGCGCGCGCAAGCGCGAGCAGGATGACCGCGAGCGCCAGCCACGTGAGCGGGTCCAGATTGGCGATGGTGCCGATGAGCGCGAGCACCACGCCGGCCCCGCCCATGATCATGGCGAGCTCGTCGACGCCGTACCGGTCTTTCATGAAGTCGTTCACGAGGTTCCTCCCAAGTTGATGCCGTGCCCTGCGCGCGGCTGAGACTCTCATCTCGTTACGGTACCCCAACTCACGTCAAACTGACACAGATCGAACAGTTATTTCGCAAGCTTTTCGATGACCGCCTCGATCTCGGCGAGCTTCTCCGCCTTTTCCGCGTCGGTTCCGCTCTCAACGGCTTGTTGCACGCAGCCGCCGATGTGCGCCTTGAGCACGTCGGCGTTCACGCGGCCGATAAGCGACTGGGTGGCCATGAGTTGCGTGGAGATGTCGATGCAGTAGCGGTCGTCCTCGACCATCTTGATGATGCCGTCGATCTGCCCCCGCGCGGTTTTGAGCAGGCGCAGCGTGCGCTCGCGGTCTGCCATCATGTGGGCCTAAGCCTCCTCGACGGACAGCGCGCGGAACTTCTCGCCCGCGCTTTGGACGGCGACGGAGAGCTGCTCGGGTGCGACCTCGTCGGAGCACGTGACGGTGACGGTCTGCGTTTCGTGATCGGCCTCGGCGTCGGTAACGCCTGCCACGTTGAGCAGGGCGGTCTCGACGGACGCATCGCAGTGGCCGCACATGAGGCCTTCGGTTTTGATGAGGTAGTTCATGATGGTTCCTTTCTGTGCCTTGTCTATGTTTGAGCGGCGTCGGTGCCGCTCTTGGTACCCGATTCATATGTAACGCTGGACGGAGGGGTGGCCGAGACCGTCATGGTGGGGCGTGTGGGATCGTTGTGGTGGAGGGCTCGAGGGTGTCGCGATGGGGAACGCACCGCCATCGAGAGGGGCGGCCGCGAGCTTGTCTCGAGGTGAGCTTGGGGCAGTCGTAGTGATTGTCTTGATGCTGCGGCGATGGGCCCGGTCATCATGGAGGGGCGTTTTCGCCTACGCGAGGAGCTGGCGTTCGTCATGTTTGAGGACTTGGGGTCATTATGACGGCGGAACTGGTAGTCGTCATGAAGGGGCTTCGTCGTCGTGGAGGGGATGGCCGATTCGGAGAGCCGACTTGCCGTTACCGAGGGCCGGTTCGTCGATTCGGAGGGCCGGTTCGCCGTTGAGGAAGTCCAACTTGCCGCTGCGGAGGGCTGGCTCGCCGTTGCGGAGGGGCGACTTGCCGCTGCGGAGGGGTGATCTGAGGCAGGAGTGCCACAAATCGGGCGATAATGTAATGAAAAATGAGACGGGTCGAGTATATGGCATATTTCGCTCCGTGTTTCCTGCAGGTATTCCAAGAATTGCGTGCCTCTATTCGGGGTGTTTCGAAATTCGTTACATTATCGCCCGATTTGCGGCATCCGGTCACAGGTTTTGCCGCTGCAGACGTCCGTGCCTCGGTCTTTGGGGTCGATTCGCCCATCAGCTTCTGGGATCGTTGGCCGTTGGATCGGTTTGCCCATCTGTTTTGGGGTCATCGGCCTTTAGAGTGGGTCCGTCCATCAGCTTTGGGGTCGCTCGGCCAATCGGCTTTTGGGTCGTTTGGCTTGTCAGCCTTAGGGACGGATCGGCCCGTCAACCGTTGGATCGATCTGCCTGCAGGCCCGAGCATTGGGCGGTAGGACCTATTTGGCCATTGGCCCTTGGGCTGGCAGGTCAATCAGCCCTTGGGCCGGCTGGCCATCAGCTTTTGGGCTTGAACCCCCGCAGTCGCAGGGCGTTGCCCACCACGCAGAGGCTCGAGAGGCTCATAGCCGCCGCGCCGAACATGGGGGAGAGCTGCCACCCCAACAGCGGGTAGAACACGCCCGCTGCCAGCGGAATCCCGAGGGAATTATAGAAAAGCGCCCAAAAGAGGTCTTGCTTGATGTTGCGGATGACGGCGCGGGAAAGCTCGATGGCACGCGCGACATCCAGGGGATCGCTTTTCATGAGCACGACGTCGGCTCCCTCCTTGGCGACATCGGCGCCCGCACCGATCGCCAGGCCGACGTCAGCGCGGGCGAGGGCGGGGGAGTCGTTGATGCCGTCGCCCACCATGGCGACCCGATGGCCGGCATCTTGCAGCTCACGAACCACGCGCTCCTTGTCGGCGGGGAGCACGTCGGCGATGACCTGCCCCACGCCCACACGTCGGGCGATGGCATGCGCCGTAAGCTCGTTGTCGCCCGTGAGCATGACGGTGCGCACGCCGAGCGCGTCGAGTGCGGCGACGGCCTCCCTGCCGGTGGGCTTGAGCTCATCGGCAACGGCGATCGTGCCCATGAGCGCGCCGTTCTTGGCAAAGAAGAGCGGCGTCTTGCCGTCGCGGGCAAAGGCCTCGAGCTGCGCGCGGTCGACCTCGATGGCCAGGTCGGCCATGAGGGCGGCGTTGCCCGCGGCGATGCGGTTGGCGCCCTCGCGCGCCGTCACGCCTCGTCCGGGAATCGCCTGGAACGCCTCCACGGTGCGGGATACGATGCCGCGCTGTTCGGCGTGCGCCATGATCGCCTCGGCGAGCGGGTGCTCGCTGTTGCGCTCGAGCGCCGCGGCGAGCTTGAGGAGTCCCTTCTCGCTGATGGCGGCCTCGCCGTCGGCGCGGCGTGCGGGCAGGATGTCGGTGACGACGGGCTTGCCCTGGGTGATGGTGCCGGTTTTGTCGAGCACCACGGTGTCCACGTCTCGCAGGGCCTCGAGCGACTCGGCGCTCTTGAACAGGACGCCCATCTCGGCACCGCGCCCGGTGCCCACCATGATGGCGACGGGGGTGGCCAGGCCCAGCGCGCACGGGCAGCTGATCACCACGACCGCGACGGCCGCGGTGAGGGCCTCGTTCACATCGCCGCCGGTCGCGACGAGCCACACCGCAAACGTCACGGCCGCGATGACGAGCACCGCGGGCACAAAGACCGCGGCGACCTTGTCCGCGATGCGCGCGATGGGCGCCTTGGTGGCGTTGGCGTCCTCGACCAGGCGGATGATGCGTGCCAGGTTGGTGTCAGCGCCCACGCGGGTGGCGCGAAAGGTAAACGAGCCGGTGCGGTTGACGGTCGCGGCGCTCACCGTGTCGCCCGGGGCCTTCTCCACGGGGATGGACTCGCCGGTGAGGGCGCTCTCGTCGATGGAAGAGGCTCCCTCGAGCACCACGCCGTCCACGGGGACGGTCTCGCCCGGGCGCACCAGAATGACTTGGCCGGGCTGGATGTCGTCGGCGTTGAGGGCGCTCTCGGTGCCGTCGGCGTTGACGATCGTCGCCGTCTTGGGGGCGAGGTCGATGAGGGCCTCGATTGCGCCGCCGGTCTTGGACTTGCTGCGCGTCTCGAGGTATTTGCCCACCGTCACGAGGGAGAGGATGGTGCCCGCGCTCTCCAGGTAGAGGTTGTCCATGCCGAGGGCGTGCGCCGCGTGGATGTCGCCCGCCGCGAGCGCCGCGCCGATGCGGTAGATGCCGTAGATGGACCAGGCGACGCTCGCGGTGGCGCCGATGGCGATGAGCGCATCCATGGTGGGGGCGCCGTGGACGAGCGACTTGAACCCGTTTTTGAAGTACGCGTCGTTGACGTAGAGGATGGGTGCGAGCAGGAGCAGCTCGGTGAGCGCGAGATTCATGATGTTCTCGGGCGCGCCGAAAAACGCCGGCAGCGGCCAGCCGAGCATGTGCCCCATCCCTAGGTAGAAAAGAGGGATGAGAAACGCGATCGAGGTGACGAGGCGCCCCCGCATGGCGCGCGCGGCCTCCTCGAGCTTTTTGGTGGGGGACTCTAGGGCGCGCACGGCGTGGGTGCTTCCCGCTGCGGTGTCGGGGGCGTCAACGGCGGGGGATGCGGAGTACCCCGCGCGGTCGACGGCGTTGCAGATGTCCTCGTCGGTGAGCGCGGTTTCGTCGTAGGTCACCTGCATGCTGCCGGACAGCAGGTTGACGGAGACGTCGGACACGCCGTCGAGCTTGCAGACGGCCTTCTCGACGTGCGCCTGGCACGCCGCGCAGGTCATTCCGCCCACGTCGAATCTCTCTTGAGCCATATGCAGCTCCCTTCGTATCATCTTATGGGCTTAGTATACCCCACCCCCCTGGGGTGTCTAGTGGGTGAGTGAGGTGGCTTTGCCGAAATGGGGCTGCGTGGGGTCCCGGGTACGCGGGCTGCGAATGCGAACAAGCTTTGGGGCTTGCGACGGAACGGGACGAGTGCGACGGGCTGTGGGGTTTTGCTGCGGAACGGAGCGGTCAAGGCGGGGTGCGCGGGAGAGCCCCTATACTTGCCTGCGGTGGAATCTGCTCCACGCGTCACGCGAATGCGCCCGCGCCCGGGCACGGTGCCCAGGCGATACGGCTTGCCGGTGCGGACGTGCTCCACCGCGCGGAAAACCGGCCCGCGCATCTGTATTGAACCCTCTTGCGCGGACGGGTATATGCGACATGCGGCTCCTTGTGTGGAGCGCTCTTGTCCTGCCGCCGCGCGGAAACGGAAATCCCCTTTGTCTTCTCAAAACACCATGAACGATCGCGCCGCACGCGAAAATGAGGTGCGAGGCTCCCGTCACGCCGACAAGGCTGTGCATGTCGAGTCTGCCGTCGAGCCGTCCGCCTCTGCTTCGTCCGCCGTCGAGCCGTCCGCCTCTGGTCTCACCGCCAACGCTGCCGGTACCCTCGCTCCCGACTCCACTTCCACTGCCGGTGCGCCGGCTGCCGACCCTGCGGACGCCGCCAACGTGCCGTCCGCCGGGTCCGCGGCGGGCGATGGCCCGACCTTTGCCGACCTCGGCCTCTCCCACGAAGTGCTCGCCGCGGTGGCCGACATGGGCTACACCTCGCCCACGCCCGTGCAGGCAGCCTCGATCCCGCACGCCCTCGACGGCGAGGACGTGCTCGCCGCCGCCCAGACCGGCACCGGCAAGACCGCGGCGTTCCTGCTGCCCACCATGAACAACCTGCCGCACGTGCCTCGCGGGCGCGCGCGTGGCCGCGTCGCCGCGCAAGGCCCGCTCATGCTCGTCGTCACGCCCACGCGTGAGCTCGCCCAGCAGATCGAGGACGTGTGCCGGGCCATCGCCAGGCGCACCGGTCACACGAGCGTCACCGTGGTGGGAGGCGTGAGCTACAACCCGCAACGCGACAAGCTCAAGCGCGGCTGCGACATCCTCATCGCCACGCCGGGCCGCCTGCAGGACCTCATCGACCAGGGCGCCTGCTCGCTCGACCAGGTGCAGGTCCTCGTGCTCGACGAGGCCGACCGCATGCTCGACATGGGCTTTTTGCCCGCCGTGCGCCGCATTGTGGGCTACACGCGCGACGACCGTCAGACCCTGCTGTTCTCCGCGACCCTGGACGAGCAGGCCGTGGGCTCCATCACCGATCTGGTGCACGACCCCGCCCGCGTGGAGATCGCCCCGGTGACCTCCACCGCCGACACGGTTGAGCAGTACGTGCTGCCTGTTTCGCTTGAGGCCAAGAACGCGCTGCTCGCGAGCGTGCTCAAGCGTGAGGGCGCCTTCCGCGCCATCGTGTTCTGCCGCACCAAACACCGTGCCGATGCCTGCAGCCGTCGCTTGGCGCGCGCGGGCATCACCTGCGCGGCGATCCATGGCGACCGCAGCCAGGCCCAGCGCGAGCGCGCGCTCAAGGCATTCCGCGCCGGCGAGTGCGACGTGCTGGTTGCCACCGACGTGCTGGCGCGGGGCATCGACATCTCCGACGTGCGCTACGTGGTCAACTTCGACGTGCCGGAGGACCCGGTCGACTACATCCACCGCATCGGCCGCACGGGCCGCGCCGGCGAGCTCGGTTGGTCCCTGACCTTCGTGACCCCCGATGACGTGGCCGAGTTCTACGACATCGAGGCGCTCATGGGCAAGACCGCGGACCTGTTCGACGCCGAGGGGCTCGAGGTGGGCTCGAATGCCCCGCAGGTCGATCCCGATCGCGTCCCCGCCAAGGCTCCCGCGGGCAAGAAGGAGAAGAAGCGCCGTCGCAAGGCGAAGAACAAGGCGAAGGGCGGTTCGGCGCGTGCCGAAGGCGGATCGTCGCGTGCCGAAGGCGGATCGTCGCGAGCGAAGGGCGGCGCATCGCGCGCCGAGGGCTCGAGTGGAGTGTCAGCGGCGAATTCCACTGGCTCGCGAGCGAATGGCCCCTCCGGTCGTTCCGGCGCGGCGGATGGGCGCGTTGCCGACGGCGGCGCGTCCAAGCCCTCGCGCCGGAAGCGCGGCGGCAAGACGCGCGTGCGTGCCGAGGAGGGCGGCGAGGTCGAGCTGCTGAGCGCTCGCGAGGTGAAGCGCATGGAAGCGAATCCCGAGCCCAAGGGCGCCAAGCGCTCCGGCGGTTCGCGCTCCGCGGGCAAGGCGGGGCTGGCGAACGGGCGTCGGCGTGATGAGGGCTCCGACGGTTCGCGTCGCTCTGACCGCTCCGGCCGCGAGGGCGCTTCCCGCTCTGGTCGCTCCAGCCGCCCCGGTCGTGACGGTGGCGCTCGTCCTGCAGAGCGCGGCGGCCGTCACGACGACGTTCGCGGAAGCTCGTCGCGCGGCGGGCGCGATGCGTGGCGCAATTACGACGAGCCCTCCGATCGCCGTTCGCGTGGAGGGCGCTCCGGTCGCGGCGGTGCCGGTCCTCGCACGGGTAGGGACGATCGTCAGGCCCCGCGCGGCGGCAACCCCTCCCGTTCCACGCGCCGTCCCGGCGACCGTGGTGGGCGCGGGTAACCGCTTGAGGCCGTAGCGGGACTCGGAACATAGGAGCGCGTCTCACGTATCATGTGGGATATGCGGCGCGCTCGGCATTGCGTGCCGAACCGTGGCGAAGGGGCGTCGAAAGGCGCCCTTTTGCATCATTTCACCTGGTCTTCACAATTGAGTTGTGGAGTTTTTGCCGTCCTGCGCCCGCTTCGTCGCGATGCGCGACGAGCCTTCATTGCGCTGTCCAGCGCATACGCGCCGCCGGTTCGATATGTGCGAGCCACGCGTCAGGTCATGCCGGACGGTCGCGCGGTCCACTTGATATCAGTTCTCTCTCGCCGGCGCTTTGCGCCTGCGCGTGCCGTAGGTTGGAGTTACGGCATATCCGCGAGGCGAGGAGGACGCTATGGATGAGATGACCGAGGTGGGGCATGACATCGACCGCATGTGCGCGTATTGGATCGCGCGCAAGCTGGACTGGCGGAGCAAGGCGAGCGAGGAGTTCGAGCGCCTTGTGTGCCCACAGGCGTTTTTCGAGTTGAATCCAGGGCGTGCGCGCCTCGATGCGGTGAACCTGTGCTTTACCGAATGGGTGCTGTTCGAACGTCCCTTGCGCCAGGGCCGCACGCCGCTTCAGCTGTATGTGGATTATGCCCCCGACGGGGTGGATACCGCCACGGTAGCGCGGTTGAGGCAGGTCGAGCAGACGCAGTTTTTCTCACGCTTCGCCATTCTCTCCAAGGATGGAGAAAGCGGTATGGCGCGCCTGCGCGATGTGAGAACGGGCCGGGTTTACGAGGTGCTCGATCCGCACCTCTGCGCAAATGGGCGCTGGCGCGACGGCACGATTGCGGAGCGCCTGGCGTGCGTTGAGGGGGTGTGGCAGGTGGTGGGGCGCGCTCGCCTCTACGACCGCGCCACTCCCGAGCAGACGGCGCATGACGGCCCCGGTGAGGCGCACCCCGAGGATCGCGGCGACCCTTACTTGCGCGACGCGAGCTATTTCGTGCGCCTGGTGCGAGACGTGATGGGCCTCGGGGGCCGATTTGCGCCCAGCCTCGCGGCCTATGTCGAGGGTCGGCGTGTGGGATGAGAGGGCCGGCGTGTGGGATGGGCGGGCCTGCGCCATGAATTGTGGAGCGGCGGGGCGGTTTATGTGACATGCCTGTGAGCTCGGGCGGCGCGCCGGCCAGATTGCCCCCGCTTTATGAAACACATGATACGGTTCTGTGGTTTTACTACGCCAGCGTGCTCGTTTGGAGTGAGTTCATGCCCGTCCGCATCATCACCGACTCCGGTTCCGAATACCGCCCGACCGACCATCCCGCCCTGCAGGTGCTGCCCCTCACGGTGGCCTTTGGAGGCGAGACTTTCCGCGAGGGGGAGGACCTTTCGCGCGAGCGGTTCTACGAGCTGCTGACGGAGCGCCCGGAGCACCCCACCACCGGCCAGGTGACGCCGTTCGTGTTCGGCGAGGCCATCGCGCGGGCGCTCGAGGCAGGCGACGATGTGGTCGTCATCACCATGTCGAGCGTTCTCTCGGGAACCTACCAGAGCGCGTGCATCGCCGCCGAGGGCCTGCGCGGTAAGTTCTCGGGCACGGTGCGCGTGGTCGACAGCCTGAACATGACACTGGGTGAGCGCATCGTGGTCGAGTACGCCCTGCGCCTGCTTGATGCCGGCGCCACCGCCGACGAGATCGCCGACGCCCTCGAGGCGAACGTGGGCCGCGTGCACATCTTCGGCCTCATCGACACGCTCGAGTACCTCAAGCGCGGTGGGCGCATCTCTGCGGCGGCGGGCGCCGTGGGCGAGCTGCTTTCCATCAAGCCGGTCATCACGGTGACGGACGGCGCGGTCGAGATCCTGGGCAAGGCGCGCGGCGCCAAGGGCGGGCGCACCCTGCTGCATCGCGAGATCTCCCGCGTGGGCGGCATCGATTTCGACATGCCCGGCGCGCTCGGCTACTCCGGTTCGTCCGACAAGCTGCTACGCAGGTACCTCGACGACTACCGCGACCTGTGGGAGGGCACGATCGCCGAGGACGACCTCCCCATCTCGCAGGTGGGCGCCGCCATCGGCTGCCACGTGGGCCCGGGCGGCATCGCGGTCGCGTTTTTTGGGAAGGTGTCGTAACGGGATTGTTTCGGGCTTGTGATGACCTGATGGTGAGCAGAGATAGCGGTACACTTATTAGGAAAGTGTTCATTATCTGCCCTGAAAGGGGAGGCCATGACCGTCCGCATCATCACCGACTCCGGTTCCGATTGCCTGCAGGGGGACCATCCCCAGCTTGACGTGCTCCCGCTGTCCGTGGGCTTTGGGACCACGATCTACCAGGCCGATGTCGACCTGTCGCGCGAGCGCTTCTACGAGCTGCTGGTCGAGGGCGACGAGTTCCCCACCACCGGCCAGGTGAATCCCTATGCGTTCTCCCAGGCCATCGCGCGTGCGCAGGAGGCGGGCGAGAACGTGGTAGTCATCACGCTGTCCAGCAAGCTGTCCGGCACGCATCAGAGCGCGTGCGCGGCGGCGGCCGAGGCGGGCGGCGCGACCGAGGTGCACGTGGTCGACACCAAGAGCGTGACCGTGGGCGAGCACATCCTGGTCGATTACGCCCTGCGCCTGGTCGACGAGGGGAGGACCGCCGCCGAGGTCGCCGCGGCGGTCGAGGCCGCGGTCGATCGCGTGTGCGTGGTCGGTCTGCTCGACACGCTCGAGTACCTCAAGCGCGGCGGCCGCATCTCCGCGGCGGAGGGGACCGTGGGCGAGCTGCTCTCCATCAAGCCAGTCATCACCATCGACGACGGCGAGGTCGCGGTGCTGGGCAAGGCCCGCGGCTCCAAAAACGGCCGCAACCTGCTCCGCCAGCAGGTGGAGAACGCTGGCGGCATCGATTTCTCCATGCCCGTCATGCTCGGCTACTCGGGCTTGTCCGACGAATTGCTGCGTAAGTACGTGAAGGACAGCCGCTCCGTGTGGGAGGGCAACATCGCCGAGGACGACATCCCCACGCTCATGGTGGGCGCGACCATCGGCACGCATGTGGGTCCGGGCGCGGTGGCGGTGGCCTTTTTCAGGCTCCCGTAGTGGACTGAGGCGAGCAGGGGCGTGACCCGCTCACGTCGCGAGCCGCTTCCGCCGCGTGCCGCTTCCGCCGCGTGCCGTTCGTCGTCCGCTTCGGGCTGCGATGGGCGCCGCCACCTCGATGTCTCCCTGCGTTTCGATGGCCCCTTCACCTCGATGTCCCCTTCGCCTCGACGACCGCCTTCACTTCGATGGACGCCGCCGAGACGGTCGTCCGCCCGTCGGGTGCTAAAATGGATTCATTCGTGCATGCAACCACTAAGGAGGACGCACATGGCAGTCTCTGCCCCCGTTGACGCAACCAAGACCCCCGCGTGGGAGGCCCTCAAGGCCCACTACGACGCATTGCAGGCTGAGGGCATCAGCTTGAAGGACTGGTTCGCCGCCGATCCCGACCGCGTGTCCAAGCTCACCTTCCAGGCGGGCGACCTGCACTTTGACCTCTCCAAGAACCTCATCACCGATGAGACGGTCAAGCTTCTCGCCGACCTCGGCCGCGCCTGCGGCGTCGAGGAGCGTCGCGCGGCCATGTTCGCGGGCGAGCACATCAACACCACCGAGGACCGCGCCGTGCTGCACACCGCCCTGCGCCGCCCTGCCGAGCAGAAGGGCCAGCTCATCGTCGACGGCCAGGACGTCGTCGCCGACGTGCACGAGGTCCTCGACCGCATGTACGCCTTTGCCGAGCGCGTGCGCTCCGGCGAGTGGCGCGGCGTGACCGGCAAGAAGATCGAGCACCTGGTGTCCATCGGCATCGGCGGCTCCGACCTGGGCCCCGTCATGGCCTATGAGGCCCTGCGCCCCTACGCCGACGCGGGCATCGACTGCCGCTACATCTCCAACATCGACCCCAACGACATGGCCGAGAAGGTCAAGGGGCTCGACCCCGAGACCACGCTCGTGATCATCGTCTCCAAGACCTTCACCACGCTCGAGACCCTCACCAACGCCCGCGAGGTCAAGACCTGGATGCTCGAGCAGCTCAAGGCCGCCGGCGCCATCGACGGCAGCGACGAGCAGAACGCGGAGGCCATCGCCAAGCACTTCGTCGCCGTGTCCACCGCGCTCGATCTGGTCGCGGACTTCGGCATCGACCCCGAGAACGCCTTCGGCTTTTGGAACTGGGTGGGCGGCCGCTACTCCGTCGACTCCGCCGTGGGCCTGTCGCTCATCATCGTGCTCGGCCCCGAGCGCTTCCAGCAGTTCCTCGCCGGCTTCCGCGCCATCGACGAGTACTTCGAGAACACGCCGCTCGAGGAGAACGTCGTCGCGCTCATGGGCCTCATGAACGTGTGGTACGTCAACTTCTTCGGCGCCGACACGCACGCCGTGCTGCCCTACACCCAGTACCTGCACCGCTTCCCGGCGTATCTGCAGCAGCTCACCATGGAGTCCAACGGCAAGCAGGTCCGTTGGGACGGCAGCGCCGTGACCTGCCACACCGGCGAGGTCTTCTGGGGCGAGCCCGGCACGAACGGCCAGCACGCCTTCTACCAGCTCATCCACCAGGGCAACGTGATGGTCCCCGCCGACTTCATCGCGTTCGCCAACACGCACAACCCGGCTCAGGATAACGGCCAGGACGTGCACGAGCTCTTCCTGGGCAATTTCCTCGCCCAGACCAAGGCGCTCGCCTTTGGCAAGACGGCCGACGAGGTTCGCGCCGAGGGCACGCCCGAGGAGATCGTCCCCGCCCGCGTGTTCACCGGCAACCGCCCGACGACCTCCATCTTCGGTGACACCCTCACGCCGTTCGCCCTCGGCGAGCTCATCGCCCTGTACGAGCACATCACGTTCGTCCAGGGTACCGTGTGGGGCATCGACTCCTACGACCAGTGGGGCGTCGAGCTGGGCAAGCAGCTCGCCAAGCAGATCACCCCGGCGTTCCATGACGATGAGGCGCTGGCGGCGCAGGACGCCTCCACCAAGGCTCTGATCGAGTTCTATCGCGCGACGCGCAAGTAGGATTGGATTCGCTGGTAGTTGCCGATGCGAGCGGAGTGCATTTTCCAACCCCGGTGTGAGTTTGAGCTTATGAACGATTGGGAATTGCCTCAGTTCGAGCCGGTTGTAAAACCGCAGGTAGATAGCTTGTAAAAATGAGCTTATGAACGGATTGTTCATAAGCTCATTTTTGTGCCGATGAAATCGCTCATAAGCTCGATTGAGGCTTGTTTGGACATGGTGGGCGGGGGCGAACGGAGGG
>ERZ894232.2433-NODE-2433-length-13261-cov-26.840527_pt1 | contig 13261 bp, 18 predicted proteins | sample MGYA00380296_ERZ894232 | MGnify/ENA primary metagenome ERZ894232 (study PRJEB32331, sample SAMN06328433) | human gut metagenome | biome: human gut microbiome; feature: stool | host: Homo sapiens | collected 2014-08-14 ... | reverse complement strand
CTGTTATCATAAGGGCAGCTATTAAACTCCCTGCAATTCCCAATCCCATAGATGCACCTTTTCCGAAGCTCATTCCCACAAACAAATGAATCAGGTAAATGGGAAGCATGGTAATCAACAATAGAATCCCTGCTTTCAGGTAAAGGCTTGCCGGAGCATCCCTATATAGTGCAGCGAATGTTCCTAACGCTAAAAATGTTGCGCCAAAAGCACAGATCATCAGAAAACCAAGTTTACCAATATACGTTGCCATGCGAGATGGGATTGTTCCCAACAAAAGCTGATAATGCCCGGCCTGATTTTCGATCTGAACAACCAGGCCCACAATAATGCCGATCAGAAACGGGAACGCAACGGCCAGCACTTCCAGATAGGCACTGATTTTGGTTGCCAGTTCCCATCTGGATATATGATAGTAACCCGCAAAAATCGCCGCACATATAATCGGAATCATGCTGTGCATATAGAGCAAAATGCTATGTTTACACTTCTGATATTCTGCTTTCCAGCAGCGAACCACAGATACCATAGTTACCCCACCTCCTTTTTCTCAAACCATCTTGCAGTTAAAAATGACAGCGCCGCAAACCAGGCCAGCGAAATGACCAATACAAGTATAATCATCCAAAATGCCATTGCCGTACTCTGATCTGCAACCGGCTCACCATTAGGCAAAATACCTAACACGGAAATCATAAGATGCGGCACCCAGCTATACGGGCAGATCATCCACAAAGAGGTTGTAGCCGTGAAAATCCCTAAAACGCTTCCAAGTCCGGCATTAAGAATAACCGTGACAAAGATACCAACTTTTTTTGATAACCATAAGCACAGCGGAACTTCCCATAGGCTTGCAATGACAATACAAGCTGTTCCGGCCGCAGCCTGCCAAATTCCGATTGTCAGGGGAATTTCGTTGATAACTAATATTGCAAAACCGCCCAACAGATTTAGCGCCAGGAAAATGAAATTCCCCACACAGGAGTAAATACCGGCCACTCCAATTTTTGCTTTCCAGACTTTGTTCTGCGAAACAGGCAATGAAGCAACGGCACGATATTTTAGTTTGCCATTATCCCGCTGTTCAATCAAGGCACAGGTGAGCGTAAGGAATCCAGGATAAAGCAGGTTATACCACCAATTATAAGAATTGAGCTGGAACCAAAGAGGGGCAAAAAAGTTCATAAGCGCAGTTACAAACGGGGCCAGAACGATCAGCGTTTTTGTGAAAGTTCTCTTATGCTTTAGGTTCTCTGCCTGAATATATGCCATCTCCATTTAATATCCCTCCTTACCATTTCTGCGAATAACATCCATAAAGAGTTGTTCCAAATCTTCACCGGCGCGAAGCTCTCCCTCATATCCAAGGACGCCGCCAGCAATGATACCCACATGATCTACAATCTGCTGGACTTCTGACAGAATATGGCTGGACAAAATAACTGTAATCCCTTTGCGGGGAAAAGAGCGAATTAACTCTCGAAGTTCCTCAATCCCTAAAGGGTCAAGGCCGTTAGTCGGTTCATCCAGAATCAAAAGCTGGGGACTGTTCAGCAATGCAATAGCAATACCAAGCCGCTGCTTCATACCAAGAGAAAACTGCCCGGCCCGTTTCTTGCCGGTATTCGTGAGCTGGACAATTTGCAATACCTTGTTAATTCGTGCATCGTCCAGGCCGAGCAATGTAGTTCTGACTTTGAGATTTTCGTATGCAGTCAGATTTTCGTAAAGCGGGGGCATCTCAATCAAAGCACCGATATGCTCCAGATCATTCCGCTTCCACGGGTGGCCGTCAAACTCGATGCTTCCCGATGTGGGGCGCAAAATGCCGGTGAGCATTTTTAAGATCGTGGATTTGCCAGCCCCATTCGGCCCCAGCAGACCATAAACCGAGTTGCGCCGGATGTTCAGTGACACATTGTTTACCGCCATTTGCCCCTTGAAATTTTTGCAGAGGTCAGTCGTTTTCAAAATCATATCCATATAATCAAGTCCTTTCTTTGATTTTACGGATAGCATACCGGGCAATTTTGAAGATTTCATAAAGATTCCCGAAAACAGAATATGAACAATACACCGTAACCGTGGAGCATATCGCAACAAAGCACCAACCTACGCATTTAGGGCCTTAAAAAGCCCTATATTTCAAGGTTTTTCCCGCATAGTCGGCGGGGTATGTGAGTGTTTTATCCTATCCCCGCCATAGTGCCGCTCTAAATGCGTAGAATTTACCAGCAGAAAATCGCCGGTTTCTCTGGCTCCATACTCCCAGATATGGTATCATGGAAAAAATCAATCTGACGGGGGTATCAGGATGGACGGACAAGAAAAGCTGCTGGACTATGAAACAATCAAAGCCGCCGTTGCCGGTGAGAAGTGGGCCACAGAAAAGGTGCTGGCCCACTATGCGGACTACATCGACGAGCTTTCCACGGTGGAGATCAGGCAGCCGGGCGGCAAAGTGAAAAAAGTCATTGACGAGGATATGCGGCAGCACATTTCCTTAAAGCTGCTGGAAGCGTTGCCGAGCTTCCCGCTGGAACAAGAATAACGATCAAGAGGGCTGCACCCTCTTACGCCGCTTTGCGGCTATCACCTGCACACCCCCGAAACAGATACACCCGCTGCGCGTCTGTACCTGTTTCGGGGGCTAATAATGACTGTAACCTACGCCTTTCGGGGCTGATAACCGCCAGTTTCAAGGCTTCTCCCGCACGTTTGCAGAGGTGGGCGAATACTTTATCCTATCCCCGTCCATACCCGGCATGGCTGCGGTGATCTTGCCTATCGTCCTGCGTCGGTCTGCGTTGTGGTACATACAGATCAAATTTTCTTCTTCCACGGTAAAGTGCATCATTCCTCATACCTCCAATTCATTTTTCTTGGTTCTGGCCGCCGCCTTTTTCGGGCTGGTGGCCTGTTTGCTGTCGGCAAGCTGCTTGCGGATAGATGGCCGGGGCTTGCGAATACTCACATCACGGCGCTCATCTTTGTTAATCATGGCATATACCCCGTCACCTCCTTTCCTTGGGCAAAAAGAAATGCCTTTTTCGTCGCAGACTTACGAAAAAGGCATTTCAGGTGTGATTATAGAGAGGTTTAATTGTCTTTAGATTTTTGAAAAGTCCCGGTTTTATGCGGGTTTGCGCTGGTTGTGCTAATCGGAACGAAGCTACTGCTTACACGGATCCGGAAAACGAGGCGATTCTGCAGAATTCTATGGATGCAGTAGATGCACTTACAAAGGAAAAAACGATTATTATGATTGCCCACAGATTAAAAACGGTCAGACATGCAGACCAGATTGTGGTTGTTGACAAAGGAAGAATTGTACAGCAGGGAACACATGAGCAGCTAATGAAGCAGGAAGGTATTTATAAGAGATTTGTGGATGCAAGGCAGCAGGCGGTAAGTTGGAAACTGGTGCACTGAGAAATAATCCACAGTTGGTGAATATCCAAATTGAATTGTCTGAAAGAGATTTAATTTAAGTTTCGCTAAGTTTCACTTATATAGGCAGAATGAGGGATATTCAATAAAGTAATATGAAAAAAGCACTGAAAACCGTTGGATTGATATGCTCCCCATATGGTAGACAATGGAAATATCCAAAAATCTATCATATGAGGAGCATATTTTTATGTCTAGGAAACAGTATAGTAAGGAGTTGAAACTTGAGCTCGTAAAGAAACACCTTCCAATAAAAGAACATAAAGGGCTAAAGGCGGAAATTAGTTTTTCATTTTACGGTTGCAAAAAAATAACACAAAAATTAGCACTCACCTCTTGTTATCGTGGCGTGGTTTTTATCTCAGTTCATCAAGCTTCGTAAAGGGCTATTTTAAAGGATTTTACAGAGAGTTATGATTTATCAGGAACCGTCAGAAACCGACAAAGATCAAAAAAATGGTGTCAAAATTGGTGTCAGGAAAAATCAGAAATAGATATTCTATGAATATAGAAATAGATCAGATTTTGCTTGATTAAAATAAACTGCTGATACTCTGGATTGTCAATTCCGAAGCCGCTCTGCGGTGCGCTAGCAGAATTGATAAGCAAGAGAGAAGCAGTATGATACATGGAGCAAAATTATATAAAATAAAAGCCTTCGATGATTGCTCACCAAAGGCTTTATATTTTTTTATTGTTCAAGAGGTATAAAATGTTTAATTACTTCTTAACAGCCCCACATTTACATTTGTAAATTACTTTCTCAGGACTATCTACAACTGTCTCAGTATAAGCTTTCTTATCAACTACCCAAGTACGTTCACCTTCGTAATGTCCCTCCTCCGGAACATCCTTATAAGTAGCATCAATATGCTTAACCTCAACACTAGCCTTACTATTCTCAGCTACATGAGCATTGAACTCATCCTCAGACTCAAAAGTAGCACCGCAAGAACAAGTAAACAAATAAACATCCGGAAGTGTCTCATCCCATGCTTCCTGAGCTGGAGTGTCGATTACCGTTTTATAAACTGCTGGTCTCTGCTCTACATGAGTAATATCGTGAATTGGAATCTCTTTATCTACACGCTCCAAAGCATCTGTAACAGACATACCCTGTTTTGTATATTCTTCCATTTTTTCACTCTGCATATTGACATATTTTTCATGATGTGCTGACATAGCATTGTCATCAGGAGTTTCAAAATGCTCTGAACAACCCTCTCCATTAGGTCCATCACAAATAATCCAACCCTGAGCAGGTGTCACAAGTTCCTGATGACTTACCTCAGCCACTGCATCATGATGAATAACTTTGTTTGCTTTAGAAGCAATAACATGTTTAGAGTTCTCAGAAGCTACATGAGCCTCAGCCTCCTCGTTACTGCTAAACTCCACACCACACACAGAACAAACATAAGCATCATGCTCCGGTACATCTACTACCTTACTAGCAGGCTTATCTACCACCCACTTAGGTTCTACCCAATGACCTTTCTCTTTATGTTTCACCTTATGCGTTTTCGCAGGAATTACCACTTTTTTATAACTATGTACATGTTTGGTAACTTTAACGGTTACTGTATATGAAGCTTTATTGTAAACACTGTTTCCATTGGTATAAATTGTAATTTTTGCAGTTCCTGTCTTTTTACCAGTTACAACACCTTTGGAATTTACAGTCGCAACAGCATTATTAGATGATTTGAATTTCAGACCTGTCTTGGCTGACGCACCAAGTGAAGCTGTTTTTCCAACATTAACCGTAACGTTCTTAGCTGTAATTTTCTGATTACGTTTTATGATCTTTACAGAGATAGTCTTTTTAACAGTCTTGTAACCTTTCTTAGAAGCGGTCAAACAAACTTTTCCAGTTCCAACTTTTTTACCTTTCACATTTCCTTTTGAATCAACAGAAACGCAGGAATTTAAGGCTTTATAAGTGATTTTTGCTCCTTTTGTTGCTGTAACTTTAATCTTTTTAGCTGATCCAACATAAACAGAGCCGCAGGATGCTTTTACAGAAACATTCTTTGTTGCGGCAAACGTATTAATTGGAGCAAGCACAATTAATAAAACAGCTAATAAAACAGGTAAAATACATTTAGTTTTTTTCATTTTCAATACCTCCTATCTTTAATATCTCCCTCTTGTTCAATAAAAAGAATAGGTATTGATATTCAGTTTTAAAGGTACGGGAACATCTTGTACATGGATGTTCGATAAAAACTTCTTATCGTTTTTATTATATCGCTTTGCTACGGAATTTCAAGAGCTTACATTTTATAAGCGATGTGATATAATTATACTTCACTTCCATTTTGGAATCAAAATACAGGCGGATTCATTTATCATTTTCCCAAAAAGGTGTAAGGGGAATTTTGATGGATAGGGTCAACCAGCGTACCAATCATCTGCTTGGTCAAAATATAAGAAAGCTTCGATTGGAAAAGAATATAAGAAACAAGGATATGGTTGCACAATTACAATTACATGGTATTGAGATCTCAACAGGGACATACAGTAAAGTAGAACTTGGCCTGAATAACCCTTCTGTTGACCTATTAATTGCACTTACGGATATTCTGGATTGTGATTTTAATGCTTTTTTTAATATGGATAAGTAATAAAACCTCTGCAAGTATATGATGCAGAGGTCTTTTTTTGCTCTAAAATCGGCTACTCGAAAAAATTCTACTCGAAAAAAAACGACTTTTTTTAAAGTATAAATTATAATTAGGGCATAAAAAAACAGAAAGGAGCTGCGTATTATGAAACAGCCAAGAGAAGAAATTCTTTACACTTGTAAAATGCTTGAAACTGAGGAGAAAACATACGTTTTGATGGGACTTGAAAAAGACAAAACGTATTCTGCTGAGGAACTTTTTAATTTATGTAAAATCAGAACACGTGTATATCCAGAAGGGTTCTGGGATTACTATTTTAAGTTAAATGGTAGAAGCCGGAAAGAAGTTGATGATGAAATTAAATCCAATGTGGATTTACTGATTGGTGCAAACTGGTGTAAAATCAGAAGTTTTATTCACGAAGTACATAAAAAATCATTATGGGATAATATTGAAGAAATCATTGATGATAACGATGAAGAAGAAATATTCGGCTTTGCAGATGAAGAGGATCGAAAAAATGCCAAGAAAGCCATGTATGATCGGTTGGACAAAGCAGAGGGAGCGTTTAAGGGATCGAAAAAAACACTCTCTGCAATTTACAAGATTTGTGCCTTGAATTTTATTTCTCCAGATGTTGTTGTAAATGGAACGGGAAAAATTTTCTTTATGACAGATTCTGTAATGGAAAATTATGACATCCCAAGAATTGCTTCTGATTATAATGAATACATTTGTGAAAAAGTCGGAAAAGAAATGGATGTTTTGAATGATTTTCACAAGGTTTGTATCCAGTTAACGAAAAAAGATATTATGGAAGCTACCGGTATAAAAGAGGATGAAATTTTGGAATATGAAGTAGTGATTCCATATGAATTATACCGATTTTCCGACAGAAAATGGAAAAAAATCATGGAAATGATGAAACGTGAACTCTACACCAATAGATAATTAATGAAAAGATTTATGGATGGTTACTTTTTACAGTAAGGTAGTCGAAAATTAAAGCAGGATTTTTATAAAACGGCTATGATAAAGGGGTAACAGAGATAAGATTTCATCGGGAAATGGAGGTGCATTGTTTTGATAAGGATACCGCCGTAAAAATATTTTAGTTGGGGAAAAAGTAGAAAGGAGGGTAAAGTGATGGTTGTTGCAGGAGAAAGCGTCTTACTTTCATGTACTAGCTTCATTGGTAAAAAAGGACAGGAATTGTTCAGCAGTAAATTTTATGATAATGAAGGCGAAGAAATATTTACTCTTTTTACTGATGAAACAATGTATCAGGAACTTCGTAAAATCAAAAAGAATACACCCGTTGTTTTGAGAATGTCCTGGGTTCCAGGAAATAAGTATGTTCAACTGATGAGTGTAGAAGTTATCAAGGAATAATTACATTCCCCTCCTTTTAACAGGAGGGGAGAAAGGACAAAAATGAGTAAACAACACGAAAAAGATATAATTTTTGGATTCTCGTATTCAATTCTGGGAGCTTTGTTGGTAAGTCTCATTATACTGAGGGACAATCAAACTTTGACGTTTACTTCAGTACTTCCTTTATGTGTAATAGGATGCACTGTGTATCTGTTAAACGTGTTAGTAATCTCTTTGGTAATTTATTTTATCGGAAATATCATGAAACGTATAGACTACGGGGTGTTGGAAGAATATTTCCGACTAATTGCATTAAAGATTTCTGATAAACGAAGGTCAAAAAATTCAGAAATCATCGCTCCCAGGTTAAGATATTTCCTTTTTTCGGTTCTCGATAAGAATAAAGAATTTCTTAATCTGCCAATTGGGGAAAATGAATTATCCCTTACAATGGATGGAATTGTATTCAGACAGAACTGCTCTTTTTACCGTTTTTCCATGATCTTGCCGGAGGATCTGGAACAGGATGCAGAAACTTTTCGGCAACTGATCCAGTCTTATGTTGAGCAGGAATTGGCAACCTTCGGATGTTATGGTCTGCGTTCTGCATATGGAAGTAATAAATACGGAAACTGGTGGAGCATCTACTTGGATAAGATTGAGCCAAACGAAAAACTTCATCGGCTGAGTTTTGAGCTGTTATATATCAGCAATACATATTCAGCAATTTATCGAAAGCGGATTTTTGAAAGGGAAAACGCCGCACCAAAACAGGAAACGGTGGTGTTCGATGATGAAATCGAATAACACTTTTTCATTTGCAGTCGGCTATGAAGCACAAGCATTACAGCAGGGCGTCAAAGTCTGTGCAATGGTCAGGTTGGACAAAGTACCTCATTTATTGCTTGTGGCTCCTAGCGGATCAGGTAAAACCTATCTTCTGGTGCTGATCTTACGACAGTTAAGTTGCAGGATCGGAACGCTAATTCTTGCTGATTTCAAGGGGATGGATTTTCGTTCTCTGGATGGATGCAGGAACTATTATAAGCATGAACGAGTTGCAGATGCGCTCAAACTTGTTTTTGATGAAATGCAAGCCAGAATGGAACAGCCACAGGATTTTTTTCCGCCGATTTATCTGGTGATTGATGAATGGAGCGGCTTTCTGGGGCTTTACTCAAAGAAAGAGCAGGACGAATACAAACGGCAGTTATCTTCGATCTTAATGCTTGGCCGTGGAATTTCGATCTTTGTAATCCTCGCCCTGCAACGTGCAGATGCCAATTATCTAACAGGCAGGGATAACTTCGGTAATGTTGTTGGGCTTGGCACACTCAGCCGGGAATCTGTCCAGATGGTATTTTCAGATTTTAAAGAACAGATTGCGCCAAAAGGTCGTGGACAAGGGTACCTCAAAACGGATGGCCGTCCGTTGAAAGAAATTGTGGTTCCCCACATCCGTGATTATCAACGCAGTTTACAGATAATAAAAACAGCTCTGGACAGACCTGCGACCGAATTAGAAAAATGATATGATGCGTGTCCGACTGTGTGGAATGCCGAAGGCATGAAGCACAGGGAGGACATGCGCCAGAAGGTTTCCGCCAAGTATTACCGGAAACCTCCGTTACTGATAATTTAACATAAAAATCCTTGGAAAATCAAGGCTTATAGCAGATAAATCCGTCACAGTGTGAGTGTGACAGGCTTTGGAGGTGTGACAAATGGGTTTTGATCCGAATATGAAGGGAAGGTCATTTATTGCAGTTATCCATGTGAAAAATTTGGAGAACATGGGACTGACAGAAGAACAGATATTTGACCATGAATTTGTAGCTGAATTTGTGACTGAAAAATGGGACGAAAGTGCAAGGGAAAATATGAGAACCTGTGCTGTCGCTGTGTGCATGAGTGAACAGGGAACATATCATTTACATATGGCACTGTATACAAAGAATCCAACCACATTGAGAAACGTATCTTCGATATTAGGAAACAGTCATGTAGAACCGTAGTTAGGTGGAAAAAAGGCGCTTGCAGATTATATGACCAAAACCGGAAAATACGAAGAAAAAGGTGAGAAAGTCTTTTATACTATCGGAATAGACAATGTGGAGGACGTACAGGGAAAGCGTTCCGATCTGGAAATGATTGATGAATTTTTAGACAGAGGTTGGACACCCCAACAGATTTTTGACCAGAACATTAAATTTTATAGATTAGAAAAAATTATAAGATCTGCTTTTGTAGACCGCAAAATTAAGAGTATGCCAAGAAGAAGGCCTGTTTATACGGAATACCACTTTGGTGATTCTGGAAGTGGCAAGACTTTTTATTATAACGAGCTTTGCGATAAGATCGGTGAAGATGAAATTTATTTATATACAGATTTTGATAATCAGGCTTCTGGTGGAATGGATAAATACATTGATGCAGGTGCTCCAAGGGCTGTCTTTATGGATGAATTTAAAGGACAGGGGATTAATTATGGAAAACTGTTGGTGATGATGAATGAGTATCCCAAAATGCAGACTCATGCCCGTTATGTGAATACATATAATTTATGGGACATTTTTATAATAACAACAATTTTTGCACCCGAAGAACTTTATCAGATTATGGTGGGGGAAACTATGCGAAAGGTCGATACTTATGAACAGTTACGACGTAGGCTGAAAAAAATAGTTTACCATTTTAAAAATGATAATGGCGAATACATGACCTATACTATGAATGGCGAGGATTATGTTGATCGGGAGGATCTTATAGCGAGAGTTAAAGGAAATATAGATCCTGACGGTTTCAGGAAAATCGAAACTCAGTCGGATATTAATAATCCGTTTGATGATACACATAGAGAATCCATAAAATGAGCAAAGTTGCTCGGAGGGCTTAAAAGGCAAATATGATATGATATAGGCACAGATGGAAAGGGGGTGGTCACTATGGGGGGTGCCACTTAATAAAAGTAAAAAAGCGTTGTTTGAAACACATATGAACTAATAGGAGGAAAATCCAATGAGTAAGGAAAATATGCTCGAGAAAAAAATGAAGAAAGGAATCCGCAAGATTATCAATACGATGCCATTTCCGGCTAATATGGATGCTGTACAGACATTTTTAAGTGGATATTCTGATCAGGTGGAAGAAATTGATTGCTATAGCAGTATCGGTACAGAGGGCATGGAAAGGGAAATTAATGTAAAATTCTTCAATGAGGATATGCTTTCTGTTTTTGCAGATAATAAGACGGAAAATATGGAAAGATATATAATTAATCTTGATGGGGCAGAGGATAGAAGCTTTTATTATACTAAAGATGGATCTCAGCCATGGATAGGGTAAATCAGGACGCAGACGATGAGATCATCGGTTTTGATCCAGATATAAAAATTAAACGGGGATATGTATATATGCCCTACGCTGTCCCAAGGATCAAACGGATTTTCAAAGAAGATTTTAATGTAGAGCTGATCTGGTGCAACTGTTATTATAAATGTGGCAGGTCTCCATTCTACAAACAGCGGTATCGTTTACAGGATATCGACACCGGAGAAGTTGTGTGTGAAAACCTTACTATGGATGATCTGCGTTGTTTTCTGGCTAGAAATGACTACCCATTATATGATGAGAAAAGTGCGGTGAATACTTTTAGGCCGCAGCGCAACAGAGGTGCTGTCCTCTTTATGCAGGCAGTTGAAAGTATAAAACATTTATAAGCCGAGAACCATGTGACGAAATGCAGTGAAGTGAAGTACAGTAGTGTACGGCGAAGTGTCGTGTGGTATAAGGTAAAGTAATGTGAAGCATTGTATCAGCAAGGTGATGCAAAGTATAGTTAGGTACAGTCTTGTGAAATATTGTAATGTAAAATGAAGTATAGTACAGGTGTGGTACTGTTAGTGTTGTTTAGTTCGGAATGTGTTGAAATTAAGTGGCGCATGATTAACAGTTGATAATTCTAAAGTCGAAAAGTAATTTTCAAATATGAACTTTTGCGCCAGAAAGACGAAATGGAGGGGCTTGTGCACACCCCTCCATCTTTCTTACCATTTTTTTTGAAAGGACAGAAGAAAATGAACAAAACAAGACTGCGGAAAACTGACCAGATCATAGCAGTTGACATTGAAAAACTTGCAGGGATGCTCTCATGTGGACGGGCTACAGCAAGGAAAATTGGGGAACAGGCCGGAGCCAGAATTGAAATCGGAAGAAGGGTCTTATACTCGGTGGATGCAGTAAAAAAATATCTGGAAACTTTGCAGGAATAGGCTCTTGTGCTTTATGGTAGGTGCTAATTATGGTATAATAAACCTGAGATTAAACCATGCCATGAAGTCAAAGCTGAGTAGCATTGTACGAAAGGAAGATTATCATGGCACAGAGCAGAAAAGACCCCAAAGGAAGAAAATTAAAAGAAGGTGAAAGCTGGAGATCCGATGGACGGTACAGTTACCGTTATACTGATCCTGCAAATGGAAAACGGCATACAGTTTATGCCCCAGACCTGCCAGAGTTACGGGAAAAAGAAAAGCTTATTAAGCGAGATTTGGAAGATAGAATCCTGACATATACGGCTATTAAAAAAATGACCTTAAACCAGTTATTTGAGCGTTACATGGCCACAAGAGAGCTTGCAGATTCTACCAGAACAAATTATCTGCGGACATGGGAAAACCGTGTGAAATTTGAGATTGGGACATGCAGGGTAACACAACTGTTACCCTCCCACATAAAAGCGTATTATACATATCTCTCACAACAGGGATACGCCTTTTCAACAATAAAGTTTATTCATAATATGATTTATCCGGCGTTAGAAATGGCTGTCGATGATGATATCATCCGAAAAAATCCATCAAAAAGCTTTAGTACCGATTATGGGAAAGCTCCAAGAAAGCGAGAAGCCCTTACTGTATCACAGCAGGAAAAGTTTCTTGATTTTGTAAAAAAACATGTCGTATATAAAGCGCATTATCCGATGTTAGTAATTATGTTAGGGACAGGCCTGAGATGTGGTGAACTAATCGGTTTAACTTGGAGTGATATTGATACAAAATTAAAGACAGTAAGTGTGGATCATCAGCTTATATATAAAAATCTGGGTGAGGGATGCCAGTTTTATATAAGTACCCCGAAAACTTATGCAGGAATCCGCCGTATACCTATGACACAGGAAGTTCAGGATGCTTTTAAAGCACAAAGAGAATTGAATTTTATGCTTGTTAAAGATCGTAACTATGAGATAGATGGTTACAAAGGATTTATCTTTACAGCGAAGTCAGGCAGGCCGCTGATGCCGAATGCAGTTAATAACGTCCTTTATAATATCGTTGGGGCTTATAATCAACAGGAAAAAGCTAACGCCAAAAAAGAAGATCGTGATCCAGAGTTACTTCCTAAAATCTCAGCGCACATCATGAGACATACTGCTTGTACTCGTATGGCAGAGCAGAGAATGGACATAAAAGTGTTGCAATATGTTATGGGACACGCTCATATAGGTGTAACGATGGAAGTATATAATCACTTGGCAGGAATGGACAGGATAGAAAAAGAGATTGCCAGACTGGATGGATTGGTAATGAATGGCTGACACCAAAAAAATAAAAATTGGTGTCAAATTGGTGTCAAACCATTAAAAAGCAGAAAATAAATCAGAAATAACAAAACTCATAAATGCCGCAAACCATTGATTTTACTGGGCTTGCAGAAAATTTCACAGAGAGTTCACAAAATAATTAGCACTCACCTATTGATAATGGAAGTTGATTTTTGTCCTGTCTTGTGTATCCCGGAAGTGCCTGTTT
>ERZ894232.2422-NODE-2422-length-13349-cov-9.339627_pt1 | contig 13349 bp, 10 predicted proteins | sample MGYA00380296_ERZ894232 | MGnify/ENA primary metagenome ERZ894232 (study PRJEB32331, sample SAMN06328433) | human gut metagenome | biome: human gut microbiome; feature: stool | host: Homo sapiens | collected 2014-08-14 ... | reverse complement strand
AGAAGCGGTTAAGCCAAAGCCAGCAGCAAAGAAGAAGACAGCTAAGGCAAAAACTCCAGAGAAGAAAGAAACGGTTGAAGCAAAGCCTGAGGCAAAGAAGGAAGAAGCGGTTAAGCCAAAGCCAGCAGCAAAGAAGAAGACAGCTAAGGCAAAAACTTCAGAGAAAAAAGCGGCAGTTAAAGCAAAGCCTGTGGTTAAGAAAGAGGAAGCAGCAGAGCCGAAGACTGAGGTAAAGGAGAAGACAGTTAAGGCAAAGCCAGCAGCAAAGAAAGCAGAAGTTGAAGTAAAGGAGCCAGTTAAGAAAGTAGAAATCGAGACAAAGGTGCCAGCTAAAAAAGTGGCAGTTAAGGCAGAGGCTCCGTCTAAGAAAGAAGTAGCTGAACCACAGATTGCTGTTAAGCAGGATATCCCGATGGAGCAGCCAGATTTGGGTCCGAGAAGAAGTGTTGCGTTTATTGGTTCAGAGTGTTATCCATTTGTTAAGACTGGTGGACTTGGTGATGTAATGTATGCTCTTCCTAAGGCTTTGGCAAAGTTAAATCTGGATGTTAAGGTAATTTTGCCAAGATATAAATGTATTCCTCAGAAGTATCAGGAAAAGATGGAATACAGGGGCTCTTTCTATATGGATCTTTGTGCTGATGGAAAACAGTATTATGTGGGAATTATGGAATATCAGGAAGATGGTGTTGTCTATGATTTTATAGATAATGATGAGTTTTTCTCCTGGGGAGACCCATATACGAACCTTATAGATGATATTCCAAAGTTCTGTTATTTTGGTAAGGCTGCTCTTGCTGCACTTAATTATTTAGATTGGACTCCAGACATAGTACATTGTCATGACTGGCAGGCAGCGTTAGTGCCGCTTTACTTAAGAACCTGTTTTAGTGATACAAATGTGGGACGTGCAATTGCAGTACTCACAATACATAATTTAAGATTCCAGGGTGTTTATGACAGAAAAACGATTCAGTATTGGTCAGGGCTTCCTGATTATGTATTTAATAAAGACTGTATGATTCAGAACTGGCTGGATGCGAATATGCTAAAGGGTGGTATTACTTATTCTAATAAAGTGACAACGGTAAGTAACACTTACGCCTGGGAGATTCAGACAGAAGAATATGGTGAGGGACTTGAAGAACATTTAAGATATCACAATAATAAGGTTTTAGGAATTGTAAATGGTATTGATACAGATATCTGGAATCCGGCAACAGATAAGCTGTTAGCCTCTAAGTATGATGCAGAATCAGCGATAAAGAATAAAAAGGCAAATAAAAAAGCTCTTCAGGAATCTTTAGGATTAGATGTGGACGACAATAAAATGGTAATTGGTCTTATTTCCCGTCTTACAAATCAAAAAGGACTTGACCTTGTAAATGACGTAATTCCAGGTATCATGGATGGAAATACGCAGGTAGTTGTTCTTGGTACAGGTGATGCCCAGTATGAGGACACCTTCCGTTATTATGAAGATAAATATAAAGGCAGCTTCTGTGCCTATATTGCCTACAATGAAAATGTGGCTCATAATATTTATGCAGGGTGTGATGCGCTTTTAGTTCCATCAAGATTTGAACCATGCGGACTTACACAGCTCATATCCATGAGATACGGTGCCGTTCCAATTGTCAGAGAAACAGGAGGCTTGAAAGATACTGTTCAGCCTTATAATGCATTTGAAAACACAGGCAATGGTTTTACATTTGACAGATATGAAAGTGGACTCCTTTACGATGCAATCAATAGAGCAAAAACACTCTATTTTGAAAACAGAGTGTACTGGGATGACATGGTAGTTCGTGATATGAACAAAGACGTTTCCTGGGAACAGAGTGCAAAACAGTATAAAGATATGTATGTAGAATTAACACCAAGATATTAAGCTCTGATTTGCTGCAGGCATGGGAGACGAACTCAGGGAGATAAATAAAGCATATTTGAGACTTTAGCCGCGGCGGTTTGAATGCTCGCTTTACGCGCTTGCATCCAAACTTCGCTCCGAGGCCACGAATATGCTTTATTTATCTCCCTGAGTTCTGCTCGTTGGCAGTTGCAGTTTAGAAAATCAGCTGGAGAGATTTGGAAAAGAAGACAGGAGATGTAGAAGTTCTGGGAGATGAAAGCTTATGGGATAGATTCTCTCTGGACGTGTCAATTTCCCTTGACAAAATAAAAATTTCTGGCTATAATACTTTAGTGTAGTGCATTGATAAAACTATGCAGAGATTATAAGGGAAAGAAAAAGGAGAATACTATGAAAAAGATAATTGCAATGCTCTTAGTTCTCGTAATGAGCGTGACAGGATTAGTCGGTTGTGGTTCATCAAAAGGTAATGAAGCAGGTTCAACAAGTGCAAGTTCCGATTCTGATTGGGCTTACATTCAGGATAAGGGAAAACTCACTGTTGGTATCACATTATTTGCACCAATGAACTATTATAATGAGAAGAACAAACTTGTTGGTTTTGATACAGAGATGGCTGAGGCAGTTACAAAGAAGCTTGGCATTGATGTAGAGTTTACTGAGATTAACTGGGACTCTAAAGAAGTAGAGTTAAGTTCTAAGAATATTGACTGTATCTGGAATGGTATGTGTATCACAGAAGAGAGAAAGCAGAATATGAGTATTTCTGACCCATATCTTTATAATACACAGGCTATGGTAATGAAAAAATCCAGAGAAAAAGAAATCATGAAGAGCGTAAAAGGTCTTACTGTTACAGCAGAACAGGGTTCTACAGGTGAGGGAAAGATTGATGGTTCTATCGCAGATGATGATACTGTAAAGGTTTCTGCACAGGATTATTTCAAAGATGCGAACTATGTTGCTTCTGATTCTATGGCAAAGGCTCTTATGGAAGTAAAATCCGGTACAGCAGATGTTGCTTTGGTTGATAGTGTTTGTGCACTTGGAATGGTTGGTGAAGGAACAGATTATTCTGATTTAGTAATCAATATGGATAACAATTTTGGTCAGCAGGAATATGGTATTGCATTCCGTAAGGGAAGCGATGTAACAGAAAAAGTAAATGAAGCAATCAAAGAACTTTACGAAGATGGAACAGTAGATACGATTGCAAAGAAATATGGTTTACAGGAGATGTTGATTAAATAGTTATTTCTATGGTATGATAGAGAAACTATATAGGCTTCGTGAGAATACATAGAAAGGAATCCGGGATTTCGGTGTCTTTTAATAAAAAAGAAAGAGACGGAAAGACCGGATTCTTGTTGTGGTTTCGGGCGAAGATATATCAAATATTTTTATAAAGAAAGAAGGAAAAAATTATGATGGCTACCAGCCCAATGGAATCCTTAAGTTCAGGATTCATTATTAACATCGAGCTGTTTTTTATCACATTACTTCTGGCATTGCCGCTTGGATTAGTGATAACATTTTGTTCTATGTCAAAGTTTAAGCCATTAAAATGGCTGAGCAGAACTTTCGTCTGGATTATCAGAGGAACACCACTGATGCTCCAGCTTTTTGTTGTGTTGTATGCACCAGGACTTTTATTTTCCATGCCGATGAATTCTCGTTTTACAGCAGCAGTTATTGCATTTGTTATTAACTATGCAGCATATTTTTCAGAGATTTATCGTGGAGGAATTGAGAGTGTGTCTAAAGGACAGTACGAGGCAGGTCAGGTTCTTGGCATGACAAAGACACAGATTTTCTTTAAGATTATTCTGTTACAGGTTATTAAAAGAATTATTCCACCGCTGAGTAACGAGGTTATTACTCTTACAAAGGATACTTCACTTGCACGAATCATTGGTCTTGCAGAGATTATTATGTGTGCGGAGCGTTTTACAAAGCAGGGGCTTATCTGGCCACTGTTCTCTACCGCAGTATTTTTCCTTGTTTTCAATGGTATCCTTACAATTTTATTTGGATGGATCGAAAAGAAAATGGATTACTTTAGAGTATAAGGAGGAGTTTTGATGTCTATTCTTGAAGTAAAGAATTTAAAAAAGAATTTTGGAAGTCTTGAAGTGTTAAAGGGCATTGATTTTTCTCTGGAAAAGGGAGAAGCCCTCGCGATGATCGGAGCATCAGGAAGTGGAAAGACAACACTTTTGCGTTGCCTGAACTTTTTAGAGCGCCCCACACATGGACAGATTATTGTAAATAATAAAGTGATTTTTGATGCCGATGATAACAAATCTCTGGGAGATGCACAGATAAGAAAGAACCGTTTACATTTTGGAATGGTATTTCAGTCCTTTAATCTTTTCCCACAATATACAGCGTTACGCAACTGTACATTAGCCAGAGAATTAATGGCAAAGGAACGCCCGGATTTTAAAGAGAATAAGAAGAAAATCATGGATGAAATCACAGCAGAGGGAGAAGCACTCCTTGAGAGTGTTGGCTTAAAAGAAAAAATGAATTACTATCCACATCAGCTTTCTGGCGGGCAGCAGCAGAGAGTTGCAATTGCAAGAGCATTAATGCTTCAGCCTGACATTTTATGTTTTGATGAGCCGACTTCTGCACTTGACCCGGAACTTACCGGAGAGGTATTAAAAGTTATCCGCGGACTTGCCGATCGCCATACAACAATGGTTATCGTTACGCATGAGATGAAATTTGCCCGTGATGTATCTGATAAAGTTCTTTTCTTAGATCAGGGTACGATTGCAGAGTACGGTACTCCAGAGCAGGTATTTGAACATCCGAAGGAAGAAAGAACAAGACAGTTCTTAGAAAGATATTTTGAGGATTAATTTGTAATTGCTCACAGATGGCAAAGTTGTGTAATATGTATCAAAAGAAAATAAGGATAGTTCTTGAATCATAAAATGATACGGTAATAATTGACAAAAAAGTTAAAATGTAGAAAAGAACACTGAAAAATGTAATTTTTCAAGGGGGGGGTAAAAATAGAAGTTATCCCCTCTTTTTTTATAAATTTCGTTGCTTTTTGTTATATTAATGATATACTTAACGTATGTTGCTATGTCCAGTTATAGCATAGCGTGAGAAGCGGGGTGAGAGAAAATGATAGATGTCAGAGAGAGCACAGATAAACTGAAAATATTGATTGTAGATGATTCTGAGCTGAACCGTGAACTTCTCGCAGGTATGCTGGAGGATGAATATGAGATTTATCAAGTTGAAAATGGTAAGAAAGCAATAGATATTTTAGAGGAGAACAGAGAACAGTTTAAACTTGTTTTACTCGACATAAATATGCCGGTTATGGATGGCTATGAAGTACTTTCCATTATGAAGCGAAGAAAGTGGCTTGATAAACTTCCAGTAATTGTTATTTCAGCAGAAATCAGCGGGGAAAGTGTAAAGAAGGCATACGAGCTTGGAGCGAGTGATTATTTTGTGCGTCCGTTTAATGTAGCTATCGTACTTAGAAGAGTTAGAAATACGATTACTCTTTATGATAATATTTCAAGTAATTTAAAAGATGCAGTTACTATGCTGTCTACGATTTTCTATCGTATATTAAAGATTGATTTAGAGGCAGATTCTTATGAGATTATAGAGCAGGGGAATAATGATCCTTTAAGAGAACTGTATCAAAAGGAAAGTATATCCGCATGTCTGAAAGATGTTGCAGAAAAGGGGTATATTCATGAAGAAGACTACAAAGAATATACAGAGTTTTGTTCATTAGAACATTTGAAAAAAATCTTTTTAGATGGAAGTCAATATGCCAGCCTGCAGTATCGGAGAGTTCTTGAGGGACAGTATCGATGGGTTTCCATGGAGATTGTGCGAAGCACCGAATATCGAGAAGATAATCAGCAGGTTGTAATGTATATTCGTGATATTAATGATGACTACTTGAAACTTTTACAGATAGCAATGTGTCACACATTGGATTCTGTGGGAATTGTGTCAGCTAATATTTCTCAGGGTATTTGTCTTTCCTTTGCTGGCAGGAGAGATGAATTAGAATGTCAGAGTGAGGAAAGTATCGATACATATATACAAAGAGTCAGTGAAATGATTCCAATGCCTGAATCAAGGGAACATTTTTGCCAGGTGTTCTCTCAGCAAAATATGTTGAAGCGGTTTACAGAGGGTACGGCGGCTTTATCTATGGAAGCAGCATTTTTTTATTCGGAAGAACAACAGCCATGTGTTCTTCGTATTAATGTAGATATGGCATGCAATTCTTTTTCAAGAGAGATTGAAGGCGTGTTACATTTTACAGATATTACAGTAGCGTATCTTATTGAGAATGTGCCGCAGAAGATTTATCAGAAGGATTATGAGAATATTATAATTATTGATGCGAAGAGAGAGAAGATGATAAAGACAGATGTCTTGTCTTCTGTTATATCTGATTATCTGAAGAAAGAAGAGGCATATGAAGGCTACCGTTCTTATAGTTCACACAGAGCCGTTGTAGAAAGTGAACGTGAGAGGTTTAAAAAATGTGTGGAACTTTCCACAATAAAAGAGGGGCTTCGTAAAGACAAGCAATATTTTTTTACAATTCATGAAACAGATAAAACAGGGGAAGTAAGATTAAAAAGATACTCTTATATTTATATTGATGAGAGAGTTGATATAATTGTTGGAGCGAGAGAAGATATTACAGAATTTTCAGAAAAAGACGTTCTGACAGGCGGATATAATCGTCGGGGATTTATTCGAATTACAGAACGTCTTTTGAATGAGGTTCCAGATAGAACTAAATATGCCGTTCTATTTTTTAATGTGAAGAATTTTAAGGCGGTAAATGAATTGTTTGGCGTGGAGAGTGGCGATGTGGTTCTTCAGAATATATTTAGAACGCTGACACATTCAAAGTTATCGCCAGTTATTACTGCAAGAGTAGAGTCAGATCATTTTGTATGTCTGGTAGAGAATAAGAATCTTGATTTTGAAGAACTTACCTCAGTTTGTGATAATAAGTTCGTAAAAGACGGCAAGTGTATGAATTTGATTATTCGCTGTGGTATTTTTTATGTGGAAGAGAAGCCGATGAAGATTTCGGGAATGATTGACAGAGCAAAACTTGCGAAGCGCTATATTACCGATGAGTATGTGCAGCCATACATGGTATATGATCATTCCATGCAGGTTGCATATATAGATAAGGCTAAGCTCGCCGGAGAATTACAGGAAGGCATTGCGAAGGAACAGTTTAAAGTATATTACCAGCCGGTAATTGATACAAAGACAGGAAAGATTGCATCGGCAGAAGCATTAATCCGTTGGATTCATCCGGATAAAGGATTTATTTCTCCAGCTTTGTTTATACCTGCATTAGAGGAGAATGGCCATATTTCAGAACTTGATTTCTATGTTCTTAAAAAGGTATGGCAGTTTATCAATGATCGATGTGAGAATAATAAATTTGTTGTTCCAATCTCCGTAAACTTATCCTGGATGGATTTCTACGATGAAATTATGATGGAAAAGATTCTAAAAGAAATGGATCGCTTCAGGGAAAATGGCAGAGAACATATGGCACGTTTTGAAATTACGGAAACATCCTACGCTGCTATCAGAGAAAATAGAAGCGGTATTCTTGAAAGCCTTAGAATTAAGAATGCAAAGATTCTCCTAGATGACTTTGGAAGTGGCTTTTCATCCTTTGGAATGCTGCAGGACTATGACTTTGATATCTTAAAGATTGATATGAGCTTTATCCGTAAAATTGGCGAGAATCCAAAGACAAAAAGTATCGTCCATAGTATTATCGGAATGGCACATGAGATAGGTATAAAGACAGTTGCAGAAGGAGTAGAAACGGAAGAACAGGTAAGCTTCTTAAGACAGAGCGGCTGTGATTACATTCAGGGATATTACTATTCCAAACCATTACCAGAAGAAGAGTTTGTGGAGTTTCTGGAAAAAGCAGATGCAGAATAGCAGGTCTGAAAAAGTGTACAGTAGGCGAAGGAGACGCCCTCTTTTGATAAATAAAGCATATTTGTGACTTTAGTCGCGGCAGGTTGAATGCTCGCTTACAGCGCTCGCATCCAACCTTTGCTCCGAGGCCACAAATATGCTTTATTTATCAAAAGAGGGCTGTCTTTGGCTATTGTGGTTTTGATCTGACTTTGGTTATTGGCTGAGACTGGGGACTTTTCAGCAATGGGGTCGTCTGTTTTATAGTAGATTATAAATATTCCTCCGCTAGTTCCTGAAATATCGGAAGTGCCTTCTCCACCCTCTCCGTTGGTACACAGTACGCGATACGGAAGTGTCCCGGGCAGCCGAAAATGTCCCCCGGAACGAGCATTAAATCTTTTTCCATTGCTTTCTTACAAAATGCCTGTGAATCCGGTTCTAAAGAACGTGGGAACATATAGAAAGTTCCGCCTGGCTCTACACAATGATAGCCATACTCTTTGAGCGCTTCAAAGAGTATTTTTTTATTTGTTTCATAAACGCTTAAATCCGAAGTATAATTGCAGACATCCGCTACGGTTCTCTGCATGAGGGAAGCGGCACCGTTTTGTCCGATGGTACGGGAAATCTGTGGACAGATTTCGATGATCTTGTCAGCTTCTATGCAATCTGGATGTACGGCGAGATAGCCGATACGTTCCCCCGGAAGGGAGATAGATTTACTAAAGGAATAGCAGGTGAGGGTATTTTTGTAGTAGTTTGCCACATAAGGGGCATCCACTCCCTCAAAAATAATGTCTCGGTATGGCTCATCGGAGATAAGATAGATTGGATGACCAAATTCTTTTGATTTTTCTGTTAAAATGTCTGCTAATTTTTTGATGGTTTCTGTGGAATAAACAATTCCTGATGGGTTGTTTGGGGAATTGATTAAGACAGCAGTAGTATTTTCATTTAATTGTGCTTCAAATGCTGCGAAGTTAATCTGGAAGGTGTCGATATCCGCCGGGATAATGGTGAGTTTTAAGCCTGCTCCAGCAGTATATGGTTTATATTCAGAAAAACAAGGAGCAAATGTGATGATTTCATCTCCAGGGTTTGTTACTGCACGAAAAGCATGAGCTAACGCTCCGGCAGCACCGATTGCCATAAAAATATTAGAAGCTTTGTAAGAAGAACCGTATTTTTTATTTAAGAAAACGGCGATTTTCTCGCGGGTTTCCATGATTCCAAAGCTAGGGCTGTATCCGTGAAGTGCTAAAGGGTCTAAGGTGTTCACTTTTTGGACAATAGTTTCATTTACAATAGAAGGTGCAGGTACGGAAGGGTTTCCAAGACTGAAATCATAAATGTTCTCTGCTCCGACAACTTTTGCTCGTTCGGTGGCATATTGGAATATTTCAAAAATAACGTCTTTTTCCTGTAACATGGATGTATATTGTTTGTTTAGCATAGGTAGAAACACTCCTTTTTATTTTATGTATTCTTAAAATCCCTATCTATCTGACTTGGGGGCAATTTATCACACAAAATCAGGTATAAAAGTTTTTAGATGTACATAACTGTGTATGAATAGATTAATAGTCTCTATGAGTGTATCATACAAGGTGAGAAAGAACAAGAATGCCAATCGCATATTGACGGCTAAGTATTACTTTACTATAATAAAACGGACAGAAAGGAGCACGTTATGGAGAATTATTCAGTGCAGGTTCCACCGTATACGGTAGGACCGGAAGCATATAGACAGATTGAAAAACAGTGCCATATTTATGGGAAAAAGGCAGTTGTTGTTGGCGGTAAAAAAGCGATGGCAGCCGCAAAGGATAAACTGCTTGCCGCGGTGAAAGATACAGGGATAGAGATTCTTGATTTTGTATGGTTCGGAGGCGAATGTACCTTTAACAATGCGAAAAAGTTAGAACAGTTAGAGGCAGTACGGCAGGCAGATATGATATTTGCTGTTGGTGGAGGAAAGGCAATTGATACTTGTAAGCTTGTAAGTATTGATTTTGAAAAGCCATATTTTTCATTTCCTACGATAGCATCGAACTGTGCACCGACTTCCGCTGTTTCTATTGTATATAATGAAGACGGGACATTTTGCAAGTTTGTGCATTTCTTAGAGCCGGCAAAGCATGTATTTATCAATACAGAAATTATTGCCAATGCACCAAAAGAGTATCTTTGGGCAGGAATTGGAGATACTTATGCCAAGTATTATGAAGTCAGTATTTCTGCAAGAGGCGAGAAGTTAGAACATTTTAAAGCGATGGGTGTCCAGCTTAGCCGTATGTGTATGGAAGCGATGGTTGAGCATGGGGCACAGGCGTTAAAAGATAATGAACAGGGAGTGGCATCTTATGCGTTAGAGCAGGTTGCTCTTGATATTATCATTACTGCAGGCTGGGTTTCCTTGCTTGTGGCAAGAGAACATACGATGGATTATAACGGTGGAGTTGCACACGCTTTCTTCTACGGCCTTTGTAATTTGCCAGGATTCGATGAAGACCATTTGCATGGCGTTGTTGTCGGTTTTGGTGTATTGCTATTACTTACGATTGATGGAAAAGAGGAAGAATGCCAGAAGCTTATCGCATTTAATAAGACAGTGGGCCTTCCAGCAAAGCTTTCTGAAGTGGGTGTGACAGTAGAAGAAGTAGCAAAATGTGCGCCATTTATGGTGAAAGATGAAGATTTAGAGCATTATCCATATGTTGTAACAGAAGAAATGATTGTAGAAGCAGCAAAGAAACTGGATTACTAAAATAAGTTAGTGGAACGGTAATCTTAAGAGGATAATGAAAAGAAGCATATTTTATTATTTTTGTTAAAAAGATGCTATATTATACTGGAATGTATTTTTAGGAGGATATTATAATGAAGTTCGAAAAAATTGATGTAACAAAAGCAAATGTAAATCCTTTTCAGAGAATTGGTCAGGACTGGATGCTCATTTCTGCAAAGAAAGAAGGCAAAGTAAATACAATGACAGCTTCCTGGGGAATGATGGGCGTTTTCTGGGGAAAAAATGTAGTGACAGTTGGTATTCGTCCACAGCGTTTTACAAAGGAATTTGTGGATGCAGGAGATACCTTTACACTGACATTTTTTGATGGTGAGCGCAAACAGGAGATGGGTTATCTTGGAAAGGTATCTGGAAGAGATGAAGATAAGATCAGCAAGGTAAATTTTCATGTAGTAGAGACAGAAGAGGGAGAGCCTACTTTTGAGGAAGGAACCATGGTATTTGTCTGCAAGAAGCTTATGGAAACACAGTTAAATCCAGAAGAATTCATTGATCCAGAAGTAGATGGAAGATGGTATCCGGAAAAGGATTATCATCATATGTATACAGCAGAAGTGGTTGCTGCATACCGTATTGAGAAATAAGTAAATTGGAGGTGTAGTCTATGTATTATGGCGGATATTACGGGATGTACTGGGACCCGACATATATTTTAGTTATAATCGGTATGGTGATTTGCCTGCTTGCGTCAGCAAGAGTAAAGTCCACTTATGCAAAGTTTAACAGAGTGAGGAGTCATTCGGGAATTACTGCGGCAGAAGCGGCAGAGAAAATCCTTCATGGAGCAGGAATTTATGATGTGGAGATTCGACATATTTCCGGTGATTTAACGGATAATTATGACCCGTCAAACAGGGTGCTGAATTTATCTGATGCAACATTTCGTTCCAGTTCTGTAGCCGCAATTGGTGTAGCGGCACATGAATGCGGACATGCGATTCAGGATGCAGAAAGTTATGCACCACTTAAAATCCGTGGTGCGATTGTGCCAGTTGTAAACTTTGGTGCGACAATCTCCTGGCCGCTTATTTTAATCGGAATCGTGCTTGGAGGAAGCCGTACATTGATTATGCTTGGTGTGCTGTTATTTTCTCTTACAGTAATATTCCAGCTTGTCACATTACCAGTAGAGTTTAATGCTTCTTCAAGAGCATTAAAGATTCTTGGTAATTCGCATATTCTTTATGATGATGAGATTTCCGGAGCAAGAAAGGTTCTTACGGCAGCGGCACTTACTTATGTTGCAGCAGCGGCTTCTTCTATTTTACAGCTTCTGCGTCTCCTTTTATTGTTTGGCGACCGCAGGGATGATTAAGAGGTATGACAGGAATTAAAATAGTCTGTGTCGGCAGAGTAAAAGAAGATTTCTTTAGAGATGGTATTGCTGCTTATGTAAAAGAAATCCGAAAAAAATATTCGATGGATATCATGGAGTGTCCCGATGAACCGACGCCTGATCAGTGTCCTGCTTCTGTGGAAAGGCAGATTCGGGAGATGGAAGGCGAGCGTATTTTAAGCAAGATAAAAGACGATGATTACGTTATTGCACTTTGTATTGACGGAAAGCACTACAGTACGTCAGCGTGGAAAAAACGGATGGAGAGAGTATTTTCTACTGTATCTTCAGATGTTGTTTTTGTAATTGGCGGTTCATTAGGCCTTGCAGATAAAGTAGTACGACGGGCAAATGAAAAGCTGAGTTTTTCAGCATTGACCTTTCCTCATCAGATGATGCGTCTTATTTTATGCGAGCAGATTGCCCGAATTGTGTAAACACGTTCCCACAAATTGCAGCAAACATCTTGCAGAAAGTATTTTTTAAACACTTTCTCGAAAAATCTGACACAAAGTAAAAAAAAGAAAATAAAGAAAGCCACTTATTACTAAAATATAAAAAGAAGAAAGTGGCAGTGCGGCGGAGGCAATTCCCCAGAATTTTTTGGAGAGAATGCCTCCGCCGATTGCTGTTATAACGGGGAAAAGCAAAGTCTTTTCTGCAGAAAAATAAAAAGGTACAATCTGATAAATGCAGAATAAGTTCAAAAGAAGCTGAAGACTATAGCCTGCAAGAAGTCCGATGAGATAACCGGGGATTCCTTTAGATGGAATAAGAAGCAGGATAAAGAAAATTCGGATGCCTACCCCTAAAAGGTTATGGTAAAGAGTCTGCTTCGTCTTTCCAAATCCATTTAAAATACTCGAAGTTGTCTGTGCGGCATACATAAATGGACATAGAACGGAAAATAAATAGACATACTGTCCAGCTTCTTTACTGTGGAAAATAGTCTCCCCAAGCACCGTTCCGTAAATAAGAAAGGCAAAGGTGCTGAAAATGCCGATAAGAAGGCAAAAATGAAGGCTGGCAGAGATTGTGTTTTCCATCTGCCGGTGTTGTTTTTGGTCGTAGGCCGAAGAAATCGCAGGCATGAGCATTACAGAGAGAGAGTTTATAATGGTAGCAGGAAAGAAAAGAAATGGCAATGCCATACCGGTTAATGTGCCATAAGTTTCTAACGCCTGTGAGTGACTGTGAAAAAATATTTCAAGCATAAAAGGAATGAGCATAGTTTCTAAACTACTGATAATCGTAAGGCAGAAATGATTCATGGAAATAGGGATGCTAAAAGAAAAAAAGTGCTCTTAAAGTTCCCTTGTGGAAAGGGAAAAAGAATCTGCCTGCCGGGAGAATGTTCTTTGATC
>ERZ894232.2403-NODE-2403-length-13463-cov-5.135516_pt1 | contig 13463 bp, 13 predicted proteins | sample MGYA00380296_ERZ894232 | MGnify/ENA primary metagenome ERZ894232 (study PRJEB32331, sample SAMN06328433) | human gut metagenome | biome: human gut microbiome; feature: stool | host: Homo sapiens | collected 2014-08-14 ... | reverse complement strand
CCAGTTCCATATACGCAAGAGAAAATATCTGCTACATATCAGTTATTCCACATTTTCCTCAATTGCAAGAATATCATCCAATGGAATTACCGTTTCATCTTCCAACTTTATCTGACGATTATATAGATCAATCTTTATGACAGTTCCCATTTTAGAAACATATTTTCCTCCAGATTTCCGTCCATCCGGGAGGAAGTAAGTTATCTTAACTTTGGGTTCTGTTGCCAGGTTATCTAAAAGAACGTGCAATTTTGTATTGAGCAGATCTTTTTCAGACTCTTCCAATTCGATACGAGTGTCTGTTAAACGTGCAGTTTCTTTTACCGCATCTTCATATCCGGTTAAAGCTGAAAAGGGCAAAAATTGTGCAGCCCGTTCCAATATTGGCATCTGCGGTCTTTTTGAAGACACATGATGTGGCAGATTAATAATATCATCGTATCGTTGATTTTCCATATGCATCTCTCCTCGAGTTATATTATGCCTTGTGACCACCGATTTGTTTATTCCTATCTTTGGCTGTTGCTCCGTCCTGCAGGCTCATTCCTTTCAGAATAGCATTTTTTCCAAATTTCTTTTTGATAGAAAGCACAGTTTTCTGTAATTGCTTTTCGCGATCTAAGTTTGCATTTTCTTCTTCTTTTTTACGCTCTAGTTCCTCATAATCTGTAAACAAATTGAGCTGTTCCTCCTCTTCCGTATTTGCAATGCTGCCTTCAGGAATAATGTGATTGGCAGAAATAGACAAGCGGCGAATTAGAAGACTTGGGTTTACAATTCTATCATAAAGATCCATAACAGCTTCTGTAAGAAGCCTTGAAGATGAAGTTTGCTTTTCAATATTAATTGTTCCGTGTGCATGTTTGGGGATTTTACGACCGTAATTGTCTATTGTCACTGGACCTTTATACAACTTATTTCTTTCTGCGTCTAACAGATTTTCTATATCATACCCCACTGTAAGAACAATTTGATCTGTAACCATCCCTTTATCTACCAAATCCAAAGCCAAAAGATCTATCATTTCTTTTACTACTGTTCTTGCCTTCAAAGAATCGTAAGGATATTGTAAAACCTGTCCAGAGCCAATACTGTTGCTAACAGGCTTATATTGTTTGATTTCAGCTATGGTACACGGTTCCCAACCCCAAGCATGATCGATCAATAATTCTGCATTTATACCGAAAAGTTTATAGAGCAGGTCTTCGTTATAATAGTCTGTTGGTTTTCCTATTGAACATCGGGCAATATCTCCCATTGTAAATAATCCATTTTCTTCTAACTTTTTCGAATAACCTCTCCCTATTCTCCAAAAATCTGTAAGCGGTCGATGACTCCACAATTTCTGTCGGTAACTCATTTCATCTAATTCAGCAATGCGAACCCCATCTTTGTCAGCAGGAATATGCTTTGCTTCAATATCCATTGCAATTTTTGCAAGATACATATTGGTTCCGATTCCAGCGGTTGCAGTGATTCCCGTTGTATCTAAAACATCTTGTATGATTTTTTTTGCAAAATCATGCGCCGATAAATTCGTGGAAGGCAGATAATGAGTAAGCTCCATAAAAACTTCATCAATTGAATAAACGTGAATATCTTCCGGTGCAATATATTTGAGATAAATGTTATAAATCCTGGTACTATGTTCCATATAATGAGCCATTCGTGGAACAGCAGTGATATAAGTAAGCTCTAATTCCGGATGATTTTTTAATTTCTCTATATCATATGATGCTCCTGAAAAACAATGTCCTGGAGCGTATTTCTTTCTTTCAGTATTTATTTTTTTTACATTCTGTATTACCTCAAATAGTCTTGCTCTACCCGGAATGCCATATGATTTTAAAGCGGGCGATACAGCAAGGCAAATTGTTTTTTCAGTACGGGAATTATCTGCTACAACCAAATTAACAGTCATAGGATCCAGCCCTCTCTTAATACACTCTACAGATGCATAAAAAGATTTTAGATCTATACAGAGAAACACGTGATTTTCCATACTCGAATTCCGCCTCCGTTTTTAATAGTTGCATTGAAAAGTATGTCCAAATTATAGCATATCGTATACAAAAAAAGAACCCGAAGGTTCTTTTTTGAAAAAATTATCCAAGCAAAAACAATGAAGGAATATCCTCCTGAAACAGATATTTTTTAGAATTCTGGTATACTTCCTGATACGATTTCTTACCCTCGAAGCCATCAATGACCTTTTTTTCTTCTGGAGTGAGTTCTTCGTAGGGCTTTTTTCCATAGCACGGCGGCAGCCAGGCTTTATACCGACCGCCAGCAATATTGAACCGTTTCAGAAGCTCTGAGTCTTTGAATGTGATGTGGCACGTTCCTTTCTTGAAAAAGTCCAAATAAAAATATTGTGTTTCTATTTTTTTGGTGATCTGCTCGTTTTCTGCAAGTCGCAGAATTTGAACAAGAGAACTTTTTCTATATCCTGTAATTTTGCTTGTACAGTATAAGAATATCGGAACTTTTTAAATATCTGGCTGAAAAGGTCACTCATAGGAATAATTACCTTATTATTAATCATATGTGCCTTATTTGTTGACCATCCATTATAATAATGAACATTCCGACCAGTTTCCGGAAGCCAGCTATACTCATGGGACAATTCATCGAATAGTTCCACTATACATTCTTCAATACCGTGTATTCTCTTTTTTACCATTTCAATCTGCAACGTTTTGATATTGAAAAAAGAGAAGTCATATTTTGCCAACTCCTTAATCTGGTGTAGGTTTTCTCCTATCTGTTTACTGGTCATTCCCTGAGTAAATTTAGGATGTTTAAAAAGTGATTCCCAGTATTTATACCTTATTTTTTCTACTAACTTATTTACAGACAAACTGTCTTCTCCATCTAAAACAAGCCGCAAAATGGAATTTGCGTATCTTTCTTTTGTAAAAGATTCTAAAATATATGACTGTAAATTTTTATATTCTTCAACTAGCCGGATGCAACTTTCGACTTCGAAGTCATATTGTTGGATAATTGCTTCGACATAATCTGACACTGCGAGGGTTCCTGGGTTATCCATAGTTGATTCTGCGATTTTTTCGAAACTACGCAAGCCTTCAAAAATACTGGAATCAGATTTTTGTTTAGGAATAGCAATCTTCACAACAGCAATCTCCACATCTGTTGGATGCTCAGAACACTTAAATTCATCCTTGTAAAATTGTACATCTGCCGAATATTTTTCTAACATTTCAGAAAGTTTTTTTCGGTGTTGTGTAAATGGATTGATTAATGTTTCTGCATTTAAGATGCATATAATGTTACCGCCATATCGTTGCTGAAGTTCAATGGCCTTTAGCAGATGTTTTTCAGCAGCATGGAAAGGTGGATTCATTATAATAAGATCATATTGTTTAAATGAATGGAACTGTAGAAAGTCATCACATACAATACGATAGTTTTTTCCTTTTAAGATGTGACGAAGATTTTCTTCAAACTCAATAGCATCGATGTCGAAATTCAGGTCAGCTTTGTAACGCTCATGCCTAAAAGTTTTATAATAACCATTTTCTTCAATAGCTTTCAAATAATCTATTATATCTCCTTTCCCGGCAGATGGTTCCAAAATAGTATGCACCTGCTTCCATTCCACATCTTTCAATATTTTTTCCAATAGTCCCCTTGGCGTTGGATAAAACTGATTTTCCTTTTTTGTTTCAATTGCTTTAATAGTCATAATGTGTTTCTCCCTTCGTTTTTATTTACAAAAGAATTATGCTTTATCCTATGTCACAATAAAACGCTCGAAGCGAATGCTACGGGCGCCAAAACGAAAGGATTCTGGATGGGATTTCTTCCCTTCCATGAATTATCATATCATTTTCTAAGAATAAGCTTTTTCCAGATGAAGAAATTTATCTTTCAGGAAAAATAAATTTAACCTGACCATTTTCCAAACTAAGAGCTGCATCGAATTTTGTTCCTTTTTTACTGACAAAACCTTTAAGAACGGAAGTTTTTCCTTTTTGAATCAAATTTTTCATCTGATTATCCGTCAATTTCTTTGAACAAACTATGTGTGGAACAGAAAATCGGCAATCTGGATAACCGCTGCAGGCATATCCAAACTGTAGCTGACGCATAGGTTTTCCACACAAAGGGCAATTTAATCCTTCTATAAAATTGTTATTATTCTTCTGACGGATAGAAGAAAAATCTTTGTGCTCCAGCTCCTTTAGCGATTCATCTACATACTCCAGTATCATAGCGTGTACATTATTATAGGATTCATTTCCTTCTCTTATATTTTGCATATGGAGTTCCCAGGAAGCTGTGAGTTCCGGATTAAGAATGGAATGCCCGTCCAATGCTTCAATATATTTCTTGCCTTTTTCTGTAATATACAGGCCATTTTTCTTTTTCTCCATATAGCCGGTGTCGATTAGATCCTTAATAATGGTAGCTCTTGAAGAAGGTTTCCCAATTCCCTTTGCCTTTTTCATAATATCTTTTAATTCACCTTTTTGCATATAGCGCTGAATATTTTCCATTGCCGATACAAGTAAAGCTTCTGAAAAACGTTTGGGTGGTTTCGATTCAATTTCCTTAATTCCTTTTCGGTTGATACTGAGTTTTTTATTTTGTGGAACGTCCGGAAGTACATATTCTTTGACTTGACGTTCATAAATCACAGAAAATCCAGGCTCCAACACTTTGGAGCCTTTTGCCATATACAGATTTCCATTTGCATTTAGAACATATTTTGTTTTTTCTTCTTTGAGTGCCGGTAGAAACATGGATACAAACCGCCGGTAAATCATGGATAAAATATTTTTTTCCTTTTCATTCATTTTTCCCCAGTCAGGAATTTTACCCGTGGGGATAAGGGCATCATGCGATGTTTTCTCTACCTCTTCATTATTGACAAATCGTTTGTCTGAACGTACCCGTGAAAAATCGTCTTTTGTAATAGTTACTGGATAAAGTCCCGGCAGTGTCTGCGCTGCTTTTAACAACATTGGAAATTCCATGCTTTTTTCAGTGGACATATACCTTCCCTCTGTTCTTGGATAAGAAAGAACTTTGTATTGTTCGTAAAGCTTTTGTGTTATGTCAGACACTTCTGAAGGAGAATATCCATACTTCTGCCCAGCTTCTACTTGTATATCTGTGAGATTATAAAGTTGAGGTGCAGGCGTTTTTTTTGATTTTTTTTCTTTTTGAATGATTTCTGCATATTCTCCCGAATCCTGTAATATTAAAGCTGCTTTTTCTCTATCTGGAAAGGAAAGCCCGCTCCCTTTTTCGTCTACCAAAGAAGCAACTACCTGCGGATTTTCTGTCTGTATCACTGGCAGATAGGACATTCTCTTTACAAAACAATCTATTTCCCGGCAGTTATCATATACCAACTTAAGTGTAGGGGCCTTTACACGGCCAATCCGAAGCAGCATATTTGCTTTGACAGTGTATGCAATCGTCAGATTCATCCCGATTAACCAATCAAAATGACTTCTTATCCTAAATGCCTCTGTCATTCCAACGTCACGCTTATTGGTGTGAAAATCGGTTAATTTTCCAAAAGATTTCATAATCTCTGCGTCTGTCAGCCCGGTTTCAAAAAATCGCATAGTTTTGTATTTTTCCAAATGCAGGGCTTCCTCCAATAAAGCATATATGCCGTTGCCCTCAATATCGCTATCCGTTCCTACAATAATTCCTTCAAAATGATTCTTTTTTAAAGCATCCGAAATACGTTTTACAATGTCAGGACGAAGAACTTTAATCTCAAAGTGTTTCGGCTTTAAAGGTAAAGGTAAATCTCCCCATTTCTTTTCACTCCATTCTGGATATTCATTGGGAAGTTTCAGTCCACAGACGTGTCCCGACAACGCCATAAATACAATATCCCCCAGAGGTTTATTTGATTTTTCATAAGCAGCTTTAACTGCCAGCATTGTACTTGGTTTTTCTGCTAAATATAAGTAACTCATTTGAAATGTGCTGTGTGCGATTCAGCGTTTCCTTTCTATATTTTCTATTTACATCACATAATATGATAAAGCGCCTTCACTCAAAGTAGAACACCCACAGCAGCTGCTGTGGGTGTCAAAGGAAATACTATGGAAAACGAAAAGAGTCTGGAAGGTTGTTTCCCTTCCACGTATCTATAATACCACTCTCTATGGGTGAATTTTTTCCAGATGAAGAATTCTGCAATAAATCGAATACAAATACCGGAGATTTCTCTCCGGTATCCTTACATTTTGGCATCATTTATGAGTTTCTTTTGAAATTCTTCCACAAGATTGATGATTTCTTCATACACTCTAGGAAAATCATGCTTTAAGTCCAAAACTTGTTTTGTTATTTCTCCAGAATTTAAAACGGCCTGTTTATGTGTACGAACATATGAAACTGCTGATAATTGTAGAGAGGTTTCTGAATAAGTCTCTGGCCTCATTTCATAATCATAATGAAGATTTAAGTTTTCTTTTTTAGTTACCCTCGAAATGGGAAGCACAACATAGTCGCTATTATCAGCTTGTCCAATAATAAGAACTGGACGTCCCTTAAAAGCCATTCTATGCTTTACATTATCGTAATATTTAAAAGCTGAGATACAGATTGTGCCAATCATTAAACTACCTCCAGCTCTTCAAATTCATCATAGTACATATCCCACACAGAATCATAAGGTCTTACTTTCTCAGCATCTTTGCGAATATCTTCTAATTTTAATAAAACATTTCCATTCGCACCTTCCGGAAGACCCTTTCGTGAATTAAGCCATGAAATTTCCTGATGTGAAATCTGACTTAACTTCCACGATGCCAATGAACCGTATTGTAAAATAACATTCTTGGCAATATAGGCACTCTGAACTGAAATTTCCCTGACATCTTCAATATACATACCGTCTTTCGTATAACATTTTCGTACTACCCCTGATACCGGTCCGTATTTCCAGCCTTCAAATTCTTCATTAAACATGGGTTCGTTTGTGATAGCAATACTTTCTCTCTGCGTAAAGTAAAGAAGTTTGTGCAATTTCATTTCATCGATGATTTCTCCAGACTGTCTTTTATATTCATCATAAATGTATTGAGCAACATCTATAATTCTTTCCACGAATGTCACCTCCACTAAACTTTCTAAGTTATGAATTATTCATGACTTTCAGTCATATACCTACTTCATTCTTGTGCTTATATTTTATGCTATCTGAAATGCGTTGTCAAATAATTCTTTGTATTGCTCAAAACGAATTAAAATTCGTTTTCTCCTATGACAGCATATATTGGCAAAAGGGCCTGCGTTTAACACAGACCCCACTTCCAAATTAAAATTCACAGGAATAATCATGTATGGTAACGATTTCGCCTCTATCATAAGTTTCTACGACTTTGACAAATTTCAGATTGTAATCCTGATCTGATAAAACCAGACCATAAGCCTTCCGGCCTTCACGCAAAGTCTTAAAGTCTACAAGATAGTCGTAATCCTCCAATTCTTTCAAAACTTCTGCGTTAGAAAATGTAAATGTCCCGTAAGAACTATCAAAAATCATTAGCTTTTTGTGAGATTTCAGGGTTAAGCCTTGGTCGAAATGATTTTCCGTTACAGAGATAATCGGATACATATTAATGATTTCCGGATCACTGTCATTTACATTTAACAAAAGCGTGTATGGAGCAATTTTCTGGACACTTCCGTCTTCCTTTTCCTTATGTCCGACAGAAAGCAAAATGCTATCTTTTGTAAAATGTGGAACTTCTGGAATAAAAGGAACATTACTTACATAACTGCTCAACGTATGCGTTCCATCTGCAGCAAATTCAATTGTGATTACTCCGGCATCCGATACAAATTCTTTTGAAACTTTTACACCATTCTCTTCGTATTCTTTATGATATACTTCTGAATATACGCAATAGACTCTATTATCTATGCAATAGACTGCTGGCATTGTCATTCCAAAAGATAATAACTTGAAAAAGCGATCCCTCTTAGGCTCGTAAGTGTATAAATACACCCAATCCCTTTCTTTTTCTGGTGTTGTATCAGCAGCTTTAACAGCAAGCAGTAATTTTCCAGGGAAAGATGCAAGAATTTTGCAGATAACAAGCTCTCCCTGCTCTGTTACCTTTTCATTTGACTTCATCAGGAATCCATTCTCTACATAGTATCCTTCTGGTACAACAGGTAAATTTGGATTACAAACAAAACGGAAACAGATTGCATTTGCTTCTGTGATCACAACCTTTTCCTCTGCCAGTTTCTGATCAGGTTCTTTTTCGAGGATTTCCTGGGCATATGCTTTTCCATCTTCCACTGATGTAATGCAATACATTGCTCCGTTAATCTTGTTCATTACCTCTACATTTTTTTCTGCCATTTTCATTCTCATTATTTTTTTCTCCTTTCGTGATATGAAATTTTTGACATAGTTAATATGTATTTTCTGTGTAAATAATGAAGTCCCCAGATAGACTCATATACATTTTTTGTATTTCTGGCGTTAGACTGATACAACAAAACACCCGCAGCAAATGCCACGGGTGTCAAAACGAAAGGATTCTGGAAGGATTTCTCCCTTCCATGTATCCATAATACCACTCTCTAAGGATTAATATTTCCCAGATGAAGAAAAGAGATGCTTCCACACCTCTTTTCCATAACATATTTTGGTTAAATAACTTCTGTAAGAGAAATCTGATGGGCATTCCGCACCATTTTGGCATACTCCTTTTTCTCTTCTGGTGTCATTTCTCCTCGCATTTTTCTTTTTCGAGAAGCAGCATTTTCTTTTCTCTGTTCCAATTTCAGAGCAGCTGACAGATCTACAGGCTGATATTCTTCGTCCAATGCTTCGAAAACTTCCTCCAGGAATTGATTATATATAGGTTCCTCCTTCGAGCTATGAAGAAGATACTGGCCAGTTACATGTAGAATATCTCTCGCTCTGGTGAAAGAAACGAATAACAGTCTTCGTGTTTCCTCAATATCTTCATTTCTTTTCGGTCCTCCTCCATGCAGAGACTTACTATCATATCCGCTTATGGTGTTAAATACTGCCTTCCATTCCAGACCTTTTGAACTATGAGCAGTTGTAAGAACCACTCCCCGGTATGTCTGTAGCATTCTTTTTTCTACTTTCTCTCCAAATACAGAGAAATTGTGAATATACTCCAGCTCTGACTGTAGGTCCTCGTTCTGGTACACCATTTCAAGGAATCCTTCATATATTTCATCGTTTTCTTTCAAACTTTCTAAGTATTCATGAAAGATATGTCTCTGATAGTTCATATCCAACAGATCAATGTTCATAAATTCCTGTTTCATCTTTTGAATTGCTACTTTAATATCATCCATCTGTAACTTTTCAAATATTTCTCCTCTGTATTTCGCATTGAGGTAATTAAAATACAGTTCTTCGGCTTCCGGCTGATAAAAAGCTTCTGCTAATGATACAGCAGCCTGTACATTCGAATTATCCATAAGTCGTAAAGGATTCATCATAACCCACGGTATATCCTGCCTTGTAAGCTCTGCTCCTATTGCCGCCAACTCTGATTTTTTATAAGCAATACACGCTATATCTTCCGGCTGCATTCCATTTTCTATGAGGAGCTTAATCTCCTTGGATATATACTCGTATTCATCTTTCTTGGAATGGAATCCTTTTACTATAGGTCTTGTGCCAGAATCTCGCACAGGAAGCATATCTTTATCAACGCGCTTTTTATTAAGCTTGTTGATTTTATTAGCAAGTTCCAGAATCTCCGGGGTTGACCTGCGGTTTTCTACCAGGTACAAATCTGTTCCATGCGTTTCCAGTTTTTCAAAAAAATTCAGGATATTATCCACTGAAGTGTGACGGAAACCATAAATACTCTGGGCATCGTCACCAACTACCATAAGGGATTCAAACGTGCTGCATTCCGTGAAGCGCTTTATTGTTGCAAGCTGAATTTCATTGCTATCCTGAAATTCATCTACTATGATATGACGGAATCCGTACTGTTCCAGATAACCGGGATACAGCTCCAGAATATATTTCATCAATGGTTCCTGGTCTGCAAACTGTACAAGGTTTTCTTCTTTTAAACGCCTGTCATAATCCTTATAGAGCGTTAATAAAGAAGCAATTGCTCCATTTCCATAGAAACGCAAGATTTTACACTCTTCAAGTGCACCAGCAAGCTCTTTTTCTGCGTTCGCCTCTTCTGGATCTATTTGGTTGACCTTAATGAACTCGAAGGCTTTTTTGGTGCAGGCAAGAGCGCCTTTACAGTTTGGCATATCCATAGAATAATTCATATAATCCAAACCTGATACAGGACTTTCATCCAGTAATTGAGTAATGATCACCGAATTTCTCACATCATCTACCACCAGTGGCGGTTTAGTGAATCCACAATCAACATATTCTTTTTTCACGATTTCGTAAGCAAAAGAATTAAATGTCATTGCCTGAATATCAGCACAGCTGACAGAAAGGTTCCTTGCTTCACATTTCTTTTTTATGCGTTGCTTCATTTCATTTGCGCCCGCATTTGTAAATGTGATAAACAGCACTTCCGAAGGTTTGACGCCTTCCATAAACATTTGAACACCGCGTTCTGTCATGCACTCTGTTTTTCCAGAACCAGCAGCTGCATTCACCCGACAGATACCTTTTCGGAAATTAATGATACTCTGTTGTGCATCAGACGGAATGATTTTAGTATTTTTTTTCGCAGTTTCCACCGGTTGGTAAAGTTCTGGCATACGCATATAATTACAGGACGGATTCCAAACACACTTTTTGCACTCTTCCTCCGCACATTCTGTACCTATATCATATTCATCCAAAAGTTTTTTGAACTGTATGTCCATTGGAGTCTGTATATCTTTCCCTCCAATCCAGGCCTGCTCCAGGTAAACAATATTGCCTCCCTGTTCTGAAAAAAAGTCGTTATCCCAGGAAGAATTATCAGACGTATCTGTTGTTTTCCGGAGATAGTAGTAATTGGCTCGCAGGGTCATTACTTCTCCTTCGGCCAGCAACGTTTTGCCGTATTGCAGCAAAAAATAAAGTTCAAGGCTCTGGTTTACAGATGTATCCCTTCCTCTTCCTTTCATTTTTACATCCGGCTTTCCAACTCTATAAATTACAAGATCAATGGAATCTCCGTTGTAAAATACTGCATCTGGCTTTACAGTGACAAGGTAATCTCCTACTTCAATTTCTTTCGGATCTGGAAACTCCGCTTTTCTGTGCTCACACATACAGGCACGGGTAAGACATTTTACAAGTCTGTCATTTCTGGCTTTTCCTGCTTCCTGCATAAGGTAATCATCCTCAATTCCCTGATTTACCAAATCAGCAAACTCAGAAATTTCGAATTCACCTCGCAGATAGCCCTTAATAATGTCTTTGGCGATAATAGCATTATCATAGTGTACATTTTTTACCCGTTCGAGTTTTAATTCGTCATAATCTCTAGCCTTTGCACACCAGTTACGTCCTCGAAATTCACCGCTTCTTTTTTTGATTTTCATTTTATTTTTCTCCCTTCGTTTTAATAATTTTACGAAGGGAATATGATGGTTTTCGATAGGAAACAAAACACCCGCAGTCAAAGCTGCGGGGATTGACTTGCACATATTTTTTGATCATTCTTTTTTCCGATTAATAAATACCAAAATAAATCCGAGCACAAAGGACATTCCTCCAATTACAATAGCTCCAATAATCGCCATTCTGGGATTTTTATAACTGAGTATTAGAAGTGGGTTATTCACATCTATCAGAATTTGTTCCTTCACTCCAGTTTTTAATATTCTTGTTCCAAATTCTATTTTTTTTGACTCATAAGATTTACCATCTATTTGGTACTGATATGTGATGCACGTTTTACCAGATTGGTAGCCTGTTCCTGTTTGTACAATTTCAATATCTTTGACTTTTGCTGAAACAGTTTTTGACTCCGTAGACACCACAGCAAAAATTGTCAGCATCGCAAGAAATGGAATTATAACTAAGAACAGTACATTCATAATTATTTTTGTAACTTTATTCATCATTTTTCGCTCTCTCCTTTTTATTCTTTTTCATTTGGCGCTTTCACTGAATTACAGAAATGCTCCTTTATAAATAAATCATACCATTTTATAATATGAAATTTCTCTCAGATGACGGCTTTAAGCTTACTCAAAAAAGGATTCCCCTACAGGAACCCTTTTTTGATTGATATTTTTCATGCAACACTCATACTCTCTCCCAGCAATTCGAAAATCTCTTCCGGATCCATTTCCTTGATACAGTCTAAGCAGATCGGACCCTGCGGTCCTGAAAAATATTTACTGCCTTCATAAATTCCTTCTTTGCATTCTGAGCAAATATGTACTGGCTCTGGATCTGCGGCATTTGGACAACCTGCGGTACATGGATCATGATGACATACCTCACACATATTCTGTATCCTCCTCTTCTTTTTCTTTTTTTACAAGTTTTGTTCCAATTCCCATTAAGATTATTCCTAACAAAACTCCGCAAAAAGAAGCAATCCAATCTGTGCCGTCCAATCCAGCTCCGGCAATTAAAAATAACATAAATCCAATACCTTCCAATTTTTCTCCTGGAAGGAGTTTTTCTTCTTCTGTTTTAAACATTTATTGTTTCTCCTTTCGTTTTGATTTTCAAGTGAAATATGCTTTTTGAAAGGAGAATATAAGAAAGCTCCTATGACTAAACACAGGAGCTATAGTATTGCTATTTTTGTCATAACTATAGTACTAAATGGCACATCTTCATCAGTGCCAAATACCTTTCCAAATAGCTTTTTTAGTTGTTTCATACACAAAAACCCCCTGCTCTTGCAAGCATAAAAAAAACAAATAGAAACAGGTTTATCGCAACCATAATATTTATGCACATTAAACCTCTCCTTGGGTTGCTGCTACATATCAATGTAGCCACACAAACGATATTAATAATAACTACAATAAATGAGACTCCAATTACTATGTTCATAACTTTTCACACAGGATACCCCACCCGTCGTAAATATATACTTTTTCATATTGTATTCGGGCGGGGAAGAATGCGCGGTCTTCATTCCTGCCTGTTTCCTCCTTTTTAATTATTAAATGCTGATTTGAAATAACCGCCAGCGTTTATTTCTGGAAATCCAGGATGGCTTACGCCTTCTGCATCAGTTGTTCTTAAATACTTAAAAGTGCTCAAGGATAGCCCTCGCAGATTCTCTAATCCTTTCGATACTGTCGAAACGACACTTACTCAGAACACACTCTTTTCTTGGACTGTTTGTCCATCACATATAAGAATATATCCTTTACGAAACGACTTACAAGAAGGCACGTCTTTTCAATATACGTGATGAATTGTGCGAATTCCTACCCTAGAAAAACAAGGCCTTCGTTTTGACTCACAATTCGGCACTTCTTTGCTGGATGATTTGTTTTAGCATCACCAACAGCTT
>ERZ894232.2393-NODE-2393-length-13513-cov-5.894932_pt1 | contig 13513 bp, 16 predicted proteins | sample MGYA00380296_ERZ894232 | MGnify/ENA primary metagenome ERZ894232 (study PRJEB32331, sample SAMN06328433) | human gut metagenome | biome: human gut microbiome; feature: stool | host: Homo sapiens | collected 2014-08-14 ... | reverse complement strand
AGTCAGAAATGGCGGCAGGAGTGGTCGTTCTTCATCGGGGACAGCGGACGCCGGAAGTATAACCGCTTCTGCGTCCATACTATAACACCCCCTACGATATAACTACTTCACGGCTCGATTTTTCGGTTTGGAAAAGGATGAAAAGCCTTGCCAGATAACCGAAAACCCTTGATATACGGGGCTTTTCCGGTTTGTCGTAATTATACCGTAAGGGCATTCTTGCGCCAGTTTGCTTTTGGCAAACGGTGTCCCGATGAAGATGATTCAGGAGTGGCTGGGACACAGCGATTTCTCTACCACCGCGAATATTTATTCGCATTTGGACTACGCATCCAAGGTTTCTTCAGCAGAAGCAATGCTGAACGGGCTTGGAATGGGTTCAAATCCGGAAAATGACACTTAAAAAAGTGTGATTTCTCTCCAGAACAGGGCGTTTTCTCTCCTGTTATGAAATTGTCAAACTCAAAAATTCTGCTTTTTGCATAAAAAAGCGGTACAGAGCGCTCAAAAAAAGCACACTGTACCGTTGATTGGCGGAGCATCAGAGATTTGAACTCTGGCGGCGCTACAAACGCCCTATCGCATTTCGAGTCAAGTACATCAAGGTATTCGTCTTATATCTCTTTATTCTGTTTTGCGTTGAACCGTCTGTTTTCTGCTCTTACGCTTGTTTTTGATATTTTGACTTATTTCGTTTTATATGTTGCCTGTGGCTGTTTGGGCAACATTTAGGCAACAATCGTTTTTCGGGCAACACTTTTTGGCACAACACATGGAAAATTAAAAATTTGTACAGAATTTGAAGATTTGGCTATATTTCAGTCCAAGTCTTTTTTCTTTTATGGAGGTTTCTACCGTGAAAAATACAAATTCTGCTGCCGAAAGTGGCGCTTTTATCCGCAAAACGCGAGGGTATTCTGTTGTGCAGAATGAGGCGCTGTTCAACGATAGCTTATCCATGAGCGCTAAGGGGCTGTATGCCTTGATTGCTGCCCGTATTGATTATACCGCAGTGCCGCCGACAAAGCAATGGCTGATGAACCACTGCACTGAGGGCGAGCGCTCCTTTAACCGCGCATGGGATATGCTGAAAAATAACGGCTATTTGGTTGCGCACGTTCGTCCAGCCAAGCACGGACGATTCTGCTATGAGTACGAACTGCGTGATTCAAATAACGGTTGGAACGGTGTGTATCTGATTTATTACGATGCACAGGGAAACATCAGTAACACCAATCTGACGAAAGCCAACCATACCCTACAAAATGTACCTACTGGTATGACCACCACCCACAAAACCGCACCGGTGGTAACCACACCTATGGTAAGCGCAGTGGCGGTAATGTAGGTAGTATTATAATTACTATAATTAAATACTCTTAGTAATTACTATATCAAATACTATAAATAAACCATCTGAAAAAGAAAAAAGGGCGGCGCAGAAAATTTGCCATACAACAACCTCTCTTTTTCAGAAGGCTTGCAGAATGAAAGGGTTACACAATGAAAATGGAATATGTGAATGTAAACGGCTATCTGATTCCAAAGTTGGAAAACGGTCCAATCGCAGACAACACCATTGGAAAATACGGCATGATGCGGGCGCGATACCTCGATGAGCATCGACCAATGGAACGCGACCAGATGTTGTTGGATGGAACGCTGGCACAGCACCTCACGGACATCGACTGCGAGGCACATCGTCAAGTTGAAAGTCTTACCAAAGTGTTGGCAACAGAAGCCAAAATCAACGAAGAAATGAAACGCTGTAACCCGCTGGAATGGGCCGCAGCTATGCAAGGCTTGCAAGCACAGGCCGAAGAAATTGTGTGTGCTGAACTGATTTACGCAGAGGAAAACACGAACGATTCACTCTCTTTACCGGGAAAGTGATAGCGTTCCCGGACAGTGCGGCAAGCACGTCATTATGCTGTCATGCCAGCATAACGACCGTTTGTTAGGGACAAGCCCCTAAGACCCCGATAGGAGAAAGCAAATGTTAAAACGACAAAAGCAGGTAACGGTGCGATTTACCGAAAAGGAATATATCCAACTGAAAAGCAAATGCGATGCCGCCGGCATGAAAATGGAGCCGTTTCTCCGTGCGCTGGTAAGCGGCTGTACGCTGCGCGAACGCCCGCCGGACAGTTATAAAGCCTTGGCGTCGCAGGTGGCGGCAATCGGAAATAATTTGAACCAGCTGACGCGGTTGGCCAACAGCACCGGCAAGATCGAGAACGCCCAGCTTGCCGAGGCAAACCGGATGATGCAGCGCATCTGGCAGCTTGTGCGGGAGAAGCAGTAATGGCAATCACAAAGATTTTGCCGGTGCGCGGGCAGTTGAAAGGCTGCTTGGATTATGCCGCCAATCCGCAAAAGACGGAGTATCTGAACACCGCAGATATGCAGCGGCTGATGAACTACACGCAGAACGGCGATAAAACCGAGCACCAGCTCTATGTTTCCGGCTTTAACTGCGACCCGCAAAACGCCTATTATCTTATGCAGGCAACAAAGCGGCGTTGGGGCAAGCCGTTGGACAGCGGCAATGTGGGCTACCATATTATTCAGAGTTTTAAGCCCGGCGAGGCAACACCCGATCAGGTATACGAAATCGGCTGCGAATTTGCCCGGCGGTTTCTGGAGGATCGTTTTGAGTGTACCGTCAGTACCCATCTGGACAAAGGACATCTGCACAACCATATTGTCGTAAACTCGGTTTCGTTTATGGATGGGCGGATGTTCCGCAATGATTTTACTACTTACTACAAGGGGATCCGAGCTGTTTCCGATGAACTGTGCCGCGAAAATCGGCTGTCAGTTGTGGAAACAGACGGACACGGGAAATCCTACGGCGAGTGGAAACATGAAAAAGAGGGCACACCTACGCTACGCGGTATGGTAAAAGCCGATGTGGAAATGGCGATGGCTTCCGCAGACAGCTTTGCCGGATTTATTGCAGAATTGCAAAAGATGGGTTATGAAGTGAAATACGGCCCGCAGGTGGCGCATATCACGGTAAGACATAAGGACGCAAAAAAGAATGTCAGGCTGGACCGGCTGGACGCACACTACAGCGAGGCGGCACTGCGGGAGTATTTTGAAAAGCTGCGAGAACTGCCGCCGGAATGGCGGCGGGAATACAAGCAGCAGACATCGCCGAAGCCGCCGCGTTGGCGGCCAAAAGCAGCTTACAAGCCGATGCAGCGGCGCGCACGATACCGTGGTCACGTTCCCGTAAAATGCGGCAAAATCACCGGGTTTATGGCCTGCTACTATCATTACTGTGCGCTGCTGCGAAAATCATACCGCGGGAAAGTGAGCAGACGCAGTTACCACCTGCTGCGAGAGGATTTTATCAAATTCAATCGCTATCGGCAGCAGTGCGACCTGATATGGGAACAGAAAATTACAACCGTGAATGAGCTGCTTACCTATAAAGAACGGCTACAGACGGCCTATGGCGACCTTACAGCGCAGCGTAAGGCGTTGTACCGGGCAAAGAATATCCCGTATAGCCCTGAGCGCCTCGAGCAAATACAGGCACTCACAGCCCGCATCAGAGCGCTGCGGAGAGAGATAGGTATATGTGTGCCAAGATCGAAGCCGACTGCGAGAGCGTGACGGATAAGGTGGTAAAGGTAAGGCAGATGGAGCAGATACGGGGCACGGAACGCTCCGAAGTCGGTGAAGCTGACTCCCATTATGAACTGATTTAACTTGCCGGTAATTTGCTCAAAGCTGCATAATTACCACATTTTCAAAGTTGATTTGCTTAAAAACAGCGATTATACGGCAATTACTTGTGCCTGTAAACATAATATTGGAGGCAGCCTTTAACTTGCCGGTAACTTGCTGCGTATGCAGCTACAACACATAGTCTGTATAATCTAAAAGGGACTGTCAAAAACAGTCCCTTTTAGAGTGTGAGTACTAGTTTTTCAGCGCTCCAATCGGCACAACATATACACCATCGGGGCGCCGATAGGCGTAATCGCCGGTTCCTGTTAAAACCATCAGGAACGAGGGATTGTTCATGCGGCCGGTATCTATTTTCGCTTCCATTGCTTTCAGTGACTTCACGCCTTCATTGATAAGCTTATCGCCACCGAGTTTGATTTCAATAAGGCCGTATTTGCCATTCCGTAGATGAATTACGGCATCGCACTCTTGCCCGTCTTTGTCGCGGTAGTGATAAACAGAGCCGTTCAATGCATCCGCATATACGCGAAGATCACGAACACAAAGGGTTTCAAACAAAAAGCCGAATGTATTCAGGTCGTTTATTAAGTCGTTCGGCCCGATGCCAAGTGCTGCTACTGCAATAGATGGGTCAACGAAATATCGCGTGTCTGAAGAACGAATTGCTGTCTTGGAACGAAGATTTGGATTCCAAGCAGGCATATCCTCGATAACAAAAATTTTTCGCAGAGCGCTGGTGTATTGACCAATCGTGTCATCACCTATCTTTGCACCATCATTAGCAGCTACATCTTGAGCCAAAACTGTATTCGGCGTTTGACTTCCTTGATTCCGTGCATAGGAACGCATAAATCTGCGAACTTGTTCAGCGTTCTTTTGAACATTATCAACACGATTGATGTCGGAATGAATTACTGCATCAAGGTAGTCGGTTGCCTGGTCCAAAGCAATCTCATCACGCATATCTACAGCCTGCGGCCAGCCGCCACGGCACACAAGAAATGCGAGTCGCTCAAAGCTCAAATTAGAGCAGCCATCAACGGGAACACCATCAAACAGGTCTTTTAGGCTAACATCTCCTGATGAATCCCCGGATTCATATATGCTCATCGGTCGCATTGTAAGCCACGTAAAGCGGCCTGTGCCGGAGTGAGTGATTTCTTTAGTGTCGGGTGGAACTGCTGAACCTGTCAGTACAAATTGCCCAAGCTCGCCTCTATGATCTACCTCAAAACGAATTGCATCCCACAGCTTCGGAGCAAGCTGCCATTCATCAATCAGACGGGGAGTTTCTCCCTGCAACAAGCGCTTGGGGTTGATTTCAGACATAGTAATATTTTGCTGCTTGCGCTCCGGATCGTCCATATATAAAACGCTTGCTGCAAGTTGCTCGGCGGTAGTTGTTTTACCACACCACTTGGGTCCCTCAATCAAAACTGCACCCTTACCCTCCAGCTTTCGCTTCAGGTTGTCGTCAGCGATTCGTGCTCTGTATTTTTTCATGGCATAGCCCCCGTTCTTTAGTATCATTATACACTTGAAGTCGAAGAAATTCAAGAGCAACTGGGAAGTTGGCTAAAGTTCAGGCGGGAGATTGGTACGATTTCAAGTGGGAAATTGGCACATTTTTGAGTGGGAAGTTGGAAAGAATGTCACGTCAAAATAACACAATTATGCAGTAGAAGAATTTTTCGTTACATGATTTACAGCTATGGTTTTATGTTACCGCCGTCTTGAAATATAAAAGCCGAAAGTAATTTCTGACAAAAGATATTACTCCCAACTTTTTAGAATTAAAATGTGAGCTTCAGTTTTCGGACAAAATCGACAAAGTTCATACATGTAACCCCATAAGCATCGCAGATGTTTGGAATCTTCGGTGCCACAAGGCTGTTAGAGCGGCATTCTTCTGTTACCAATGCACAATTATTCTCTTGTGCAAGTGCTATCACAAAAGGATCTGCGTTGTTTTGTTTTTTGCCGCCCTCGACGAGTCCTCGATGTTCGGATAAAATTTTTCTGACTCGTTCTTGAATAGGGATTTCTGATGGTAAGAAATATTCCTTTTTGCTTTTAGCCCACTCAGAAAGTGAATCGTCACTTCGGGTGAGTTCATCGTAAACCTCACGGCTTGATATTATTGTGCCATTTGCCATGAGTTCATCAATCTTGTTCCATACAGAAGGGTAAATGTCTCTGGGTTGCCTCTGATGAAGATTGATAAATATGTTGGAATCAAACACATATTTATCTTTCATTAGAAGCACCACCTTTCCAATTTTCCGAAATTTTTGGCCTTGAGATTTAGTAAATACCCCGATGTGTCCCTAGCTGTAATTTTGTCTGCATAGTATGCGTTGAGAACAGTTCTTGCGTAAAGTTTTCCAACCTGCGTTGCTGTGTCAGTAACAGGTGGTAGAAATCCTTTAGACGATTTTTTCATCTGATGTGTCTTATATTCTTCGGAATATCTGTTAAGCGTTTCAAAATAAAACTGTTTGGAGATAATATTGAGTTCCCAAAGGCAATGGATGATAACCTGTTTACTTACTGCAAAGTCATGGGCTATTTTGTTCACATACAAATCATCAAATCCATATGTTTGAATGTCTCTTATCGAAGGATGCTTGATAATACTTGATTTAGGAACCAGTACCATTCCGGCAATTTGGTTGCAGCGTAATTCAAGTTCATTCAAAGACATGGAATTTTCAGCCGTATCAGTACAAATTCCAGAGGTTCTTGTAACGATATGAACCAATTCATGGCACAGTGTAAATAGCCTTGCCGAAGGCTCATCTTTTCGGTTTAATACAATTATTGGCATCTGCTCATATGCAACAGATAAGCCTCTCATCTCGCTGGGGTCTATTTTTGCGGCTTGAAAGACAAGTACGTCACTTTTTTCTAAGGTTGTGACACAATAGGATAGCGCTTTTTCAGGAGTACGGAAACTCTTTTGTGTAGTCGCATTTAGTTCTAATATATTCCGAATAATTGTTGCAATTTCTTCGTTACTACTTTTGACATCGACTTTGACAGAAAAATCCAAGGGGGTCTTTCCGATTTCAGTATACAGGGTCAGCATTGCATCTCTGCGATCCTCAATGTCTCGTAAAAGCCATCTCAATTCACGGGATTCAGAGTTCTGAATGCCACAGTTTCCAAAAGCACGGTAGTCCACCTTGTTGAGTCTTTTTGCTCTTTGTGGAGTGTTTGGAAGGTAGAAGTAGACAAACGGCACTCGATACTGTTTTGCAAGATCTTTTGCTTGGGACAATGTTGGGTACGACGTTCCACTTTCCCATTCTTCAATTTTTTGAGGTTGGACTTTCATTTTGGCTGCTATTTCATCGATGGAAATGGCATCTAACTTTCGTGCCCATACAAGAACCTCTGGCGTAATCAAGGCGGGAATTGATTTTGCCATAGAACTCATCCCCTTTTCTATGAATTAGAGTCTTGGAACCAAACTCCGAAAATCAATAGCATTTGATGTAATGTCCCACTTGGCAACCTGCATTTTTTTGATTTTCTTTCCGTTTCCAAAATCAAGTAAGTCGGTTCGAGACAGGTTATTCAGAATTTTATCTTCGTTTTTTCCCATACGAGCCATTGCATTTGTGCTAATCTTTGAACGCCTGACCAACTCGGATTTAAGCATATTTTTGTCTATTAGCATTTTCCAAAGCTTATTATAGTTTAGCGCCATATCAATTTCTCCAAACGGAAGTTCTGAATAGTATATTACCAAATTTACTATACCACAATGTGGCAGGAAACTCCATAAAATATTGAGAATTTCAAGTGACCTGTGTTCAGAACCGCTATTTTGCGTAAAGTCACATTGTAATCTGACAGATATAAAGCGCCCGAAAAAGAAGTGGTACGCATCACTCTGAACAAAAGTACACGATATTGTAATTATCGCCCCTTCTTCACATCTTTTAATATTTTCGATTTTACGATAGGCTCACATTCTCGCAATAATCTATCTGTCACATGGTTCCACATATATGGGCGCTTTTCTTTGTCTTCAATAAACGAATCGGCTGAAAAATTGCATCGCAACGCCATTAGGTTACTTAGCATCTGGCGATAGTATTTGTCCTTATCGGCAATAAACTGTCTATAATCTGGTCTTTCTCTCAGGGCATGATATTTTCTTGTATCTACATCGCAAACAGTATAAAGGTATTCTTCCCCATAAGCCCCAAATTTGATAAGAGAATAATCGTTATAAAAAGTTTCTGCTAATCGCTGTTGCTGTTCATTCAGTTGATAAGTATCCATAAAGGTTAATCCTCATCTTCGCTGTCATCCGGATATTGCTTACGAAGCGCCTTTCGATCGGCCTCGATTTGATTGTAATTCACATCTGGGCTATATAAATCTGTTGCTCGCAGCAACAGACCTTCTTGCTCTTTGACCCAGCGTTTCTCCTGCGCAACAGTAACGCCCGTATCCGGTAGAATTTGATTTTCTTCTTGGATGTCTTTCGCTGACTGGTATTCTGGATAAGGCTGGTATGTATTATCGTCAAGAATTTTCTTGATCCTAAGCAGTGATTTTTTGGCGGGCATTGCTTGTAAGGTGTTTGGCAAGCGGATGGAAATCTGTCCGTCTTCTTCTACAATTTCCAATCCATGGTAACTGGTGTGCATTTCATAGATAATGCCAAGTAGACCATTTACGGTATCAACATCTAACGGTTGAAGCATACTTGGTGTGACATCTAATGCTTTTGCCAGCCGATTGAGAATTTCTTCTTTTGGGTGGCGTGTTCCGTATTCGTAGGCCTGTAAGTGGGTAGGTACAATTCCAACCATATCGGACAGGCGCTTTTGCGAAAGACCTTTAGCCAAACGCAATTTTTTTATTCTTCTTCCTTGGGTATCCATAACAAGTCTCCCAAATGTTAAAAAAATAAGAATTTATACCGAAAGCAGTTGACATACAAAAAGTGTGTCATATAATATACTTGTAAGCAGGAAATACAAAATGTATGTCTTGTTTACAAGAACCTTGAAAACTGAATATACCAAATCTTCAAGCCTTACAAATGATCGTGTTCCTGTGCTGTGCACAAGTACCACAAACAATTTGTTTTATAAATTATACCGCAGGAGGGATAGTTATGGCAAGATACAGCAAGCAAAAATCTCGTATGAACAGGGATGAACATCCCGCGTTTGTGCCGATGCTAAAAACTGTGGAACAAATGGCAGTTGTTTCCGGCATCGGAGAAAATCGACTGCGCCAGTTAATGGACAACGGCGAGTTGGAGTTCATCCAGAACGGCAACCGCCGCCTGATTTCCGAACAGGCGATTTGGGATTATTACAACCGTGCCAAGACCCCAGCAAGGTCTGTAAGTGGTGGGTGCTGATATGGCGATCCGCGAGAGAAAAGTCAAAAACAAGCGAAACAGCCAAGGAATTTTAACAGGCAGATCGGGCATCGTCTACGATGTCAATGTGAAAGTCTACGAGAACGGCAGGCAGAAAAGCATTGCTAAACGTGGTTTTGCAACGCGCAGGGAAGCAGAATTGTATGAGGCACAGATCAAGCTGGAGTTACAGACTGGCAGCGCCGCTATGGTCGGCTACGGACCGGAAAGCAAGCAAAAGCTGAAAGAGTATCTGCCAAAATGGTACGAGAGCTACCGCCACAACCTTGCAAAAAGTACGCAGTACAGTTATGGAAGTGACATCAACCTGTATCTGATTCCCATGCTGGGCGAAGTGCCGCTGAACAAGCTGACACCCAAGATGATTGACGATATGATCGCACAGCTGCGCGAAAAGCAGTTGGCTGAAAATTCTGTTCGTTATTGCCAGCGGATTCTAAGCTCTGCGCTGTTCTCGGCGGTCAAGTATGGCTACATACCCATCAACCCGGCTAAAAACATTATGACGCGGTTTCACAAAAATGCCGGGCGCAAGTATGACAAGTACAGCGTTGAGCAGGTACAGCAGCTTTTGGCATTCGTTCACGGCAATGTTCTGGAGTCGGCAGTGCTGCTCAGTGTTTTGTTTGGTTTGCGGCTCAGCGAAGCACTGGGGCTGCGTTGGCGCGATGTGGATTTGACGCACAGACAAATCACGCTGCACGGACAATTACCCTGTGATTTGCCACACGACACCAAAATTGTGGTACATCTTGAACCGCTGAAAGACCGTGATGAGGGAGAAACACGAACGTTTCCCATCACAGAGGAAGCATTGCCGATCTTTTTACGGCTCCGACAGGAACAGACGGATCAGCGGCGGCTGTGCAAACTCAGCGGGGTAGAGTATTACGACAATGACCTTGTTGTGTGCAAACCGGACGGTTCGCCGTACTTGCAAAAGCGCATCTCTGCCAGATTTACCGGCTTTATGCGCAGCACAGGGATGCCGAAAATTCGTTTTCACGATTTGCGCGGCACAGCAGGCACTAATATGTACAATTTGACGGGCGATTTTTATGCAGTCAGTCAAATTCTCGGTCATTCCGTGGATGACTTTGCCCAGCAGATGGGCGTGAATCTGAACATCAACACGGTAACGACTCGCTATGTACAAGTACAGGAGCAGCGCAAACTCAATGTGCTGACGGCATACCACCGTGCGGTGTTTGCCACACCGCAAAATGGGGCTGTAGGGAATAACTCTTTATAAGATATTATCCTTTTTTGCAGGAAATTATGAACTGTGGGCAACAATTCGGGCAACAAATGGCTTTTGGAAACGGATTTTTGTTGCGGTAGATTCCAATTGGCGTCGATTGTTGTACAAACTTGAAGCCTCGTATTTTGGGGCGGAAAGCAAAAAAATATTCGCCGTAAAATCTTTCGATTTTACGGCGAATATGGCGCAGATGGTGGGAGTCGAACCCACGCGACAGTCTCCTGTCCTAAAGCATTTCGAGTTAATCTTTGAAAAGGTAATATGGTGATAACCAAGGCTGATACAGGCTGGTTTGTCCGCTGATTTTGGGCGATGTGTGGAGAGAAAATGCGGCTAAGCAAGCGAAAAACAATGTAGGTACGAAAATAAGCAAAATCGCCCGTTTTGGGGCAAAAATGGCGACTTTTTGGGAAAAATGCAAGATAAGATGCAAGATAACCCCTGCCAAAAAAGCCGGATAATAGTGCGGTCTTGCGGACACGAATGAGAAAAAATGCAGGAAACAGAAAAATGAAGTAGTGGTTTTTCGGGGTTTCACTTTACAAACAAGGAGAACCCGAAATGAAGAAAAAAACTGTAAGCAATGACTCTTTGAAAGAAAAAATTGAAGAAATCCTAACGCCCTATCCGGACCCGATGAGCCGCAACGATTTCCGCATCGTATGCCATATCGGAACACGAACCTCGCTTTATCTCCTGCAAAGCGGACTTGTTCCCTGCAAAAACAACGGAAAGAAAACACGCTGCTATAAAATCGCCAAGAAGGATGTTGCCGAGTATCTCTACCGCCGAGAGTCCGACCCGATGCGCTACACCCCGCCCAGCGGGTGGTATTACAACTACCCCAAACACAAGAAACCTGCCGCATCGTTGGAGCGCAAGCTGAACTATACGGGCGAAGAACGGCTGCTGGCCAAGGAATGGTACGAGCAGCAACTGGCAAATTACCCGGATGTACTGACCGTTGCGCAAGTCTGTGAGGTGACAGGCTATCAACGCCACACCATTCTGAAATGGTGCAGCAAGGGCTTGCTGAAAACCATCATGCAGACACCCAAGTATATGATTCCCAAAGTATGGCTGCTGGAATTTGTGACATCCGATTTTTTCAACGAAATCAGTCGAAAATGTGGAAAACACTATGCTGCAATCAAGGAAATCAGTAATTCAAGCAAAGATAGATAATGTGTCTGAAAGCTCAGAAAATTTGTCAGGTTCGGGTAAGAAAAAGAGTATACATAGGGCGATTTCAACCTTCTGTCACGATATTGTTCCAATATCAAAAACATCCGAATCAAATTTTATGTTCTGATTTTGAATATTTTTTGCAAATATTGAAGTTAAAAATTGATTTTCTCCCTCAAATAGAGTATACTGAACGCAGAAAGCACTTGGGAGGATTTGCGATGCTTCTTCAATTTTCGGTCACAAACCACCGTTCCATCAAGGACACCGCCATCATCAGCATGAAAGCGTCCACGGATAAAAGTTTGTCGGACTGCCTGATTTCGTCAGATGGCAAAAAACAGCTTGTGCCTGTTCTTGCCCTGTATGGCGCAAATGCAGCCGGAAAGAGCAATGTCCTCCATGCACTCCTGCTCATGCGTGAGATGGTCTGCGGCCGGTATGCCAAGCTGTTGAAAGGAGAAACTCTGCCACAGGAGCCGTTTGCCTTAACTGATCAAGATTCAGAACCGACCAGTTTTGAGGTCATCTACTTCTACAACGGCATCAAGTATGCCTATGGTTTCTCCTTTAATAAGGACGGAATACTGAACGAATATCTCTATCATTGGCCCAATGACAGGGAGGCGCTGGTCTTTTCCAGGGAAGGTAACGGTTACAGGTTCCGCGAGAATGTTCAGGAGCAGCTTACTCTTGCCGGACGCACAGCAGAAAACCGTCTTTACCTGTCCAGTTCCAACGAGTGGAACTGCCCCCAAACCGAGAAAGCCTATCTGTGGTTCTTTGAAAAGCTGACCGGCTTCATGGGAACCGAAATGCGATTGGATGCAACCTTGTCCACCATCCGGCAGGGCGGCTCCGAAAAGAATCGCGTCCTGCATGAAATGCTACATGCAGACCTCGGCATCAAAGACATCCGTGTTACCGGCACCAAGGATGAACCCATCATCTCGGCACTGCACACGATAGATTCAGAAGATGGCGCTTCCAAGGGATTCTGGCTTCCTCTGGGGCTGGAATCAGTCGGCACACAGCGTTTCTTTTCCCGCATCGGGATGTGGCTGGCCGCTTTGGAATCCGGCGCAGTGCTGGTTGTGGATGAGATTGAGTCCAGTATGCATCCACTTCTGACCCGACATCTGATTGAGATGGTACAGGATGCTGCCATCAACACCAACCATGCACAGCTTATCTTCACCACCCATGATACCGGGCTTTTGGATCTGAACCTGCTGCGCCGGGATCAGATCTGGTTTGCAGAGAAGAACGAAAAAACCATGCAGACCGACGTCTATGCCTTGACAGACTTCTCCCCGCGAAAAGGCGAAAACATCGCCAAAGGCTACCTGCAAGGCCGGTATGGGGCGATTCCGTTCATTGGAGGGAATGCAACATGGGTCGAATAAAGGAAATCAGCCGCAGGCCTACCCGAAGCAGAAAGCGGAATCCGGTCGTATACCTTATCTGCGAAGGCAGTGAAACCGAGATCCGGTATTTCAAGCGTTTCCGTAGTCGGGGCTGCAACATCGACATCATCCCGATTTCTTCCCAGTATAAGTCTGCTGACAGGCTTGTGCAGAAAGCCAAAGCCATCTCCCTTGTCGTGGATGGCAAAAACGGCAATCATGCCCTTGGAAACAAACTTGCTCCTGACAAAACTCTTTTATCATGGACAAATACTGCTCCTTCGGCACCTCCACCGGAAACGCCAGCACGATGCGCCGGGCAAGCTGGGAGTTCCACTGGTTCTCCACAGCTTCTACGGCGTTCCAGAGGGTCGCCCGGTCTGCATATCCGGGCGGCGCATGGGACGGCAGCATGATCTCAGCATGGACAAGCTCTTTCTTCTTGTTGTAGAATTTCGTTTTCTGGTCGTACTCGCTGAACAGCCGTTCGCCGCTTTGGTAAGCGGCCCCGGCAACAGCGGACTGCCCTTGGCTGCGCTTGACGATGGT
>ERZ894232.2392-NODE-2392-length-13523-cov-5.811256_pt1 | contig 13523 bp, 10 predicted proteins | sample MGYA00380296_ERZ894232 | MGnify/ENA primary metagenome ERZ894232 (study PRJEB32331, sample SAMN06328433) | human gut metagenome | biome: human gut microbiome; feature: stool | host: Homo sapiens | collected 2014-08-14 ... | reverse complement strand
CCGTAGGCGCTTCCCAAGGGATTTCATTTCCAGAACTTTGTAGACGCATGGGAAACTGCAAATATGGGTTCCTATATGCTGAACTCTGTTTTTGTAACTGTTCTCGGAATCGTGCTTCTGATCGTGATCGCACTTCCGGCAGCTTATGTTCTTGCAAGATTTAAGTTTAAGAGCAATAAATTCTGGAATGTATTATTTATGGCAGGACTTTTTATCAACGTAAACTATATTGTTGTTCCGATTTTCCTGATGTTAAATGATGCAGATGCAAAGCTCCGCCAGTGGTTTGGGGCACCGTTTTTCCTGAATAATCTGTTTGTTCTGGCACTCGTATATGCTTCTACAGCGCTTCCGTTTACGATTTATCTTCTTTCCGGATATTTTAAATCTCTGGCAAAGGATTATGAGGAAGCGGCATATGTGGACGGAGCAGGATACTGGAGAACCATGATACAGATTATTATGCCTATGGCGAAACCGAGTATTGTGACAGTTATTCTCTTTAATTTCCTGGCATTCTGGAATGAGTATATTATTTCCATGACCCTTCTTACAAGACCGGAAATCAAGACACTGCCGGTAGGTCTTATGAACTTGATGGCAGCTCAGAAATCTGCTGTACAGTATGGACAGATGTATGCAGGTCTTGTAATTGTTATGGTTCCGACACTCCTTTTGTATATCTGTGTACAGAAGAAACTGACACAGGGTATGACTCTTGGAGGACTGAAAGGTTAAGTTTGTTCCTGAACTGGAGGTAAATAGAATGAACGAGAGAACGAAAAATATACTGACCACACTTCTGTCTGTTGTATTTTTTATTGTGTGTGTGGCACTTGTAGTAATGGGACAGAAAAATGTTGGAGTCCAGGGGCTCATGGTGATGCTTCTTGGTCTTGCAGGACTTCTTTTCCTTCTGTACCGTTATAACAGAAAATTTAAGTGAGAGTTTATAATATGAATACATTTTATAAATGGGAAAAGAGCATTTCCCGGTGGGACGAAGCCGTCCCGCTGGGAAGTGGAAAATGCGGCTGTCTCTGTTGGGGAGAACCGCGGGAAATGCGGTTCAGTCTTGACCGCACAGATATATGGGATAAAACAGTTTTATGGGAGCAGAGAGAGGATTTTACTTACGAAAATCTTGTGAGCCTTGCCAAAGAGGGGAACGTAAAAAAGATTCGTGAAATTTTCGATGCTCCCTATTATTATCCAACCCCTACAAAACTTCCTGCGGGAAAAATTATTATCCGTTTTCCGGATATAAAAGGAGAGGTTCGTTCCAGTCTTTCTCTTGGAAAAGCTGTGGCAGAAATGAAGCTTGGAGATGAGAAATCTCCACTCAGGATAAAGACCTGGGTTCATGCAGTCAGACACATTGGCGTTATTGAGGTTTGTGCGCCGGAAGATTCTTTTTCAGCAGAGCTTCTCTCTCCGGACTTCGGGGAAAAAGGAACGGAGAAAGAGTATGTCTACCGGGAAGAGGAGAGGGAAATTTCTCAGGGAACCTTAAAAGAGCTTAAGTATCCGCCTGCCTGCCGCGGAGAGGAACAGAACCTTCAGTGGTTTATACAGCCTGTAAATGAAGAGTTTTCCTACGGCATTGTAATGCTGGTGGAAAAAAGCTGCGAAAGGACAAGGATCCTGTGGAAAATACTTTCTTCAGAAGACGGAGAGAACTGGCTTTCTGACGGAAAGAAATCTCTGCTCCAGGCAGCGCAGAAAGCGGAAAAAGAGTTTTTCAGGGAGCATGAAGCCTGGTGGGAACATTACTTTGGTGAGAGCAGCATATCCCTGCCTGATAAATTTATGGAGAAGCAGTGGTATATGGCAAATTATCTCTTTGCCTCTGCATCAAGAGAAGGATGTGCGCCTATGCCGCTTCAGGGAGTGTGGACGGCAGACGACGGAACGCTTCCTCCCTGGAAAGGCGATTACCATCATGACTTAAATACGGAGCTTTCTTACACACATTACTTAAAAGCAAACCATCTGGAGGAGGGAAAAGCATTTCTTGACTTTTTATGGGAGCTACTGGAAGAGGGAAAACGATTTGCCAAAGAATTTTACCATGTCCGGGGGTGCTGTCTTCCCGGCGTGATGACAATTGACGGCAAGCCTCTGGGAGGCTGGCCTATGTACTCTCTTTCTCCCGCAAACCAGGCGTGGCTTGCCCACGGATTCGGAGAATATTATCGTTATACGGGAGACGCGGAATTTTTAAGAGAGAGAGCATACCCGTATATGAAAGAAACAGGGATTTTTCTCGGGGAGCTTCTGGAGGAGAGAGATGACGGAACGCTTTCGCTTCCTGTGTCCAGTTCGCCGGAAATTCATGATGATACAGAAAAGGCATGGCTTACCCCGATGAGCAATTATGATCTGGCTCTTCTGCTAAATCTTTATGAATCTCTGGAAAAATACAGCATTCTTCTGAAAGATCCTATGGAAGAAAAATGGAAGGAGATAAGAAAAAGACTTCCAAAACTTGCTGTAAACGAAAAGAAGGTTCTTATGCTTTCTCCGGATGAGAGTCTTGAGGAATCGCATCGTCATTTTTCCAATGCTATCGCTGTCTCTCCTCTCGGCTTAATTTCCTGTGAGGGAGAGGGCAGGGAAATCATTGACGCGGTAATAAAGGATTATGAACGTCTCGGCACAGGGCAATGGGTAGGTTATACATTCACCTGGATGGCGCATTTATATGCTCTGCAGGGGAACGGGGAAAAAGCCGCAGAATATCTGAATATTTTCTGGAAATATTTCTGTGGTCCTAATGGTTTTCACTTAAACGGAGATTTTCAGAAAAAGGGATATTCAGATTTTACGTACCGCCCCTTTACGCTGGAGGGAAATATGTTTGGCGCAGATGCTCTGCAGGAAATGCTTTTTCAGATGAAAGATGGAAAAATCCGTCTTTTCCCTGCTATTCCGGAGGAGTGGAAAGAAAAAGAAGTTTCTTTTGAAAACTTCCGCGGAGAAAACGGGCTTATGTGCAGCGCAAAGATAGAAGACGGTATCCTTACCTGGAAAATCCGCTCAGAAAAGTCCCGGACGGTTTCTCTGGAGATTTTTGGAGAAGTCGTGGAAGAATCTCTGGAAGGCGGGAAAATACGGACAGGAACGCAAGATATGATAAAATACCGTATATGCAAAAGTAAGGAATAATCGTGCAAAGACTAATTATATCAAAATGCTAAGATTATTTTAAGAAATCATAAAAGACAGAAGGGAAGTTGTATTATGAAGAAACCAGTATTAGTAGTTATGGCAGCAGGTATGGGCAGTCGATATGGCGGATTAAAACAGATCGATCCTGTTGACAAAGAAGGACACATTATTATGGATTTTTCCATTTATGATGCAGTGAGAGCCGGCTTTAAAAAAGTGGTCTTTATCATTAAGAAAGAAAATGAAGCGGATTTTAAAGCAGCCATTGGCGACAGAATGAGTAAAATCGTTGAAGTTGCTTATGTTTTCCAGGATTTAAATAATCTTCCGGAGGGATACAGCGTTCCGGAAGGCCGCGTAAAACCATGGGGAACAGGTCATGCGATTTTAAGCTGTCTGGACGAGGTAGACGGACCGTTTGCTGTTATTAATGCAGACGATTATTATGGAAGTCATGCGTTTCAGATGGCATATGATTTCCTTTCCCAGAATGAGGATGGCGATACATACAGCTACATGATGGTTGGATACAAGCTGGAGAATACACTTACAGATAACGGGCATGTGGCTAGAGGCGTCTGTGTGACAGATGAGGAAGGTCATCTCGTGAAGATCAACGAACGTACTCATATTGAGAAGAGAGAAGGCGGAGCAGCCTACACAGAAGACGATGGAAAGACATGGGTGGAAATTCCGGAAGGAAGTACTGTATCCATGAACATGTGGGGATTTTCCGCAAGTATTCTGAAAGAATTAAAAGACAGATTTGCAAAATTCCTGGATGAGAATCTGGAAGGCAATCCGTTGAAATGCGAATATTTCCTGCCATTTGTTGTAGATGAACTTTTAACTGAGAAAAAAGCAACTGTAAAAGTTCTGAAATCTATGGACAAGTGGTACGGCGTTACTTACAAAGAAGACAAGCCGGTTGTAGTTGCGGCGATCCAGAAACTGAAAGATGAGGGACTGTATCCTCAGAAACTTTGGGAGGAAGTATAAGTGGAAAACAAAGAGATTATGGAAGTTATTGGAAAATTTGATTTTCCGGGAACTTTAAAAGAATGTATTCCTTATGGAAGCGGACATATTAACGATACCTTCCGTCTTACTTACGATGTAGACGGAGGAACAAAGAGATATATTCTTCAGCGAATGAATAAGAGTATCTTCACAAAACCGGAAGAGCTGATGGAAAACGTAAGCAATGTAACTTCATGGCTTAAGAAAAAAATCCTGGAAAACGGCGGAGATGTAGAGAGAGAAACTCTGAATCTTGTCAACGATAAGGAGGGTTCTCCATATTATAAGGACTCAATGGGAGAATACTGGAGAGTATATCTTTTCATTGAAAACGCAACATCTTACGATCAGGTAGAGACAGAGGAAGATTTTTACCAGAGCGCAGTGGCATTCGGACATTTCCAGGGACTGCTTGCAGATTATCCGGCAGAAACGCTCCATGAAACAATTAAAGATTTCCACAACACAGTAGACCGGTTTGCAAAGTTTAAAAAAGCGGTGGAGGAAGATGCCTGCAAAAGAGCAGAGAGCGTACAGGAAGAAATCCGCTTTGTCATGGAGAGAGAGAAACTCGCCCATACGTTATGTGATCTTCAGGCAGAGGGAAAGCTTCCTCTTCGTGTTACCCACAATGATACAAAACTTAATAACATCATGATAGATGATGAGACTGGAAAAGCAATCTGCGTCATCGACCTGGACACGGTTATGCCGGGACTTTCTGTAAATGATTTCGGTGATTCCATTCGATTCGGAGCAAGTACAGGCGCAGAGGACGAGCAGGATTTATCAAAAATCTCCTGTGATCTTCATCTCTACGAAGTATATGTAAAAGGCTTTATCGAGGGATGCGGCGGCGCTCTTACGGAGCTTGAGCTGGATATGCTTCCAATGGGCGCGATGCTTATGACATTTGAATGTGGAATGCGCTTCCTTACCGATTATCTGGAAGGGGATCATTACTTTAAAATTCACAGGGAAGGTCATAATCTTGATCGCTGCAGAACACAGTTCAAGCTTGTAAAAGACATGGAAGAAAAACTTCCGCAGATGAAAGCTATTGTAAAAAAATATAAATAGTGGTAAGATAGAAACGTAAGAAATAAAATATAAACCAGGAGGAGAAGGTTATGGCAATTTTAGTGACAGGCGGAGCAGGCTACATTGGATCGCATACAGTAGTAGAACTGCAGAACGCAGGTTATGATGTAGTGGTTCTTGACAACTTGAGTAATTCCAGCGAGAAGTCCCTGAAAAGAGTGGAAAAGCTTACAGGAAAACCGGTAAAGTTCTACAAAGCCGACATTCTTGACCGTGATGCTTTAAATGAAATTTTCGATAAGGAAAACATTGATTCCTGCATTCATTTCGCTGGTTTAAAAGCAGTTGGAGAATCTGTGGCAAAACCGTGGGAGTATTATGAAAATAATATTGCAGGTACTTTAACTCTCGTAGATGTTATGAGAAAACATAATGTAAAAAATATTATTTTCTCTTCTTCTGCAACAGTATACGGCGACCCTGCAATCATTCCGATCACAGAGGAGTGTCCGAAGGGTCAGTGTACAAATCCGTATGGCTGGACAAAATCCATGCTGGAGCAGATCCTTACAGACATTCAGAAGGCAGATCCGGAGTGGAATGTAGTTCTCCTTCGTTACTTCAATCCGATCGGTGCGCATAAGAGCGGTACAATCGGCGAAAATCCAAATGGTATTCCGAATAACCTGATGCCGTATGTAACACAGGTTGCAGTAGGAAAGCTGAAAGAACTCGGCGTGTTCGGAAACGATTACGACACACCGGACGGAACTGGAGTAAGAGATTATATTCACGTAGTAGACCTTGCGAAAGGTCATGTAAAAGCCCTTAAGAAAATTGAGGACAATTCCGGATTAAGCATTTACAACCTGGGAACAGGAAAAGGCTACAGTGTTCTTGATATTGTAAAGAACTTCGAGGCAGCTACAGGCGTGAAGGTTCCGTATGTGATCAAAGACCGCCGTCCTGGCGATATTGCTACCTGCTATGCTGACGCGTCCAAAGCAGAGCGTGAGCTTGGATGGAAAGCAGAGAATGATATTCGTGAAATGTGCGAGGACTCCTGGAGATGGCAGTCCAACAATCCAAACGGATACGATGATTAAGAATAAAAGATAAAATAAGAAAACCGGAAAATGCGATTTGTCATTTTCCGGTTTTTTCTGAGTATTTACAGAATAAAATTACATATATTTCTTTTCTTTTTCAAATTTCGGTTCGCAGGTCAGCTCAATTCCCAGTTTTCGGAAAGCCTGAATATCTACGGAAGAAAGCATAACGGAAGTATGCGCCTGGCAGCTTTTTAAGTTTGCAATCTGCTCCAGGGCAAGGCGGGCTTCCGGATTGTTTGCCGCGCTTATGGAAAGTGCGATCAATGTCTCGTCAGAGTGGAGACGGGGATTTTTGCTTCCAAGATATTTTGTTTTCAGTTCCTGAATCGGGCGGAGCGCATCCGGGGAAATCACATGATGTTTGTGGTCAATACCTGCCAGTTCTTTTAAGGCATTTAAAAGAAGAGCGGAGGATGCGCCCAGAAGTTCTGAAGTTTTTCCCCATACGATTTTTCCGTCAGGAAGCTCAAGAGCGGCAGCAGGAGCGCCTGTTTTTTCTTCCATTTCAAGAGCGGCAGGAACTACTTTTCTGTCTTCCAGAGAAGCGTGTGCCTGTTTTAAGAGAAGTTCGATTTTAAATACTTCATCCTCTTTTCCGTTTCCGGAAGCAAGGGCATTCATGCTCTTATAATAACGGCGGATGATTTCCTGTCTGGAAGCTTCTTTGCAGGCTTCGTCATCAATGATACAGTTTCCCGCCATATTTACGCCCATATCTGTAGGAGATTTGTACGGGCATTCTCCGATGATTTTTTCAAACATTGCCTGAAGAACAGGGAAGATTTCCACATCGCGGTTATAGTTTACTGTTGTCTCCCCGTATGCTTCCAGATGGAACGGGTCGATCATATTCACGTCGTTTAAGTCTGCTGTAGCTGCCTCATATGCAAGGTTTACAGGGTGTTTTAAAGGAATATTCCAGATGGGGAAGGTTTCAAACTTTGCATATCCGGCAGAGATTCCTCTTTTATAATCGTGGTAAAGCTGTGAAAGGCAGGTGGCCATTTTTCCGCTTCCCGGTCCCGGCGCCGTGATCACTACAAGGGGACGGGTTGTCTCGATATAATCATTTTTTCCGTAACCGTCATCGCTTACAATAAGAGCGGTATTGCTTGGGTATCCCGGTATTGTGTAATGTGTATATACACGGATTCCAAGTTTCTCCAGATGTTTGCGGAAGGTATCAGCTCCCTCCTGACCGGAATACTGGGTGATACAAACGCTTCCCACATACAGTCCCCGGGCTGTGAACTCATCAATGAGACGGAGTACGTCAACATCGTAGGTAATGCCGAGGTCTCCACGGACTTTATTTTTGTCAATGTCGTCTGCGCTGATCACAATCACAATTTCCGCCTGATCGGAAAGCTGCATCAGCATACGGAGCTTGCTGTCCGGTTCAAATCCAGGAAGAACCCTGGAGGCATGGTAATCGTCAAAAAGCTTTCCGCCGAATTCCAGGTAGAGCTTGTTGCCAAACTGGCTGATACGTTCCCGGATATGCTCAGACTGCATTTTCAGGTATTTTGCGTTGTCAAATCCAATCTTCATTTGTTTTTCCTTTCTTATATAAAATATAAAGTAACACGTGTCAGTTAAAAAATACTCTTTCTAGTATACTACAAATCCGGAAATTTGTGTGAATTTTTTTTGAAAATATTCGGAAACAGGAGGAAAGTGAGATTTCCTTGTTGATTTATATACAATTTCTCCTTATAATAAGAAAGGACAACAATAGGAGGAATGAGATGGACAATAACAGAGATAATAACCGGGATCCAAACCGCCCGGAGCAGGGACCGGGAAAACAGGGTCCCAATAAAAATCACCAGTCTATACTGGCGTTTTTAATATGTCTGATTGTGACTCTTGTGTGCTTCAGCCTTTTTACAAATATGCTGAAAGACGGATCAAGTGAGATCACATACGACAAGTTTATTGAAATGGTCGAGAAAGATCAGATAAAAGAAGTTACCCTGGAGGTTGGTTCTGAAATCGTTACGATTGTTCCGAAAAATCAGAAAAACGCATTCCAGGAGCGCACATATTATACCAATCAGATGGAAGATGAGACGGCTCTCACAAAACGCCTGGAGGGAACTGATATTATTTTTAAATCAGAGCCGCCGGACGCGTTAGGAGGCTTTCTCGCAACCATGTTAAGCGTTCTGCTTCCCACGATTCTTCTTTTCGGAATGCTTACCTTCTTTATGCGCCGTATGAATAAAGGAGGCGGAATGATGGGCGGCGTTGGCAAAAGCCGCGCAAAGGCTTACATTCAGAAGGAAACAGGCATTACATTTAAAGATGTGGCAGGTCAGGATGAGGCAAAAGAATCTCTTCAGGAGGTTGTGGATTTTCTTCATAATCCCGGAAAATATACAACTATCGGAGCAAAGCTTCCCAAAGGAGCGCTTCTTGTGGGACCTCCGGGAACAGGAAAAACTCTTCTTGCCAAGGCTGTGGCAGGAGAGGCGCATGTGCCGTTTTTCTCTCTTTCCGGTTCCGAGTTTGTGGAAATGTTTGTAGGTGTGGGCGCATCGCGTGTCCGCGACCTTTTTGAGGAAGCGAAGAAGAACGCGCCGTGTATCGTTTTTATCGATGAGATCGACGCCATCGGAAAGAGTCGTGATTCCAGATACGGCGGCGGAAATGATGAGAGAGAACAGACCTTGAATCAGCTCCTTGCAGAAATGGACGGATTTGATACTTCAAAAGGTCTTTTGATCCTTGCGGCAACAAACCGTCCGGAGGTGCTTGATCCTGCTCTTCTCCGCCCGGGACGTTTTGACAGACGTGTGATTGTGGACCGTCCTGATTTAAAGGGCCGTATTGATATTTTGAAGGTACATGCAAAAGATGTGCTTCTTGATGATACCGTGGATTTTGAGGCGATTGCCCTTGCAACTTCAGGAGCCGTCGGTTCCGATCTTGCAAATATGATCAACGAGGCTGCCATTCTTGCTGTAAAGAACGGAAGAAAAGCCGTTTCTCAGAAAGACCTTCTGGAGTCTGTGGAAGTAGTTCTTGTGGGTAAAGAAAAGAAAGACCGCATTTTGAGTACACAGGAAAGAAAAATCGTCTCTTACCACGAGGTTGGACATGCTCTTGTAAGCGCGCTGCAGAAAGACGCGGAGCCTGTACAGAAGATCACCATTGTCCCCCGTACAATGGGAGCGCTCGGCTACGTTATGCAGGTCCCTGAGGAAGAGAAATATCTCAACACCCAGAAGGAACTGGAGGCAATGCTTGTGGGCTATTTGGGAGGAAGAGCGGCAGAGGAGCTTGTGTTTGACACTGTGACAACAGGCGCTGCAAACGATATTGAGCAGGCGACAAAAGTGGCGCGCGCCATGATCACCCAGTACGGAATGTCTGAGCGCTTCGGACTTATGGGACTTGCCACACAGGAAGATCAGTATTTGAGCGGTCGTGCAGTGTTAAACTGCGGCGATGATACGGCTACGGAGGTTGACCATGAGGTAATGGAACTTCTCCATCGTTCCTATGATGAGGCGAAGCGTCTGATCGGAGGGCACAGAGAGGCACTTGACAAGATTGCAGATTATCTGATCCGCAAAGAAACCATTACGGGAAAAGAATTTATGAAGATTTTCCGGGCTGTGGAAAAAGGAATGGAAATTCCTGAAAATCTTGACGATCTGGATCTTTCAGAATCTGAGAAAAAAGAAGAACCGGCTTCAGAGACAACAGGACCGGAAGAAATACTCCCTGTGAAAGAACAGACGGAGGAATAAAATGAGAATCACAGAGAACCGGGAAATTTCCCGGTTTTCTTTCTATTTTGCCATAGCGCTATATTAAGATCATAACAGAATGGAGGGGATTTCCATATGTTTCAGATAGAGGAAGAACTGAAAAAGCTTCCGGCAAAGCCGGGAGTCTATATTATGCACGATGAAAAAGACGACATTATTTATATAGGAAAAGCAGTCAGTCTGAAAAACAGAGTGCGCCAGTATTTTCAGAGCAGCCGCAGCAAAGGGGCAAAAATTGAGCAGATGGTAACGCATATTGCACGATTTGAATATATTATCACAGATTCCGAGCTGGAAGCCCTTGTGCTGGAGTGTAATCTCATAAAAGAGCACAGACCAAAGTACAATACCATGCTGAAGGACGATAAGAGCTATCCTTTTATAAAGGTGACAGTAAATGAGGAATTTCCGAGGGTGCTGTTTGCAAGAAGAATGAAAAAGGATAAGTGCAAATATTTCGGACCGTACACAAGCGCAGGGGCTGTAAAAGATGTGATCGAGCTTGTGAGAAAGCTTTATATGGTGCGTTCCTGTAACCGTGTGCTTCCCAGAGACTGTAAAAAGGACAGACCCTGTCTTTATTATCATATGAATCAGTGTACCGCTCCCTGTCAGGGAAATGTGACAAAGGAGGAGTACAGGAAAAACATCGATCAGGTTTTAAGATTTTTAAACGGGAATTTTCAGGATACGATTGCAGATTTAACAGAGAAAATGCAGAAAGCCTCAGAGGAAATGCGGTTTGAGGATGCTGTGGGATACCGGGATCTGATCCGGAGCATACAGAAAATAGGGGAGCGTCAGAAGATCACTTCCTATGGAGAAGAAAATAAAGACGTCATAGCGGCTTCTATGGACGACAGCGAGGACTTGAGAGAGCAGGACGCAGTAGTGCAGGTGTTCTTTATCCGGGGAGGAAAGCTTATCGGAAGAGAGCATTTCTTTCTGCGGGTTGCAAGAGGAGATACGAGAGCTCAGGTGCTTTCAAGCTTTATGAAGCAGTTTTACGCAGGAACGCCATTTATACCGGGGGAGATCGTGCTTCAGAGAGAAATAGAGGACAGGGAGCTTATTGAAGAGTGGCTGACTGCGAGAAGAGGGCAGAAGGTACATATCCATGTTCCGAAAAAAGGTACAAAAGAAAAGCTGGTGGAGCTTGCGGAGGAAAATGCGAGAATGGTTCTGGAAAAGGACAGAGAGCGCATCAAACGGGAAGAAGGAAGGACCATCGGAGCAGTAAAAGAGATTGAAGACTGGCTCGGTCTTTCCGGTCTTTCTCGTATGGAAGCCTTTGATATTTCCAATATCAGCGGATTTGAATCGGTTGGTTCTATGGTTGTCTATGAAAAAGGAAAGCCGAAAAAAAGCGATTACAGGAAGTTTAAGATTAAGTGGGTGCAGGGAGCAAACGATTATGCAAGTATGGAGGAAGTGCTCACAAGGCGGTTTACCCATGAAAGTACAGGGGAATTTGACAGCTTTTCCAGACTGCCGGATCTGATTTTAATGGACGGCGGAAGAGGTCAGGTAAATATTGCTCTGAAAGTTCTGGATAAGCTTGGGATTTCTCTTCCTGTCTGCGGCATGGTAAAGGACGATCATCACAGAACAAGAGGGTTATATTATAATAATGTGGAAATACCCATCGATACTTCAAGTGAGGGGTTCCGGCTCATTACAAGGATTCAGGACGAGGCGCACCGTTTTGCTATTGAATACCACCGCTCTCTTAGAAGCAAGGGGCAGGTGCATTCTGTTCTTGACGATATTCCGGGAATCGGAGAGACGAGAAGAAAGGCGCTGATGCGGAAATTCAAATCTCTGGAAAATATCCGGGACGCTTCTTTTGAGGAACTTCTTCATACGGAGAGCATGAATGCGTCAAGCGCGGAAAAGGTATATGAATTTTTCCACGGAAAAGAGGAAATGGAAAATGGAAAGCGTTGAAGTACAAAGGGATTCATGGTACAATATTGACATATCAGAAGAGAAATGAGGAGACGACATATGAAGGGTGTGCAGTTGACAAAGATGGTTCAGGAGCTGGAGCTTACAAATTTAACTCCGGAGCTTGACCTGTCTGAAATTTTTATTAAAACAGCGGAGATCAACCGTCCGGCTCTGCAGCTTACCGGGTATCTGGAGCATTTCGCAAATGAGAGAGTACAGATTATCGGATATGTGGAATTTACGTATCTGATGCAGTTAAGCGACGCAGAACGGCTTTTCAAATATGAGAGGTTTATTTCCAGCAAAATTCCCTGTGTGATCTTCAGCACTATGACAAGACCGTCACAGGACATGATCGACCTGGCTATTAAATATAAGGTCCCGATTTTTGTTACAGACAGGACAACCTCCAGCTTTATGGCTGAGATCATCCGCTGGCTTGGTGTGCAGCTTGCTCCGTGTATTTCCATTCACGGCGTTCTTGTAGACGTATACGGAGAGGGCGTTCTGATCACAGGCGAGAGCGGGATCGGAAAAAGCGAGGCTGCCCTGGAACTGATCAAAAGAGGACACCGCCTTGTAAGCGACGATGTGGTAGAGCTTCGAAAAGTAAGCGATGTGACGCTTGTAGGTTCTGCGCCTGACATTACGAGACATTTTATCGAGCTGCGCGGCATCGGCATTATTGACGTAAAAACCTTATTCGGTGTGGAAAGTGTAAAGGATACCCAGTCTGTAGACCTTGTGATCAAGCTGGAAGAATGGGATAAGGATAAGGAATACGACCGTCTTGGACTTCAGGAGGAGTACACAGAGTATCTTGGAAATAAGATTGTCTGCCATTCCCTGCCGATCCGCCCGGGACGGAATCTTGCCGTTATTGTAGAATCTGCCGCTGTCAACCACAGACAGAAGAAGATGGGCTATAATGCAGCAGAGGAGCTGTATAAGCGCGTGCAGGCAAATATTGCAAAAAAACGCGGAAATTAAGGTGATAATAAGAGACAGAAGAAAGGAAAGAAATCATGAGTTTATATTGCTTTGGTATTGACGTAGGAGGAACGACTGTAAAATGCGGACTTTTTAAAACAGACGGAACATTGGTGGAAAAATGGGAAATTCCTACAAGAACAGAAAACAGCGGTTCTGAAATTGTTCCGGATGTTGCAAAGACAATAGAAGCAAAGCTGGCAGAAAAAAATATTTCCAAAGAGGAGGTTGACGGAATCGGGATCGGAGTTCCGGGTCCTGTAAATGCAGAGGGAGACGTGATCGCCGCTGTCAATCTTTTCTGGGGATATAAGAAGCTTTCCAAAGAGCTGAACGAACTGACTGGCCTCAATGTAAAAGTGGGAAATGACGCCAATGTAGCGGCTCTCGGAGAAGCGTGGAAAGGTGCGGCAGCAGGCGCGAAAAACGTGATCCTCGTCACACTTGGAACAGGTGTGGG
>ERZ894232.2383-NODE-2383-length-13572-cov-7.895317_pt1 | contig 13572 bp, 10 predicted proteins | sample MGYA00380296_ERZ894232 | MGnify/ENA primary metagenome ERZ894232 (study PRJEB32331, sample SAMN06328433) | human gut metagenome | biome: human gut microbiome; feature: stool | host: Homo sapiens | collected 2014-08-14 ... | reverse complement strand
GTACTCCTTCCTAAGTTTTCTAAAAGATTTTCTGCTTTAATCTGGTCAATAATAACAGGATGGTTAGAAATATATTGCCATAAAGAATAATACTTATACCTCTGATGTAAATTATCTGATTGAATTACTGTTTTGTCTTCCAATAAATCTTGCGGAAAGTTTTTTGACAAGATTTCAGAAAATTTGGAAAAACTCTGGATCTCAAGTTTGCAGGGAGAAAACACATCAATCTGTTCGTCAAAATACATTTTAATGCATGAAAGAATCATAGTTAAAATAGTAATACGCTGCTGTCCATCAATTATAGAAAATAGATTATCCGAATGTTGTGTTAAAATAATATTCCCTAAATATCTAGGACCAGAATAAATGTCATCAATTAATTGCGCAATATTTTCACTTCCCCAACGAATTTCACGTTGAAAGTCCGGAATAGAGTATTTACTATCTTCCCCTAAAGATAAAACTTCTTCATTCTTGCTATTTAAAGGGACACAAATTTTCTCCTCTGTTTTCGATAAAAATTTTCTGAGAGGAGCAATTATACCTAATAAATCAGACATTTCACTGCCTCCTAATCCTTCTATTTTCATTTACAAAATTTATCATTTTATTACTAAATTATACAATATTTTCCACATTAATACTATATAAAATGGTTATATTTCATTAACATAATTCAAAAGTATATATCCACATTATTGCGGTGTAAAAAGAACTCAAAACATTAAACAATATTTTTAAAAAGAATTGGAAGTTTTACAATAATGTTGACATCAAGTTAAGAGAATTTCGTGAAAGGGGATCCTACTTTATATGACATAAAAGTTATGACAAATAGTTTAAAATCACCACCGTAAAATCAGTTCTTGAAGATGAAATAACTGTTTCAGAAGTTTCTAAAGAACTGTTTATTCATTACAATACTTTATATCTCTGGATAAGTGAATATGAAAAATAAGGAGAGTAATGGAAATTTGGACTGCACCCCATTTGTTAGACAGTATGATATACTGAAAACAAGTGGGGTGATTTTTTATACAAAGAGGAGTACCAAATAAACGATATACACCAGAATTCAAGAAAATGGTAATAAAAACTATGCTAAAGGAGAATTTAATCTACTGTGAAACAGCAAGACGGTTTGAGGTCAGCAGCGACACTCGAATAAAAAGTTGGGAGCGTATTTATCTAACCGAAGGTCCAGAAGGGCTTGCAGTGGAAAGACGAGGATAGAAAAGTAAAGGCAAACCTAAGCAACTACCCAAAGTGGTGGAAAATGATCTGTTTGATGAAATACAACGGCTGCGCGCAGAAAATGGGAGTATCCCAAAGTGGACCTGTTGACAAACTGAAGAGAAATGGCTTTCTGTATGGTATACTTATTATATCAATTGCAGGAGGTCATTTTTTATGATGGGAAAACAAAGTGGACAAATCCAGATGGTAATCCTTGACATAGATTCTATGATTCCAGAAGATCATCTTTTGAGACGGATTAAAAAGGAGATGTTGACAAAATCGCGCCAAATATCTGCTATAGCGAGATTTCTATGCAGAAAAACCGAATCAGAAATGGGTAACCGATGTTACAGAAATAAGCCTGTTTAGGCAAAAACTGTATCTTTCTGCCCCTCTGGATTTACATAGCAGTTATCTGATCAATTATACCATCTCAGAGCGTCATGTTTTAAGGATGATAACCAGTATACTCGATAAAGCTTTTGAAACCATACCGAATGGAACGGGTCTGATTCTCCATTCCGACCAAGGATGGCAGTATCAAAACAAGCATTATCGCTAAATGCTCAAGTAAAAAGGTATCTGTCAAAATATGAGCAGAAAAGGCAACTGTCTGGATAATGCTGTTATAGAAAATTTCTTTGGGCTGCTCAAGAGTGAACTTCTCTATCTTCAAAAGTTTCAATCCATAGAACATATTTGGAATATACTAGTTCTTCATCCATTTCCTGATCCAGAACACCATCCAGAATGACGGACATTATATCCCGCATAATAAAGTTGCATTAGTTCCATCCTTGACCTTTATATTGTTTTCTTTCAGATAATTATCTATCATTTCCCGAAGGGCGACTTTTTATAGAGCTATATTTTTTCCTTTTCATAAAATAAACCTTCAAACTGATAAGTTTATCTTACCTCAGTTTGAAGGTTTACAAAAACTTTGGGATACTCCTCTTTCAGCTTTTGGATATCGTTCTTCAGCTCGATTCAAAGAAAAAAATTCATAAAATTTATTTACCTTTGTATCTCCAAAATCTTACATATCCAATTTTCAGTATGTCATACAAATGGAGTGCTGCTCATCCTTTACTCCGTTGCTTTTCAGTTTATTTAAGTCAGACATGCTATATTTAAACTGTCCTTATCACTAATACAATAGTAATTATTTCTTATTTTGCCTTCTGTATTCATTTCAATAATGACACATTCTACTAATTTTTAGATTACACTATTATCCCAACCAAAATAGTGAATTATCTGCAGTAAAGTTTTATCTATGCCATCCGCAATAAATCCACACAAAGCTTCAAAACTGCAAATATCTTTACTGGTTTCAAAAAATCATTCCTCTGTGTCAATAGAATTATTTTTTGAGAGATAGAAGAGTTATATACTTCTATTTCTCTTACACCATATTCAACTAACAAATAAATATGCGTTTCTGACTTAAACAAAGCCTTTTGCTACTATCAGCAGTTCCTTGAATGAGTTTCTCACATCTTCCAACTTTGACTCTGCTCCCCAACTAATACGCACAGAATTTTCTATCTTTTCAATAGGAACCCCCATTGCTGCCAATACATAACTAGGCTCATAATACTTTGAACTGCATGCAGATCCATTCGAAATCCCACAGTATTGCTTTGTAGAGAGCATTAATGCTTCTGATGATACACCATGGAAACAAAGATTTAATGTACTTGGAACACAATATTGTTGATCTCCGTTTATTTCATAATTGATTCCGCTTTTATCAAGTTCTGCTAATATAGCTTTTTTTATATCTAAACATTTTTCCGCATTAGTTTTATATTCAGCCGCTACCAAAGAACATGCCATTCCTAGTCCAGCCACTAAAGCTACTGGCACTGTTCCTGGACGGATTCCATGCTCCTGTTGTCCACCATACATAATTCCTTTAATAGGAGGAAGCTTGTATCGTTTTTTTCTTAGAATTAACGCACCTACACCTTGAGGACCACCTATTTTATGTGCACTCATAGAAAGCATATCATATCTTATTGTCTTTAGCTCATTTACTAACTTACCAAAACTTTGTGTTGCATCAACATGAAAATATACATCTTTGTCTGCAAGAAAATCAGCAATTTCTTTTATAGGCTGAATAATACCGGTTTCATTATTTACATGCATTATACTCACTAATAATGTATCATCTCGTACAAGATCTATTATCTTTTCGTAAGGTATCCTACCATCTGTTTGGGGACTGATATAAGAAACTTCAAATCCGATTTTTTCCATCGCTTTACACGTTTCCAAAATAGCTTTATGCTCTATGGAAGATGTTATTATATGCTTTTTACCGGTTTTTTCTGCATACTCTTTTAGACCTTGAATTACAATATTATTGCTTTCAGTCGCTCCACTAGTAAAAAAAACCTCGTCTTTGTTGACATTAAGCAAAGAAGCGACCTTTTCTCTGGCCGTTTCAACAATTTGTCTTGCATTGTCTCCATAGCTATGCGTTCTACTATCCGCATTTCCTGGTGAATTTCTGTATATTATTATCATTTCCTCAAGAACGCGTTCATCTATAGGTGCTGTAGCATTAAAATCCAAATATACCCCCACTAACTACACCTCCAATGCAAGATTCAATAAATCTTCTAAGCTTTTTATAAAATTCGTACCTGACAAATATGAAATACCTCTTTCCAAATGCAATTTGAAGTATTTAGATACTGTTTCATTATCTACTGGGAGATTTTTAGATTTACACCATGCAATGATAAGTGCCTCGTATAAATCACTATCTTCACCACCAAAGGTATACCAAGACATCTCCAAATTACTATCTTGAACAATTTGTATATCCGTTGGTATAGATCCCTCTTTTAGCGAATAACATAATGCCCATCTACACAGTATATTCCAGTTTTTTATTCCTGTTTTTGCCTTTAACCGAGATAACTTATCTTTTGATTGGTTTGAAAGTTTTATTTGTTTTATTATCATGTCATGTCCCCCACAAAATAACCAGAACGTATAGATGTAGATTTGGTACTATCATCATACACTAATGTGAATTCATCTCCGATATTTTCTTTCATCATATTGTAATATTCAGGTGTTATCTCTGAATCAGTAGACAAAATAATTGTCTGTTCACTTGCATGAGGGAAATAACTACTGATTAGTGCTTCTCTATGATTAGAGTCAAGTCTAGATAATGGGGTATCAATTATTACAGGAAGCTTTCTCTTAGAACATATTGCCAATGCCCATAATAGTGATATTACCATCAATTGCTTTTCACCAGCAGAAAGAGAAGCCTTCTCGATTTTTTCCCCATCATGGTTTATGTAACTTAAATCCAAAGTATTTTCGTCCATAAGTATTTGATCAATAAGATTTTTCTTGTTTGCTAATACTTTATAACAACGAGTCATTGTTTCAGCTACAATTCCAACCTTTCTTCTTTGAAGACGAATTTTATACTCATCTAATATATTATTTGCAATTTGTAAATATTTAAGCAAACGATCAGTGTCATCATTTAATTCAACCCTCTGCAAGTATGTTTCAACATTCTTTTTAAACTCAGAATTAGATGAGATATATTGTCCGTTCAATTTTTTATACTGTTCCTCTAAAGAGCGTATCTTAACTTCGTTTTCAGAAATTTTTTCCTCTGTCATTTTAATCTCTTTATACAGCTTAGCCAACGCCTTTTCATCAATATCAACAGATAAATAGTTTTCTAGCTGATTAATTTCATCTTTATTTTTATTTTGCATTCTTAGATGATTTTGCGTTAAACTTATTTTTTCTGTAAGGTCATTCTCTAAAAGATTTTGTAATCTAAACAAGCAGTTGTCAGACAAACCATATATTTCTTCTACGTCACCAGATTCGGCATTATCTCTTATAAATTCTATAAAATGATTTGCATTATCTAAATTATCTGGAAATTCCTTTTTATAGAATTTTAGCATATACTTCATTTGATATAATGTCATTGACAATGTTTTCTTTTCTTGCTCTAACAACGCTTGATCTTCTATATCTAAAAGCAGATCCTTTACTAACACTAACGGCAATTCAGAAGCAGCATCACTTATTAATAAATCGTTAACCTGGTTCTGTTTTGTAGTTAGCGAGATTTTCTTTTGATATAGGTCTTCTCTTTGCTTAACTAATTCTCCACCCTTAGATTTATACTCATTATTTAAAAAATCCAGTTTTCTTTTATAATCACTTAAATTTGATTTTTCATCATTAATTTGCCCTCCAACTGCATTCAATTGTTTTTTCAACTCATCCTTTATAGCTCTAAGTTTCTCGAGTTCAGCTACAGTTCTATCGCTTGTACTTTTTTTTGCATTTCTTGTAATAATACGACTAATATCATTACTTAAAACATCTAATACAGATATTCCTAATAATGAACGAATTGATTCCTTCATTTGAGAATCTGTATCTTCTACTGCTAACTCTGCTATTTTTTCCCCATCAAAAAAGAAAAAATTAGATAATCTACTCGGAAGAATATTCTCAATAAACATTAACCAATTTTCAGTCAAAAAAGAACTTAATTCTCCATTTTTGTATACAACAATGTCTTCTCTAATTCTTTGAGAATTACCATTCCAAGATCTTTTGATTCTATAATTTTCCATTTCTGATGAATCTAAGGAAAAAAATAATTCTACAGAAGCTTCATTCGTTCCATCAGACATATTTATATACGATTTTAAGTATTGACCATAGGACTTAAACTTACTTTCCTGATATGCAAAAGAATTTTGGCCATATAGCGATAACAAAATAGCTTCTAGAAAAGTTGTTTTTCCTCTTCCATTCATGCCACCAACTAATACTACCGGTTTATTTGACGAAAATGTAAACACATTGTCTCCTGCATATACTCCAAAATTATAGAGTTTTAATTCTTTTATTATCATTCCTCGACCACCTCAGTTTGCACATCCTCAAATTCTTCAGACTCAGCTTTGATGGAAACAAAGAACTTTTCATTATATTTACCACCCATTGTCTTCTTTCTTTCAAGTTGTTCTCTGTAGTATGCTGTCGCATCATTTTCATTCATATAAAAAGTCTTTTTTACACATGCTTCTAAAGCATTTAATATTCCTTTTCTCTCATTTACTGAATTAATACTTACTTCAGTATCAATCATGCTATACATCATTTCAAATGAAAGTTCCTCCTCTGGATATAATTCAGAGCATACTTGGTGTAAAATATCCCACTCGTCTTTGCCAAAAGACTCATTGGTAATCCAGTCCGGATCATCAAAATCCAATCCTGTCACATTTTTATAAATAACTGGCAGCGAATCATCAAATTCATGCTTTTCATTAACCCAAATTCGTCTTATACATCTCAATTCTGGCATAGAAATCAATTCATAATTTGAAAATTCTTCTGGACCATTTTGGTTGATATCAAGTTGAATTTCTAATAACTTTTTGAGCCACTCTTCTCGAACCTCTTTAAGGTAGGGTCCATGATGCAGCCTTTCATATGTTCCAGTAATATACCCTTGCATTTTTCTAAAACTTCTCCTTGAACGATCTTTTTCTTCATCGCCAAAAAAGTTTCTAAATTCTAATAATGGTGTCATCCATGATTTTTCTTCATCATTTGCAATCATTGCCTCCATGGATTTATCTTTTTCAACCATAGTACACACCCAACATCCAAATCTGCTTTTACCACAGCTTGGAAGATCCTTATCAACCATCATTGGACATTCGTTATCTTCTGTTGCACTCATATAAAGAGTTTGAAGCTCATGATTTGATAATCCCCATGGATTTTTATACTGCATAAGAAAAATCCAAACATCATCGTCTTTCCAATTCTCTAAGGGAGAAAATACAAGTTCATTAGCCAATGTTGGATTAGGACTTAATAGTTCTCGTACTCTAAGCTTTTCATATTTAGCCATTGTTTTCGCACGATTTGAACTTTCTGCCTTTCTGGTACCGATGACCAAAATAATTTCGCCATGTTCCACTATTTTATTCTTAATGAAATTATTAATTGGCTGAATTTTCAATCTATCCGTGCACCAACGTAGTTTTTTTCTTGGAAATGGATAACCTCTTCCTATAAGGTTAACCCAAAATGTATTGTTTGTTTCTGGTGTCAATCTGTGCGTTGTAAATGGTAATTTTTGTTCATTTGCTGCACGCTGCATGACTTCTAATGAATTTTCTACCCACTTTGAAATAACCGGAGACTCAACAAGAGTATCTGTATTGATAATATGAACCGCTTTATTTAATCTCCATTCGTCCACTTCTTGTAATGCAAGCCATACCAGTTGTAAGGTCGCTGTACTATCCTTTCCACCTGAATATCCAATAACCCAAGGAATATCATCTGCTAAGTATAAATTTCTTATTGTCTCTTTTAATCCCTCTATTTCCTCCTTTGTTATCCTAATTTCGTTTAACTTTTCGTTGCTCATTTTCATCCTCTATTCTTATTAAATTCATCCTCAATACTTTTTTCGGTTTCAGATAGATTAATACCTAGAAATATCTTTAACATATTAGTTGCGAGACTAATCGCCTTTTCATTATTTATCATCCTACCATTTTCTTTAATTACTCTAAGATACCAATAATCAGCACTCCTACTCCAATTCATTTTTTTAAGGTGAATCAATGTGTTTATCATATCAACGTCTTTATTTTTATAAAAGTAATTACCTAGCTTTCCAAATGCCTGTATGATAACTGACTGAACTACTAAATACTGTTCTCTTAGCTCCTTTTTACTTAATTCCTTATTTTGCAACTCTAACCAAGGCACAATATTATTAGATAAATTAGTCCAATAAGCAACACAAAAATCTTCAAAATTCTTGTCACACGTTCCTTTTGAAAGTATTCTCCTATTTGCGTTATATATTGTATTCAATGTAAACAGCGAAGAAGAGAATTTTCCCAGCATATCCTTTTCCTTGTCAACATATTCTTCGAAAAATGGAACACACTTAACAATTTTCCTAGTAGTAACAGCTAATTCATCACGGGAATCATATAATTCTGCAATAGAGTTTGATGTTTTCATCGCATGTTTGTTTAGGTCTGTAAAGATTTGTTGACTTTGTTTTAAACCTAAATCTTTATAAAATACGATTGAAATTGTTTCATTACCTAATTCCGGTTTTTCCAGTAACGCCTGCTCGATAGCAGCTTTTCTATGTTGTCCATCATTGATTAAAAATTTGGCATCCAGCGAAATCTCTAATATACCCAAACTTGCATCACCATTAGAGATAAAATTAAATTCTCCATCAATTGAAGCCACTAATGCGGAAAACACATATGAATTCTCATTTTCTAATATATATTTAGCTATTACGGGTATCCTTGCCTCATTTACACGGCGTTGAGCCCTATATTCAGGCATGACAAATTCCTGTTCTTCAGGAAATAATCGCTTAAGCATTTTCAAAGGAACCATTGCGATGTAATATTCTCTATTTGCTTGAATCCCTTTAACTACTGGAAACTTATAACAAAAATCCATTTTTTCCTCCAAAACAAAATATACTTAAGTAGTATTTTATGTCTACTTAAGTATATTTTGTTTTAACCTTCATGTCAATTAATTCTTGATACTCAGCATAATATTTGCAGACAGATTTTCTCTACGAATCCATGCGATGATTGAATCTGTTAAATCCAATAATGAGGCTTTCTTATCCTTCACTTTTCTAAGGAAATTGGCTATATCGTCATCAAATTCCATTTTAGACAAAATTTCTTCTGCGCCTAAAACCGCTTTATCAAATTCCATCGCAACATTTGTATCTGTTGGCCAATCAGAGAAATTATTCATACAGTTCAATATCCGCTGTATTTCTTGTTTCTCATTACTTACTAATTTTAAAATCCCAAGCTCGTCCTTTACATCAGCCAAATAAGTATTGGTTTGCTCTTTCCATTCATTCTCTAATTGACCATACAGTCTTTTCACTCGATCCCTATACCGATCTGGTGCAGTTACTATCTTCTTTTCAAATATTCCCTTTGAATCTTCAATAAGTTTCCTTAATTCCATCTCAATTTCATTTGAAAAAGTTACATGTTCATATTTTTTACATATAACATAGCCCTTAAGAATTGGAACAAACCACTTGGAATATGCATCAAAAAAAGTATTATTTTTTTTAACCACAGTTTGATGCTCGTTGTCTTTCTGTTTATTTTGTGATACCTCAGCCATCAATACTCGGCTTAGATTAAGTTGTTCTTGTAGCATACTATCCCTCCACTACTTTCATTAATTCATCAAATTCAGCCTTATTTTCCTCAAATCTAGGATCGACATCATCTGACCAATTTCCACTTCTAGTTAAAGCCTCTTTTGCCAAATTCATCTGTTTATATACTGATGAATTATCAGCATCTACCAATTCTAGAAAATCAAGAAACTCTTTAATTATTTTCATTGGATTGTATGCTAATACCATTATTTTCTCTAATGTACTCATTTCACTTTTGTCTTTACTTACTATTCCTAATGCTTTTACAATCTCTGTACTCCTATTTTTTAATGAGATTGCTGCTTTTGTTCTAAGTGGAATATTTACACCATACGTTTCCGTATCTTTGTAGAACTCTATCACCTCATTTAAGAGATCCTTAATATCTTCAGTTTCAAATTCTGTATTATCCGGAAATCCAAAATAATATAGTGCTTTATCATATAATCGTTTACCCTCCAACGATTCTGATTCAACAACTCTTTCCACTCTAGATAAGATTTTTTTGAGATAATCTCTGGATTCATTTCTTGAATTTATTACATCGGATTCAATTTTATCAATAGAAATATCAAACTTATTGGCTTTTAATTCTTTAAATATAGTATCTAGTTGATTATAATTAATATATTTTCTCTTTGCGTTTTTATCGTTGCCCTGAATCAAATTAAAATACCTTTGTATAGTATCAACATTTGTCTCAGCAGTATTTCCACTATACATAAAATCTACGAGATCAGCCCAATCTTTCGAATGACCTACCATAGATTGTTGTTCCCGAGCACTATTACCCTGTAAAAGTAATTCTGTTTTTAAATCACTTATTTTATTCACTTGATAATCGCCATTTAATAGTCCTCTATATACTTCTGCAATAATTGAACATTTTAAGTAATCAGGATATTTTTTTGTATCATCATAGGCCTTAACAACATTTACAAAGATTTTTTTATTTCTTTCTAACCAGCTAGTCGCAACTCTAATACTTGATGCAGCCCCTTCAAAGTCCCAGGATTTCTTTCCAAGATAATAACTTTTGCCTATTGCTAATAACAACTGATAAGTTTCATCCGTATCCTCAAGAAATACTAAACCCTTACCAACCTTTTTATCTTGACGTTCAATCTCAACTAAATCATAGCTTGAGTCTTCAACCTTTTGAACCGATATAAGTGGAACCCCTTCTTGTTGCCATGAAATATTAGCAAAAACAAATTTGCTAATCTCATCTCTCACTGGGTATGCCTTTGTAAAACTTTTTTTATCATAATGCCATTCCGAAAGAATCTTCGTAAAATCGTCAAAAGCCTTATTTACAATAGGTTGTGTTTCTACAGTTGGCGAAGCTGTCAGAACAGAGTTCGTATTACTTGTTTCAACTCTCTTAGAATCGTCTTCATCCTCGAATTTTTCAGCAGTAACAATCGAATTACCCACTATCTTTTCAGCAAATGAAGCCAATCCAAACTCTTTAAATATTGCAACATGAATTCCACCAATATATCCTTTTTTACTAATATCTAGAGTTCCGTCACCCCAATACCCTAAAATAGCAAATGCTTTTTTTGTAAGAATATCTTTCTCATCCTCACTAAGCTGCATATTTACTACAATGCTCTTTACCCTGTCTATGATATCAAATTTTAGATTCGGTTTTTTAGACAGCAAGAACTTAGGGAACATATTTTTATCTTGAACTATACTATCTACAGCTGGTTCAATAATTTTCCTAATAATATATCTAGGTGTTTTATGAACATCTATACCATTATAAAGATTTATAATGGCTTTCTTTGTAAATGGATATAGACTTATCTTTTTCCCAAGGTAAGTATACGAATCCCAACTTTTCACCTCAGATTCTTCATGTACTGGATATTCAGAATCTAATGCTCCATCCTGATACCATTGATCAATTTGTTCTGCACTTAGTGACATTACATTTAAGTACTTTGCGACAAACTGAATCAAGTCATCCGCTACATTTCCAATGCTTCCATCTTCAATAGTTACCAATGTTGTAATTCGGTCTATATAATTCGAACGGAATTCACGGAAATATTCACTTGTTGTCCCAATAACAGATTTTAATCTACACATCTTATCTTTTGCATTTTCTCCAGTGTGCTTAACAATTAATGCATCTAACAGATCTCGATTTATGCCTGTACACGAAGTTATATCTTCAATTAAAAGAATAAGATTTTTTCCTTGTAAATATAATTCTTGTCGAATCTCTTTAAAAATTTGTTGAAAGTCACCTGGTTCTAAGCCAGCACAAGCTTTAATTACTGGTTCAACTTTAGAATTCATATATTCCACAAGTTTTTGTGGATTACAATCTTCATCAGGAAAACTTCCATCATCCTCTGGTAGAAGCTTATTGGCCATCTTGACAGCTTTTTTGCTTGCATTACTTTTCAACTTCATGTTGAAATCATAATCTAGCGTGAAGTCTTCAACATCAAACAAAGCCAGTACATCTTCTTCTGATTCTGTATTGCTGTCAACAATCTTGCTATAAATACGCTCGATTGGACCACCTGCCATTAGCATTCTTTCTTCAAATTCAGAACTTGAAAGTAATTCTCTAAAGTTTTTTCTATCACTAGAAGATAAGATGGATTCATCGTCATCTGCAATCTCAACTAAAAATTTATGATATATCTCAATCTTAAATTTTTGTTCGCTGACATTTTGATTGGCTTTCACTAATCTTTCATAAACATCTTTATTTCTAATATTCTTTACTTCTTCGATATTTAAAAATTGTTTTATAGTTCCTTTTAATGTATTGTCACTCCTGCGAATCATTAAAACAACATCATTTTTTGTCTCTTCTGCAGATAACTTTGCCTCGATCCACCGAATGAAATGAGATTTACCAGAACCACTAGAGCCATCAACCACAATTAACTCATGTTGATCATTCTTTGACGAATCTGCAAAATACTTATTAAAGATCTCCTCTTCTGAAATATGCTCAGATATTGGTGTTCCAGACAAATCATTTGTAACTGTTATCTTTCTAAAAGGAACATGTGTAGACAAGAAATCGGCTTGCGAACTATTGATTGAATCTACATTCAATACATCGCTTAATCGGTTTAATACATTCTGTTTATTCATGCTCTTTTCACCCCTTTGTACACAATGTGGGTGATATCATCAGTAAATTCATGTGTGTTATCATAAAACAATCTCCATTTTTCTTTACTATCCAAATTATTCTTAATTACAATCTCTTTTCCATCATGCATTTGTCTCAATGCGTTAGACATCGCCAAATTGAATTCTTTTGTATCTAGTGTTCTGTGTAGTGCTACAGACGCATATTTAAAAATCTCCTCAACAAATTCCTTAACAGAGTACTCTTTGTTCTTCTCTAAATGAGCCATTTCACAAAAATCTTGCAGAGCGATATGCATATTGGGAAGATAAAACATAGCCGCTCCCTCTTGAATGTATCCAAAACCCAGAAAAGAAACCCAAAATCTACTGCCTAGCATCATTTGCTCTGAAACCAAAGAAATCTTTTCTTTTTCTTGTATTTCTCTTCTTATATTTACATCTGTCAAAGTTCTATACTTTAACCACGCATCGTTTGATTCTAAGTAGCATTTTACAATTTTATAAAAAAAGGTATCTTGATTATTGAATACAATTGAATTGCAATACATACGAAATGTATCATAGTTTTTAAGTAACTTTTTATCACCAACAAATTTTAATTTTTCATTTTCCTTTTCAATAAGTCTCAGTTCATTAATGCATACTTCTCGAATAATCGGGTAATACGATGTTGCAGAGGAATTTAACTCTTTTGGTTCTATTCTTTCTCTTGCAACAGCGTCTTCTACATCCGATTTTGATACCATCTTGCATAACTCAAAAACCCTTTCTGGTATCGACTCTGTTTTTATATTATTATCAAACACATTCTCATCTCCATCTATTTTTCCTTATACTTGTCTGTAGTGCTGGATTACAGCTAACTCTGACAGTGTCTTATTTTTGTTTGAAACAAATAAATCATTTTCAGAAAATAATATGAA
>ERZ894232.2380-NODE-2380-length-13588-cov-9.026749_pt1 | contig 13588 bp, 9 predicted proteins | sample MGYA00380296_ERZ894232 | MGnify/ENA primary metagenome ERZ894232 (study PRJEB32331, sample SAMN06328433) | human gut metagenome | biome: human gut microbiome; feature: stool | host: Homo sapiens | collected 2014-08-14 ... | reverse complement strand
TTCTTGATCTTGTCCTCGTTGGCGCGGGTACGATCAGCCACATACTGGCTCATCTCCACGTCAGCGGCGGCGTTTGGTGCTGTGTTTTCGGTCACCATCCTGCCTTCCTTGTATCACACTTAATCCTATGAAAACCTAGCAGAACCCAAGTGCAAACACTAGCCGCCCTGACGCATATTGGCTGTGGGCTTGATTACACGAATGCGATACAGCGATATTGGAGCCGGGCAAGCTTGTCCCATGCACACCGAACATCGCGTATGCGGCATTATGTGTCGCACCACTGCATGCCGTATTTGTTACATATCACACTGTTGCATATCACACTTGGATATGCACGCTCGTGCCCATATTGCACCAGTTGTAGAACCATTCGGCCACATCCCATCCGATACCCACGCAACCATGAGATCCGTTGGCAATGGAGGGCATTACGGCATCCGCTACATATCCGCCGGCAATACGGTGGATTGCGCAACCGGAGGAGAAGTAATTGACGAAGCCCACGTCTTTGACATCCCATGTTTCCACCGTGCCATCGGCAAGATTCAGCGTGCCGCTCATATCTTGACTGGGCAACTTTTGCCATACGTTGAAGTCACCTGTCGGCGTACACATCATGCCAACGCATTCGCCGGTGACGTTGTCGTTGCCCTCCGCGACCACGACATTCAATGTCTTGACCACCGTGTCATTCTCATAGGCATAGAGCTTACGGTCGGACAGGTCAATCGCCACGCGATGAGTGACCTTGACTTCCTGTTTGGGATCTACCTTGCCGTCCACATTCACTGAGCCAGTTCCCGTGGCCAGCACCTGAGCCAAGCGAGCACCAGCCTCCGTATCCGCGCCATCGGCAATCACAATGCCATCATGGCCTTCTGTTTCAGTGCTCAGCACCTCGCCAGCATTATTGACGACGACCTTCTTGTCTTCACGTTCCAATTTGAGATTCGGCTTGATTTGCTCGTCATAGTATTGCTGCAGCTTATCGGCATCAAAGACCACGTAGCCATTACGTACTTCATTGTCTTTCAGCTTTGACTGCTGGTTGGCGTCGATGCGCATGGCCGAACCCAGCATGGACGCATTCACGGTGGCGATGTCTTTATCCGCCACCTTGATGGCCACGGCATTGTTCACTAGGGTTTCCAGCGTGGTTTTCGCCTCATCGGCAATTGCATTGGTAATCGTCGGTTCGGTTACGTCGAGTTCCACCCGAACGGTCTGTGGCTGGACACTGCCCAATGACTCCACTGTGGAAATGGCTTGCTTCGCAATGCTGGTGGCGTTGGCTCCCTGGCCATTTTCTCCCGCAATAACGTTGAAGCCACTGTTGTTATCGTTCAATGCGACTTGCGCGTCAACAGGTTCTTGTGCATCAATGTTCAGCGCCTTATCTACCACACTGCCATCAGCGAGCTCGGGATTGATTTGCGGGGCCACATCATGCGTAATCCAGAACGCATACTGTTGCCACCATGCGTCACCGCGTTGGGCATTGATGACATCGGATGCGATTGCTTCACCATCAACTTCGATGCCGAGATCTTTCAGCGTGAACGTCGCCGACTGCCCCTGGTATTTCGCTCGTACCGCGGTGTTGTCGACCTGGTCGTTGATTAGGTCGACAATCTCCTGCTCGGTTTTGCCGGTAACTGAATTTCCCCATAGCGTTGTGCCAGGCAGCACGTGATCTTGGAAGAACCAAACACCGCCGCCACAGGCAGCCCCCAAGGCAACCAGCAGACAAGCAATCACCACCCACGGCCAGATGCGGCGCCTCCTCATCTCATCGCCCTGAATGGAATCTGATGCAGCAGCATCCACACTGTCTGCCACAGTGCCGCTGACGGCATTATTCGCACCAAACAGAGGCGCAAACTGCTGGGTCGAGTCATCAAGGTGTTCGGTCATGGTCGGTCTTTCTGCGATGGCCTACTAAGCGTTATCTGCATACTACCAACACACCATAGAAACGGTAATTTTTTACCGTCGCCTTCCAATACATCATGCTGCATGCTGCTCATACAACAAAAAAGACGTGGTGGCGAAACATCATTAGATATTTCGCCACCACGTCTTTACCGTATGTCTTGCACTACGCCGATGACGGCAGCCAGCACATCATGCCGCGATATTATGCACGGCACGAAAGTGCGTCAGCGCGCCGCCTGATGGTCGAGCGCGGCCTTGACCAGGCCGGCGAACAGCGGGTGCGGCTTGGTCGGGCGAGACTTGAACTCCGGGTGAGCCTGGGTGGCCACATAGAACGGGTGCACGTCCTGCGGCAGTTCCACGAACTCGGTGAGCTCGCCGTCCGGGCTCTGACCGGAAATGCGCAGGCCCCCCTCGCGCAGGAGATCCTTGTAGGCCACGTTCACCTCATAGCGGTGGCGGTGACGCTCGGTGACATGCGTGGTGCCGTACAGCTGCGCAACGAGGGAGTCCTCCTCCAGCTCGGCCGGGTAGCTGCCCAGACGCATGGTGTGGCCCATGTCGCCGTGGCCGGCGACGATGTCCTTCTGCTCCTCCATCGTGGCGATGACCGGGTTGGAGCAGTCGGGCTCGAACTCGGAGGAGTTCGCGTCCTCGATGCCCAGCACGTGGCGAGAGTATTCGATGACCATGGACTGCAGGCCGAGGCACAGGCCGAGAGCAGGCAGCTTGTTTTCGCGCGCGTACTTGAGCGCGCCGATCTTGCCGTCGATGCCGCGGATGCCGAAACCGCCGGGGATGACGATGCCGTCGACCTGGTCAAGCGCGGCGGCCGCGCCTTCCTCGGTCTCGCACTTGTCGGCGGCGACCCACTTGACGTTGACCTTGGCCCAGTTGGCGAAGCCGCCGGCCTTGATGGCCTCGGTGACGGACAGGTAGGCGTCCGGCAGGTCGATGTACTTGCCGACGATCGCCACGTTGACCTCGTGCTTGGGGTGGTGCACGCGCTCCAGCAGGTCAGCCCACTCGTCCCAGTCGACGTCGTGGAACGGCAGCCCCAGCTCGCGCACCACGTAGGCGTCAAGGCCCTCGTCGAACAGGATGCGCGGCACGTCGTAGATGCTCGGCGCGTCCACGCAGTTGACCACGCCCTCCTCATCCACGTCGCACATCAGGGAGATCTTGTCCTTGATGGACTTGTTGAGCGGGCGGTCGGAACGCAGCACCAGCGCATCCGGGGAAATGCCGAGCTGGCGCAGCATCATCACGGAGTGCTGGGTCGGCTTGGTCTTGAGCTCGTGCGCGGCGGAGATGTAGGGCACCAGGGAGACGTGCACGAACATGCAGTTCTCGGCGCCGAGGTCGCGACGCACCTCACGGGCCGCCTCCAGGAACGGCTGGGATTCGATGTCGCCGACCGTGCCGCCGATTTCGGTGATGATCACGTCGACATCATCGCTCGCCTGGGCGCGCATGCGGGACTTGATCTCGTTGGTGATGTGCGGGATGACCTGCACGCACTGGCCGAGGTACTCCCCCGCGCGTTCCTTGCGCAGCACCTCCTGATAAATCTGCCCGGTGGTGACGTTGGCCTTCTGGGAGAGGAACACGTCGAGGAAGCGCTCGTAGTGGCCGATGTCGAGATCGGTCTCGGCACCGTCTTCGGTCACATAGACCTCGCCGTGCTGGAACGGGTTCATGGTGCCCGGGTCGACGTTGATGTACGGGTCGAGCTTCTGCTGCAGCACATGGATGCCGCGGCTGCGCAGCAGACGACCGAGTGAGGAGGCGGTCAGGCCTTTTCCGAGGGATGAGACCACGCCACCGGTAACGAAGATGTGCTTGGTGATGTGTTCTTGAGAATTGCCATGTTGTCTTCTAACCATGGAATTTCACTGTATCATCTGCCTATGACGGATTCCTGTGCGGCATGATTGGGCCGCCGCCCGCGCAACGGCTCGCCGGCCGTCTCGGACTGCGGGCTGCGGTGGTCGCGGTCATGGCGGCGTTGGCCATGTTGCCGCAGGTCATGTCCGTCAGCGCGTTGCGCTCGGAGCCCGCGCATGCAGCGACGAGCGGCATCACGCTTCGCGCCGGGGAGAATCTCACGCTTGCGGGTCATGCGTTCACGGTGACGCGCACCGGCCGATATGACGATGTCAGGCATGCCGGCGGTACAGTGACCGGATTCGATGTCGTCGGCGACACGGCATGGAGAACCGCGTCCTCCATGCAATCGTCGCCTCGAAACGAAACCGGCATGACGAACGAAACCGGAATGACGGTTGACGAAGCACAGGCATACAACCGGAGGCTCATTGATTCAGGACAATACGATCTCGGGCAACCGGATGCCGAGCAACAGAACGGCTCCGGAGATTCGGGCACGGTCATCGGCAGGATACTGATTCCGACCATATCGACTGACTTGCCCATCCGCCAGAGCTCTGACGCAGAGACGCTGCGGCTCGGTGCCGGCCTGCTACACGACACCAGTCTGCCCGTCGGAGGCCCCGGAACCGCAGGATGCACCGCAAGACGATCGATCCCGATATATGGGCTTCATGCCGACGATCCCGGCAACGACGATTCCCCTCGTGACGTTCACACACGCAATCGGCACGGAACTTCAAAGGCTGTTACGGAATCGTACCAATAGCCTCATATCCCGCCATGCCACACGAACAACGGCCTCTGCATCATCCCGCCAAAGCCCCATCCCGACACCATCAAATGGGACTTTGGCAGGATGAGGCTTACAGCAACAATGCACCCTCATATCCTGGCATCAAACATGGGGGGGCACGGATGCAACACCCGTTGATTTTGACGGGGGTATATAAGGGGGTTACTATGGGGAAAAACCTGAAAGCATATGATGAGGTATGTGATTGTATGGGGATTTTCGATGACCTGACTGGGACAATCGGCATGGTTGATGATGACAGGCGGTCATTGGATTCGCTGGAGCGTCTCGTTCTCGAAATGACACCTGGATTGCGCATAGCCTGGTCGGTCATCGACGGGCCACGCGCCGTGAGCCTGACGCTGGACGCCCGGACGAGACCAGATCTGGTCCTGGTCGACCTGTCGATGGAATCCATGTCGGGCGTCATGGTATGCCGTCGTATCCGCCGACGCGACAGCATGGTGAAGCTTCTGGCCATGACCTCGTTCGCCAAGGAGACGTTCGGATTCGACGTGGCGCAGGCCGGCGCCCAAGGACTGGTCAGCAAGAACGACGAGCAGGAAATACTCGAAGGCTTGGCGACGGTACTTGGCGGAGGCGTTTACGGTGATTTCGGGTTCGTTGACGCCCGTGCCTCATTCGACCAGCTCGCGCATGAGACGCCGAAACGGGCTGACCTGGTCTCCAACCGCGAAGTGCAGGTGCTCGATCTTATGTCGCGTGGGCTGACTGACTTATCGATAGCGAAACGGCTCGGCATTAAAGCGGCCACCGTGCGCAAGCACGCGCAGTCATCCATGCAGAAGCTCAACGCCGAAAACCGCGTCCAGGCGGTGCTCAAATGGACCGGGCATCATACCGAAGACGGCATGCGCCGTCAGGGATGATGCCCGTCACACAATCTACCGGTCGAACGCGGTCAGCCGCGTCGAGCCGGCCGACACCTCGCTCGACGCGGATCAGCAGCCCGTCGAATCGTAGGAATCACCGTACGAATCATAGGAGTCGTCGCCGGAGTTTCCGTTCGAGTCGCCGCGCGGAACCTCGATGTAGCCACCGTTGTTCTTGTTGTTCGAACCGCCGTTCGTCGTCTGCGACGTTTCGGTGCCCTTGCCGTCGCCGTCCTTGGACGTCAAAGCCCAAACCAGCACGCCGATCAGGGCCAACCAGCGGGCCAACGCGACGACGATAGAGAGATTCGCCTCATCGTTCATGGACACCACACTAGGCGCAGCACGCCCGACGCGCAAGCGCCCAAGCGATGATGACCCCGTTGAAACGATCCTACGCCTGCGGATCAGTCGACGAGATGAGCGATGGCGTCCAGCGCAAGCTTGTAACCGTAGAATCCCATTCCCGTGATGGTGCCGGTGGCGACCGGGCTGATGACCGAACGCTTGCGGAACTCATCACGGGCGGAGGGATTGGAGATGTGCACCTCCATCAGCGGCAGTCCGGCATCGCCCACCATGTGCGCGGCGTCGGCCAGCGCGTACGAGTAATGCGTGAATGCGGCCGGGTTCATCACCACCGGGGTCTGCTCGTCGACGGCCTGATGCATCCAGCGCACCATCTCGGCCTCGTCGTCGGTCTGGCGCACCTCGACCTTCAGCCCGAGCGCGGCGCCCCACTGGGAGCATTGCGTGCGCAGCGTCTCAAGATCCTGCCTGCCGTAGACGTCCGGCTGACGCACTCCGAGGCGGCCCAGATTCGGTCCGTTGACGACTATCACCTTGGTCATGATGCACTTTCCTTTGGCTGATGATTGATATTGCTGGGGTGGGCGAAAACACGACTCGGACCGGTCATGTGGAGACCGGTCCGGCGTCGTCACGCCTGGATACGTCTGAACGCCTCCTCGACCGCGTCCGCCGGCGGATCGTCCAGATGCACCGGATGGCCGATCGAATCGAGCACGACGAACCGCAGCTTGTTGCCACGAGCCTTCTTGTCGCGGTGCATCAGCGCCAGCACTTCGTCGAACGTGCCGCCGTTCCATGAGGTCGGCAGACCGAGCGAGCCAAGCAGAGAGCGGTGATAATCGACCAGATCCTGGTCGATATAGCCCAGCAGATGACCCAATTCCGCCGCATACACGCATCCGACCGCGACCGCGTTGCCGTGGCGCCAGCGGAAATGCTCAAGTTTTTCGATGGCGTGGGCGAGTGTATGGCCGTAGTTGAGGAATTCACGCAGGCCCGCTTCCTTGAGGTCCGCGGAGACATGGTACGCCTTGACCCGGACCGTGCGCTCGATCAGCTCGGCGACCACGTTCTCCAGACCGCTGCCAAGGAACGTAGCCCCGTCGAATGCGCGAAGTTCGGCCGCATGCTCTTCAAGGATGTGCAGGATTTCGGGGTCCTTGATGAATCCCGATTTGGCGACCTCGCCCAGCCCTTCGATGAAGATGTCGTTGGGCAGCGAGACGAGTGTCTTGAGGTCGGCGAGCACGCCGGCAGGCGTGTAGAACGACCCGACGAGGTTCTTGCCCTGCGGCGTGTTGATGCCGGTCTTGCCGCCCGTAGAGGCGTCCACCATGGCGAGCAGCGACGTGGGGCAATTGACGTACCGCACGCCGCGCATCCATGTGGCGGCCACGAAACCGGCCAGATCCGTGGCGGCGCCTCCGCCGACGCCCACCACGGCGTCGGAGCGTGTGAAGCCCTCGTCGCCGAGCCGCTGCCAGATGCCGTTGGCGACCTCGATCGTCTTGCCCGCTTCGGCGTCGGGGATCACGATGTCCGACACCTGGTAGCCGCCCTGTCGCAGCAGCGTGCGGGCACGGTCGGAATGACGCTGCACCGGCTGCGTGTGGATCAGGGCTATCCGGACCGGCTTCGGCCCCAGCACCTCGGAGAGGTGGTTCATCGCCCCTTCCCCGATGCTCACGTCATAATCCTCGATGGTCGCGCCGGTCACATGAACCGTTCGTTCGGTAATCATATCCATCATCTTCCTCGCCGCGGCGAGCGGCGTCTGCCCGTATGTTTCGACATGGACGTTCGCCACCCGGTAGTACACTGGGTCGCGCTGGCGGTACAGCTTCTTCCAGCGGGCATTGGCGTCCCCCTGCAGCATCGGCCGGCCGCCACCGCGATGGGCCCGTTCCATGGCCTCGCGCGGGTCGGCCATGAGATACACGACCTTGCCGCCGTCCTCGATGTATTCCTTGAGATCGTCCTGCACCGCGGGCGTCATCGGGGCGCCGCCGCCCAGGGCGAAGACGCCTCCGAACCCGTGCAGCATCCCGGCGATGACCTCGGATTCGACCTCGCGGAACGCGGGTTCGCCGTGACGCTCGAAATATTCGGGGATGCGCATGCCGACCTCGTGCTCGATTTCGACGTCGGCATCCGCGAACGGCAGCGACATCAGCTGCGCGACCTCCTTGCCGACACGGGTCTTCCCGGCGCCCATCATACCGATGATGACGGCGACTGGTCGAGTGGGCATGGTTTCTCTCCCTTGGTTCAGGACGTACGGTTCGTTGCGGATGACGTTACCGCGCCGTCAGCGCATGTGCTCCGGCCAGGAGGCGACGTACTGCTCGAAGTTGCGGCGCGTCTCCGCTACGCTGTCTCCGCCGAACTTGTCAAGGGCGTATCGCGCCAAGGTGAGTCGGACCATGGCCTCGGCCACGACGGAGGCCGCAGGCACGGCCGTGGTGTCGGAACGCTGGTTGATGGCGGATGCGGCCTCGCCGTCGGTGACGTCGACCGTGCGAAGGGCGCGCGGAATCGAGGGGATCGGCTTCATCGCGGCCCGTACGCGAATCGGCTGGCCGTTCGACATGCCGCCTTCGATGCCGCCCGCACGGTTGGTCAGTCGCGTGATGCGCCCATCTGCGCCGGGGACCATCTCGTCATGCGCCTGCGATCCGGGGCGCACGGCCTCCAGGAACCCGTCGCCGATCTCCACGCCCTTGATGGCCTGGATGCCCATGACCGCCGAGGCCAAGGCAGCGTCGAGCCGGCGATCCGATTCGACGTAGGTGCCGATGCCGGCGGGCACGCCGTATGCGAGCACTTCGATCACGCCGCCGACGGTATCGGCGGTGGACTTGATCTCGTCGATGCGCGCGATCATCCTCTCCTCGGCCGCCTTGTCCAGCGTACGCACCGGGGATGCGTCCAGCGCTTCGACGTCGTCGGGGGTCGGCAACGCTGCGTCATCGGCGTCCTCAACGCCCGCCCCTCCGATGGAGATCACATGCGACACGGTGCGAATGCCGAACGCCTGCTCAAGGAACCGCGCGGCGACCGCGCCCAGCGCCACGCGGGACGCGGTCTCGCGCGCGCTGGAGCGCTCCAGCACGGGTCTCGCGTCGTCGAACCCGTATTTGCGCATGCCGGTGAGGTCGGCGTGTCCCGGCCGCGGCCTGCTCAGCGGGGCGTTGCGCCCCTCACGCGGCAGATCGTGGTCGAGTGGATCCGCGCTCATCACCTCGGTCCATTTCGGCCATTCGGTGTTCGCGATCTCGATGGCCACCGGTGATCCCAGGGTCTCGCCGAAACGCACGCCGGTGAGCAGACGCACCTTATCCTGCTCGAACTTCATGCGCGCGCCGCGCCCGTATCCCAGGCGCCGTCTCGCCAATGCATCGACGACGTCATCGCTGGTGACCCGAACGCCCGCAGGCAGCCCCTCGATCATCGCGACCAGCGCCTCGCCGTGTGATTCCCCCGCCGTCTGCCAGCGCAACATGCCATGCTCCTTTGATTCAATCGGTAACTTCGCTATATCTTATGTCATGACCTACCTTGCATACCTTCCCAGCTTGATATGTGGTATCGCCGTGAGTGTCGAGGACATTCGGCGCCGGCGTGTGCCGCGCCTGTGGATCGCCATCGGGTGCCTGACACAGCTGGTGGCGGTCATCATCGTCGCCGTCATGGCGAACACGATGTTCCTGCTGGTGCAGGCCCCTCTGTTCGCCGTGCTCAGTGCCGTGCTGCAGGCCGGGCTGGCGATGGCCAAGCCCGGATCGATGGGGTTCGGCGACGTGACCTGCACGCTGGCCATGGGCCTGGCCGTGGGGATGGCCGGGCTGACCGCCGTGGTGGTCTGGTGGCTGGCCATGGGTCTGCTGGGATTGGCATGGATGGCGCTGTGGCTAAGGTTCGATCCCCAGCGCCGATCCGACCATGCGGGCAAGGTCCCGTTCGCACCCGCGATCGTCTGCGCGGCGGTGGTCGCGGTCATCGCGACGACGCTGCTTTAGTTCGCGCTCTTGTTGTTGTCCTTGTATTCCTTGACGTACTGCTCGAACTGCGCGTTCTGCTCCTCGACGGAGCCGGTGGTGAATTTCGTCTCGCCGGTACTCAGGTTCACGGTGACGAAATACAGCCAGTCACCCTGCTCCGGGTTCATCGCCGCCTGGATGGCGCTGTCTCCCGGATTGCTGATGGGCGTGGGGGTGAGTCCCTTGTTGACGCGCGTGTTGTATTTGTTCGACGAGTCGTTGAGCTGCGCGTTGGTCAGCTGCGTGCCGTTGATGCCCAGACCGTACGCGGTGGTCGAATCCATGCCCAGCGTCATGTCGCGGTCGAGACGGTTGAGGATGACGCGGGTCACCTTGCCGTAGTAATCGGACGAATTGACCTCGGCCTCCGCGATGGAGGCGATGATCAGCAGCCGCTGCCGCTCGTTGCCGGTGGGCACGTGCATCTCGTTGAGCTTGGAGACGCGCTTGTCGACGATGGTCTTCAGGATCTTCTGCGCGGAGCCGAGTCCCTTGACGTCGTACTTGCCGGGTTCCAGCCATCCCTCGAAGTTGCCGCCGGCTTCCGCGGGCAGTATTCCCTCGCCTTTGGCGTCGATGATCTTCTGGAATTCGGATTCGTCGATCTCGCTGAGCGCCGCGGCCTTCTTGATGACGTCGGACACCCGCTCCCCCGCGTTGACGTCGAGGAAGCCCTCCGCCTTGCTCTGATCGGACAGGATCGCCGCCACGGACGACGCGGGCATGTGCTTGCGCAGCTGATAGGTGCCAGGGTACAGCGTCATACCCGATGAGACACCGGTGAACGCGTCCGCGGACTTGACCACTTCGGCCTCGACGAGACGCTTGGCGATGCTGGACGGGCTCTCGCCCTGCGAGACGGTGAACTCCACGGACCCGTATCCCTGACCGCTGTAGTCCTGCACGGAGTAGGTGTCGCCGTCGTTGCGGTCCCTGATGGCGCGCAACGCCCTGACTCCGAAGAACCCGCCGGCTATGACCACGACGAGCACCGCGACGACCATGGTCAGCACGATGATGGTCTTGCGGCGGCGGACATTGCGCCGACGGCGCATTTCCCGCCGTGATTTCGGCGGTCTGGGGGGCTTTACCGACGTGGTGTTGCCTTTGGAGTCGACCCAATGGGTGTTCTCCTCGAAAAAATCGGCGAGGTCATCTGACACTAGCTCTCTCCTCACACTTTCATGGCGCCGTCCAGCGCGGTCTGCAATATCACGACAGCGGATTGCTGATCGACCACCGGACGATGACGGCGGGACCCGAGTTGTGCTTCCAGCAATTGCCGATGCGCGCTGACCGTGGTCAGCCGTTCATCCAATAATGTTACCTGAGGAATGTGGTACAACGCGAAATCGTGTTCATCCATCAAGTTGCGCATGCGCTTTTCCAGGTTCGCGCTCCAACGGCGAGCCTTCTTCGCGCTTTTTCCTTCGGTGCCGTCAAGTTGAAGCGGCAGTCCCACCACAATGTGGTCCACCGCTTCGTCCTCGATGACGGTAATGACGTCATCCAGCGCACGGAACGAATCGCCGTATGCCTGGATGTTGCCATAGGGATGGGCAAAGGTGAGCTCAGGGTCGGACAATGCGAGCCCGACCCTGGCGTCGCCCAAATCAACGCCTAGCCATACCACCGGATGGTTCAGCCCTTCAGCGCCTCGGCCTCAAGTGCCTTCAGCGCCTCGTCGATGCGGCTCGCGTCGGAGCCGCCGCCCTGGGCGAAGTCCGGCTTGCCGCCGCCACCGCCGCCGAGCATCTTGGATGCCCCGCGAACCAGGTCGCCGGCCTTGATGCCGTTCTTGCGGGCGGCCTCGTTCGTGGCCACGGCGACCATCGGCTTGTCGTCCTCGGAGACGCCGGCAAGCGCGACGACGACCGGCGCGTCCTCGCCGAGCTGGGCGCGGACGTCCATCACGGTCTTGCGCAGCGCGTCGAACGAGCCGAAGTGGCCGACGTTCTTCGCAGCGACCTTGACACGCGCCGCGGACGTCTTCGCGGCCGCGACGAGCTGGGGCACGGACGCGGCCAGCTGGCCTTCGTACATGGCGGCCAGACGGCGGTCGGATTCCTTGAGCTTGGCCAGCAGCGTGTTGACGCGCTCCGCCAGCTCGTCCGGGCGTGCGTTGAGCTTGTCGGACAGCTGGGAGACCAGGGCGTGCTCGCGGGCGTTGAACTCGTAGGCGCCCTGGCCGACGACGGCATCCACACGGCGCACGCCGGAGCCGATCGAGGCTTCGGACATGATGTTGATCGAGCCGATCTTGCCGACGTGGTCGACGTGGGTGCCGCCGCACAGCTCGCGGCTCCAGCCGTCCTCGCCGATGGAGACCACGCGCACGATGTCGCCGTACTTCTCACCGAACAGGTGCATCGCGCCGAGCGCGATCGCGTCGTCGAACTTCATTTCGGTGGTGGTGACGATCAGGTTGTCGCGCAGACGGTCGTTGACTCGCGCCTCGACGGTGTTCATCACGTCCTTGCTCGGTGCCGACGACCACTGGAAGTCGAAGCGCAGGCGGTTCGGCGCATCCTCGGATCCACGCTGCGTAGCCTGGGGGCCGAGCTCCTCGCGCAGGGCCTTGTGGACCATGTGCGTGGCGGTGTGCGAGCGGGCGATGGCGCCGCGGCGGGCGAGATCGATGCTCGCGCTCACCTCGGTGCCGACGGCCAGCGTGCCTTCGGTCAGACGGCACTGGTGGACGATGAGATCCTTGATCGGCTTCTGCACGTCGTCGACTTCGAGCACCGCGCCATCGTCGGACAGGATCTCGCCCTGATCGGCGAGCTGGCCGCCGGCCTCGGCGTAGAACGGCGTACGGTCGAGGATGACCTCGACGTTCGCGGGGGCGCTGACGGCCGGAACCGACCCCTTGCCCTCCTGCATGATGCCGAGGACGCGGCCGCGAGCGGACATGTCGGTGTAGCCGAGGAAGTCGATGGGCTGCACGAGCGTCTTCTTGAAGTCGTCGTACACGCTCAGGTCAACGTTGTGGCGCTTCTTCAGCGCATCGGCACGGGCGCGGGACTTCTGCTCGCTCATCAGCTCGCGGAACTTGGCCTCGTCGACCTTGACGCCCTGGTCGGCCGCCATCTCCAGCGTCAGCTCGATCGGGAAGCCGTAGGTGTCGTGCAGCGTGAACGCATCGTCGCCGGAGACGACCGGGTCGGAGGTCTTCTTCGCCTTGTTGACGGCGACGTCGAGGATTTCGATGCCGTTGTCGAGCGTGCGGCGGAACGCGTCCTCCTCGCCGTAGGCGGATTCGGAGACGTCATGGAACGTCTTTTCGAGCTCCGGGTAGCTGGCGACCATCGCGTCCTTGGAGACGGGAAGCAGGTGCGGGATCACCGGCTCGGTGACGCCCAGCACGCGCATGGCCTGGATGGTGCGACGCAGCAGTCGGCGCAGCACGTAGCCGCGGCCGACGTTGGACGGGCGCACGCCGTCGGACATGATCATCAGCGCGGAACGCACGTGGTCGGCCACGACGCGGAACTTGACGTCCGCGGCCGCGTCCTCGCCGTACTTGCGGCCGGAAAGCTGCTCAGCCGCCTCGATGACCGGGTAGACCTCGTCGGTCTCGTAGATATTCTGCTTGCCCTGCATCAGGTAGGCCAGACGCTCCAGACCGGCGCCGGTATCGATGTTCTTCTGGTTGAGCTCGCCGACGATGTGCAGGTCGGTCTTGGACTTGACGTTGTCGACCTCGTAGTTCTCGAACA
>ERZ894232.2375-NODE-2375-length-13604-cov-6.538269_pt1 | contig 13604 bp, 8 predicted proteins | sample MGYA00380296_ERZ894232 | MGnify/ENA primary metagenome ERZ894232 (study PRJEB32331, sample SAMN06328433) | human gut metagenome | biome: human gut microbiome; feature: stool | host: Homo sapiens | collected 2014-08-14 ... | reverse complement strand
GAAAGCGTCTGCTCTCATAACAAAGCCCGGAGGTTTACAGATAAGATGAAACATTTATTTATCAAAGCAGGGGGAGCTGGTGGCCGGCATGTACACCTTATACTGCGGATTCTGCCAGTGGTTTTTCTGTGTTATGCGGTCTATCTGCTCCTGGGAATGTGGCTCCCATTTCTGTTCCAGCCGGGAGTGTCAAAAGAATTTCAGAGAGGATTTGACAAAAGTGGATTTTATGGGACTGGAAGCGTGGATCGTGCAGCCCTGATAGATGACAATGTTGCCGCACTGGAGATCCGGATCCGCATGATTGAAGAGGCGCAGAAGCGGCTGATTTTCACCAATTTTGATATCCGGGATTGTGAGAGCGGCAGGGATGTGGCAGCGGCCCTCCTGGCGGCAGCGGAGCGCGGGGTCCAGGTCCAGGTCCTCACGGATGGGATGAACGGCCTGGTCAGCATGGCCTCCTCGCCGGTGTTTTATGCCCTGGGCGCACATCCCAATATTGAGATCCGTTTCTATAATACGCCCAATCCGCTCATGCCCTGGACCTTTAACGGCAGGCTCCATGACAAATATATTCTCTCAGATGACCGGCTGCTGCTGGCAGGCGGACGAAACACTTTTGATAAGTTTTTAGGGGACTATGTCCCGGACCCGGAAAAGAGTCATGACCTGGATATTCTGTTCTATAATTCTGCCGCAGGGACGGCTGACAGCGGTGAGAGCGTACTCCATCAGGTGGAGCAGTACTTTCAGATGGTTTGGTCTGACAGCCACAGCAAAACCTGGCTGGAGTCCGCACCATTTTTCTATCGAAAGAGCGTACTTCTGGAGACAGAAGCCCTCCATATGCGGCACAGCGCATGGAGGGAGGCTCATCCGGAGCTTTTGAGCAAAGAGAATACAGATTACATAGAGGCCACGGTCCCATTAAAAGCTGTGACTTTTATCCATAACCCGATCAATATTTTGGCAAAAGAACCTCTGGTATGGTGGCAGCTGCAGCAGCTGATGGAGGGTGCTGAGGAGAGAGTCTACCTCCAAACACCCTACGCAGTATGTGATCAGTCGATGTATGACGGACTTTCACGGGTGGCTGGGCGCGGGGTGCCCTTCTCCGTTCAGATCAACTCCATGGGAGTAGGGGACAATTTTATGGCCTCTTCCGACTATTACCGCAATAAGGCTCGGGTGCTGGATACCGGTGCTCAGGTATGGGAGTGGTACGGGGATTACTCCTCCCACGGAAAGTCCCTGCTCATTGACCAGGACCTCGCGGCGGTAGGCTCCTACAATCTGGATATGCGCAGCACCTATGTGGATACGGAAGTGATGTTCGTGATCCATGGGGAGGAATTTAATGCGGTCTTGGAACATTACCTAGCGGAAATGGAGGAGGATTCTCTGCTGGTGTCCGGACTGGAGACCTATGTGGAGAAGGAAGGGGTGACCCCCTGGGATAACGGAGACTGGAAGCATGCACTTTATCCCATCACATCGCTCCTGGTCCAGCCGTTTCGGTGTCTGCTCTGAGTTTTGGTTCCTTTTCAGGGCCTGCTGTGCTATAATCAAAAAACAAACTTACATGAGCCTGTAAGGGGAGACACTTAACATGAAAAAAGGATATTTTTTTATCCTGATTGCAACTATCGCGTTCAGTTCCATGGAGGTGGTGCTGAAACTCATCGCGGGGGAGGTCAATCCGGTCCAGCTGACGCTGGCCCGCTTTTCCATCGGCTTCGTTTTTCTGGCCCCGGTGGCTGTCTACACCCTAAAGAAGCGAAGCAAGCGCCTGGACCGGAAAAGCGTGGCCTATTTCGCCCTGCTGGGCCTGATCGGCATTGCCATCTGCATGCCGATCTATCAGATGTCCATCAACTTTACCGAGTCCTCCGTGGTGGCGGTCCTGTTCAGCTGCAACCCAGTCTTTGTTACCTTTTTTGCCTTCATGATCCTGAAGGAGCCCATCAAGAGGCGCCATCTGGCAGCCCTGAGTCTGGAGATCCTGGGGACCCTGGCCATTATCAACCCCCTGCATATCAAGCTGAACATGGTGGGCGTAGGACTGGCCCTGTGCTCCACTGTGCTGTTCTCCATCTACGGGGTGATGGGCAAACGAAAGTGTGCGGAGTACGGGGGCGCGGTGGTCACCTGCTTCAGCTTCCTCTTCGGGAGCGTCATCATTTTCTGCTTTATCCTGATCACCCATATCCCCGCCGTGGCGGGATTCTTCCAGTCCATCGGTCTGCCCTCCTTTGCCCAGATCCCCATTCTGGAGGGCTATACCCTCCAGAACCTGCCCTATGTGCTCTATGTCTCGGCCGGCGTGGCCGGCGTGGGCTTCTGCGCCTACTTCCTGGCTATGGAATACCAGCCGGCCAGCGTGGTCTCGCTGGTGTATTTCTTCAAGCCGGCGCTCTCGCCCATACTGGCCTGGATGGTCCACGGGGAGGAGATCCCGGGCAATATGCTGGCGGGTATCCTGCTGATCCTGGCGGGCTCGTTTGCCAATATCATCCCCGGGATACTGGAGATCAGACGCGCCAAACAACAGATGCCGTCCAACTGAGTTTTGATCGATGCAATCGATGCATGTGAGGAGATGTGAGATCTATGAACAAATCGAAAGTTTACTTTACGGACCTCCGGGCCCCTGTGGGGACAAGCCAGCTCACCAAGCTCCAGCGGCTGATCCGCAGCGCTGGGATCGGTGAGATCGACATGGAAAAAAAGCTGGTGGCCATCAAGCTCCACTTCGGAGAACCCGGGAACCTGACTTATCTGCGGCCCAACTACGCCAAGGCGGTGGCGGATGTGGTGAAGGAGCTGGGCGGCGTTCCCTTTCTGACGGACTGCAACACCCTCTACCCGGGGAGGCGGAAAAATGCCCTGGAGCACATTGAGAGCGCCTATGAGAACGGGTTTTCCCCCTTCTCCACCGGCTGTCAGGTCATCATTGGAGACGGCCTGCGGGGCAATGATGACGTAGAGGTCCCGGTGGCGGGGGGCGAGTATGTGGAGAAGGCTAAGATCGGCCGCGCCATCATGGATGCAGATGTGTTCATCAGCCTGAGCCACTTCAAGGGCCATGAGCAGACCGGGTTCGGCGGTGCGCTGAAAAATATTGGCATGGGGTGCGGGAGCCGCCGGGGCAAGATGGAGCAGCACTCCGGCGGCAAGCCGGTGGTGAAGCAGAAGCGCTGCGCAGGCTGCCGCCAGTGCATCAAGCAGTGCGGGCAGGACGCTATCTCCTACGATGGGGGTAAGGCATTTATTGACCAGGAAAAGTGCGTGGGCTGCGGGCGGTGCATCGCGGTGTGTAACTTTGATGCCATTTTTAACCCCAACGACTGTGCCTGTGAGCAGCTGAACCGGAAGATGGCCGAATACGCCAAGGCGGTGGTGGATGGACGGCCCCAGTTCCACATCAGCCTGGTGATCGATGTATCTCCCTACTGCGACTGCCATGGGGACAACGATATGGCCATCCTGCCTGATGTGGGGATGTTCGCTTCGTTTGACCCGGTGGCCCTGGACCAGGCGTGCGTGGATGCCTGTTTGCGGCAGCAGCCCATCCCAGGCAGCCTTCTGGATGACCGGATGCACGAGGAAGGCTTCCATGATCTCCACGACCACTTCCGGAATGTGACGCCGGAGTGCGAGTGGGAGAGCTGCTTGGCCCATGGGGAAAAGATCAGCCTGGGCAGCCGGACCTATGAGCTGATCCGGGTCTGAACCCACAAAAAGCCTGCGGTCTGATGGACCGCAGGCTTTTTTGCACCTTTTGATAACAGACTCCGGGACACTCAGGCATTTCGGGGCTGGGGCGTCATCTGTTTGTCGAATGCGGGGTTGGTGAGATAGACATTCTTGCTGTTCATCTTTTCCTTGCACAGCCGCAGACACTCGCCGAAGCGCTGGAAGTGGACGATCTCCCGCTCCCGCAGGAAGCGGATCACGTTGTTCACATCCGGGTCATCACTGAGACGCAGGATATTGTCATAGGTGAGGCGGGCTTTCTGCTCTGCTGCAATGGTGTAAGGACAACTTTCTTACAGGCAGTAATCTTTATTGTACAAACAGCGTTCAAATAATGTTATACTCAAAATCACAGAAATAAAAAATTTTCCTGAGTCTCATTTATTGGACAGATTTGAATGTAAAATGATTTCAATATAAGTGAGAGGAGGTATTCCTATGAGCATTGGTTTACAACAGATATGGGCGAAGACAGAACCTTTTCAATCCATTCTGACCCATTCCTTCATTTCTGGGATTGTCGCACAAGTCATCGTTCATAAGATGATTGTCCCAGGCGTACGAAATAAATTGTTGGCGTTATTATCGTGCACTCCAGAGAAATTTACAGACTGGATTGGATACCTTGTATCCCTTCATGATGTGGGTAAGATAGAAGGGCAATTTCAATATCGCTGGTTGCCTATGAAGGAAAGTATGGATAAAGAGGGTGTAAAACCAGACTTTCCTGCTTTAAACCAGATCCGTCATGAGAAAACTACCTGGCGTTGTCTGCGGGAACGCCTCTGGAAGGAAGCCTCGAATCAAAGCGCAGCTAAATTCTATGCGGATATTCTAGAAGTGCATCACCAAGGGAAAAGCGGAACGGAAGGGGACCGGCAAGATCTCTTTTGGAATCATCTTCAGGAAGAATTCGAGCACTGGATGCGGCTTCGATTTTTACGCTCTGAGGAATTATTTTTACCCCCTCTTGGGAAAGAAAACAGAGGAAGTGTAGGTGCGCTGCTGCTTGGAATTGTGATCCTGTCGGACTGGATTGCATCCAGTAACTATTTTGCCCAAGCAGAACTCTGGATCAATCAGCCGGATGGGGAGGAGCACGCAAAATGTCTTGCGGAAAAATTTTTGATGCTGAGCGGACTGACATCGCAGGCCGCAGACTTTGGAAATGAATTTCATGATGTGTGGCCCAATATTCCAAGAGATGTAATGCGGGGCTTGCAATCAGAAACTGAGGCCCTTTTTCAACAGGCACAGGAGCGCATTTCTGTGGTACTGTTGGAGGCACCTATGGGGGAGGGAAAAACGGAGGCCGGAATCTATGCAGGGATTCGAATGGCCAAACAGTGGGGGAAAAGTGGTTTCTATGTTGGTTTGCCTACAGCAGCTACCTCCAATCAGATGGTTGGACGTATGCGGACTTTATTAAAGCTGCATCAGTTTCCAGACTCAGTCCGTCTCCTTCACAGTATGGCCTGGCTGGTTGACGGAGACAATACCCAATCCTGGCCTAAATTCGAGACAGAGGAGGAGCGCTATGCCTCGAGCTGGCTTCTTCCAGTGCGTCGAGGGTTATTGAGTTCCTATGCGGTTGGCACGGTGGATCAGGCAATGATGTCTGTCTTGCTGGTGAAATACGGCGTTTTGCGGCTGCTGGGATTGGCAGAGAAAACTTTGGTGATCGATGAGCTCCACTCCTACGATGTCTATATGAGTGAGATCCTCCATCGGCTGCTAGAATGGTGTAAAGCCCTGGAGATCCCTGTGGTCCTGTTGTCTGCCACTCTTCCGCCGGAGAAAAAGGCGCAAATGTTGTCTGCCTATACCGATCATCCAATCCAGCCATGCTATCCTTCGATTACTGCTGTAACAGAGTCAGGGAATGTAATCGTGCGGCCGGTCAGCCGGACGGAAAAACGACAGACAGTATCCGTCGAGCTTTGCCCGGTGCTGCATCATGCGGAACAGATTGCCGAGAAGGCGATGGGACTGGTGAAAGACGGTGGATGCCTCTGTATTTTGCTCAATACCGTCCAGCAAGCCCAGGAGACCTACCAAGCGCTCAAAACCAAAGAATTTGATGGAGAATTGCTTTTATTCCATGCGCGTTTTCCGATTGGCCAGCGGGATCAAATCGAACAGCGCTGTATCCGTCTCTTTGGAAAAGAAAAGGCAGCTCGCCCGCAGAAGGCTATTCTAGTGGCCACTCAGGTGGTGGAGCAGTCTCTGGATGTGGATTTTGACGTTATGATGACTTCGATCGCGCCAATTGACCTTCTGCTCCAGCGCCTTGGACGGGAGTTTCGCCATGAAGATACGCCCCGGCCGCCTCATCTTGCTGCCCCACGGTTCTATGTGCTGATTCCTGATGAGACAGGAAAATTTGAGGCGGACGGCTATATTTACCCAGAGTGTCTTCTGAAGCAGAGTATTCATCTGTTGGAAGAACGCAGTGAAATACAGATTCCAGAGGATCTGCCCACATTGGTGGAGCAAGGCTACAGCCCAGAAGCGGCTCCACCGGAGGAATTGGATCTCTGGATAGATCACCTAATGGAAGATCAGGTTAAAGCGGCGGCCGGCGGAGGTTATCTGATCAATGCCCCTGAAAAGGGATACACCCCGATCAAAGAAGCTGAACGGATTCAATTTGACGATCTGGAAAGCAGCAGCTACCTCTCGGCCAAGACGCGCTTGGGTGAACCGACCGTACGTATTGTACTTTTGCCGCCGGAGCGGTTTGGATCTTTACGCAGCAAAAGTCAGCATTGTGGAGACCGACTGTGTCTATCAGATGTGACCAGAGAAGAGGCGCGTGAGATCCTGAAGGCCAGTGTCTCTGTTCGGGCAAAACTTCTGCGGCACGGAACGGAAGGCGTGATCTTCGGCAGAAGACTGCTGGAGGGGATCGAAATTTATACTGCCACAGTAGATGAAAATGGAAATATGCGGTATACTCAAGCTGATGGAACCCAAATCGTTGCAGACAAAGAGTTGGGTATATTTTTTGAGAAGGGGTGAGGTGTGTGAAGGCGTCATTTCAAATTTTAACGCAGCCGTGGATCCCAGTAAAAGAGCTGGACGGAAGCATGAAAGAGCTTAGCCTGCTGGAAACGCTGGAGAGGGCCCACCTGCTCAGCGAAATTCAGGATCCATCTCCTATGGTAGAGTACAGTGTTTACCGCTTTCTGATCGTGTTTCTCATGGACATGCTTCGACCAGAGGATGAGGAAGTATTGGAGGAGTTATTGGATGAGGGGCAATTTGATTGGGATACTATCCAGCGCTATGTGCGCCAGTGTGAACAGGAGGGGGTGAGCTTTGACCTCTTCGATTCAGAGCGGCCATTTTTACAGACCCGATATCGTGCAGATTGGGATCGAGATCCAAAACCGGTCTCCACATTGGATTACTCTATCCCAAATGGGAACAACCACATCCATTTCGATCACAAGCGGGAGAAGATCACTTACACGCCCGGCAAAGCGCTGCGGATGATGTTGGCTGCGCAGATTTTTTGTACCGCAGGGGCGCAGGGGTATCCCTCTAATATGAACGGCGCTCCGCCATGGTTTACACTGATCCGGGGAAAGAACCTGTTTCAGACTTTAGTGTTTGGTATGATCGAGGTGGATCGAATTGATCTGCCCCTTGATCGGCCTCCGGTCTTGTGGCGTAATCCGGATGAAGTGGTATCCAAACAAAAAGTGGCGAGGACATCATGGCTGTTTGGTATGTTTTTCCCAGCAAGGCGGATCCATCTAATTTCAGATGAGTCTGGTGAATACGTTGAAAACGTATATTTCAGCCAAGGAATGAACTTTGAAGTGACAGATTCTTGGACAGACCCGCATGTTACATACCGATACAATGCAAAGGGACGATTTAACTGGAAGCCATCTGCGGATGAAGCGATCTGGCGCAACCTAACGGATCTGATTGACACGAAAGGAAAGCGTGCTCCCCAGATCATAGCGCAGTATGAAAAATTGGATACCTCGGATCGTCCGATGTCTCTTGTGATTTACGGAGTTCAGACCAATCAGGCAAACTATATGAGGGCACAGAGGCACGACCTTCAAATTCCCAAAAAGTTACTGGGGAATGAGAACGCGTTGCGCTTTATTACCGAGTTTGTCGCGCAAGCGGAGCGGTTGGGCCGGGCGCTTTATAAAGCGCTGACTCTGGAGGAGATCCCGGAGGAGAGCCGTGTTCAGGCCAGACAGAGGTACTACGCGGTTTGCGAGCAGATACTGTGGAGCCAGTTTGATGCATTGGCACAGCCTGGATTTGATTATGCTGCCAATCTGACAGCGGCCATCAGCTGGCAATGCAGGACAGCAGCGGAATGTGTAGATTGGACCTTGGAACAGCTGACCCTGTGTGGAAGAGCTATGCTCCAGGTTATGGATTATCAGCAAAAAGTGCTTGGAAAAGAAATCGCGGCAATCAAGAAGGGGATGAAGATATGAAGGAAGTGGATTGGAGCAGTTTCTTCCAGCGGCTAGATACCTTGCCGAGAGGAGAGCGTGCGTCTCTGAAGCGGGAAGCTGGGACCATGCTGAGTCAGGCGGATGGACAGGCCATGCGTGTTTTCTTTCAGTGCCTGCCTTTCTCCATACCGCAGTGGCAGGAGGAGCGAGCATTTGCGGCAGCTTGTCTGTACTGTCTCTGGGATACAGATGAGAAACGCCGCCAGCCTTTGGAGCAGATCTTCTATCAACTTGGTCGGGATAAAGAGATGTCCGAGAGCACCGGCCACCGATTGGAAATGCTTCTGGATCTCCAGTGGGACGAGGATGGATTTATGCTCAAAAAGCTGTCCAGACTGATCCGGTTTGTGAGATCAAAAGGATATGCAGTGGACTGTCAGTGGCTATTGGAAGATCTATTCTATTGGAACGGTGAAAAACAGAGCGTGCAGCGGAAGTGGGCTCGCGCCCTTTATATTAAGCCTGAAGAGCAGCAAGAAGAATTGAAAGGAGAATGATCCATGTTATACGAAATCCATATGCTCAAGAACTATCCCCCAGTCAATCTGAACCGGGATGAGTCTGGCGCTCCAAAGTCCTGTATGTTTGGCGGAACGACCCGGGGCCGTGTGTCCAGCCAGTGCTTGAAGCGGAGCTGGAGGCGTTCGCCGCTGTTCTCTCAGACCATCGGAGCGGAACATCTGGGCATTCGAACCCGTAAGCTGCCCCAACTGGTGGCAGAGAAGCTGGCGGAGATGGGAGTCAGTCAAGAGTATATTGACACTGTATTCCCCAAAATCAGTGGATTTGGCAACAAAGACGGCGCAGAGAATAAGGATGGCAGCTACACCGCACAGATTGTGTTCTATGCGCCGGAAGATATCCAGGCGGTGGCGGAAGCTATTTATGAAAAGCTCAAGGATTGTCCATCCCTGAAAGAGGTCAAGGCATTGAAGGCAAAGGATCTGCAGGAGGCGGTAAAGGGAGCGGAGAGCCGCCCTGTCACACTGGACATGGCACTCTTTGGGAGAATGGTGACTTCCAATGCGTTCCGGGATGTGGAAGCCGCCATGCAGGTGGCCCATGCTATCTCTACCAATAAGATGAACATGGAATCCGACTATTTCACCGCCATGGATGATCTGCTCTCCGGGGAGGTGATAGAGGAAAAAGGGTCCGCCATGATCGGGGATACCGATTACAACTCCGCATGCTACTACATCTATGCCTCTCTGGATACGGATATTTTGATGAAAAACCTGAAGGATACGCCGGATGCAGAGCAGTTGGTGAAAGCGGCCATCCCTGCGTTGATCCGTACTATGGCGTTGACCAACCCATCAGGGAAACAGAACAGCTTTGCTGGAAACGTGCTTCCCAGTGCGATCCTTGTGGAATGCAAGGAGGAGAAGGTGCCGGTCAGTATGGTCAACGCCTTTGTGCGGCCGATTAAACCGGAGCTGGCCAATGACTACGATTTGGTGAAGGGCAGTGTTCAGGCGCTGGCTAGTCAAGTTGACACGATACAGAACAGTTTTGGATTAAACGTGAAACAACGGCTGTGGTTCTGTCCCACAGCATGCTCTATCGTACCAGAATGTGAGACTACGGTGTGCAAGACACTGACAGAATTGATCGAACAGGTGGCGGCTGCTCTGGCGTGAGGCGAATGTGATGGAAGAAAAGAAAACTTTGCTGATCCTGCGGCTGGAAGGGGCGCTGCAGTCCTGGGGGGACCACTCTAAATGGGACGTCCGGGACAGTGGGGATTTTCCAAGCAAATCCGGCGTTGTAGGTCTTTTGTCGTGCGCTATGGGATTAGAGCGGGGAGATCCGGAGATTGCAGCTCTGTCCGCAGCCCTACATATGGCGGTGCGGGTGGATCGCCCCGGGATCCGTGTGCTGGATTTCCACACGGTACAGGGGTATCCGCTTTATAACGCGGAGGGGAAGCCCCGGTCAAGCAACACGGTCATCTCACCTCGCTGGTATCTCCAGGACGCCAGTTTTTTGGTGGTGCTGGATCTGCCGGATGATTGGCGGGAGCGGGTGACAGCGGCTCTGAAGCAGCCGGTGTGGCCCATCTACCTGGGACGAAAGAGCTGTGTCCCATCCCGACCTGTGTTTGAAGGAGTGACAGAGGCATACTCCGACTTATTGGATGCGATCCAGCGCTACCCGGTCTGTATGCGGAAGGGAGACAAATCCGCTCCGCAGGCGTTGTACTATGAATGTGAGATTCCAGGAGACGGGGTGGGGAGTTTTACCCGGCCTGACGAAAGACTCTCAGGGGGACGAGAGTTTGGCCTTCGAACCGTCTATCGAGGGGTTATCACCAGGGAGGGACAAGATGTATCTGACGAAAATTGACTTGATTCCTCAGCAGCGTGGTATCCGGCAGGCATTGGGCGACTGCCAGCAGCTTCATCAAATGATTATGGGGCTTTTTGAGAGTGATCGGAAAAGCTCGGGCGTAATCTATCGGGTCCGTGAGGACAGGTACGCACTGGCAATCTATCTCTATTCCAATCGGCCTGCGAATCGAGAACGCTTGTTTCCGGGTATGCATTTTTCTGTGGAGCGGGATCTGACGCCCTGGCTGAATGCCATGCAGGAGGGGCAGATTTGGAGATTTGATCTGCTGGCATCGCCTACAAAAAAGGTGGCGCAGAAGAACGGGAAAAACAGCCAGCGCCGGATTCTCAGGACTCTGGAAGAACGCTGTACATGGCTAACCAGGAAAGGAGAGCAGAATGGGTTTCGGCTACTGAGTTGTCAGGAGTTGGAGGGCAGCCAGCTGACTGGCCGTCATGTGCCAGCGCGGGGCGGCCGGATGTATCTGGATCAATATCACTATCAGGGAACGCTCCAAATTACAGATGCAGTGCTATTTCAAAATGCAGTCCGGGAGGGAATTGGTCCCGGAAAATCGTATGGACTTGGAATGCTGCTGCTGAGCTCTTGATTTTTACTAGAAATAAAATTTTGAATTTTTCCGCTGGTAAAAGTGCTGTTTTACTGCTTGCGCGCGAAATTTTTGATTTTATTTCAGTGTAAACCCCACGTATGTGGGGATGGACCGCTGTTTACATAGGACATATAGGCGCTGGATGAGTAAACCCCACGTATGTGGGGATGGACCGTGTCACGCCGGAGCACCGGAGCACCGGAGAGCGTAAACCCCACGTATGTGGGGATGGACCGGATGTCCTGGTATTGCTGGAGCTTCCGGCGGCCGTAAACCCCACGTATGTGGGGATGGACCGACTGGAGCAAGCAGCGGGGCGAGTGACCCCGCGTAAACCCCACGTATGTGGGGATGGACCGAAGCAGTTGGTCGCCTTTGCCGGTATAGACCCCGCCGTAAACCCCACGTATGTGGGGATGGACCGCACAGGTTTCCCAGGTTACAGGGGCCACAACGGTAAACCCCACGTATGTGGGGATGGACCAGCGTACCTACGCCGTGACCAGCGTGAACAAGATGTAAACCCCACGTATGTGGGGATGGACCGGTGATACGGATACTTCCGCAAATTCGGCTATTGTAAACCCCACGTATGTGGGGATGGACCGGATAGAGCTCCTTCATATCAAACTCAAAATCAAGTAAACCCCACGTATGTGGGGATGGACCGCGGATGTGGGGGATACGCTTCTCCTCTCCAAAGTAAACCCCACGTATGTGGGGATGGACCGGGCGTGACATGGATCTGTTTTGGGCGTGCGACGGTAAACCCCACGTATGTGGGGATGGACCGATCGGGGGCCCGGCTTCGCAGGTCAAGGGCGTGTAAACCCCACGTATGTGGGGATGGACCGGCCACCCCCAGCATTACGTTTGACCCGACATCGTAAACCCCACGTATGTGGGGATGGACCGGCAATCGCAACATATCTCGGCGTTACTCAACGGTAAACCCCACGCACGTGGGGATGAACCGTAGTGGGGGGTGTCGTCTAGCTTGAATCCCTCGTAAACCCCACGCATGTGGGGATGGACCGGTCTTGCCGCAGCCTGCATGGCCATTCGGGACCGTAAACCCTACGTGCGTGGGGATGGACTGATGGTGGATGACAAGACCACCTTTGAGCAGGCCGTAAACCCCGCGCACGTGGGGATGGACCGGTCTTGCCGCAGCCTGCATGGCCATTCGGGACCGTAAACCCTACGTGCGTGGGGATGGACTGATGGTGGATGACAAGACCACCTTTGAGCAGGCCGTAAACCCCGCGCACGTGGGGATGGACCGCAGAACGCTGCCCGTGACTGCAACATGGAGGAGTAAACCCCACATGTGTGGGGATGGACCGTAATACGTATCAAGATAGACATTATCCATGACGTAAACCTCACGTACGTGGAGATGGACCGATCAGTGCCGGTGACCTGCCACTCTATATTGAGTAAACCCCACGCACGTAGGGATGGACTATTGAAAGGGCTAAAAATATGGAGTCCAAAACTGTAAACCCCACGTGCGTGGAAATGGGCCGTACAACGAGGTCACCATCAGCATGGCCAACGTAGTAAACCCCACGCATGTGAAGAGTGGGCACGTCTATCCGTCGTCTGGAAACCGAAGATTTTCAATGCAGGGAGGGAATATTGTTGAAGAACTTACAGGAATTGCCTAAATTGAAAGACAGCATCAGTTATTTATATTTAGAACATGCTGTCATTGAGCAGAACGACACTGCGATTGTAGCAATTCAGAAGCAGGGGCGGACACCCATCCCAATTGCCGGCATGACATGCTTGTTGCTAGGACCGGGAACCAGTGTGACCCATGCAGCGATTCGGGCGATTTGTAATAACGGATGTATGGCGATTTGGTGTGGAGAACATGCCGAGCGGTTTTATGCTGCGGGAGTAGGGGAGACTAGAAGTGCGAAGAATCTGTTGGTCCAGGCAAAAGCATGTATGGACGCAGAGCGGCATCTGGAAGTGGCAAAAAGGATGTATCAGATTCGGTTTTCGAACTTAAAAACGGAGGGATTGACGTTACAACAACTGCGGGGAATGGAAGGAATTCGGGTTCGGAAGGCCTATGAACTAGCAGCGAGGACAACTGGAGTTCGCTGGAAAAAACGTTCGTACAAAACAGAGGAGTGGGATCAGGCAGACCCAGTCAATCAAGCGCTGTCTGAGGCTAATGCTCTGCTCTATGGTCTGTGCCATGCTGCTATTGTTTCATTGGGCTACTCACCAGGACTGGGATTTATTCATACAGGAAAGCAGCTCTCGTTTGTATATGACGTTGCAGATTTATATAAAGCGGAGACAACCATTCCGGCTGCATTTGAAGCAATCCAGAAAATGAAACAGGGTGAGCCGCAAAAAAAGCGGATTCGACTAACTTGCCGGGCATATTT
>ERZ894232.2360-NODE-2360-length-13691-cov-31.987680_pt1 | contig 13691 bp, 9 predicted proteins | sample MGYA00380296_ERZ894232 | MGnify/ENA primary metagenome ERZ894232 (study PRJEB32331, sample SAMN06328433) | human gut metagenome | biome: human gut microbiome; feature: stool | host: Homo sapiens | collected 2014-08-14 ... | reverse complement strand
CCAGCCGGTTGCCATGTAGCCGTCTGCGTCAAAATAATACCACTGGCCGTTTACATCCTTCCACTGGGATGCAGGATAGGTTCCGTCTGCGTTCTGCCACCACCAGCGCACATGGTCGGCTGCCTGTTTCCAGCCTTCGGAGACAGAATTTCCGGCTGTCTGTTCAGGGGAAGTTTTCCAGCTGCTCTTGGCATTGTTGCTGGCTTTTACAGAACGCACTTTAAATGTGTAGGTTCCATTTTCCGTCATCCAGTCCGTAAAGTCATAGAAGGTATTATATACGGACAAAGTAGAGTTTCCGCCGTCAGGAGGCGTTACGAGGGAGCCATTCCGATATAACTGGACCTGGAAATATTTGGCAGATTCAACGTCATCCCATACAGCGACCTTTGGATTGTCAGAATCCCAGGACAGGTTTCCGGGGGCAGGCGCGTCGCTCATATCGGCGTCTTCGTCAAAAACCAGCTTTACAGTCAGGATGACAGTAGCTCCGCCGTCTGTTTTTCGGGCGTCTACGAATTTGATCTTGTCAAAGCGGGATTTGATGGAGCTGTCCAGAGTGAGCTTGAAGCTGCTGGAGGAGGTTCCGGAAAAGGCGTATTCTTCCTCGTCCTCCAGACCAAGGGTAATATCTACCTCAGGAGGATTGGATTTGGACCAGTCGTCCCCTTCATCATTGACAACTTCAACGGCATCTACATAGTACAGATCCGTGTTGTCTCCTGTGGGTGTTACATCTACTTCACCGCCACTGCTGCCGGCTCGGATATCGCTGTCGACGGTCAGGCAGATCTTTCCTACCTTTGTTTTGTTGTCAGCCAGGGCTGCGGGAGCAAAGGCAGAAGAGAGAAGGGCTGCGGTCATAAAAAAAGCGGCTGCCTGTTTGATTCGGGTCATAGTCATCCATCCTTTCCTGTCAGAGTTTATGCATTTAAAACTCTGGTATTTACAAATAATGATACCATCAGTATACCATAAAATGGGTGGTCTGGAAAGTCTACAGAACCGTTGACCGGGGCAGTGAGAAGATAAATTCTGTCCCCACGCCTTCGGTGCTGATCACGTCAATATTTTCTCCATGGGACTGGAGGATTTCCTTTACGATGGAAAGGCCAAGTCCGGTTCCTTTTTTGTCTTTTCCGCGGGAAAGATCGGTTTTGTAAAAGCGTTCCCATATTTTTTTCAGGCTGTCCTTTGGAATGCCGATACCGGTATCCTTTACGGAAACGAAAACCTTTTCATACTGTCCTACCGCCTGGATATAGATCACAGAATCATTGTGGCTGAACTTGATGGCATTGTCGATCAGGTTGTACATTACCTGCTGTATTTTTTCCATATCAGCATAGACCATCTGGATATTATCGGAAAAAGTCAGATCAAAGCTGATATTTTTTTTGCCGCAGGTACCTTCAAAGGAGGCTGCGGTATCCTTGATGACACGGTTAATATCAAAGTTCGTCCGCGTCAGGTATCCTCTGGCATCCAGTGAATTTAAGGTCAGCATACTTTCCGTCAGCTTGTGAAGCCGTTCTGTCTCGGAAATAACTCTGGAAATATATTTTTCATACAGCTCCGGCGGAATGGTTCCGTCCAGGATTGCTTCCAGATAGCCTTTGATGGAGGTTAAGGGGGAACGGAAATCGTGGGAAACATTTGCGATAAAATTCCTCTGATATTCCTCCATTTTATCCAGTTCATCTGACATATAGTTTAAGGTATCGGACAGGTAGCCCATTTCATCATGGGTCTTTACCTGTATCCGGTAATCCAGATGGCCGGCTGCATATTCCTTGGCTCCTACTGTGATTTTTCGCAGGGGAAGATATACGGTCTGGGTAAAGACCAGAAGGATAATGAGGGACAGTCCGAAAATGGCCGCAGAGGTGATGTAGAGAATGTCCAGGATTTCACTCTGGGAATGGGCGATCTGGCTAACCGGCAGATGAAGGATCACATAGCCGTAGGTAGTGTAATTTCCGATCACCGGAGCAGATACGGTGAGAACGTCCTCATTAAAAAGGCCATAATAATTCCCAATGGTGTAGGAGCGGCTTCCTGAGGCAGTGGGGTCGAAATCCGGGATTACAGTCTGTGTCCGGCTGCCGTCCCGGCTGTCCATAAAAATGGCCCCTTGATTGTCCGCCACCCATATTTCTGCGCGCAGATAGGCGCCCAGACTTTTTAACTGGGAGGAAAAGGCAGCCAGATCCGGCCGCTTTCCGTCGTACATCTGACTGCAGGAGGCTGCAATATCATTTGCCTCATCATAAAGAGCCTCCGACCGCTCCCGCATCAGATAGTCTCTGGTCATGCGGGAGGAAAAGGTGGCAATGGTGATGAAGCCCAGGAGGCCGAAGATCAGATAGCCCAGGATAAATTTGGAGTAGAGTGAACGGGTCATGGTATTACCTCTTTACCTCGAATTTGTAGCCGATGCCCCATACCGTGGTAATGGACCAGTTGGCGTGATCCTTGATTTTTTCCCGCAGACGCTTGATATGTACGTCTACGGTCCGGGTATCTCCGATGTATTCGTAGCCCCAGATGTGATCCAGGAGCTGCTCTCTTGTAAAGACCTGATTCGGCGAGGAGGCCAGAAAGTAGAGAAGCTCCAGCTCTTTGGGAGGCATTTCCACCGAATGGCCTTTGTAGAGTACAGAGTAGTTTGTCAGGTTTACGATCAGATCCGGGTACTCCACATATTCTCCCTGCTGCTTTGGTTCTGTAGAAATGGAGGCAGGGGCTGCCTGATAACGGCGGAGAACTGCTTTTACACGGGCGACCAGCTCTTTGGAATCAAAGGGTTTGATCATATAGTCATCTGCTCCCAGCTCCAGCCCCAGAACCTTGTCAAAGATTTCACCCTTGGCTGACAGCATGATGATGGGAACCTGAGATGAGGTGCGCAGCTCCCGGCAGACCTGATAGCCGTCTATGCCCGGAAGCATCAGGTCAAGAAGGATCAGGTTGGGTTTAAATTCGGGGAATACCTTAAGGGCTTCCTCGCCGTCTCCTACGATCATTGTTTCATAACATTCTTTCATTAAATACAGGGAAATAAGTTCTGCAATATTTGCATCATCATCTACGATCAGAATCTTCTGTTTTTCAGCCATTGGTGAAAATCCTCCTTATGTCATTACTTAAAAGTCACGATGGTAACGCCGGTTCCGCCTTCTCCAAACTCACCCAGGCGGAAATCCTTTACATACTTTAATTGACGCAGCCGCTTGTGACAGGCATTTTTCAGCGCTCCCGTACCGCGTCCGTGAACAACCCGCACACTCGGCATATGGGCCAGATATGCATCGTCCAGATATTTTTCCATGGCAGGCACGGCCTCGTCTGTAGTCATGCCGATGAGATTGACCTCTGTTCCCACGGAAAATGATTTTGACATCCGGATCTGGCCACTTCCGTTGCCATTTCCCTTTGCCTGTGAAAATGTTTTCTTTGCCTTGGAGCCTGCCGCCGTGCCGCCGTAGGTGCGTGAGGAACCGTCTCCAAGAGTAGCGCTTATGTCGTCTTCACGGATCAGCTCCAGATCACGGATATTAACTCTGGAACGGAGAATGCCCATCTGGACAAAGAGATCGCCCTTTGCATCCGGCAGGGTGCTGACGGTGCCCTTCAGGTTCATGGAAAGCACCTTTACGCCGTCTCCGATTTTTAGTTTCTTTGGGGAAATGGGCTGGCTGGGGCCTTTGGCCTTTACTGCCAGCTTATCGTCGGTCTTTTTAATCTGCTCCCGCAGTTTGGCTCTCTGAGCCTCCAGTTCTTTTCCTACGCCGGATTCAGAAGCCAGGCGGTTGATCTCGCGGATGGTCTGGTCTGCCGTCTCCTTGGCTTCTCTTAAAATCCTCTGGGCTTCCTCAGAGGCATTGCGGATCAGCTTATCCTTGCGCTCGTCCAGACGTTCTTCCTTCTGGGTCAGGCGGGATTTTAGCTGGGCAATCTCCTCCTTATAGGAGCGGATTTCCTCCTGCTCCTTTTCAATGGTGACGCGGCTGGTTTCCAGGCTGGCAAGAAGATCTTCAAAGGATTCGTCCTTGGCTTCCAGATGGCTTTTTGCATCTTCGATAATGAAATCGGGAAGGCCCAGCTTTTTGGAAATGGCAAAGGCGTTACTTTTGCCGGGAATGCCGATTAACAGGCGGTAGGTGGGCTGGAGCGTTTCCACGCTGAATTCGCAGCAGGCATTTTCCACACCGGGAGTGGTGAGGGCAAAGACCTTTAATTCGCTGTAGTGGGTAGTTGCCATGGTGCGGCACTTCATGTTGTGGAGGAAGGACAGCACAGCAATGGCAAGAGCCGCGCCCTCGGTGGGATCTGTTCCTGCGCCAAGCTCGTCAAAGAGGCATAAGGAACGGGAGTCTGCCTGCTGTAAAATAGATACGATATTTGTCATGTGGGCGGAGAAGGTACTGAGGCTCTGCTCAATGCTCTGTTCGTCCCCGATATCTGCGAATACTTCGTCAAAAACAGCCAGCTCCGAGCCTTCCCATGCAGGGATATGAAGGCCGGCCTGTCCCATCAGGGTAAACAGTCCCACGGTTTTTAAGGAAACGGTCTTGCCTCCGGTATTGGGGCCGGTGACGATCAAGAGATCAAAATTCTTTCCCAGCCAGATGTTGATAGGGACTACTTTCTGGGGATCTAAGAGCGGGTGGCGTCCGTCTTTGATGTGAATGCGGCCTTTGTCATTAAATACAGGCGCACTGCACCGGTACTGGCGGGACAGGGCAGCTTTGGCAAAGATAAAGTCAAGCTGGGCCAAAAGCTCCATATTCAGGCGCAGCTCTTCTATATGGGGAGCCGCTTCATTGCTTAAAGAGGCCAAAACAGCTTCAATTTCCTTCTGCTCCTGGATTTCCAACTCCCGGATCTCATTGTTCAGCTTCACGATAGCCATGGGTTCGATGAAAAGGGTAGAGCCGGTGGCAGACTGATCGTGGACCATACCGGAAACCTGGTTTTTATATTCAGCCTTTACAGGGAGGCAGTAGCGTCCGTCCCTCATGGTGATCACCGCATCCTGAAGATAGGTGCGGTGAGAATTTAAAATGGAATTTAACTGGGTATGGATGCGATCCGCCGCAGCCTTGATGGAACGGCGTACCCGGGAAAGACCGGGGCTGGCTTCATCTGCAATTTCATCTTCTGAGAGGATACAGCGTTTGATTTCATTATTTAAAGGGGTTAAAGGCTCGATGGACTGAAATAAGGGATCCAGGGAGTCAGGCACATATTCAGCCACTTCAGCCTGCTTCGGCGGCTTCTGTCCGGGAAAACGGGGGGTGAAAACGGGGGGGGCCTCTGTATCTCTGCGTCCGTAAGCCTTGGCTCTTGAAGCCACGGTAAGAACCGAGCTGATAGAGAGAAGCTCAGGGATGCTAAGAGAGCTTCCGATTTCCAGGCGCTTTAAGGAACCGCCGATTTCCCGAAGGCCGGAAAAGGAAACAGAGCCCTTTAAACGCACACGGTTCACAGCGTCTGTGGTCTGGGCCTGGCGGGTGCGGATCTCTTCCAGATCAGAAGAAGGGGACAGCTCCCGGCAGAGGGCCTTTCCCAAGGGGGAAGCAGCATGGCTTTCCAGCTGGGTGATTATCTTCGTATATTCCAGGGTTTTTAATACTTTTTGGTTCATTTTCTATCAATAACCTCCTGAGAGTGGTACAAAATATCCTGTTTACACGGACAAGTATACCACATCCCCCGATATTTACGATAGGGGAAAATTCCGAACGAACAAAAACTTGCATATTAAGCGTGAGAACCGTATAATAAGAGGTGAGATTCTTCGTAAGGAGGAGCGAAATGGCGGATAAGCGTGAAGACAAGGGAACGGACGAAGGCCAGGAAAAACAGAAACCGTTTATCAGGGAGAAGATCGTTCGCCAGCCACCTTCCGGGCGGCAGATCATGAGAAAAATTTTGCTGGTAGGAGTCTGCGCAGTTGTGTTCGGAACAGCAGCTGCGGTATGCTTTTCGGCTGTAAAGCCGATCGCAGACAGAGCCTTCGGCCCGGAGGAGACAGAGCAGGAGCCGATCACCATTGCAAAGGATGAGCCGGAAGCGCAGCAGCCTGTACAGACAGAGTGTGCGCCAGTGCCTGAGGAAACAGAGCCGGTGGAGGATATGGTGCGGTCAGAGATGGAGAAGTATCCGTATTCTATGGATGATCTGAACCGTCTCTACGGAAATTTGAATACGCTGGTTGAAGAGAATGAGGGCTGTGTGGCTTCTGTTCACTCGATTCAGAGGGAAACGGACTGGTTTGATAATCCCATTGAAACTACAGGCCAGTATTCAGGCGTGGTGATTTCCTGCACAAGAGGAGAAATCCTTGTTCTGGTGCCGGATGAGGCGGTAGATACGGCGGATTCCATTGAAGTATCATTTTCAGGCGGAACCATTCTTCCGGGTACTGTAAAACAAAAGGATTCTGTGGCAGATATGGCTCTTGTAAGCGTAAATGCCGCAGAGCTGGAGGACAGGCAGTATGAGCGCATAAAAGAGCTTCCGCTGGGAAATTCTTACGGTGTCAGGCAGGGAGATCTGGTGGTTGCCATCGGTTCCCCGGCCGGTGTGACCGGTTCCAGTGGATACGGCGCTATTTCCTATGTAGTGCGCAGCACAAAAGCAGTAGACGGAAGTACCAGGATCTTTTATACGGATACAGCGGCAGATTCCCAGGCGGGAACTTTCCTTATTAATACGGATGGAGAACTGATCGGCTGGGCGGTGGATGATTATGGGCAGGAGGATCATTCTTCCATGACAGCCGTTATGTCCGTATCGGATTATAAGGGGGCCTTGGAACTTATGAGCAACGGTCTTCCTGTGCCTTACTTTGGTATACTGGGACAGGAGATCACGGTAGCCATGGCCCAGAAGGGAATGCCTAAGGGCATCTATATTTCAGAAGCCGTTATGGACAGTCCGGCTTATAATGCAGGCCTTCAGCCGGGGGATATTCTCACAAAGCTGGGAGATATGCCGGTGACAAATCTGAAGGAATTTCAGGGGCAGGTGGAAAAGCTCCAGGCAGGAACGAAGATCATTGTAAACGTACAGCGCAGCAATGGCAAAGACGAATACAGGGAAATCCCCTTTGAGATAACCGTTGGAACCAGATAAGTGCGGTGTGGGAGTCCGAACGAAGCGGACTCCCTTTTCAGTAAAAGAGAGATGAGGTATGAAAATGAGATATATTGAGACATTCCATGAAGGAAATCATATTTCCGATATTTATTTATGCAAGACAAAACAGATTCAGCTTACAAAAACAGGAAAAGAATATGGAAATCTGATCCTTCAGGATAAGACAGGCACCATTGAGGCAAAGATCTGGGATCTTTCTTCTCCGGGAGTAGGGGAATTTGACGCAATGGACTATGTGCACATTGAGGCAGATGTGACGCTGTTTCAGAATGCAAACCAGCTGAATGTGCGCCGGATCCGCACAGCCAGAGAGGGAGAGTATGTGGAGGCGGATTATCTGCCTGTTTCTAAAAAAGAGATTGGAAAGATGTATGAGGAGCTGCTGGGATTTGTGCGCAGTGTGAAGAATCCATGGCTGAATCAGCTTTTGTCAGGGTATTTTGTGGAAGATAAGGAATTTGCCAAGGCGTTCCAGTTCCATTCCGCGGCAAAGACCGTTCATCATGGATTCGTAGGAGGACTCTTAGAGCATACCTTAAGTGTGGTAAAGCTCTGCGACTACTATGCAGGGTATTATAAGACATTAAACAGGGACCTGCTTCTCACCGCAGCCATGTTCCACGATATCGGAAAGATGCAGGAGCTGTCACGTTTCCCTGAAAATGATTATACCGACGACGGCCAGCTTCTGGGCCATATTATGATCGGCACGGAGATGATTTCCGAGCGGATCCGCCAGATTCCGGATTTCCCGCCCAGACTGGCGTCTGAGTTAAAACACTGTATTCTGGCCCATCACGGAGAGCTGGAATATGGTTCACCCAAGAAACCGGCTCTTTTGGAAGCGCTGGCACTGAATTTTGCAGACAATACAGATGCCAAGATGGAGACAATGATCGAGGCTCTGGCAGTAGGCGGAACGAATAAGGGCTGGCTGGGCTACAACAGGCTTTTAGAAACCAACATCAGAAAGACAACGGAGTAAGGAAAGTGGAAAAAAATCAGGAATTTACAGTTACCATTGAAGATATGAGCGAGGACGGCTCCGGTATCGGAAAGCTTGACGGCTACATCTGGTTTATCAAGGATACGGTCATCGGCGACCAGGTGCGGGCGAAAGCCATGAAGATGAAAAAATCCTATGGTTTTGCCCGTCTGATGGAGGTGATCACTTCTTCTGCCTTTCGGACAGAGCCAAGATGCCCTGCGGCCCGTCCCTGCGGGGGCTGCCAGCTTCAGGCCATGAAATATGAGGAGCAGCTGGCGTTTAAAGAGCGAAAGATTAAAAATAACCTTATGCGGATCGGCGGTTTTAAAGAGGAAGAAATTCCCATGTTTCCAATTATTGGAATGGAGGATCCCTGGCGGTACCGCAACAAGGCTCAGTTTCCTTTTGGAATGAATAAAAACGGAGAAATTATAACCGGATTTTATGCGGGCCGCACCCATGATATCATTGAAAATGCGGACTGCCTGCTGGGGGTACAGGAAAACAGGGGAATACTGGAAATTATCAAGGCATTTATGAAGGAATATAGGATCAGGCCCTATGATGAGAAAAGCCATCAGGGGCTGGTTCGCCATGCCCTGATCCGAAAAGGGTTTAAGAGCAGTGAGATCATGGTCTGTCTGGTGATCAACGGAAAGCGCCTGCCCCACGGGGAAGAGCTGGTAAAGCGGCTGTCGGCTGTTTCAGGAATGACCAGCATTTCTTACAGTATCAATGAGGAAAAGACCAATGTGATCATGGGAAAAGAGATTGTAAATCTCTATGGTCCAGGGTATATTACAGATTCCATTTCGGATGTAACATATCAGATCTCCCCCCTGTCTTTTTATCAGGTTAATCCGGTGCAGACAGAAAAGCTGTATGGAACAGCCCTGGAATATGCGGGTCTTACGGGAAAAGAAACGGTATGGGATCTGTACTGCGGCATTGGAACTATTTCCCTGTTCCTGGCCCAGAAGGCGAAAAAGGTATATGGCGTGGAGATTGTCCCCCAGGCCATTGAAGATGCCAGAAGAAATGCCCGGTTGAATGGAATGGAAAATGTGGAGTTCTTTGTAGGAAAGGCAGAGGAGGTGCTGCCGGAGCAGTATGAAAAGAACCAGATCTATGCCGATGTGATCGTGGTAGATCCCCCAAGAAAGGGCTGCGACCAGATGTGCCTGGATACGATCCTGAAAATGCGGCCCGAACGGGTCGTTTATGTCAGCTGTGACTCCGCTACCCTGGCAAGAGATCTGAGATACCTTGTGGATGGGGGGTATGAGGTGAAGAAGGTTAGAGGGTGTGATATGTTTCCGCAGAGCGGACATTGTGAATGCGTGGTGAGGTTAGAGAGAAGATAGAGGCATATGGAGAATAAGAAAGAATATAGATCTAATATTGCAGAAGGTGAAATCATCATATACCAAGCGGAAGATGGACACACCAAAATAGATGTAAAGTTTGTTGATGAAACAGTCTGGCTTACGCAGACTCAATTATGTGAATTGTATCAAACAAGTAAATCAAATATCAGTGAGCATATTAAACATATTTTTGAAGAAGAAGAATTAGAGGAAAGATTAGTTGTTCGGAAATTCCGAACAACTGCATCTGATGGCAAAAATTATAATGTAACATATTATAATTTGGATATGATTATTTCTCTTGGTTATCGTATAAAATCTAAAATTGCTACAAATTTTCGTCGGTGGGCAACGGAGCGATTAAAGGAGTACATGCTCAAAGGATTTACAATGGATGATGAACGCCTGAAAAGTCTGGGAGGCGGTGGGTATTTCAAAGAGCTTCTTGAACGAATTAGGGATATTCGTGCCTCAGAAAAGGTATTTTACAGACAGATTTTGGAAATATATGCAACAAGTGTTGACTATGATCCAAAGGCAGATATTTCTGTTCAGTTTTTTAAGAAGATTCAGAATAAAATCCACTATGCAATTCATGGACAAACTGCAGCAGAGGTAATCTATACAAGAGCAGATGCAGAAAAAGAGCTTATGGGGTTGACCACATTTAAAGGAAACCATCCTACATTAAAAGAGGCAGTTATTGCGAAGAATTATCTGGATGAGAAGGAACTTCGATCTATGGGACAGCTTGTGTCAGGTTATCTTGATTCGATAAAAGTGCTGGATAAAATGTAGAGATGTTTTAAGCACTAGCGTTAGAAATTGATTCAGCCAGGGATAAATTCTATCTTTTGGGAATCTGAATTACTATTTCTCCAAATTGTAATAGAGACATGAAAATCAGTGAATTTTGAAAATATAAAGAAAGGGCTCTTGTGCCTAAAAATCCAATATAAAAAGAAAATGGGACAGCTCACAGAAATCTAAGGTCTTGAAAAAACTGTATTTCTGCGTACTGTCTCATTTTTACGATATTGGGGTTAAAATTGCTGTTGAGCGATTAGCCTATAATAAATTTTATCTGCTTGAAATTATTCTTCTCAATTCAACGGCTCAATCACAGGTATTGTTTCCGAAGCAGGAGCGGATTCTGCCGGTTTGGATTCCTGAGTGGCTTTGGAAGCCTCTGCAGCTTTGGAAGCTTCTGTTGCTTTTGCAGCAGATGTAGCTTTGGAGGTTTCTGTATTTTTGGAAGCCTGCGTAGCCTTGGAAGCTTCTGTACTCTTGGACGTCTGAGCAGTTTTTGAGGTTTCTGTGTTCTTTGCAGCTTTGGTAGATTTTGTGGCCTCTGTACTCTTAGGAGCCTTCGTGGATTTTGTAGCTTCCGTGCTCTTTGCGGCCTTTGCATTCTTAGCGGTTTCCGTACTCTTAGACGCCTTGGTAGACTTAGACGCCTCTGTATTCTTGGAAGTTTTGGAAGACTTTGCGGCTTCCGTGCTCTTGGACGTCTTTTCCTTATCGAAATTGGAGGTTTTCTTGTCCTCCTCCTTTTTACTTCCGTTTGTTCCGTTTTCTCCGTCTTCCGGGAAATCTGTTTCCCGGCTGTCTGTGTCAATGCCGGAGGTGCTTAAGGAAAAAGCGGACTGATTTGCATTTCCGGCCATATCTTCCAGATATACGGTCAGGGAACCTTTCTCCAGATCAAAGGTAATGCGGCCGGTTTCCTTGTCATAGCTGACAGGAGCTGTCCGTTTTCCAGCATCATCCGTAGCATAAACAGCCTCATAATTGATTCCGGAAATATTGTCCTCTGCGATCAGCTCCAGTTTACCGTCTTCCATGACCACAGTTTCTTCATCGATCGAGGGAGCTGTGTCATCTAAGACTGCGATATGCTCGTTTTGACGGGCAGGCATACCGTTCCAGCCCTCCACATAGATTTCCAGAGCGCCGTTATTTGTTAAGGCAGCATGGTAAACGCCGCCTTCTTTTTTGAATTCAATATCCTGGGATTCCAGGGTTGTGGTAAGTTTCCGGATAGGAATCAGCGATTTTACCTTAAGGGAAACATCTACGGTTTTGTAATCAGTGGTGTCCCCTACAGTCAGCTCGATTCGGGGGGAAGCGGTTACCAGAAAGAGTAGAAGAAGGTTGAAAACAATAAACGGCAGCACATACCATAAAAGATTGTGAAGGAACCGGTTTTCATTTCCGGAACGGCCGTTATTGCTGTGTTTTGGGCTGCGCCGTGAGCCGTGTGAGGCTGGTGAACGGTCGCTGCGGGGCGCTGTATAGGATGAATGGCGGTCCATTGCCTTTGTCCTCCTTTGAAGTTTGGTCAAAATACCACTATAGCATAGCAGAAATTGTCTGGTCTTACAAGGAAAAATTGCTCTTGTAAGAGTGTTGTAAGAAAGTCTGTGGGGAAAAGGGATGAAAACAGGAGCAGAATATGATATGATGGGAATGATACTACATATGCCAAAATATTCCCGGAACGGGAAGGGCACAGGATGATCCTCAGGGGTCTAGCGAGAAAAGGGGCAGAGCCATGATAGAAGAAGCAGCAGCATTTGCGGCGCAGGCGCACCATGGAACATTCAGAAAAGGGACACAGATCCCGTATATTACACACCCGATGGAGGCAGCTGTGATCGTATCCGGGTTTACAGATGATCCGGAAATGATCGCAGCAGCTCTATTGCATGATGTGGTGGAAGATACGGGCGTGACAGAAGAGGAGATTAGGGAGCGCTTCGGTTCAAGAGTAGCCTGTCTGGTGGCAAATGAGACAGAGGATAAAACAAAATGCTGGAGGGAACGGAAGGGAGCTACCATACAGCATCTGAAAAGTGCTCCAAGAGAGATTAAGATCCTGGCTCTTGGGGATAAGCTCAGCAATATGCGTTGTACGGCAAAGGATTATCTGGTTCTTGGGGATGAAATCTGGCAGCGGTTTAATGAAAAGGATAAGGCCATGCACGCCTGGTATTACTGGGGGATTGCAGATGCATTGGATGATTTAAAGGAACATCTTTATTACAAAGAATATATTATGCTCTGCCGGACCGTATTCGGAGCGGGGACATGAGGTCAATGAAGCAGGAAGTCCATTGGCTTTAGGCGATGGACGGTCTACTGGAAGCGGCAGACAGTAAGGAGAATGAAAGAATGAGCAATTTAAAACGAAACGGCAGGATTTTGGCGCTGCTTGTCATAATGGGAATCCTGTTTGGAACCCAGGGAATGACGGCACTTGCAGGAACCATGGGAGTAGGGGCGGCGGCAGGTCCGGCCGGCGGGCCGGGCATGGAAGCAGCGGGCCCATCAGATCAGAACGATGAGCAGGAAAAGCCGTCTGAAACAGATGGGGTACAGAGCGCGGAAGGTCAGCCGGCCGGCGGATCCGAAGCCCAGGGGGAATCCGGACAGTCCGCTGCCGGATCCGAAATTCAGGATACAGCGGATCATTCAACAGCCTCATCTGACCTCCCTCTTCAGGTAAACTACAGTATTTACTCCCCGGTCCAGGGATGGAGCGGTACGGCTGCGGATAATCAGGCATTGCAGGCTCCTTATGGAAGCTGGGTGGCAGCTATGAGGGCGAATCTGATCAATATTCCGGCAGATGCCCAGGTAGGCATCCGCTATCAGGTAAATTTAAGCGGGACCGGCTGGCTGGATCCGGCAGAGGATGGAGCGGAGGCGGGAAATGCGTCTGCTGAGGCGCCGCTGGAAGCGATCTGCATGGAGCTGTATGGAGCGTCTGCAGCATCATATGATCTGTATTATAAGGTTTATCAGAATGGTACATGGATGGATTGGGCATTAAATGGAGCTGTGGCAGGTACGGAGGGAGCTGGCCTGAGGATCGATGGAATCAGGGCTGCGATCACGGCAAAGGACGCCGGAGCGCCTCAGGCAGCCATGAACGCAGTCGATCCCTCCAGACCTATGATCGCCCTGACCTTTGATGACGGCCCGCGGACTTCGGTTACCAGCCGGATCCTTGACAGCCTGCAGCAGAATGGGGGACGGGCTACATTCTTTATGGTAGGTACCAATGTGGACTCCAATGCCGCAGTGATTCGCCGTATGGCCGAACAGGGCTGTGAGGTCGCAAACCACACCAATGACCATAAATATCTTACAAAAATTGGGGCGGA
>ERZ894232.2359-NODE-2359-length-13699-cov-21.566476_pt1 | contig 13699 bp, 10 predicted proteins | sample MGYA00380296_ERZ894232 | MGnify/ENA primary metagenome ERZ894232 (study PRJEB32331, sample SAMN06328433) | human gut metagenome | biome: human gut microbiome; feature: stool | host: Homo sapiens | collected 2014-08-14 ... | reverse complement strand
GTGATACGGATCGCAGAGGATGTCTTGTTGATATGCTGTCCACCGGCACCACTGCTTCGGTAGGTATCGATACGGATATCGTCATCATTGATCTCAACATCCAGATCCTTCTTGATATCCGGCATAACATCGCAGGATACAAAAGAGGTCTGTCTCTTTCCTGCTGCATTAAACGGAGAAATACGTACAAGACGATGAACACCCTTCTCGGATTTCAAATAACCGTAGGCGTTCTCTCCGTTCACCTGGAAGGTTACGGATTTCACACCGGCCTCATCACCGTCAAGGTAATCCAGAACTTCCAGCGCAAAGCCCTTCTTCTCCGCCCATCTGCTGTACATACGATAAAGCATTCCGCACCAGTCGCAGGCCTCTGTTCCGCCGGCTCCTGCGTTCAGCTTGATGATGGCGTTCTCTCCGTCGTACTCTCCGGAAAGGAGTGTCTTCACACGGATGCTGTCAAAGCTTGCCTGGAACTCGTCCAGCATTTCCTGGATCTCAGGGACGATCTCAGGATCATTCTCCTCATATCCCATCTCGATCATGGTTTCCATATCTTCCATCTGCGTTTCCAGATTATGGTATGTCTCAATATCGTCCTTGAGACTCTTTAACTGTTTCATCTTCATCTGGGATGCTTCCGCATTATCCCAGAAATCAGGCGCCTCCATCTCGCGCTCTAATTCTTCGACCTTCTGCTCTTTGTTAGCGAGGTCAAAGTGAATCCCTCACTTCCACTAATGGCTCTGTGTATGTTGCAAGAATACTCTTGAACTGATCTAACTCAACCACAGCTTCACCTTCTTTCTATATATTGATACAGGATTTCCTGCCTGTCTTATACAATACCATATGGGCATGGAAATTACAACGAAAACGTGGTCAGGGCGTAAATATCCCCTCTCCTGTGCTTCAGAAGCGGCAGCTGCTCCCGGACTTTTTTTACCTCGTCCAGATCCAGTTCCACAACCTTCACAGCCGGCTTCTCTTCCATCTCCATGAGGACTTTTCCCCAGGGGTCTGCGGCAATGGAGTGACCCCAGGAATGATACCCGGCGTTCAGGTCTCTGGCTGGTGCAGCTCCGATGGTGTATACCTGGTTGTCCACGGCTCTCTGGCGGAACATCAGCTCCCAGTGAAGGGGCCCTGTTGTCATGTTAAAAGCAGCCGGCACGATGATTACCTGGGCGCCTTCGTCCACCATCAGCCTGGCAAGCTCCGGAAAACGGAAGTCGTAGCAGATGCAAAGGCCCATCTTACCAAATTCTGTATCAAAAACCGTCACTTGGTCTCCTGGTGTCAGGGTATCGGATTCTTTAAAATACTGGCCGCCTTTTACATCAATGTCAAAAAGATGCATCTTTCGATGCTTTCCGATCTGATGTCCGTTCCTGTCAAAAACATAGGAAGTGTTATAAATATGGCCGGCTTCGTCTCTTTCCGGCATACTTCCGGCTATGAGATAAATCCCGTGTTCTGCCGCCAGTCGGGAACATTTTTCCCAGGTATCTCCGCCCTCAATTTCGGCATATTCCGGGAAGTATTTGTTCTCGTAGGGGCAGCAGAACATTTCGGGCAGGACTGCCAGGTCGATTCCCTGAAATTCAGGACTGGCAAGAAGTTCTGCTGCCTGAGTGATGTTACGGGATTTATCCGTGTATACATGTGTCTGAAGAATTGCAGTTTTTATAATTGCCATATTATCATGTCCCTTCTCTTACAGCGAAAATTAAGTATCTGCTCTATTGACGCAGGATGACTTTCTCATATGCAGGGCGGGAGAATGAAGCGTAGCGGTGGCTACGGCGATTGACGACAACGCAGCATATGAAAAATCAGACAAGTCTATATGACTATTATTTAATATTCGCTGTACTCTGTTTCTGTGTAACAGAAATTCCAGAAAAAATAGCCCCACCGCATCATCAGGGTGAGACTATTTTTATCTTTATTCTCAGATCTTGGCAGCCTTACGTCCGCAGCACTGTTTGTATTTCTTGCCGCTTCCGCATGGGCATGGATCATTCGGGTATACTTTATCTTCTTTTCGCTGAACCGGTTTCTTCGGGCCTGCGCTGTCATCTTTGTTTGTGCCGGTTACCTTGGCAACCTGCTCACGCTCGATCTTCTGCTCTACATGAACATGATACAGCATACGTACAGTGTCTTCCTGAATGGAGCTGATCATGCTGTTAAACATCTCGAATGCGTTCATCTTGTACTCAACAACCGGATCTCTCTGGCCATATGCCATCAGACCGATACCCTGACGGAGCATTTCCATATCATCGATGTGATCCATCCATTTGCTGTCGATGCATTTCAGAAGGACAACTCGCTCAAGCTCACGAAGCTGCTCCGGTTCCGGGAACTCAGCCTCCTTCGCTTCATAAAGCTTCACAGCCTCTTCCTTCACAATATGCTTGATCTCGTCTTTCTTATGGCCTTTTACCTTCTCTGCGGTCAGCGGGTGGATCGGGATGATCGGAGTGATCGCAGTGTTGAACTCATTAAGATCCCACTCAGAAGAATCCATGTCATCGGAGAAGCACATGTCTGTCATGCTGTCTACGATATCTGTGATCATCTTATAGATGGCATCACGCATATTCTCACCGTCAAGTACCTGGCGGCGCTCCTCATAGATGATCTCTCTCTGCTCATTGTTAACCTGGTCATAGTCAAGAAGGTTTTTACGGATACCGAAGTTGTTGAACTCGATCTTCTCCTGGGCTTTCTCGATGGCATTGGAAAGCATCTTGTGCTCGATCTGCTCATTCTCCTCAACACCAAGGGATGTGAACACCTTCATCAGTCTCTCGGAACCGAACAGACGCATCAGGTCATCCTCAAGAGAAATGTAGAAACGGGATTCACCCGGATCTCCCTGTCGTCCGGAACGTCCACGGAGCTGGTTATCGATACGTCTTGACTCATGACGCTCGGTACCGATGATCTTCAGACCGCCAGCCTCTCTTGCCACATCGTCAAGCTTGATATCGGTACCACGGCCTGCCATGTTGGTCGCGATGGTAACGGCATCTGCCTGTCCTGCCTGAGCTACGATCTCAGCCTCAAGCTCATGGAACTTGGCATTCAATACATTGTGGGGGATTCCCTCTCTCTTCAGCATTCTGCTGAGAAGCTCAGAAGTCTCGATGGTGATCGTACCAACCAGTACCGGCTGATGTTTTGCGTGAGCTTCCTTAACTGCCTCTACAACGGCGTTGAATTTCTCTTTCTTTGTCATGTAAACAGCATCATCAAGGTCTTTACGCTGTACTACACGGTTGGTCGGGATCTCTACAACGTCCATGCCGTAGATATCACGGAACTCTTTTTCCTCGGTGAGGGCTGTACCTGTCATACCGCCTTTTTTATCATATTTGTTGAAAAAGTTCTGGAAGGTAATGGTTGCGAGAGTCTTGCTCTCTCTCTTAACCTTCACATGCTCTTTCGCCTCGATCGCCTGATGAAGACCATCGGAGTAACGACGGCCCGGCATGATACGTCCGGTAAACTCATCAACGATCAGGATCTCGTCATCTTTTACAACATAATCCTGATCCTTGTGCATCAGATTATGTGCACGAAGTGCAAGGATGATGTTGTGCTGGATCTCCAAGTTTTCCGGATCTGCCAGGTTCTCGATATTAAAGAATTTCTCAACCTTCTTGATACCCTGCTCGGTAAGGTTGACGATCTTATCTTTCTCATTTACAACGAAGTCACCGGTCTCGATAACCTCCTCACCCATGATGGCTGCCATCTTGGTCATCTCATGGCTGGCCTCACCACGCTCCAGCTGCTGTGCAAGGATATCGCACACCTCATAAAGCTTGGTGGACTTGCCGCTCTGTCCGGAAATGATCAGAGGTGTACGTGCCTCATCGATCAAGACAGAGTCGATCTCATCGATGATACAGTAGTGAAGATCTCTCTGAACAAGCTGTTCTTTATAGATGACCATGTTGTCACGAAGATAATCAAATCCAAGTTCGTTGTTTGTTACGTATGTGATGTCACATCCGTATGCCGCACGACGCTCTTCCGGCTTCATGTCGTTAAGTACCACGCCTACAGTCAGGCCAAGGAACTCGTGAACCTTACCCATCCACTCGGCATCTCGTTTTGCCAGGTAGTCGTTGACGGTTACGATGTGGACACCTTTTCCCTCAAGGGCATTCAGATATGCAGGAAGTGTGGAAACAAGAGTTTTACCTTCACCTGTTTTCATCTCGGCGATACGGCCCTGGTGAAGGATGATACCACCGATGATCTGTACACGGTAATGCTCCATTCCAAGTACACGCTTGGCTGCCTCACGTACGGTGGCAAATGCCTCCGGAAGAAGATCATCCAGTGTTGCACCTTCTGCAAGACGTTTCTTATATTCTCTTGTTTTGTCTCGTAACTGCTCATCCGTAAGCTGCTGCATCTGAGACTGATAGCTCTCGGTTTTTTCAACCAGCGGCATGATACGTTTTACCTCACGCTGGCTGCGGGTTCCAAATACTTTTGAAAAAACATTCATGTTTCTGCTCCAATCATTTTATTCGAATAAGACTGCTGTCTCTGATCTGTCCAATTTTGGATCATTCCAGTTCTCTGTTGATATCCGTTATACTGGATCACATATGGTATATATTCTACCACTTTCCTGTTATAAAAACAATGAACAATTATTTAACAAATCATGTCAGGAACAACAGAGTTATTGTTCACTCCGTTCTCAGTAACACAATAGAAAATATCCCGCATAGGATCCTGTTTTCGAGGATCCCGCGGGATATTACAGATCTTATTTTCTTACTTTTACATTTTTCACACTGCTCCAGGCACCGTAATATGTCTTTCCGCTCACTTTTTTGTATGCACGGATACGAACATAATAAGTGCTTCCCTTTTTCAAACCGGAAAGTGTTCGGGTCAGTGCACTGGTGGACACTGTTCTGGCCCCTCTCATGGACCTTGAGGCCGCATACTGGATCTGATAGCCGGAAGCGCCAACTGCTTTTTTCCAGCGGACAGTCAGCTTCCCGGAAGCCTTGCTGGACGGTTTGTACTGCACCGGAGCTGTCAGGCGGACGATCCTGCTACCGTTTTTGTTATAAGCACTTAAAGCAGAGCCCTTGTATGCACGGACTGTATAGGTATACATGGTTCCTGCTTTTACTGATCCGTCTGTATAGACCAGCGTATTGCTTCCGCTTACGGTAGCGATATTGACCCACTTGCTGCTGTTTCCGGTCCTTCGATAGATCTTATAGCCGGAAGCATTTGCAGCTTTTTTCCATTTGAAGACGATGCCGGCAGGGCTGTTGGAAGTGCCGGATAACCCGGGCGTGGTAAGCTTTACCGTTGTAAGGGCCGCGGAACGGAACTGGTATACGGCTGACTGTACTTCATCAGTCTTTTTCCATGCAGATTTCTGATAAACATACTTCTGGAAAAAGATATACATGTTATAAGTTGCGGCTTTGTTTATTCCTTTGGCAGATCCGATCCGCCAAGTAGTATTCTTCCTGTTATCGGTTGGATTTGGTGAAGTACTCCAGTAAACCGGCACCCACTTCACATCTCCGGGCCCGGGATTTGTATTCGTAGTTCCCGCACCGGTCACAGTAAAATTATAATATTTATTCGGAGTAAATTTCAGCGGAGAATCCAAACCTCTGACGACACTTTCTCTGACATCCGGTATATAAGGTGTATAGGCTGGCGTCGGCGTCACATCATATTTCGGGCGGGTTCCCCTGTAATTCAACTTTAATTTTTTCAGGTTGCTGGTTCTTCCGTCTGAACCCAATACCTTAAGATACAGATCAAATTCTTTCTCTGTATCCAGATTCTTAAGATATATCACAAAGCTTCTGTTTGCAGTAACCGCCACACGAGAGTTTCCCGTATCGACCCTCGGAACATCAGAAGTTCCGTCCTTTTTTCTCGCTACAGCTTTGTAGTAGCAGGCTCCGTTTGCATCAACTTTAAGTGTCACATTTACAGAACTGCGGCTTACCCATTTTTCTCCGGTCCATTTTACGTTTATTTTTGGCACCGGTGTTGGTGTCACTGTCAGTTCCGGATCCGCTGTCGGTGGCACTGTCGGCTCCGGATCCGTTATCGGTGTCACTGTCGGTTCCGGACCCGTTATCGGTGTCACTGTCGGTTCCGGACCCGCTGTCGGTGTCACTGTCAGCTCTGGAGCTGACGCTGACATAGCTTCTGCGTTTTCTTCTATACTGTCTCCTGCTTCTTCAGGTATCAGTTCTGTCAATAATACTTCCGGATCATCCTCACTGGAGATCTCTTCTGAAACTCCTTCCTCAGCTCCGCCGAAAGCATCCTCGCTGTTCTCCGCATTTTCCTCGTTTTCCACATCTTCCATGGTTGCATCGGAAGAGTTATCCACCATTTCCTCAGAAATATCCTCACTGTCTTCTGCAGGCTGCTCAGTCTCTCCCATAGACTCTGTAGTTTCCTCTGCGGAAAACACTTCCTGGCTGTCCGCAGCATTTTCTGTGATTTCTGCATCACCGCTGCCAAACTCTGCAGCCATACCGGTTGCCGGAAGCACCGTCACACAAAGCGCGGCACTTAAAAAAAGTGCCAGAACTTTTTTCTTCATTTACCTTCCTCCCTTTCTCCGTGTGTTACATATTTGTTATGTCAAGGAGATATTCGCACTCCACACAGTATTATTTTTCAGAAAGTGGGGCTGACTGAAACTTGTACTGTACAGACTGTATCTTATCCGTAGATTGCCATTTGGAATCCCTGCAGGTATATTTGCGGAAGAAAACATACAGATTAAAAGTTCCCTCCTGGTCGATTCCTTCCTTGGAACCGATCTTCCAGGTGCTTCGGATCCGGTTGGAATTCGGATTCGCAGATGTGCTCCAGTAAACAGGCACCCACTTAATGTCTCCGTTTTCCGGATCCTCATTATCGGTACCTGCACCGATAACCTTAAAATCATAAAATGTATCCGGGTAGAATTCCAGAGGAGAATCCAGCCCCTCTACCGTACTGTCCTCTGCCTTTGGTTTGGATGCTTTATGTTTTTTTTCAGAATCTGTTTTTTTCGCCGGGCGGCTGTCCTGATCCAGCTCCATCCGCTTCAGATCACTTAATTTCCCATTCTCATCCTCAATCTGGATATACAGATCAACTGCCTGGCCTGTATCCAGGTCTGCAAGTGTGATCCCGAACTCTTCATCCTCACTGATCAAAACCTCATCATTCACGGTATTTCCGGTCTCAATCTGAGGCACCTGGGGATTTCCGTCTTCCCCCCGCTCTGCCCATTTATAATAGCAGACGCCGTTAACGGCTGACGTAAGCGTTATCTCTGTCTGGGAATAGCTGTCCCATTTAAATCCTGTCCATTGTATTTCTGACTTTTGGGAATCCTTTGTATTGTTTTCTCCGGAACTCAGTTCCAGGTCCTCCACAGTCTGTTCTTTTATGGTGTCACCACTGTTAAATTCCGCTGCCATACAGGTAGCCGGTATCATGTTCATACCAAGAGCTACACTTAAGATCACCACAGGAAGCTTCTTTTTCCTTTCTCCTTTCGCATATGTTTTCATTATATAATTCTCCCCTATTGCTTGCAACAGAAAAGAAGCCTGATTTTGCTGTGACATAAAAGGCTCCGGAAACCTGCCGATTTCTCACACAGATTCCCGGAGCCTTCCATTCAATATTCAATTGTGATAATAAAATCCCCTATCAGAACTCTGGTTCGATCAGTCCGTAAGTATTTCCTTTACGTTTATAAACTACGTTAACCTGCTCTGTCTCAGCATTAAAGAATACAAAGAAATTATGTCCGAGAAGCTCCATCTGTACGCATGCATCTTCCGGATACATTGGTTTGATCCCGAATTTCTTGGTACGGATGATCTTAACTTCCTCATCCTCTTCATAATCCTTATCAAGGTATGCCTTCTGGAAGTTTGTGGATTCCTGCTGCTTGTCAACGATCTTGTTCTTGTATTTACGAAGCTGACGCTCAATTACCTCTTCAACCAGATCGATGGATACATACATATCATTGCTTACCTGCTCGGAACGGATAATGTTACCTTTCACAGGGATCGTTACCTCGATCTTCTGGCGATCCTTCTCAACGCTTAAGGTTACTGAAATCTCAGTTTCAGGAGTGAAATACCTTTCAAGTTTACCAAGCTTGTCCTCAACAGCTGTTTTAAGTCCTTCGGTTACTGCTATATTCTTTCCACTAATAATAAATTTCATGACTTCCATCCCCTTTGCTGTTTTATGTTGCTATTATAACATATTAAATTGAATTTTAACATCACTTTTCAAAAATTTCATAAATTTTTTCCAAATTTATTCGATATATTCCTTCAAAATGTTTTTTTTGTCGTGAATGCGCAACTATTAGAGTATTTCATCTAATTAATTCATTACAAATGTATATCTGCACACCAGTGCCAGAAGATTGATGGGACAAAAGCATCTGCTTCACTATTTGTATATACTATTTCATTTTAGCCAGAGCTTCAAAGGGTATACTTCCGCCAAAAATATCCAAAGCACTGCCAACAGTCACATCCAGTCTGCCCTGACCTGCTTTTCGAAGCTCTTCAATATCTGCCATAGAACCCACACCGCCTGCATAGGTCACCGGATGGGCTGTATACTGTCCCAGAAGCTTTGCAAGCTCTGTTTCCACACCTCGGGCCTTTCCTTCCACATCCACTGCATGGACCAGAAATTCGTCGCAGAAGCTTCCAAGCCTTTCCATCAGCTCCGGTGTCACGATCTCTTCTGTAAATTTCTGCCATCGGTCTGTGACAATATAATATTTGCCATCTTTTTTGCGGCAGCTCAGGTCAAGTACAAGATGTTCTTTCCCTGCAGCATCACGGATCTTCTCCAGATTTTCCCAGGAGATCACTCCGTTTTTAAACACATAGGAGGTTACGATCACGTGGCTGGCGCCAGCCTCCAGATATTCTGCCGCATTCTCCGGGCAGATGCCGCCTCCGATCTGAAGCCCTCCGGGATATTTTCCCAGAGCCTGAAGTGCCTGGGCTTTCGTTGCTTCATAGTTCGGGGAATCCTTTCCGTTCAGAAGGATCACATGACCGCCCTTTAATCCTGCCTTCTTATAAAGCTCTGCATAGAATGCCGCATCCTGCTCTGACACAAAATTTTCTGCCGCCTGATCCCCCTGATCCTTCAGGCTTCCTCCTACGATCTGTTTTACCTTTCCGTTATGTATATCAATGCATGGTCTGAATTTCATAATCCTGTCCTCCATTTTCTTTCCATGCACTGATAATAGCATCTGAAACAGTTTTATGCAATGCTGTGGTAAAATATCTGTTATCTTCCTTCTACCGCATTTCCCACTGCGTTTCCGATATCATCCACTGCATTACCTACGCCGTCGCCAAGGTCCTTTACACTGTCACCCAGCTCACCGGATACAGTTCCGTCATTTTCGTTTCTGTCAGCATCCGCAGCTCCGGGTGCTGCTGTCCCGTTATTTCCATTTCCTGCAGGCGTCACGGTAATATTTCCATCGGACATCTCATTGTTATCCGTGCCGGAATCCTTAATGCTCTCTCCATTGTCCTTCACACCGTCATTGTCTGCTTTTTCTTCCATAGTTTCATCTTCTGCGGCAGTATTTTCGTTTGTATCTTTTTCCTTATCCTTCGTGTTTTTATCTTTTTCACCCACTGTTTCATCCGCATTATTTACCTCTGTGCCGCAGGCTGTAAATGTACACAGAGACAGGGTAAGCAAAGTACCAAAAAGAATCGCCTTCCATTTTTTCATATGATCTTCTCCTTTTTCTAAAAAATTCTGTATTCCTAATATGGCACTTTTTCCGCTATCCTATTCTGGAAAAAATTTCAAAAACCGCAATTTCATCCAAAAAAGACGGGGTCCGATCTTACACGAACCCCGTCTGTATTACCTGTAATTTTATTCTGTTGCGGCTCAATCTGTCAGGATCAGCCGATCACGTCACTCATATCATAACGTCCTGCCGGTTTGCCTGCAAGGAATTTGGCTGCTTCTACAGCACCTTTTCCAAAAATAGCCTTGGAATATGCAGTATGCTTGAACTCGATCACTTCGTCCTGACCTGCAAAAATTATCTCATGCTCACCTACGATAGTTCCGCCGCGAACTGCGGAGATACCGATCTCCTTATCATCGCGTTTTTCACGTTTCTGGCTGCGGTCATATACATAATGATACTGATTATCCATAGCTTCATTAATGCTGTCTGCCAGCGCAAGTGCAGTACCACTTGGTGCGTCTAATTTCAGGCGGTGATGCTTCTCTACGATCTCCATATCAAAGCCTGCAGCTGCAAGAACCTTAGCTGCGTCCTGAACCAGCTTCAGAAGTGTGTTGATGCCAAGAGACATGTTTGCGGATTTCAGCACTGCTACCTTTCGGGATGTTTCTTCCACTTTTGCAAGCTGCTCCTGGCTTAAACCGGTACTGCACAGAACAACCGGGATCTGGCGTGCCGCGCTGTACTCAAGAAGCTTGTCTGTTGCCTTTGCGGAAGAAAAATCAATGATCGCATCTGCCTCTACCTGACATGCGTCAATATCGGTAAATACCGGATAGCTGTTTTTTCCCTGATCTGCAATATCAATACCTGCTACGATCTCAGCATCCGGATCTTTCTCCACAATGCCGCTGATGACCTGGCCCATATGTCCGTTGCAGCCGTGCATGATGATTTTTACCATAGTATATTCTCCTTTACCTTTCGCTTACAGTCAGATCACTTAGCAAGCTTAAGGCCGAATTTCTCGATCTCTTTTGCAAGAGCTGCCTTTGTGTCCTCTTCCATCTCGCAGAGCGGCATACGAAGCGGCCCTACGTTCATTCCCATAAGATTCATAGCTGTCTTAACAGGAATCGGGTTTACTTCGCTGAACAGCGCATTGATCAGCGGAAGAGCTTTCAGCTGATCCTCTGTTGCTCCCTTGGTGTCGCCGTCGAAATATTTCATGACCATGTCATGTGTAAACTTCGGTGCAACGTTGGAAAGTACGGAAATAACTCCAAGTCCGCCAAGAGAAAGAATCGGAAGTACCTGATCATCATTTCCGGAGTAAAGCTCAAGCTGTCCGTCTGCCAGAGACATCATCTTGGCGATCTGGGAAAGATCTCCTGTTGCTTCCTTGATTCCGACAATGTTCTTTACATTCTTCGCAAGGTAAGCTGCTGTAGCCGGCTGGATGTTGCAGCCTGTACGGCTCGGTACGTTGTACATGATGAGCGGAGTTTCCGGAACTGCATTGGCAATTGCTGTGTAGTGAGCGATAAGACCCTTCTGTGTAGCCTTGTTATAGTAAGGTGTTACAATAAGAAGAGCGTCTGCGCCATAGGAAGCTGCTTCCTTGGACATCATGATCGCTGTCTCTGTACAATTGGAACCTGTTCCTGCGATAACAGGCACACGTTTGTTAACTTTATCAATTGTGAACTTAATTGTCTGAAGATGCTCTCCGTGTGTCAGAGTAGAAGATTCTCCTGTTGTTCCACAGATAACGATGGCGTCTGTGCTGTTCGCGATCTGATCCTCAAGGATCTCCTCAAGTTTCTCAAAATTCACTTTACCGTCTTCATGCATAGGTGTTACGATTGCAACGCCTGTTCCTTTAAAAATTGCCATTTGTCTTCCTCCTTCTTTCTTCTGTGAAATATTGCTTATTCCCGTTCCTGGTCAGTCAGCTCTGTTGTTATCGTGGTAATACTATCCACATAGGGCTTCAAAGCATCCGGAAGCCAGCGTCCGGTCATAATTATATGCATACTTTCATCCTTCTGCTTAAGCATATCGATGATCGTCTCAACTGGAGCGATTCCTTTATCCATAAGCCCGAGGATCTCATCCAGTAGCAGAAAATCACACTCTCTGGTAGCAATTACCTTCCGTGCGAAATTAAGGCCATTGAGAATATTAGTTCTCTCTTCTGCCTTTTCCTGCTCACTTAGGTCATTATAGCAGGTGTCCATTTTTTCGAAACGGAAAATCTTGAAATCAAAATTATCCAGTTCCTCAAGGAAATCCAGTTCTCTGCGTTCCCTGCCCTTGAGGAACTGTATGATGATCACACTTTTTCCCTGTGTAGCAAAGCGCAGCCCCCGGCCTACAGCCAGAGTTGTCTTTCCTTTCCCGTTCCCGCAATAAACCTCTGTTATTTCTCTTTCCATGATTTTTCCTCTTACTGTTAGTGAAACCGGTAATTCCCCATTTTTCTGATTTTTTTAATATTACCGCAGATTGGCTGGAAATGCAAGTGTTACCTTAATGTTCTCACCACTATTCCAAAATATATCCAATGTTACTCAACATATTCCAATTTACTCACCGAAACTTCATAGGCAATCCTTTTTTCTGTTTCGTTTTCACTAATCCGTTTCATGTACTCCCTGCTCTGGATCCTGCCCCAGATCAGTACATGCCCGCCTACTTCAAAAGCAGAAGCATATCTGGCATTTCTTCCCCAGCATATACATGGTATGTAATCGGATTTTCCGTAAGGTCGATTAACTGCCATCAGAAGATCTGCGATCTCTCTTCCCAACGGTGTTTTTCTGTATACAGGCGGTTTACAGATATATCCGTCCAGAAAGATCTGATTGACCGGCACAGTTTCTTCTTCCTCCCCCACAAACTTCACTTCCCGGGCAAAGACTGAAAGCACAAGCCGGTTTCTCTTTTCTTCATGACGGTTATAGGATCGGAACTGTCCGTGGATCTCGATATATTCTCCCACATAATCCTGTGTGATATCGATCAGCCGCTCAGACACCATCACCGGGATCCTGTCCTCCGAATCGCTGAGACGTTTTACCAGGATATCCATCATGTAAAATCCTTCTCCAAAGACCTGATGGCTGAAAGTAAACCCCGTAGCGATCCGTCCCATAACGGATACCTGATTGTTTTCAATAATTTTATCTGCCATAATAAGTAGCTCTCCTTCCTCTTCGTGTATTTCGTCTATATCAATCTATGTGTATTTACGGTATAATATGCCTGAAAAATGAAAAACCAAAAATATTTTTTTATGTCTTGTAATCTCACAAAAATGTGATAGACTATAAATTTGGACATCATTTTTAACAAAAAAGATTACTTATATATGGAAAGAAAGGATTTGGATTATATGAAGACCAAGCGTGAAGATGTTCGTAACGTGGCCATTATCGCCCATGTCGATCACGGTAAAACAACACTTGTTGACGAGCTTTTGAAACAGAGCGGTGTTTTCCGTGAGAACCAGGAAGTCCAGGAACGTGTCATGGACTCCAACGATATTGAGCGTGAGCGCGGCATTACGATTCTCTCCAAAAACACCGCAGTTCATTATAAGGATGTAAAAATCAATATCATCGATACTCCAGGTCATGCGGACTTCGGCGGCGAGGTAGAGCGTGTGCTGAAGATGGTAGACGGCGTTATTCTTCTTGTGGACGCCTTCGAGGGTGCCATGCCTCAGACTAAATTTGTACTTCGTAAAGCTCTCGAACTGAACCTGCATGTTATTGTCTGCATCAATAAGATCGACCGTCCGGAAGCACGTCCGGAGGAGGTTGTCGACGAGGTTCTGGAGCTTCTCATGGATCTGGACGCATCTGACGAACAGCTGGACTGCCCGTTCCTGTATGCCTCCGCAAA
>ERZ894232.2347-NODE-2347-length-13758-cov-16.415967_pt1 | contig 13758 bp, 13 predicted proteins | sample MGYA00380296_ERZ894232 | MGnify/ENA primary metagenome ERZ894232 (study PRJEB32331, sample SAMN06328433) | human gut metagenome | biome: human gut microbiome; feature: stool | host: Homo sapiens | collected 2014-08-14 ... | reverse complement strand
AGGCGCCCCGATTTCAATCGGGGCGCCTGAGGCTGCCGATAAAGTCGGCAGCCCCAAAAATCAGGAGTAGGTCGCGGCTCTGCCGCGCCGTAATCGACTGATTTTTGTGCCTTTCCGTCAAGCCGCTTTGCGGCTTAGACGGCGCAAACCCCGCAACGCGGGGTTTGTCATCAGTCTGAGGCGCCCCGATTTCAATCGGGGCGCCTGAGGCTGCCGATAAAGTCGGCAGCCCCAAAAATCAGGAGTAGGTCGCGGCTCTGCCGCGCCGTAATCGACTGATTTTTGTGCCTTTCCGTCAAGCCGCTTTGCGGCTTAGACGGCGCAAACCCCGCAACGCGGGGTTTGTCATCCAGACTGAGGCGCCCCGATTTCAATCGGGGCGCCTTTTCCACAGCATCAATCAACGGCATGGCGGGGGGGGGAGCCCGTCAGGCCCGCCCCGGCCTTTATTCCCGCGCCGTTGCGTCTACATCTGCATTTTGCTCATCACTTCCGACAGGCGCGCGGCGTGCGTGGGCTCCATATAAGACAAAATTTCACCGGACTGCTTGCTTTTCATGCCGGTCAGAATTTTGACGGCAATGCTTTCATCCATATTGGTCAGGGCTTGAGCCGCCTGACGAGGCTTCATATTGGCGTACATATCCACCAGTTGTTTAAATTTGGATTCCTGGGCGGTATTGGCGTCCTGCAACATGCCCTGAAGACGGTTTTCCAGGCCATGCAGCTCGTTCATGCGGTTTTCCATCTGCTGTTGAAGGGCCAGCAATTCCTGTTCGCGCCGATTGAGTTCGGCCTGTTTGCGGGCGGCGGAATCGGGCGAGACAAAGGGACCCACCGTAGGGGCGGGCGGAGCCTGGGGCGTGATTTCGTCGGGGCGAACCACGCGCTCCGGGGCTACGGGCGACGTCATGGGGCGAACGTTGGGGGCCGGAGCCGCCACTTCGGGCACGGGAGGCAGATCGGCCGCCCGGGCCACGGATGTGCCGAATACATGGTGTACGGACAGGGCCGAGCGGGAGGAAGCCTGACTCAGAGCGGCCTGGAGATCGTCGGCTCCGGAGGCTTCAGCGACAATATCGGTACGCGCCGGGGAAACGTCGTCCGCGCGTTCGGGAAGCGGAGCGGAGGGAGCGGCGACGGAGACGAGAGTCGGAGACGCGGAGGGCGGGTTCGGCTCCGTCGGGAGCGCGGCTTCCTGAATGAGCGGCCCCGGGGCGGGGGTGATGTTCTGAACATCGACGGCGGCTGCGATCCGGGGCTCGCCGTCGGCAGTGGGAACCGAATCGAAACCGGTCAGCGCCAATCCGGCCAAAAAGGTGATTTTTACCGCCGCCAGCATCATGACCAGACGACAGATGCGGCTAATACGAAGCCTTGTAGCGAAGGGACGCGGTTTCGTCGTATTCGTGCTGCTCGCGGAGCTGTTCTTCCCGTGCATGGTTTTCCGCCTGTGTGGCTTTGAGTTTTTCCAAGGTTTTTTTGTCCTTGGAGCGGCTGATGAGTTCCGTGCGGGCGGCTTCAGCCGCCATAGTCCAGTTGCGTACGCGTTGTACGGTAACGCTCAGGTCCGCGCGCAGCCCCTTGATGAAATTTTCCGCCAGCCAGCGTTCGCCCGTTTTATCCGGGGTCAGGGCGGCCAGGGCGCGTTCCTGCTCGTCCAACATGGCGCGTAGGGTATCGGCTCGTTGCTGCTCGCGCAGACGCTCCTGCTCCACTCGGGCCAGTTCGACCTTGGCCTGCTGCTCCAACTGGGTGCGGTAGTTCAGCACCTGTTCGAGGGAAAAGCGGAAAGGGGGCATGTCGACTACCTGTTGGAGAGATTCCGTCAAAAATATGATATGCGGATGCCGCAGCCCGGAATATAGCAAAGATCGGGCCAAGATGCAGCCCCGGAAGGAGCGCCGCCGGACGCCCCGGCCAGGCTGCTTAAAAAGTCCCTGCCGGGGCAGTTCGTCCCCTCGGCCTTTCTCGACGTCTGCCTGAGAGCGGGCGCCCGGCGCAGCCGGGTATTTTTCTTGTCGCGAAGCGGGGCAAACGGAAAGCGAAACGGATCATCGCTTTTATGTGTCGATAATTTCCGAGGCGTTCCGGATGATGCCCGGCGGAATCCCGCCTTACCGACAGGCTGAAGAGATTTTTACGGAGGGAAGACATGAAGGAGGGCGTTATCGTTCCGTCCCGTCCGGCAGACCCTGTTCCAGTTCCTCCAGGGTAATGCCGTGATAGGCGGCGGACGCCTGCACTTTGTTCATAAAGGCTTTGCGTTCGGCCCGGCCCGGCTTTTCCGCGATGACTCCGCGCATCCAGTCGACCATGCGCACGCGTTCCCGGGCCCGGGTTTCCTCCGGAGTTTCATTGTTGACCACGTCGTCGAGAAATTCGCCCATAAGGGTCTCCTTGCTATGGCTTGCGCCTGATGAGGTCGGGAAGGAACGGCGGGCGGAAGCGCACCGGATCCGGCGTCCCTTCGTTGGATGGAAGACAGAAATATGATGTGTGCGTTCGGTCGATTGGCAAGAATGATTTTCCCCGACCGTCGCGTCATGAGCTCAGAGCTCGTCTTCCTCCCATACGTCGGGCAGGGCAAGGCGCAGCCAGAAGCGGCGCACGGGCTCCATAAACGCGGCGCAGGCCGGGTCGATGTCGCAACGCCCGCCGGGCAACGTATCGCGGTAGTGGAGATCCGCGAGCGGAACTTCGTTTCCCAGGGCGTCCAGCAGGCGGCGGAACAGTGTTGTCAATTCGTTTTCTCCCATCAGCTCAATGGCCGTTTCGATACGCGGCAGCAAAAGGGTATGACGGTTGAGTCGGTCAACCCCCTGATTCGCCGCCCATTGTCGGTAGGCCTCGGCGTATTCATGCCGGAATTTATGGTTGTTGTGCAGAACCTGATCGAAATACCGGCGATTGAACACGAACAGGTCCCGCCTGGTGTCGTCGGGATAACGGCCCATATCCATGCGTTGTGCGAAAAAATTCCGCATCATGATCTCCGTTCATCAAAATGACTCTCCGGGCGGCATATCTTTTTCTATATATGCCGCTGCCGGGGATGAAAAGTTCCCCGACGGCGGAGCCGCCGGGGAATAGGTGTCCGATTACACCGTGAGCCAGAACTGAAGATCCAGGGCCTGAACCGTTCCCCAGAACAGCCAGGATACCACGCCGCAAGCTACGGCCACAAAGAATCCGTATACCGGCAGACGCCAGGACGCCTTGCCGCCCAGAGCGATGGGCAGGGCCATAGTGCCGGTGGCGCTGGGCACCATGAACGAAAAGTTGACCGTATAGCCCATCATGAGCAGCCACGGGATGGGATTTTCACCGGCGGCCATGGTGGCCGACGCCACGACCGGAGCCAACATGCCCGCCGCGCCGGTGTCCGAGGCGACGTTGCCGAGCGCCACGCAGAACATGGCGAAAAGTCCCGTGCCCACATAAGGCGGCAGGTTCCAGTACTGGCCCAGCAGCGGCACCATGAGATCGCTGGCTCCGGTTTTGTTGACCAGGATGGAAATACTCATGGCCGTGGGCCAGATCAAAAAGGCCTGAAGCGGCAGAATCTTGATCGAATTCATGCCCAGCAGGCGCTCGCCCTTTTGATATTCCGAGGGCTTGACGGCGGCGCCTTTGTCCGGGGCGGGGATGAGAGCGAGAAGGCAGGTAATGGTGGCGAAAATGATGTTGGGGTTGATGTCGATGCCTTGCGGGACGATGGGCTGCCACAGAGGCTGGGTGAAGGGCAGAATGATGGCGAACAGGAAGATCACCACGCCCCACAGCTCCGCGCGGGACAGGGGGCCCATACGCTTCAACTCGTCAAGGAAATAGTCTTCGGAGCCTTCAAAGCGTTTGACGTCGGAGGGAAAGAACATGCCGAACAACAGCGCTACGGGAATGATGGACAGAAATACCGGCAGCGCCAGGCGCGCGGCGAAGGGGGCCATGGGCACGGTATACCCCAAGGTGGTGCACAACTGGGTCCAGGTGATGGCCGCCTGGCCTCCCGCCATAGGCGTGAGAAAGCCGCCCAAGCTGGCGCCGATGCCCACGGCGATGATAATCAGCATGGCCGATTTGGATTTAAGCAGCTTGGAGGGCGAGTCATAGCCCACGGCCTTCAGCATTTCCAACACGATGGGCGTAAGGGCGATGGCGATGACCACGTTGGCGGCCACAAAACTGATGCACGTGGCTAAAAGCAGCCAGGTGACCGCCTGCACGCGCACCGAGGTGCCCACCTTGCCCAGGACAAACAGGGCCATGCGCCGGGTAAAGCCCCAGCGGCTCCACATACAGACGATAAGGGCCGGACCCAGCAGCATGGGCAGGCTGGGGTGGATGAGAGTTTGCAGAATTTCGCCGAATTTCATGCCGGGCAGAAAGGCGGTGCCGAACACGGGCACGGCCATCACATAGCCCGAGGGAATACAGCCCGTGCCCCAGTACCAGGCGGCCACCAGAATGATGGCCAGGCCGCCGCGCTGAGTGACGGTGCTGTCGGCGAAGGGAACAAGCAGAAAAGCCAGGTAAATGGCAGGTCCGATCAGAACGGCAATCAGCGGCCAGCGGCTTTCCTTGTAAACAGCCGGAAATTCCGGAGCCGCGGCCTGGGGCGTCGCGTCGGTCCGGGGGGCAGAAGAGGTGAGGAGGGATGATTCCTGAGGCACTCCCTTGTCGACATCGTAGTCTTGAGCTGACATAAACATCTCCATGGGCGGACGGCGGAAAAGGCCGTCAGGGAGCCGTCGCGCGTCGCGCGCGTCGGTCCTTCGTGTGGAATTGTCGGCCGAAACCGGACTCCACAACGGGTATCGAAGCCGTCATGAGATGGGGGAGCCGTCATAAGGAAAGGAGGTGGAAAGAAGGCGCCTGATGCGCGTATCTCATCGGGGGAAAGTCGTGGGACCTTTTTCACAAGAAAAGCTGGACTTTTCTTCCGAAATAGGCTTTTGATATAAAGCTTGTGCCGCATGTTTCCCCCGGTCCCTGCCGGGTGGAGAAAAGAGCGCGCGCATCCGCAGACCCCCTTGAGCGAAAGGCATTCAATCAAGGGGAGAGGCCCGACGGATGCGCGGCGTCTTTCGGAGAGTCGTCCGGCGAAAGGAGAGGGTCTTTCGGCGGATACGCAAGAAGCATGGCGTCTGATCACAGGTGCATTCCATCTCCTCATCTGATGGGACGGAGCCTCATTGATGGGCGGCCCGTTCCCCGGTGCGGCGGGATATTCCTGTTGTGAACCCCGGGCTTCTGGGAAGGGGGGATTGCCCTCCCCCCTTCTATGGTGAAACCCTCGCGCGGTCCGCGCCGTGCCGTGGCGCGGACCGCTACGGGTTTTCAACGGATCAGATAGGGGACGGTTTCAAGTTCGATGGCCTTGGCTTTGCAGACGAATTTGCATACATCGCAGTACCAGCAGTCGTCCCGGTAGGCCATATAGGGATGTCCTTCATCATCAAGGCGCAGCACGTCGCGCGGACAGTATTCCACACAGTAGCCGCAGCTGACGCACTTGTCCTTGTCCACCACGACCCATTCGTATTTACCGCAGTCGGTCCGTTCCATGACTATGCCTCCCTCTTGTGGCTCATCTTCGGGAATATGCGCTGGGGGATGTCCATGCCTTCGCGTTCGAACTTCTCCACGATCCACGGGTCCGTGAAGTCGTTGTCCGGATGCACGAAGCCCTTGCCGATATTCAGGTTGATTTTCGGGTATTCGTATTCAAGCCGGGTCGGATAGTCCCACTTGTAGGCGGGCACTTCCCGCTTTTCGCATTCCATTTCGCCGCTGGTCATGTTCTTTTTCACGATAACGTACTGCCGATCCCATTCGGCCTTGCGTTCGGGGCAGGCCAGACGATAGTGGCTCAGGCCCCAGCGGCTTTCGTCGCGGAACAGCGAGGCGCGGGCCGCCATTTCGGCGCAGTCGGTGATGCTGGTGACTTCCGTGGCCCGGATGAGGTCATGGTAGTCGCACACCTTGACTTGGGGCAGGTCTTCGCGGCGAATGCGGTCCACCCACCACAGCATCTTGTTCATGAGCGGGTCGCTCTTGGGCGGGGTAAGGTAGTGGCTGATCTTGGTGCGGATCTTGGTTTCCACCTGTTCCACGGGCAAGCCCTTTTCCAGGCGGAGCGGGGCGCTTACTTCCTGCCAGGTTTGTTCGGGGTCCTTGGTGGAGCCGATTTTTCCGGCCTTGGCGGCGTATTCGGCGGCCATACGTCCGGCGATGGAGCCGAACACAAAAGCGCCGGTCAGGTACTGCTGGGGCACTGCGGCGCAGTCGCCGGCCGCGAACAGGCCGGGCACGGTGGTTTCGGTGTCTTTGTTGACCAGGATGCCGGAGTCGCTGTGGCCGGAACACAGGGTGATTTCTTCCATGCCCTGTTCCACGGAGTCCCAGCAGTGGTAGTCTTCGTTGCGCTGTTTGTGGAACTGGCCGCGCACGGTGCGCTCGGTGCCCCACAGGATTTTTTCCAGCCCCTTGAGGGTTTCCTCGGGCAGGTGGTCGAGTTTGAGATACACGGGGCCGCGTCCTTCCATGAACTCGCGCCACACGGCCAGGAACATGTCGCCGGACCAGTAGCCGTGGGACCAGTATTTCTGACCGTAGGCGTTGACGCCGTATCCGCCGCGGGGGATGACCACGTAGCCGCAGGCGGGGCCGTTGAAGTCCTTCATAAGCAGGTTGGTCTGGAAGCACTCCATGTTCACCATTTCCGCGCCGGCATGGTAAGCCATGGCGAAGCCGTCGCCGGTATTGCCGGGGAACTCGTAAATACCGCTCAGGTAACCGTCGCGGGGCATGCCGAACTTGCCGACGCAGCCGGCGGTGATGATCACGGCCGGGGCTTCTATCTGATAGTAATCGCCGCTGCGCATGTTGAAGGCGAAGACGCCGGCGATTTTGCCGTTGTCGTCGGTAAGCAGACGACAGGCGGGAGTGCGGTCGAGGACGGTACAGCCGAGTCGGCGGACTTCACGGGCGAGCCCGCGTTTGATGTCTTCGCCGTCCATGGCGAGGTACAGGGCCTTGTTGGTGGGGTGCAGGTAGCTGCATTTGTAGTTGCCGTTTTTATCCAGGGGGAAAAGGTCGCCGGGCTTGCGGTCGGTGTATTTTTCCAGGTCCTTGATGACGGCAAGGGAGTCTCTGCCGAGGACATAGGCGCATTCCTGGTCGATGATGCCTTCAGTGACCTTGGTCAGCGCCTCGACCACGTCTTCCGGAGTTCCATATCCGGGGACGGAGACGATATTGAGGGCGTCCATGCCTCGGCCGATGGCGCCCGAGGTTTCGATGGGGCCCTTGTCGACCACGACGACACGACAGTTAGGGTTGGTTTCCTTGGCCTTGATGGCCGCAAAGGTGCCGGCGCTGCCGCCGCCCAGAACTATGACATCCGCTTCAATCTTTTTTACACTCATGACAATCCTCACTAGTAGAAAAATAAGGGGTTGATAAGCGGAAAAATTTTTTCTATAGTTTCCTCCTGTGCCAATGTTACGGCTAGTTTTACCTCTGTTAAAAACAAGAAAAAATAAATGAAAATTGTTGTAAAGATTTCAAAATGGTAATAGTACAGATTCGATATGTATAAACACTCGTTTCAAGATAGCAGAAAAGAAAGAATGGGGTTTTATAGAATGTGTCTAAAGATATACCCTCCTGGTTTTATGGTTGGTTGAAGGTGTGGTCAGGGAGATGTTGAAGAAGTTTTGAGAGGAAATGAAGTCTTTGTGGAGTTTGGTTTCTTTCGGATTGAGTCCCGGTCAAGTATACCATACTCGTCTGGGGTTGGCTGTCAAGCAAAATCTTTTATTTTGGGAAAAAAATTATTAAAAAAATAATAGTAATAAAAACAGTGTATTGTGCTGTATCGACAAGGGGTTGATTTATTTTTCGCCAAAAAAATCGCGTTCCAGGCAAAGCGGCTCCGCTTTATCCGAAACGTCGAGGTCGCGCATGTTCGCCGGGAAAGGGGGCCCATACGGGGCCTGGAACATTTTTAATGGGAAAATGCTCCAGGAGTTGGGCGAAGCGAAACTCTGCCGCGACATCGGAACAGCCGTAATTCGTGTGCGGCGTATGGCGCCGATGGAGGCATGAAACCCGCGGGACGGAACGCAGTGGCTTGGCGGATATTTTCAAGGGCAAAACGCTCTGGATTGCGGTGAACGCGGCATAAAAAAATCCGCCCCGCGCGGCGGCGCGGGGCGGAAGAAAACGGCGGGTTTTGCCGGAACTACACTTTGGCGGCGGTCAGCAGATCCTGCACGGCGTCGGTTTTTTCCCAGGTGAATTCGGGCAGTTCGCGCCCAAAATGGCCATAGCAGGCCGTCTTCTGGAAGATGGGGCGTTTGAGGTCCAGGCGTTTGATGATGTGGTAGGGGCGCAGGTCGAACACCTCGCGTACGGCCTTGGTCAGGATTTCGTCAGGCACTTCGCCGCTGCCTTGCGAGGAAACCAGAACGGACACGGGGTCGGCCACGCCGATGCAGTAGGCCACCTGCACTTCGCAGTGCGGAGCCAGACCGGCGGCCACCACGTTCTTGGCCACATAACGGGCCATATACGCGGCGGAACGGTCCACCTTGGAAGGGTCTTTGCCCGAGAAAGCGCCGCCGCCGTGGCTGCCCATGCCGCCGTAAGAGTCCTGAATGAGCTTGCGGCCGGTCAGGCCGCAGTCGCCCATGGGGCCGCCCACCACAAAGCGCCCGGTAGTGTTGATGAATATGTCGCAGTTTTTTTCATCAAACATGCCGGTGGGTTCCAACACGGGGCGGATCACTTCGCGTTTGACGGCTTCGATCAGATCGTCCTGACTGACCTGGGGCGCGTGCTGGGTGGCGACCACCACGTTGGATATGCGTACGGGTTTGCCGTCCACGTATTCGAACGACACTTGAGTCTTGCCGTCGGGCCGGAAGAAGTCGACCACGCCGTCCTTGCGCACCCGGGCCAGTTGCAGGGAAAGCTGATGCGCCCAGTAAATGGGAGCGGGCATCAGGGTATCCGTTTCGTTGCAGGCAAAGCCGAACATCATGCCCTGGTCGCCCGCGCCCTGTTCTTCGGGGGCCTCGCGGTTGACGCCCTGGGCAATGTCGGGGGACTGTTTGTCAATGGACGACAGCACGGCGCAGGTTTGCCAGTCGAAGCCCATATCGGAGCTGTTGTAGCCGATATTGCGGATGGTTTCGCGAACCACATGGGGCAGGTCGGCGTAGCCCTTGGTGGTGATTTCGCCGGCGATGACGGCCATGCCCGTGGTGACCAGCGTTTCACAGGCCACGTGGGAATCAGGGTCCTGAGCCAGCAGGGTGTCGAGTACGGCGTCGGAAATCTGGTCCGCCACTTTGTCGGGATGCCCCTCGGTGACGGATTCGGACGTAAAGTAATATTTGCCCTTGGGAAGATTCATGGGAGAGTCTCCTTGTCGCCGCGCCGGAGCGGGCGGGTTACAGGGGAAGCAAGCGCAAGTTGTCGATAAGTCGGGCCCGGCCGAGGCGGACCGCTACGGCGATCAGAGCCGCGTCGGTCAGCTTGGTCAGGTTTTGCAGCGTGTCGGGATGCACGATGGACAGGTAATCCGGTTCGCCCAGGGGAACTTCGCGTTTCAGGCGTTCCTTGAAATCGTCCAGAAGCGTGGTTGCGTCGCGTTCGCCCTGGCGCACGCTTTCGGCCACGGCCAGCAGTCCCTTGTATATGTTCGGCGCCTGAGCGCGCTCTTCAGCGGTCAGGTAGGCGTTGCGCGAACTGAGGGCCAGCCCGTCGGCTTCGCGCACGATGGGGTGTCCCACTATATCAACGCCCACATTGAGGTCGCGCACCATGCGGCGGATCACGGTCAGCTGCTGCCAGTCCTTTTCGCCGAACACGGCCACATGGGGCCGGGCCAGGTGAAACAGCTTGAGCACCACCGTGCACACTCCCCGGAAGTGGATAGGGCGGCTGGCGCCGCACAATACCGAAGACAAGGCGGGCACTTCCACCCAGGTGGCGTGGTCCGGCGCGTACATGGACTCGGGCGCGGGCTGAAACAGGGCGTCCACGCCTTCGGCCCCGGCCAGGGCGATGTCGCGCTCGGCGTCGCGCGGGTAGGAGTCCAGATCTTCGGTGGGACCGAACTGAGTGGGGTTGACGAAGCGGCTTACCACTACCCGATCGGCCAGGGAGCGGGCACGGCGCATAAGGCTGAGATGGCCTTCATGAAAATAGCCCATGGTAGGAACCAGCGCGATTCGTTGCCCCTCGGTCCGCCACTGTTCGGCCTGGGCCGTCAGACTGGGAAGTGTGGTTAGTATCTGCATATCAAGTTATGGGAATATAGTTGATGAAGGCCCATCTATACACGTTCCGTCCTGTTCTGTCCAGCACCTTGACGGGCGGAGGGGCGGGGGCTATGCAACAAAAGTCCCTGTTCACGTGCCGCGTTCCGGCGGCCCTATTCCGCGTCCGCCCGGGCGGCGAAAAGAGTTTATGCAGCCTTTCTACCAGGGGAAAATCGATACCTTTTGCGCCGTGTACGCGGTGCTCAACGCTCTTCAAATTTTGCACGGCATCACTCCCGCCCAGGCCCGCGAACTGTTTAACGAAGTGCTGGTGCGCGAATCACGCAACGAAGTCCGGTTTCGGGACGTGCTCGCCCATCGCACGGATTACGTGGACCTGGTGGATCAGATGCTGGAAGCCGTGCGACCCCGTTATCCTTTAATAATACGCGCGCCGTTCGCCTCCGGCACACCCCACGCCGAGGTATGGAACGCCCTGGTCGAATATGCCGCGCCCGAACGGCGACGCACCGGCGTATTCCGTTTTCTTCGTTACGTGCCTTTACGGGATACGCCCGTGGTGGACCATTGGACCACCGCTCGAGATGTGGACAAAAGCGGTCTTCACCTGTTCGATTCCAGTCTGGAACCCGGCGGGGTGTACTGCCTGCGCGGCGGAGAGCTGGCCGATCAGGCGGCGTTGCGCCCTCACGAGTATTTCGTGATTCCGCCCGAGTGCGTGCGCCTGCTGTCTTTGCCCTGACAAGCCCCTCCAACCCGGTAAGCCGTCATGCCGCTTTTGACCTCTCGGCAGAAAATGGGCGCGGCCGCCCTGATTATGGCCTTCAGCGTGCTGCTTTCACGGCTTATGGGGCTGCTGCGCGATAAGGTTATTTCGTGGCAGTTCGGGGCGGGAGGCGAGACGGATATTTATTTTTCCGCCTTCGTGGTGCCCGATTTTCTCAATTATCTGTTGGCGGGCGGCTACATCTCCATTACTCTCATCCCGCTTCTGGCGGGCTGCTTCGAGCGAGACGAAGAAGACGGCTGGCGTTTTTTCGGCACGGTGTTCTGTTGGGCCGCCCTGGCCATCACCGTGCTGACTCTGCTGGCCTGGCTCGCCGCCCCCTGGTTGTCCGGTCTGGTGGCACCCGGTTTTGATTCCTGGCAGCGGGAACGGTTGACGACTTTTCTGCGCATTGTGCTGCCCGCGCAGGTCTTTTTTTTGCCGGGAGCCTGCCTGTCCGCCGTGTTGTATATTCGGCGGCAGTTTGCCGTGCCCGCCCTCACCCCCCTGGTCTACAACGGATGTATTCTGCTGGGCGGGGTGGTGCTGCCCCGGATGGGCGTGGCCTCGGGCATGGAGGGATTTTGCTGGGGGGTGCTGGCCGGAGCGGCCGTCGGTTCCTTTGTCCTGCCCTGGTTGGCTGTGCGGGCGGACGGCCTGCGCCTGATGCCGGGGCTGCGCCACCCGCTTTTCGTGCGTTTTTTGCTACTGGCCCTGCCCTTTATGATCGGACAGTCCGTGGTGGTGCTGGATGAACAGTTCGTGCGCGTGTTCGGCAGTATGGCCGGAGAAGGCGCGGTGAGTCTGCTCAACTACGCCCGGCGGATCATGATGGTGCCTGTGGGCGTGGTGGCCCAGGCGGCGGGCGTGGCTTCATTTCCCTTTTTGGCCTCGCTGGCTGCCAAAGGAGACGCGCGGGAGTTTGATCGCACTCTGAATACCGCCTTGCGCAACAGCCTGATCGTGGTCATCCCGGTCACGGCCTGGCTTATCGTTGCGTCCGGCCCCATTCTGGGGTTCATCTTCGAGGGGGGCAGCTTCAGCGCCGTCGACACCGCGGCCACCACGCCCCTGCTTCAGATCATGCTGTTGGCCGTGCCCTTTTGGTCCCTTCAACAGGTGACGGGCCGCGCCTTCTACGCCCGTCAGGATACTCTGACTCCGGCCGTGGTGGGTACTCTGGCCTCATTGTTGACCGTACCCGTATATTTGGGGCTGGCCCCGCGCTGGGGGGCGCCCGGCGTGGCCTTGGTCACTTGTCTGTCCTTGTTTCTGTATGCTTCGGCCCTGCTGGTCATCGCCCGGCGGCGCTGGGGGGGCGACGCATTTGCGGGGTTGGGCGGCACGACGTGGCGAGGCTTGGCCCTGGTGTTGCCGTCGGTGCTGCCCACCTGGGTTCTGGTTCGTTTCCTGCCCGTCTGGGGGCCGGGACTGCCCCTCCTGGCCCGGCAATTTTTGGAGTTGGCCGCGGGCTCTTGTCTGTTCCTGGTCGTCTACGTCCTGTTGGCCCGACGCTTTGCTCCGGATTTTCTGACTGTGCTGTTCGAGCCCGTGCTGCGACGATTGCGGCGACGGACAACGCGAGCCTGAGTCCGGGTAAAAACGCCTTCTTGTGTCCGCATAGCGGCGCAGCGGTGTGGGTGGCGAACGTATCGGGATGTTCCGCGAACAAAAGCGAACCGGGGACGGCGCCGCTTGAGATTGGGGCGTGCTTGCGCCATACTGTCCTGTCGGAAACTTGTCGGCGTCCCGATGGCGCTTTCGGGAGCTGGCGGGGATTGTCACTCTTTTCGGCAAAGGGGTCGCAAGAAGGAGCCGGACATGCGTGTGATGCGGGCCCGCAACGCGGGTTTTTGTATGGGGGTGGCCCTGGCCCTGCACAAGTTGGACGAGGCTGTGGCCGCCGCTCCCGGCCGGGTGGCCACGCTCGGGGCCATCATCCATAATCCCCAGGTGTTGGCGGAGTACGCCGCCAAAGGGGTGCGCGTGCTGCATTCGGCCGACGAGGCGGAGCCCGATATGACCGTGGTGGTGCGGGCCCACGGCATACCCCGTAAGGATGAGGCCCGGTTGTCGGCGATTGGGGCCGCGGTGGTGGACGCCACCTGCCCCAGAGTCAAAAAAGCGCAGATTTCCATCGCCGAGGCTACGGCGAACGGGGCGGAACTGTGGTTGTACGGCGATGCCGAGCATCCCGAGGTGCGCGGCCTTTTGTCCTATGCGTCCGGCCCTAAGCGAGTATTCGCCACGGGCGCGGAGGCGGCCCGTCTGCGCGACGCCCTGTCGCCGGACGGCAGGGCCGTGCTGGCGGCCCAGACCACGCAGGATCGCCCCATGTTCGACGCCTTGCGCAAAGATTTGGTTGCGGCTATGGATAACAGGCTGATTGTGTTGGATACCATCTGCGACGCCACCCGGAGGCGGCAGCAGGAAACCCTGATTCTGGCCGATCAGGTGGATGCTCTTGTGGTGGTGGGCGGCCGCGCCAGCGGCAATACCCGGCGTCTGGCCGACATCGCGGCCGGACGGGGGGTGCCCGCCTTGCTGGTGGAAACCGGAGACGAACTTGAGCCCGCTTTTTTTTCCTCTGTTTCCGTGGTAGGGCTAACGGCCGGCGCATCCACGCCGAAAAGCATTATTGACGCTGTGGAACAGCGTCTTTTGGATTTCTGACGGAGTCGGAAATCCCGAAAATCA
>ERZ894232.2338-NODE-2338-length-13799-cov-6.220023_pt1 | contig 13799 bp, 9 predicted proteins | sample MGYA00380296_ERZ894232 | MGnify/ENA primary metagenome ERZ894232 (study PRJEB32331, sample SAMN06328433) | human gut metagenome | biome: human gut microbiome; feature: stool | host: Homo sapiens | collected 2014-08-14 ... | reverse complement strand
GTTCGGGCCGGCGCCTGCATCCTGCACATCCATGTCCGCGATGACGAGGGCGCGAACACCATGGAGACCAGCCGCTTTGTGCAGGTGGTCTCCATGATCCGGGAAGCCCTGCGCACCAACCACCTGGATGCCATCATCAATGTTACCACCTCCGGCACCAAGTTCTCCGAGGATATGCGGGTGGCCCACCTGCCCATCCTGATGCCCGAGATGTGCTCCTATGACCCTGGTACCCTCAACTGGGCCAACAGCTACATCTTCCTGAACACGCCCCCCTTCCTGGAGCGGCTGGGCCTGCTCACCCAGGAGCTGGACATCAAGCCCGAAATTGAAATCTTTGACGCCGGTATGCTGGGCAACGTGGATTACTACCTGAAAAAAGGCGTCCTGAAGGCCCCGCTCCACTACCAGCTGGTTCTGGATGTCCCTGGTGGTATGCCGGGCAATATTGACTCGATCAACCATCTGGTTTCCAAGCTGCCGGAGGGCTCCACCTGGTCGATCACCGGAATCGGCAAAGCCCACATGCCCTGTATGCTGGCCGGTCTGGCCGCCGGCTGCGACAACCTGCGCGTCGGTCTGGAGGACAACGTGTTTATGAAGAAGGGCGAATACGCCACCAACGCCCAGTTGGTGGAGCGGGCGGTCAAGCTTGGTATCCTGGCCGGCCGTGAGATTGCCACCGCCGCCGAGGCCCGCGAGATTCTCGGCATCAAGCCTGAGAAGGGCGTTCTTTATCAGCCGTAAATTGACTTGGAAAAGGAGAATGCGCGATGAAATACGATTTTGAAACGATTATTGACCGCGATCCGGCCATCCGCGGCACCGGAAAGTACCGCATCATGAAGGACTCCAAGGGCAATAAGCCCCCCAAGGGCATCGTTCCCCTGTCGGTGGCCGACATGGAGTTCCGCACCGCCCCCTGCGTTATTGACGCAATCAAAGCCGAGGCGGACTTCGGCGTGCTGGGCTACCACCGCCTGACCGACAGCTTTCGGGAGTCCTGCTGCCAGTGGATGAAAACCCGTCACAATTGGGACGTTCAGCCCGACTGGATCGTCCCCTTCGAGCAGGTCGTTCCCGCCCTCTATAACGCCGTCTGGACCTTTACCCAGCCCGGCGACGGCATCCTGATCCAGACCCCCGACTACCATCACTTCACCGGCGCTACCGTAAACACCGGCCGCAAGGTGCTGGAAAACCGCCTGGTGGCGGACGAGAAGGGCCACTATACCGTGGATTTCGACGACTTCCGTGAGAAGGCCAAGTAGGCCAAGCTGTTCTTCCTCTGCTCCCCCCAGAATCCTACTGGCCGCGTCTGGACGGAGGAGGAGCTGCGCAGGATGGGCGAGATCTGCAACGAGTACGGCGTCATGGTGGTGGCCGACGAGATCCACCACGATCTGATCCAGCCCGGATACAAACACATTGTGTATGCCTCCCTGGGCAAAGAGTTTGCCGACAACTGCGTAGTCTGCACCTCCCTGAGCAAGACCTTTAACCTGGCCGGCCTGTGCTACGCCAGCATCATCATCCCCAACGACGAGGTGCGGGCCAAGTTCCAGAAGCAGATGGGCCTCCAGGCCTTCATGCACATCGAGCGCTTCGGCCCCGTGGCCCACGAGGCCGCCTACCGCCACGGCGCCGAGTGGCTGGAAGAGCTCATCCAGGTCATCAAGGGCAACTACGAGTATGTCCGCGACTTCTTCGCCCAGCACTTCCCCGGGGTTGTGGTCACCGAGCTGGAGGGCACCTACCTGGTCTGGTGCGACTTCCGCTGCTTCGGCATGAGCGACGCAGACATGAAGGTGTTCCTCACCGACGAGTGCATGCTCTACCTGGACAACGGCACCGACTTCGGCGCGGCCGGTTCCGGCTACCAGCGCATCAACGTCGCCTGCCCCCGCAAGACCCTGGCAGACGCTCTGGACCGCTTCTATCAGGCCGCCAGGAAGCGCGGCATGGCCCGGTAATTTCCCCGGAAACACGACCAGAATGGATTAGGAGGCTATGACATGTTAGAGAAAAAGGTACCGTTTTGTATCGACCACTTCAGCATCGCCACTACCCACCGCGACCGCCCGATCGACCTGGTGACCAAGCTGGGCTTTACCACCGCCGACTGCTACACCGACCGCACCGTGCACTTCATCTTTGAGAACTCCTACTTCGAGCTGTGCACCTATCAGTTGAACACCACCATCACTTGGCTGACCCAGTCCGTCCCCGCCACCAATCTGCCCAAGGTTCACTCCTATCGCCTGAGCGTCAAGGGGACTGACCCCAATCCCATGCGCAACGCTTTGATCGAGGGCGGCATTGAGACCATCGGCGAGATCAACAACCCCTTCCGCCAGCATGTCCGCTACGGTGAGAAGGAGGGCGAGGCCGGTTACCAGACCTTCTTTATTCAGAACTACGAGCCCTTTACCGACATTCTCTTCGGCTGCACCACCCATCTGGCCAAGGAGCTGATCGTCAAGAACGAGACCAAATTCCCCCACATCAACGGCGCCAAGCGCCTGGCCTACATCACCGGCTACTGCGACAGCAAGGAGCGCTTTGAGGAGGCCGACGCCGCCATCTCCAAGCTCTACAACGCCGCCAAGGGGGCCACTGACACCGGCTTCAACCTGGACACCTATCAGCTGGTGGATCACGACGCCTACGTGGCCGAGTTCGGCTGCGAGCCCCGCAACGACGGCCTGAAGCTGCCCATCGTGGCCGCCGCCTTCTCCGGCTGCCACCTGGAATTTGTGGAAAAGCGCGCCTATGATCTGAACCTGAATTACTTCCACAAGGACGGCAAGCTCTATGTGGACTGCCGCCGTACACTGGGTCTGTTCCTCGTGTTCATGCCCTAACTACCTCATGTGCCCATATGGGGAAGGAGTCTAAAATGTCTATTCCCGATCTCGAAACCTATTTACCCAAGGTCATTTCTTGGCGCAGGGATCTCCATATGCACCCAGAGCTAGGACTCCAAGAAGTCCGTACCTCTAACTTGATTGCAGATCTCCTAACAAAGTTCGGCCTTGATGTGCAGCGTAATTTTGCTGGTACAGCGGTTTTGGGAACACTACATACCAATAAACCTGGCAAAACAGTTGTCCTGCGCGCAGATATGGACGCACTTCCAATCCAAGATGCCAAAGATGTACCCTACCGCTCACAAATTTCAGGTGTCTGTCATGCCTGCGGCCATGATGCCCATACTGCAAATCTTCTTGGTGTTGCGAACTATATTTCCGATCATCGTACTGAATTTTGTGGAACAATAAAGTTCTTGTTTCAGCCTGCGGAAGAACTGTTAGAAGGGGCAAAGCTTGTCTGTCAATCAGGTGTGCTGGATGGCACGGATTACATTCTGGGTCAGCATGCAGTACTGGATGTAGATGTCGGTCAAGTTCAGGTATGCTACGGCCCTTCAAACGGTGGTGGTGATGAATTTACTTTACGGCTCCATGGTGTAGGTTGCCATGGTGCACGTCCGCACACCGGTAAAGATCCTATTTTACTCGCTGCAAAAGTTATCGAGGGATTTCAACAAATTATTAGCCGTGAGCTGGATCCATTAAAGGCCGCTGTCATTTCTGTTTGTTCGGTTCAGGCCGGACAGCATGAATCAAAAAATGTCGTTCCGCAGGAGGCTGTGTTAGCTGGAACCGTGCGCACGCTGGAAGAGGATGTACGCACCTATGTTTTGACTCGGATGGAGGAAATCGTAGCTGGCCTGTGTTCTGCAAGTCGTTGTTCCTATACCTTGGAGCATGTTACAAAAGTGCCTCCCTTGACCAGCGACCAGCAGTTGACCCAATTAGTTGAGAACACCGCAGTGGAATTGGTTGGACGTGAAAACGTCCTATACCGCCCTGCTCCCACAATGGGGGTTGAGGACTTTTCCTGGTATACCAGGAATTATAATGCGTGTATGTTCTACTTTGGCGCCAGAAATGTCGAAAAAGGAATTATTACGCGGGGGCATAATCCAAAGTTTGATATTGATGAAGAATGTTTCAGGGTTGCTATGCCAATGTTTATTCTGCTTTCAAAACGGCTGATGCTGGACTAGTTATCGCATTTCCTACTAATTGACAGAGAGAGGGGAATTGTTTTGGAGCTTGAGTATTTGAAAGTCGCAAATAACCCTATTATGTGGATTTCCGTCCTTCCAGGCGTATTGTTAGTAATCGTGCAGGCGATTGTATTATCTCGAAGAGCCATTGTATCCGGAAGAAAAATGGGTATTACAGAGCGTCAGTTTAAAAGCGCGATTCGGAGTTCCGCTCTGGCCTCAATCGGTCCATCCCTAATCATTGTAACTGGAATGATTGCTTTACTCAGCTCCATGGGAGGCCCTATTGCCTGGATGCGATTAGCCTATATTGGCGCTGTCAACTTTGAGCTTTCTGCCGCTGATCGGGCCGCCTCTGCTGTCGGATGTACCTTGGGAACCTCTAACATGACTATGGAAGCATTTGCCTGCGCCGTATATACCATGGTAATCTGCTGCCTTGGCTGGATTCTTGTTTCTGCCCTTTTTGCACACAAAATGGGTGACTTGCGTGACCGGGTAGCTGGCAACAACAAAGCAAAAATGAGTGTCATCAGTGTCGCTGGCGGTATGGGCGCTTATGGCTATCAGTGCTTTAATCGCGGCATTGTTCTCGCCGGCCCCGATGCACAAACAATGACGGTTATTTTTGGTTTTGGTATTATGTTTGCCTTGGCAATCTATGGTAAAAAGAAAAACGTGGCATGGGTTAGAAAATTTGGAATGATGATCGCCATGTTTAGCGGTATGCTGCTTGGATCCTTTTTCTTGTAAGGTTAATACTTCCATCGCTTGAAAGGGGTATTTCTATGACAGAAAATAAACCAAACACTTCCTCGATTTTTCACACAGACTTCTTGCCCTTTGCCATCCGCTGGGGGCGTGGTTTAAGTCTTTTTGGAATCGTTTTAGCCTTTGGTCCATGCCTTGGATTGGCCGTTATGGGTATTTTCCCATCTGTTAGCGGTGTAATGGCTGGTATCGCCGCTCAGCTCCCCGCAGTAGTCGCTGCATATTTCTATGAACCAATCTCCTACTTTGCCATACTGGGTATTGCAGGCACTTATATGGGCTTTCTTTCGGGAAATGTAAATAACATGAGAGCTCCCTGTGCATCCATCGCTCAGAGCGCTGCTAACGTCGAAGAAGGTAGTGACGAAGGCGGTATCATAGCCACTGTTGGTATTGCTGTCTCCATTTTTATCAATATTGCCTTCCTGACAGTCGGTGTTATTGTAGGCAACTATGTTGTTAGTCTGTTGCCTCAGCATGTTTTGGATGCGTTAAATCTATTGCTCCCGGCTCTGTTTGGCGCACTCTTTGCAAATCAAATTGTAAAAAAGCCAAAGTTAGCGCTTGTCGCCCTCCCGATTACGGGTATCATGGTCCTAATGAATAAGCTTCAGCTCCTTTCCTTCCTCCCTGGCAAGCTGGTTACTCCCATCGTTATGCTTACCTGCGTCTTCGGTACAATGGGAATCGGACTATTTCTCGCCAGTAAAGGTAAAATGGATTAATTGTTATATAAAATACAGAAAGCGAGGATCAATCACACATGAAGTCCGCCTTAAAAAAGGTGTCGCTGATCCTGGCCATCTGCTTTGTAGCATTTCACCTCTACACCGCAGCGTTCGGCACTATGCCGGGCATTGCGCAGAAGTCGATCCACCTGGGCTTCCTGCTGGTGATCTTCTACATCAATGCAATGGTCGACAGCGAGAAGCGTTGGGAGCAAATTTTTCTCGGTATTATGGCACTCTTCGCCCTGGGCGGCTGTGCCTACATCACCATCCTGGATGAAAACCTGCAACTGCGCGCCGGAATTGTGTACGCCAGCGACATTCTGTTTGCCATTCTTCTGATTATCGCTATCTTTGAGGCGTGCCGCCGGAAGATGGGCAATCCCCTGGTCATCATCACCCTGGTCTTTGTGGCCTACGCCTTCCTGGGCAAGTATATTCCCGGCTTCCTCAACCAGCCCGGCATGACGCTGAAGAAGTTCACCTCTTTGGTCTATCTGACCACAGACGGTATCTTCGGCTCCCCCCTCTATGCCTCGGCCTCCTATGTGGTCCTGTTCGTCCTGCTGGGCGCTATCATGAGCGTCTCCGGCATCGGCGACTATATGACCAATCTGGCCACCTCCCTGTTCGGCCACATGCGCGGCGGCCCCGCCAAGGTGGCTGTGGTGGCCTCCGGCTTCTTTGGCTCCATCAGCGGCAGTCCCACGGCCAATGTCATCGGCACCGGCACTTTCACCATTCCTATGATGAAAAAGAACGGCTTTGAGCCCGAGTTTGCCGCGGCGGTTGAGGCCACCGCCTCCACCGGCGGAGCCATCATGCCCCCCATCATGGGCTCCACCGCCTTTATTATGGCGGAAATGCTGGGCATTCCCTATACCGCCGTGGCAAAGGCCGCCCTGATCCCTGCTATTCTCTACTTCCTGGCCGTCCTCTTTGGCGTGGATATCTATGCCGCCAAGCATGGGCTGAAGGGCATTCCCCGCTCCCAACTGCCCAAGGTACGCAGCATGCTCAAGCAGATTTACATGCTTGCCCCCCTGATCTTCCTGATCTTCTGCATGGCCGTGTTCAATATGACCATCGTGCGCTCTGGCCTGCTGACCATCATCGTCACTCTCGTCCTGGTGGAAATCAACCCCAAGACCCGTATGACCAAGGAGCAGTGGCTCCAGATTCCTGTCCAGACGGTAAAGAGCGCCGTTTCCGTCGGCATTGCCTGCGCCATGGCCGGTATTATCAGCGGTGTGATCATGGGCAGCGGCCTGGGCTACCGCATCTCCTCCATCCTGACCAGCGTGGCCGGCACCAGCATGCTGCTGCTGCTCGTTCTGACGATGGTTGTCTCCCTGATCATGGGCATGGGCGTCCCAACCACGGCGGCCTATCTGGTTCTGGCCTCCCTGGTAGCCCCCACGATGATTCAGTTGGGCATTCCCCCGCTGGCCGCCCACATGTTCATCTTCTACTTCGGCTGCATCTCCTCCATCACCCCCCCTGTGGCGCTGGCCGCCTATGCCGGCGCCGGCCTGGCCGGGTGCGATCCAAACAAGACAGGCTACAAGGCGTTCCGTCTGGCCTTCTGTTCCTTCCTCATGCCGTACTTGTTTGTCTACAATCCGGTACTGCTGATGGAGGGCGGCGTGCTGGACATCCTCTGGAGCCTGGTTACCGCGCTCATCGGCGCCTATCTGCTGGCCTCCGGCTTCGAGGGCTTCTTCTTCCGCTGGAGCCTGAAGTGGTTCGAGCGTCCGCTCATGATACTGGGCGCTGTGATGCTGATTGTGCCCGGTATGGTCACCGATTTGGTAGGTATCGCCATCATCGTGGTGGAGTTTGTCACCGAGTTCATGTTTAAGCGTTCGGAGAAGTTCGTCCCCGTTACCGTTTCCCAGTCTACCACGTGACATTTTCCCCCGGGTGAATGCCATTGGAGAGAAAAAGAAAAGGAGATATCGTTATGAAAAAGCTGTCAAAACTTATGTGTCTGTTGCTGGCAGTCGGTATGCTGATGGGAATCGCCTCCTGTAGCAGTGATGCTGGAGAGGGGGGCGGAGGCTCCTCCGGCGGTACGGAAACCGTGCGCATCAGCTGCGGGCCCCTGAACGGCTATCAGAACGTCCTGTATAATTCCATTGCCGACATGATGAACAAAGCCAACCCCGGCAAGTACAGCTTTGCCATTGAGGCCTCCACCGGCTCCGCCGAGAATGCCCGCCTGCTGGCTATGGGCGAAACCGACTTCGGCACCATGGGCATGGATATGACCCTGTCCTGCTACAATGCCGAGGGCGAGTTTGAGGGCCTGCCCGCAGAGCAGATTATGCACGTGGCCACCCACTCCGGCGACGGCGCGACGGTCCACGTTATCACTTCTGCGAAGTCCGATATCAATAGCATTCCCGACCTGGCCGGCACCAAATTCGGTGTCACTGCCGGCATGATGGCCGGTTACCTGGACGATGTTCTGTGGGCCTACGATATGACCACCGATGATCTGGGCAGCGTGGTAAACCTGTCCCTGTCCGACCTGTGCACCGCCCTCCAGGACGGCAATATTGACGCCTTCCTGTACGCCACTCCCGCCCCCGGCACCAACTTTACCGACCTGGCCATGTCCTTTGGCATCAAGGTCGTCGACATCGGCCAGGAGGCCGTTGACAAGCTGATGGCCGAGAAGCCCTGGTACCACACAGTGGTTATCCCCGCCGGCACCTATGACGGCTGTGATGAGGATATCACCACCTTTGCCCAGTACACCGCTCTCTGCGCCCGTGCCGACGTGCCCGAGGAGACCGTCTACAACCTGGTCAAGACCATGATGGAGAACGCCGATGCTCTGGAAGCCGTGCATAAGAACGCCGCCGGCACCTGTCCGGAGCGCGGCATCGAAGGCGCCCTGATCCCCATGCACCCCGGTGCCGAGCGCTATTACAAAGAGGTCGGCGTGCTGGACTGATCCCCAATTCCCTTTCAAATTCCCTCCAGATTGAAGCAAGCGGTACCGCCCATCCGGGCGGTACCGCTTGCTTTTGTCACCGCAGGAATCAATAGATCCCCGTCAGCTCCTGATAGAGATTTTTTGCATAGGAGTCAGTCATACCGCTGATGAAGTCGGTCACCAGCAGCAGCCGCAGATAGAGGCGGTACCCCTCATCCTTTCCCTCTGCGTCGGCCCGGTAGCAGGCCAGTTGATTTTCGGAGAGCAGCTTGACCAGCTTTTTCTCCGCCGCCGTGGGCCGGTATTCCTCGGGGGCGTCGTCGCCGGCATCCAGGTAGAGCACCGCCGGGACAAACCGGGACAGCAGGGTGGTGAGTATGGTCTGGGCCGCCAGCTCCAGGGTGAGAATTCCCTCCGAGTCGTAGGCAAAGCGACCCATGGCCGCCTTCAAAATACGGATGGAGCCGCCGTGGAAGGTGCCCTCCATGATCTCCCGCCGGAACGTCCCCTCCATGATGGCGGAATAGGAGTCCGTCTGTCCGGCGCCGTAGGGGACGAAGCCAAAGGCGGCGGTATACATGAGCCAGTGGCGGGCATAGGCGATCCACCGCTGGAAGGCCGCCATGGAGCTGCTCTCCCGCTCGCGCAGGCGGGTCAGCTCGTCGATCATCTCGGCGGATTTTTTGACCTGGCCGCCGTTGAGGCCCCAGTCGTCCTTTTTCGCCTCCAGGGTGTCCCGGAAGAACCGCTCGAACTCGTCCAGGGAGAACAGGCCCTTCTTGTAGGCGTCCTCCAGATCGGCAGTGGCATAGGCGATGTCGTCCGCCGCCTCCAGAATATAGGTCAGGGGATGGCGGCAGAAGCCCTCCACCGTCCGGGTACCGGTGGCGGAGGCCAGCGCGCCGAAAAGCGCCTCCTCGGCCTTGTAGTAGCCCAGCTTGTGGAGCTTCACGTCGGCGCTGGCCTTGTCTACCCGGGTGGAATCCACCGGGTACTTGACCAGGGTGTTAAGCACGGCAGGCATGAGATCCATACCGAAGGCGCTGTCCACCCGGTACACCTTGGTCAGCAGGCGCAGGGCCTGGGCGTTGCCCTCGAAGTGGCAGAGATCGGCCTTCATCTGGCGGTCCAGCCACTGGGACAGGGGCCTGCCCTTGTAGCTCAGACGGTCCAGGTGGCTCTTGAACCAGTCGCCGATGACCACCTCGCCGAAGTGGCCGAAGGGCGGATTGCCGATGTCGTGAAGCAGTCTGGCGCACATGACGGCGTTGGCCGCGTCCCGCGCCTCGTCCTCCGTCATGGCGTAGGGGGTGCCGCTCTTGTTTTTGCGGATATTGGCGGTAATCATGGTGGCAAGCTGCTTGGCCAGCGCCGAGGTCTCCATGGAGTGGGTCAGCCGGGTGCGCACAAAGTCACTCTTGTCCAGGGGAAACACCTGGGTCTTGTCCTGGAGACGGCGGAAGGGCGCGCTGTTGACAATCCGCCAGTAGTCCAGCTCAAAGTCGTTCATCGGGTATTTGGACAGGTCGTCCGGGATGTCCAGCGGTTCCTTCCGCCGGGCATACAATAGGGTCTTCCATTCCATTGGTTCCCCTCCTTTTCTTTTTCTCTATGTGGCTTCGGCAAAATGGAACACCATTCCACAACGTTTTCTTTATTATAGCATAAAATCCCTCTGAAAAAACAGCGGCGGCGTGTTTGAAAACCTTCACTTTTTCAAACACGCCGTTGTAATTACATAATATACCACAGCTTTCCAGGAATAACAAGCGCTTTTGCTAGAGATATACGCTTTCTTGTTGTCAATTTTAGCTTTTTTCGACAAGTAATTTTACGGACTGAAAAAGTGAAATTTTTTAAACATGAGGCGCGATATCCCCAATATCCATAAGAGAGGAGTTTTAAAAACATGAAAAAGCGATTGTTATCCCTTATTTTGGCTCTATGTATTATAATTTCTTTTTCTCCTTCAACTCTGGCTGCAAATCTACCGGAGGTAGACGTGCGGACGGAGGGGCTTACCCCGGCGCAGCCCCAGGAGGCGCCCGCAGAGAAGCCGAGGGACGCCGGCGCGGAGCGGCGGACGATTTATGTCTCGAACGAAGGTACAGAGGAGGACGACGGCGCGACCGCCGAAACGCCGACCACGCTGGCCCGTGCAACCGAATTGGCAAACGAAGGGAAAAAACCGGTCGAAATCGTGGTCTTAGGACAGGTATCAGTAGATACCTGTCCTAGCCCCACTGTAGAGACTACTCTTCGAGGCGGGGACGAGAACGCGGAGCTGCTGTTTGAGTATTGTTCGGCCTCGGATGGAGCGTACAACATCAGTCTGGCAGATGCCCTGACCATAGATGACATCAAATTTAACTGCAACTATACGGATTATTTTTTTAGCAGATATTATGGTACCTATACCATCGTTGCCAACGGTTATCCGTTGGCCATCGCCTCGGGCGTGCAGTGCAGCTATTATACCGCAGACACCATTGTTGACGGTAAAACATGTAGCACATCCAGCTGCTATGTGATTGGCGGAGGTCTGGACGAGGATATCACCGGCGGCACTCATGTGGAGATTTATACCTCCTTGCCGCTTACCTATGTATACGGCGGCGGAGTGAATGGCTCCGTGGAGAGCAATGTTTATCTGCACATTGAAAACTGCGGTAAGATTCAGCATGTGCGCGCTGGTGGTTACGCAAATAAAAAAGATGCCAAAGTCAACGGAAATATAACGTTGGACTTTATCAACTCAGTCACCGATAATCCTATCTATGGCGGCGGATATGCGCGGTCGTCCTATTCAGCGGAGGTTACTGGTTCAATTTGCATAAATCTGTCCGGACTAAATAATGGCTTTGGCAGGCCCATTTACGGCGGCGGGTATGGGAAAAACGCTCCAGTAGTAGGAAATATTACATTTAACATTTCAAATACTAAAATGAACAATAATGCGGCCGCTATCTATGGCGGCGGGTACGACAGCGACGTAACAGGAGACATCTTTATCCATATCAAAGAGAACAGCCTTATCTCAGAGGAAACCGTCTGGGGCGGCGGAACCGGAGATTCCACCATAACAGGTGGTGTTACAATCACCGTGGATGACAGCAGTGAGGTGATCGGTGAGATCCGCGCTGGAGGCAATGAAGGTGCGGACGTGATCGGCGATGTCGTAATCACAGTATCCGGTGGCCCCCAATCCGCCTGCCCGACCATTTTTGCGACCGGTAAAGGGGAGGACGAGGATAACCCGGCCCAAGTTGACGGCAATGTCTCCATTACTCTGCACGGCAGCCGGGCCAACGTATACACACTGGACAAGTTTGGCGAAGTGACCTCCGACCATACGGTTACGATTATCCTGGACGACACTGACGAGCTAAGCGGCGCGGTGCGGGGTGATTCCAAGCTGGACCAGCACCTTTATAACCATGAGAAAGATAACCCCACCCGTACCGGAAACGGCGCCAGCGTCATCGTCAAAGGCGATTACACCTCTACCGGAATCCACGGGTTCCCTGAGGTTGTAATTGAGGACGGCGGCATCCTGCGCGAGCATCTCGCCTCCGGCGAGACGCTGTTTGACGGCGTGGAGACTGTCACCATTCAAGAGGGCGGCGCGCTGGATCTGCTGCAAAGCAACGAGATTTCCGGAAACTTCACTTGTGCAGGCACATTGAAAATGCCTGCGCCGATCAGCGCAGAAGCAGATATCTGCTATTTGACTGGGGGCAGCAATGTCACCGTGCAGGAGGGCGCGGCCTATGTCCCCACTAAGGATAACGGCGCGGCCGATGCGGACTACGTCAAGGGCGATGTGTTCCTCAAGCAGGGAACAGTATACACAGAGCCGTCTGCAAAGGTTGACTTTGCCGTCTCCGAGGCCGGTCAGGCCAAGGAATACTTCACGGATGACCGAGCGGTAACAGACGAGTCCGACATCACCCACGAGTGGTTTGTCGACCAGACCCAGTATGTCACCATCCGCCCGGCGGACATTACGGTTTACACCGGCGGCAACAGCTATGACGGCGTCACGGACGAGAACGGCCAGATTGTCAGCGGCAGCGGCCTGCCTGAGGCAGGCTATCTGCTCACCGTCCCGGAGGAGATTAACGATATGCTGGAAGGCCCTGGACAGGCGGTTGACCTCGCCGGTCACCTGACCTTTACCTATGGCGCCGGCGAAACCGTCCGGGCCTGGGATATTCAGCTTTACAGCGGCGGCGCTACCAGCACCACCGACCCGGTGGACGGAATCGCCCGTTATATCTACCGGATGGAATCGGTAAAGGAAGGCCAGGATCCCGTTCGGCTCCAGTTTACGGATCCAGAGACCGGGGAAGTCAAGATCAGCGACGAATTCGAAGTCTCTGCCATCGAGCAGAACAGGACCTACTCCATGACCATCTACTCCGGCGGGGTGGATCAGGACCTCGTAAAGGCGGTGTTCAAAGATATTCCCGAACATTCCGACGAGACATTTACCTACCCGGTCAAGATTGAAGAAGGCGCCCTCACCATTCGCGGTGCGACAAAGGAGGGCGTCACTGCCCCGGTGGAGGACAAGGCAGACGATGTGACGGGGGACGCCATCACCGCGGTGGCCCCGGCGGACGTTACGTACTACGTCAACGACAGCCAGGTGGAGATCACCGACAAGAACGCCGTCCACCTGCTGACCGACGAAGTGCTGGACGACCAGGTGCTCATTGATCACATCAGCAATGAAATCATCGGGTCTGATACCGGCATCCCCAACGGCGACTATCTCTACGAGTTCCAATACCTGGATCTGGTGGACAGCAGCAACGGCAACGCCTATGTGACCCTGGGCGACGGCCAGACGATAGATCTCTACTGGCCGGTGCCCGACGACGCCGACACCTCTGCGCCCTTCTATATCGTCCACTTTGACGCGCTCGACCGCGACTACGAGGGCGCGGCGGACGAACAACTGAAGGAGAATCCTGCGGAGAAGCTGGACGGCACACTGGTAACCCTGAACGGCAAACAGTATATCAAGTTTGCCACCGGCAGCTTCTCCCCCTTCGCGCTGGTCTATCAGAAGGAGTCCGGCGGCGGGGACCACGGCGGCGGTGGTGGCACCACCTACTACACCCTGCGCTATGAGAGCAATGGCGGCACCAAATACAAGGACGAGCGGTACCGCCGCAATACTCTGGTGAAGCTGGACAAGGAGCCCGTCCGGGAGGGCTACACCTTTACCGGCTGGTACGCCGACAAGGCCCTGACCGAGCCCACGAGACTAAGG
>ERZ894232.2325-NODE-2325-length-13929-cov-8.112513_pt1 | contig 13929 bp, 10 predicted proteins | sample MGYA00380296_ERZ894232 | MGnify/ENA primary metagenome ERZ894232 (study PRJEB32331, sample SAMN06328433) | human gut metagenome | biome: human gut microbiome; feature: stool | host: Homo sapiens | collected 2014-08-14 ... | reverse complement strand
TATTGAAACAGGCTGGACGGATGGACCAATTTCTTATCCTAGCGAAGTTGCACAATATGATGATAGTAACAAGGACGCAGGTGGAACAAATTATCAAGCTGGATTGAGAAAAGCGGACGAATTACTTAAAAATGGAAGAACCGATGCAACAAAAATAGTTGTATTTCTCTCGGATGGAGATCCGACTTTTTACTACGATACAAATAAAAAGGGACAAGAGAAGGTTTATGGTAGCGGATCAGGATATGATGAAACCGCAATGACTAAGGCCCAAAATCAACTTGGAAAAATGAGTATGAACTACTTCTACACAGTCGGAGTTGGTCCTAAAGATAGTTACGATCATTTATCAAATCTGATCAGCAGTGCTCCGATTGGAACAGTAACCGGTAGTTACAACGGCACAGATTCAAGTAATTTGAAAAATGCCTTTGATTCGATCATCAAAGATGCTACTGAGCTTCTTTGCACAGATGTAACTGTAACCGATACGTTAACCGATGAAGTTGAATTGGCTGATCAACAATTACAGGTAGTTGTCAAAGATGAAAACGGAAGGGTTATCACCAAACTGAAAGATGCTTCAGGAAATGAAGTGGTCGTATCAGAGATTATAACTATCAAAACAGAAAAAGACTCAAATGGCAAGACTCAGATTATTATGCAATTTAAATCTGACTATAAACTGGAATCAGGTTACACATATTATGTAACAGCAAAAATCCGGCCAACTACAAAAGCCTATCTGGAGTATCAGAATGGAAGCTATACAGGCACTGGTGATAAAAATACAGACGAATATCTTGGTACAGGCAAAAAACCTGGAAATGATACTAGGAATGATGGAACATCTTCAGAACAGAATGGATTCTATTCAAACGTATCAGCTAATGTAACATACAAGTACAATAACAAAACATATACGAAACCTTATGCGAAACCTGTTATACAGGTAAATGGCAGTACAGTTTCTCATACAGTGGTTAAACAATGGGAAAATGACTCGGATAAAGTAGCAGTTGATGTTAAGTTGAAGGCCTATGTAACAGAAGCGGCGGATTCTAATATAAGCGTTGATAGTCCAAAGTATCTTACCAGTGAAGATGTAAAAAATCTTCCGACGTCCATGAACACTAATTTGTCAGACGCAAACAAGTGGACATATACCTGGGAAAAGCTTCCGGCTACATACTACTATGAAACCGCAGATGGGATCAAACAAACAGATATCCATTACACAGTAGAAGAAGTCCAGACAGAGGCTACAAACGCATTTTACGGTCAGGTTACTGAATCAAGTGATAGAAAGACCACTACGATTCTGAATAAGAAGAAAGATCAGGAAGATAAGCCGTTTATTGAAGTAACAAAAACATTTAAAGGGCTTACAAAAGATCAGATTCGAGAGTTGGCAAAGGCAAGTAGTCCGTATACAATTACATTGACTCATATTGAAACAAATACGACTAGACCGCTTACAATGGATGTAAGTGAATTAGACAGTATTCTTCAGGGCAGTGATGATGAAAAAGTATGGACATACACCTGGAAACTGGAAGATTGTTTGGATGGCACATACAAAGTCAGTGAAAGTAATTACGGTAAAGATGGATACGATGTAACTGTCACTGTCAATGGACAACAAGTTGCAGATTGGAATGATTTTTCAGTAAGTACAAAGCAAGCAACAATAGAAGAATATAAACGATCTGGAAATACTACTACGTGCTCACCAAAAACGTTTTCTATAGGCAAAGTTAATTTAATTGTTGCAAAGCTCACTGCGAACGAAGGATATTTCGTGTGGACAAACACACCGGTAAGTATCAGTGAACGTAAAGCGATAGTGAAATTGATAAGTGATAAAACCAATGGAATTGGATTTAATCCAGAAGCAGAATTATCAAAATGCTATTTCTATAGTGGAAATGGAATAAAAGACACGTTGGTATTCAGAAACGGTGAAATCAAGTATGACGGAAGTGATAAACTTACGTTTGATGCATCGAAGCAGTGGTCTATGTTTGCAGCTGGAACGTACACATTTACCGAAACACAGAACGCTGAGATTCAAATTACCAATAAGTATACCGAACAGACCGCAGATTTGGATTTGGTCAAAACTTCAGTCAACGGAACAAAATTTGATGGTGCAGAATTCAAGCTGTATAAGAAGAATGATAACGAAGTATATGAACTTCAGAAATTTGAATATACAGATGATTCTGGAAAGCCTCAGACAAGAGAAACCATTCGGGTAATAAATTCCGATGAATCAGAAGCTGAACTCAAAAATCTTCAGCCTGGACAGTACTATCTGGAAGAGGTAAAGGCACCGGAAGCTTGTATGTTGTTAGCAGACAAGATTTACTTCAAACAGGAAAAAGGTGTGATTACTTTAACAGATAAGGATGGAAAAACACTTTCAAGTTCACCTACAATGTGGACACTTTCGAATACAGCAAGAAAATACACTTTAACTGTAAAGAATGAAATTATCTACGATCTTCCATCCACCGGTCACACCGGAATCTTCAACATCATGATGAGTGGAATCCTGCTGATGTTCGCAGGCATTCTGATCATATACAAGATGAAGGGCAAGGGGGTGCTGAAAAAATAAGGAAACTTAATATTTCAGTGGCCTCCGAGCCACAACAATGATTTCCAGTGCAAATAAAAGAAGATAATAGCACTGAAAATAAAAGAGAGGAAATAAAAAAGAAAAGGAGAAAATCATATGAGTAAAGTGAAAAGAATTTTATCAGTGATTATGGCGATGGTAATGGTACTGGCTATGAGCGTACCGACATTCGCAGCAGGAGAAAACGCAACTATTACACTTAAAAGATTTGATAAAGCTAATAAAGTTGAGTACATGCAGATTATCCAAAAAGATGAAACCAAAACTTCTGGTTGGGCATTTACCAATGGAGCAGGAAAATGCTTTACAGAAGCATTTGAACTTACTGATTCAGAGGATGCACAGCAGCAGGTTATCTGGGGATTAATCAAGTATAACGATAACTCTGTTAAATTGCCGACAGGTGTAACAGCAACAGAAGTAACAGCAGCAAAGATTGACTTAGCATTAAGTAAAGTTGCAGCAATTAATGGATTCACTGAAACAACAGATAAAACAAAAATTGAAGTAAGTGCAGCTGGTGTTTATGCAATCAAAGCAGAAGAAACAGGATTTACTTATAAAACAGCAACAGCATATGTAGGATTTGGAGAACCATATCCGGCATTAACAAATGCAGAAGTAACAGCTAAAAAGTCTCCAACATCTGTAGACAAAATAGTAGCAGATGACGATCATGTAGTAGCAATCGGAGATATCGTAACTTATACAATCGAAGCATATGTACCATTTATTGATGCGGCTAATACAAATAACAGAACATTTACAATCACTGATAAAATTACCGGTGCAGATTACTACTTAGCTGGTCCAAACTCTGTTAACAGTGTTACAATGGAAGACAAAGATGGCCAGGTTGGTACAATCGTAGTAAATGAAGATGGTAAAGGATTTACTATTGATTTAAGAGAATTAGTTGCAGATACAGCTAATCCAAATGCAGGAAAGAAAATCACAGTTACTTATACTGCAAAAGTAAAAGAAGTAACAGTAGAGAATACAGCAGGTAGCCATACAGCAGACGCAACATACGGCGGAAATAATGTACCAGTTAAATTATTCACTGGAGAAATTACTTTATTAAAATATGGTGATAGTGATGAAGCAAACGTATTAAAAGATGCTGAATTTGAAGTATCTAAAGATGAAGCAGCTACACCATTAAAATTCAAACTGCAAGAAAATGGAAATTATAGATATGCTCCAGATGCAGAAGATGCTAGTACAGTTGTTAAAACAAATGCAGAAGGTAAAATCGTTGTAGAAGGTTTAAATGTTGGTACTTATCACTTTAAAGAAACAAAAGCACCGGAAGGATATTCCATTAATACAGACGGTAAAGACATTACGCTTACTCAGACTGGCGTAGCTACAGCTATTGTTAAAGCTTCTGACAAGTTGAATGATACCAAACTTAACGCTCTGCCATCCACCGGTGGTATCGGTACAACAATCTTCACAATCGGCGGTTGCGCGATCATGATCGTAGCAGCTGGTCTGTTCTTCGCAACAAGAAGAAAAACTCAGAAATAATGAACAATAAGGAACCCCGTACACTCTTAGGAGGAACGGAAGAACCCATGAAAACGGGGCGGCTCGCCCGCCCCGTTTTTGATAAAAAAGCAACACACGACAGCATATAGTTTTCAGCATAAAAGTTGAATAAGATACAACAGTAAGGAGAGCCCGGATGAAGAAAAAATTATCAATTATATTAGCAGGAATTTTGTTTTTAGCCGGTTTGTCCTTGTTGCTGTATCCGCTGGTGGCAAACCAGTGGAATAACTACAGACAGAGCAAACTGATCTCAGAGTATGAGACTGTAGTAAAAGACGAATCAAGGAAAGGAACCATTAATTATGAAAAGGAATGGGAGCGGGCCAATGCTTATAACCAGTCTCTTCTTCCAAGCATCCTTCCCGATTCTTTCGCTATCGCAGCAGCATCCGATGAACCCGGCGAAGAGTATATGTCCTGTCTGAACATCCTTACCGATGAGATGATGGGATATGTGGAGATACCGAAGATCAATATCAAGATCCCGATCTTCCATACCACTTCGGAAGAAGTGCTCAGTAAAGGAGCCGGTCATCTGGAAGGAAGTTCCCTTCCGGTAGGTGGTGAGAATACCCATTCTGTAATCTCTGCACACCGTGGTCTTCCAAGTGCCAGTCTTTTCACAGACCTGGATCAGCTGGAAGACGGAGATCATTTTCTGATTCGTGTACTGGACCAGACCCTTTGCTACGAAGTGGATCAGATCCATATCGTGGAGCCGGAGAATACCAGTGATCTGGCAGTGGAGCCGGGACAGGATCTGGTAACTCTTCTGACCTGTACTCCATACGCGGTCAACACGAAACGTCTTCTGGTAAGAGGGCACCGGGTGCCATACGAGGAGGAGACCATCAAGGAAGAAGAGAAAGAATCACCGATGAGCCTGTATACCAATTATCTGCTCTGGGTACTGGTCGGCTTGGCGGTAACCGCAGTACTGATCATTTTCTTATGGCAGTATGACAAGCGGTATAAGAAAAAAATAGCAGCAAAGCAGGCAGCAACAGACGTGACAAAGAACGATGTTTCTGACCGGAAAGAGGAATAGGATGAAAAGAAAAATATCAGGAATTCTCTTCGGTCTGTTGTTTTTGATAGGTTTTGGAATCCTTGCTTACCCCACGGTATCCAACCAGTGGAACACCTACCGGCAGAGCAGGCTGATCAGTAATTATGAGCAGGTGGTCAGCGATATGCAGCCGGAGGATTACACGAAAGAGTGGGAAGCGGCGAGAGAATTCGACAGTACTCTGGTACAGAATAATATATATGGTGATGTGTTCGGCAGTGATGATGTGGACATGAAGGACACAGATTACTGGAAGGTTCTGAATGTGGCAGGTGATGGCGTGATGGGGTATCTCTCCATCCCGAAGATCAATATCAAGCTTGCCATCTACCACGGAACCGCGGAGGATGTTTTACAGACGGGGATCGGTCATATGAACGGCACATCCCTTCCCATCGGCGGAGAGAGTACCCACAGTGTACTTGCCGCTCACAGAGGTCTTCCGGCAGCCAGATTATTTACGGATATTGACCAGTTGAAGCAGGGGGATATGTTTTATATCCATGTACTGGATGAGACGATGGCATATCAGGTAGACCAGATTCTGGATATGGTAGATAAAGATGATCACGAGACACTGGAGGAGGCACTGCAGATCCAGGAGGGAGAAGATCAGGTGACCTTATTCACCTGTACCCCATATGGTGTCAATTCCCACCGGCTTCTGGTCCGGGGAACGAGAGTTCCGTATAACGGTGAGGAGGAAGTGGAGAGTACACCGGTGGACAGCATGTTACGTGCCATCCAGAATTATTATATGTTATACTTAATCTTAGGATTAGCAGTGACACTGCTTGTGATACTGATCATGAAGTTCCTGTTTGACCGGAAGAATAAGAAACGCTCCGGTAAGACGGATGATATGTCGAAGGAGGGATAGAGGTGACTATGAAAAAGAGAATAAAAACCGCAGGGGCGCTGACCCTTGCAGCAATAACTGTTTTATCAGCAGCCGGTTTATCCAGTGTATATGGTGCTCTTGGAGTAGAGACAGATAGGAAGTGTTCTCTTACATTTACATTGGATGACACGGAGTTCGATGAGCTTCGTAGCCTGGAGATTCCGGTGGATGTGTACAAGGTAGCGGACATTACAGAAGAAGCAGTGTATGACACTACAAACTATACAGATTTTGCTGATCTGGGACTGGAAAAAGTAAGCAGTACTACCACCGCAGAGGAATGGGCACAGATGGCAGAGAAGGCCATGGAGACTGTAGAGGATAAGGGAATTGCACCTACCGCAGATGTAAAAGTGACCAAACCGGCAGGTGCAGCGGAATCCACCGGTGTGATCAACAATCTGGAGACCGGTATGTATCTGGTACAGGCCGAAACCGTGCAGACCAGTGAATACACCTATGATTTTACCCCGTACCTGGTATCTCTTCCGAATAACTATTATTCCAAAGAGAACCCGGACGATACCTGGGTATACGATGTAACGACCGGTATGAAGCCGCAGCAGACACAGCGTTACGGTGATCTGGAGATCGTCAAGGATCTGCCAGAGTACAATGCTTCCCTTAAGGATGCACTCTTCGTCTTCCAGGTAGAAGGAACCAGAAACGGTGAGCAGGTCTACAGCGATGTAGTTTCTGTTACGTTTAACCAGGCAGGTGAAAAATCAGTTCTGGTGAAACATCTTCCGGCAGGAACACAGGTTACTGTAAAAGAAGTATACGCAGGCGGAAGCTACAAAAATACATCCGGTGACACCCAGACAGCAAAGATCGTTGCCGAGGGAGAAGACAACAGTCCGGTAAGCGTAAGCTTTACCAATACATATGATGGTCGCCTGGTTCCGGGAACCGGTATCGTGAACCATTTTGAGAATAAGGACGGCGAGTGGAGCTGGGAACAACAGACAGATGAACCCGCCATTGCCAATTAGGGAAAGGGGTGCAGGATATGAGAAAATTAAGTAAAAAAAGTCTTTGCCTTGCAGCCGCAGCCCTGACACTGACAGCGGGGATCAGCGCAGGAACAGCGATGGCATATTTTACCACGTATGCGGAGGCTTCCGGTAATGTAACCCTGAATATGGGATTTACGGAGACAACGCCTACAGAGGAATTCAGTAACTGGACCAAACATGTAACCGTGAAGAATACCGGTGATTTTGCTTGTTTTGTCCGTGTAAAAGCACTGGCAGGAGAAAAATATCAGGATGGCCTGCAGTACAGTGATTCCGATGGAAAGTGGACACCGGGAGAGGAAGGCTATTATTATTACAGTGAGCCGGTCGCTCCGGGAGAGAGCAGTTCGGTTCTGGATATTAAGATCGACAGCAAGGATACAGAAGACAGTTTTAATGTAGTCGTCGTTCAGGAATCCACAAAGGTTTTATATAATGAAAAGAACGAACCGTACGCAGACTGGACACAGATCGCTGATACCAGCGAGACAGCCGGAGAATAGGAGGGTGAGAGATGAGTAAGAAAAAGAGAATGCCCCTTGGGGGACTGACCGTGGCTCTTCTTTCCGCTTCTGTGGTATTGCTGGCAGGAAGTACGGTGGGAAGTGCCAGAGCGGCATTGACTTATTACAGTGAGAACTATGGTGCACAGGTAGAGGTTTCCAATATCGGTGTCAGCCTGGTGGAAAATGACAAGGTGATCAGCAAGAGAGATTACGCATCCAACGGAAAATGGGATGAGGCAACAGGTGATCTGCTGACAGGCCTGAAAGAAGAAAAGATCGTACCGGGAAAACAGTACGAGGAAGCGATCAAGGTGACAAACAGTGGTTCCATCGACAGTTATGTCCGTGTGATCCTGAAGAAGAGCTGGACGAATAAAGAGGGTGTGAAAGATACCACTCTTTCCCCGGATCTGATCGATCTGAATCTGAAAGAGGGAAGTGGCTGGGTGATCGATAAGAATGCATCTACAAAAGAGAGAACCATTCTTTATTATACAGGCATTCTTCCGGCAGGAAAAAGCACACCGGCACTCAGCGATACGCTGACGATCGACGGCAGCATCGCTACCAAGGTAAAACAGGATGTCACAGAAAAAGACGGCTATAAAACCATCACCACAACCTATGCCTACGATGGTTATAATTTCCAGCTTGAAGCCGAAGCAGATGCAGTACAGACGCACAACGCACAGGATGCCATCAAGAGTGCCTGGGGTGTGGATGTAGACGTAGACGGCAATGGCAATATCAGCTTACGATAGGAGGGTGCAGAATATGAAAAAAAGAATTTTGTGCCTTGCCATGGCAGCGGTCATGGCCGTAGGCATACATACAACAGCATTTGCAGAGACCCTGCAGGGCGGTTCTGACTGGAAGGTAGAATTCAACGGTTCCAAGATGAGCAGTAATTTTACTTCCGCAGACATGAAGAAAGATATCTTCCAGTTACAGCCGGGAGATACCATGGAACTTCAGGTAGGACTGAAGAACACCAGTGAGAAAGATGCAGACTGGTATATGACCAACGAAGTATTAAAATCTCTGGAAGACAGCCAGAGCATCGCAGAGGGCGGCGCATATGGTTATAAGCTGACTTATGTGGGACCGGATAAGAAGGAAACCGTATTATATGACAGCGAAACCGTAGGCGGTGAGGATGCCCAGAAGGGTGAAGGTCTTCACCAGGCTACCGATGCACTGGAGAAGTATCTGTATCTGGATCGTCTCTCCAAAGGCGATGTAGCTTCTGTTCATCTGACAGTAAAGCTGGACGGTGAGACACAGGGTAATGATTATCAGGATACACTGGCAAGCCTCCAGATGAGCTTCGCAGCCGATCCGGTGACGGTGACAACCGTGACGAAGAAGGGCGAAGACAAAGTTGTCAATAAGACAGTAACCAGGACAGTGCAGACACCGACAAAGAATGTTGTGAGATCCCCGAAAACGGGTGATACCACTCAGATTCTTGCCATCAGTGCGGTAGCGCTGGCAAGCGGTGTGATCCTTCTGATTCTGGCAGTGGTACTGATCAAGAAGCGAAAAGAGGAGAAAGGAGAGGGTCAGAGATGAAAAAAATGTATAAGATAGCCACAGTTCTTCTGGCCTTTTGTTTTCTGCTTGGATCAGTTCCTATGAGTGTTAAGGCAGAGGATTATAAGTATCAGGTAACGATATTCAGCGGTAAGCAGGGATCTTTTTCCGGAACTGCAGGTCTGGTAGTAAAGGGAGCAGACTACAGTGTTTCCAATACTGCAGATGCTATCGTGATCAAAGATCTGAATCCCGGAGATACCGTAAGTTTTGAAGCAAGATCCGGTGCAGTAGCGCTGGATAAGGACAGCAAGTATTATGTGCAGGGTATCCGTATCAGTGGACGTGATAATAATGCTGCAGTAGAGAATTCTTCTTTTGAAGTGACCGGAGACCAGGAATACGTAGTAGCATACGGAATCAAAGGCGATCAGGTAGCTTACACCATCAATTATCAGGATGCTAACGGCAACAAGCTGGCAGACAGCCAGACCTTCTATGGTAATGTAGGTGACAAACCGGTGGTTGCATATACCTATATCGATGGTTACACACCGGAGTACAGAAACCTGACCAAGACCTTATCTGCCAATGCAGCAGAGAACGTATTTACCTTTAATTATCTGCCATATGAGACTGTAACCGTGACAACACCGGGACAGACCATCACCAACACCACCGAGCAGACAGTTACCGTACCGGGAGGTACAACAACTACAACCGGTGGAACTACAGGAACAACCGGTGGCACAGGAACCAATGCCAATGGCGGTAACGCAGCAGGCACAACCACCGGAAACGGTGATGCACAGGGCACAGATGCCACAGGTGGAACCGGCAATGGCGGACCTGGCAATGTAACAGATAGTCAGGGAACAGAAGGCACAGAAAACGGCGGAACCACCCAGGATGCACAGGGTAACGAAGACACCACCACCATCGGTGATGAAGATACACCAAAAGCAGACCAGGATCTGAAAGATCTGGACGATGAGGATGTACCGAAGAGTGACAAAGATCTGGATGGCAACAAGGAAGTAAAGAAGAGCCTTCCTCTGGTAGCCGGCGTTGGTATCGGCGTAGCAGCACTGGCAGCAGGTATTGTGATCGTCAGAAAACGTGTACACAGATAATCAGACAGTGGAAAGAACAGTGAGACTGCTGTATGGAGTAAAAACAAAACTCCATACAGCAGTTTTTTTGTTGTCCACACAAATCAAAGTCGCGAAGGGTATTCTATTTTGCATAAAATAACATATAAAGAAGATTTGCTTTCTTTCACGTAATGTATTATAATATGCATGTATATTTCGCGGAAGGAACGAAAATCATATTTTCCGTGAAAGTGTAATACAACTCAGGGAAGTGGTTGTTTCAGGAGGCTGTAAACAGAAGTATGCAAACATGTGGAACGTATGTGAAGAACAAAAAATCGAAGAACCAACAGGTTTTGTATGTAAAAATGTTCGGTGATTTTTCCCTGAAATATCAGGGGAGATCTTTGATCGCAAAGAAGAAAAAAGAGACGCAGTTTGCACTGGTATTGCAGTTGATTTTCCATAGCGGAGAAGAGGGGATCAGCCGGGAACATCTGGAGAAGGTTTTGTTTGGTGAACGGACATTGGACGATGCGAATCATGCGATCCACAGCCTGATTTATAATATCAGAAAGAAGCTGGAGCAGACAGGGCTTCCGAAAGGAAAATATATTATTTCCAGAAGGGGAAGATTTTACTGGGACAAAGAGATTCCGTTTGAAGAGGATGCGCAGTTGTTTGAAGAGTACTGCAGCAGAGCATGCAGGGCAGGGGACTGGGAGGAACGGATTGAGCTGTGCTGGAAAGCTGCCTTGCTGTATAAAGGTGCCTTTCTTAAGGACTCTGAGCAGGAAGGCTGGGTAAAAGAGGAACGGGAGCGTTACCATACCATGTTCCGGAAGCTGATAGAATATATGGCAGAGCTTCTGCGGAAAAAGAAGGCATATATTCAGCTGGAGAAGCTGGGCCGGCATGTATCAAAAGCAGCGCCATATGAAGAAGGGGAACTACTGGTGATCGAGGCGCTGACCGGTATGGGAAGAGCGGAACAGGTAGAGAGTCTGTATGTGGAAACCGTGGAAAAGTATCGTCAGGTCTATATGGAAGAAGAACTGTGTAAATTAAAGGATTTCCGGAGAAAAATCGAAGAACAGCTTGACCATCCGTATGATATACTGGATAATATACAGGAGAATATGGCAGAACAGCTGGAAAAGGTACAGGAGCCATATCAGTGTAACTGGATGGTGTTCCGGGAGATTTATCATATGGTTGCACGTATGATAGAGCGAAGCGGTCAACAGGTGCAGCTGATGTTATGTACAGTAACGGATATGGAGGAACATCCCATCAGATCCGATGAATGTGCAGAGGTACTGTCACGGTATATATGGGAAAGTATATGCAGAAGTATTCGTGCGGGAGACGTAGTTACCCGTTACGGGAAGGGACAGTATCTGGTGCTTCTGATCAATACAAAACCGGAGGATTGTCAGGAGATCCAGAAACGCATCGATGCACAGTTCCGGAAGAAAGATACCGTGTATGAGATCCGGTACAGCGTGAAGTCTGTCAGAAGTCTGAATAATGCAAAGGATGATCAGAGCCTGTCATAAGGTGTTTTTTGGCAGGCATCGGTTCTGGTACAGGATATGGGAAAAAAGAAGAAAGAAAAAAGAGGGGCACTGGCAGGATGTGCCCGGGTCTGTAAGATATTCGGAACGGTCTGTCTGGTGGCAGTGATTCTTGTATGTCTGCCATTAACCCTTCCGCGGGTCTTCGGGTATGAGATCTATACAGTCATCAGTGGAAGTATGGAGCCGGCGATACCGGTGGGAAGTCTGGTCTATGTACAGCCTGGAGCACCGGAGGATGCCGAGACAGATGATGTGATCGCATTCCACAGTTCTATGGATACGGGAGCGATCATCACACACAGGGTTATCAAAAATGATATAGTAACCGGTCAGATCCACACCAAGGGTGATGCAAATGAAAAAGAAGATCTGTATCCGGTGGGCTATGATTATTACATGGGAAAGGTAGTGTATTCTGTTCCGGTGCTTGGACGGGTACTTGCATTTTTCGTGACATTTCATGGTAAGATCGCAGCGGGAAGTCTGATCGGACTCGCGATTCTGTTACAGATCATCGGTGGAGTGCTGGACTCGGCGGATGAGAAGAAACAGGCAAAAATATCGCAGAAATAGCTTTGCGATATTAGCAGAAAATAGTATAATAACAGTAGCTGTGAAAGATGAGACAGTTACTAAGAAAAGAAGGTAACCGGGGCAGCAGCCTGCAGTTACCTTCTGTGTTATAGAAAGAAGGATAGGTACGATGGGATTTAAAAAAGTTGATGTAAAAACACTCGATATGAAACCTTTTGAGAAGATCGGTTCCGAATGGATGCTGATCTCCGCAGCAAAAGACGGCAAAGCCAATACAATGACCGCTTCCTGGGGCGGCATCGGCGTTCTGTGGGGCAAGAATGTGGCAACAGTATATATCCGCCCGCAGCGTCACACCAAAGAATTCGTAGATGCAGGTGATACATTTACCATCAGTTTCTTTGGTGGCGAGCACATGAAAGAGCTGGGCTACCTCGGCAAAGTCTCCGGCAAAGATGTCCCGGACAAGATCGAACAGTCCGGTCTGCATCTGACAGAAATAGACGGTCAGCCGGGATTCGAAGAGGCTACACAGGTGCTGGTATGCAGAAAGCTTTACCATGACGAGATCAAACCGGAAAACTTCTATGAAACGGAAGAAGATGAAAGATGGTATCCGGAAAAAGATTATCATACCATGTACATCGCTGAGATCCGGGAGTGCTGGGTGAGAGAGTAAAGCAGAAAGAAAAACATACAATTGAAAAACAAATGTCCAGCGGAACATATTCTGTTAACCAATATTTTACATGGAGAAGATTGTGAAATTAACCATTTTCATATATAATAAAATATATAATATGACCGAAAAAGGGAATTTTCAGAAAATGTATATGGGGATGGAGGACGCTGTATGAAGAAGAGAAGAATATTCCGCAATCTGAACGACAAAGAGTTCGCCTGGGTGCTTTATGATGTGGGTAATTCGGCGTATACGATGCTGGCGTGTGCGCTGATACCTATCTGGTTTAAGGCGATGGCGATAGGGACAAAGCCGGGGCAGCTGACGTCGGATCGGGCAACGGCTTATTATTCGATGGCGATTGCGGTGATCACGATCGTGGTTGCGTTGCTGGGTCCGGTATGTGGAGCGATTTCCGATTATAAAGGCATGAAAAAGATATTTTTTACCAGTACCGTTGCAGTGGGCGTCTGTGGATGCATCCTGAATGGATTTGCCTGTCAGTGGATCGTATTTTTGCTCCTGTTTGCAGTAACCAAGATCTTTTACAATATGTCCCTGATGTTTTATGACTCGATGTTAAACGACATCACCACAGAAGAACGGATGGACGAAGTTTCTTCTTATGGCTATGCATGGGGATATCTGGGATCGTGTATTCCGTTTCTGATCGCGCTGGTGGCTTATGTACTCGGACCGGATATGGCGGGTATCATTTCCGGCAGTTTATCCATGGCGATCGGGTTTGCGGTTACGGGGTTCTGGTGGCTTCTGGTGACGGTTCCGCTGATAAAGAATTATAAACAGATCAAT
>ERZ894232.2322-NODE-2322-length-13937-cov-6.310834_pt1 | contig 13937 bp, 8 predicted proteins | sample MGYA00380296_ERZ894232 | MGnify/ENA primary metagenome ERZ894232 (study PRJEB32331, sample SAMN06328433) | human gut metagenome | biome: human gut microbiome; feature: stool | host: Homo sapiens | collected 2014-08-14 ... | reverse complement strand
GCGGAAAAAGACACGGCTGGCTGCCGTGCCTTCAACCGTAAATACATTGTAATAGGAGTGATGATCGTTGAGTGACTACATGGTTTGGATCTACTTCCTTATTTTCGTTGTTCTGATCCTTTTGGAAATGCCGATCGGAACGGCAATGCTGCTTTCAAGTCTGCTCTATGTTATTCAGAACGGCCAGAGCTTCGTCATGTTCGCCCAGAAGACGGCAACATCGTTTGCGAGCTACTCACTTTTGGCGGTTCCAGCTTTCGTTTTTGTGGGCTGTGCAATGAATGAGATCGGATTCAGTGACAGAATATTTGGTTTGGCCGAGAAAGCAATCGGACATATTCCAGGTGGTCTGGGCCACGCAAATGTTCTCGCAAGTATGATCTTCGCCGGCATGTCCGGTTCTGCTATGGCAGATGCAGGCGGCCTGGGTGCCATTGAGATCAAGGCGATGAACGAGGCTGGTTATGACAAGGGATTTTCGGTAGCCATCACTGCGGCCTCATCTGGTATCGGTCCGATCATTCCTCCAAGCATCAACCTTGTGATTTGGGGCTTTCTTGCAAGTACGGGTACCGTAGAACTGTTTATGGCCGGTGTTCTTCCGGGTATTTTGATGGGCCTTTGCTTGATGGTCTATATCTATATCGCCGTCACGAAGTTCCATGTAAAAGCACCCATTACTCCTAAAGCTCCTTTTAAGGACTTCTTACATGCACTCTGGCGTGGCCTCCCTGCACTGGGGGCACCAGCCATTCTGCTGGGCGGCATCAGCACAGGCGTCTTCACATCTACTGAGACCGGTGCTGTGGCCTGTGCATATATCATTCTGCTTGGTTTCTGCTACAGGCGGTTAAATTTTGCGAAGATAATGAAGATCCTGAAGGAAACGATGTCCACCACAGCCCTGACTATGTGGCTGTGCGCTACCGGTTCTGTATTTAACTGGATGATAATTAACAGCGGGATTACCAAGACTCTGTCGGATCTTCTGTTGAGTCTTAACAATGAAATCATCGTTCTTCTGCTGCTGAATCTTCTGCTTTTGTTCCTTGGCTGCTTTATGGGTTCGCTGCCGGTTCTTATCATGATGGCCCCTGTTCTTTTAAATGTGGCCGACGCATTCAGCATGAGCTACATCACTATGGGCGTTATGGCAGTACTGAATTTGACCATAGGAGGCATTACACCGCCCATGGCGCCATCGCTGTTTGTCTCCGCAAAGGTGGCTGACCTTCCCTTCGAAAAGACATTGAAGCACATCTATCCCATGCTTGTTCCTCTTGTGGTCGCACTATTGATGGTGACCTTTATTAAGCCGCTTACCCTGTTCCTGCCTGGACTATTGCTCTGAACTTTGTAACGGAATTGGCCGTGTATGACGAATCAAAAATAAAATTTTAGGAGGAATCGATATGAAAAAGATGAAAAAAGCGCTGGCGCTATCCCTTGCACTGGTCATGTCTGCTACTCTGTTTGGCTGTGCCCCCAAGGAAAATCCCGCTGCCAATTCTCCCACAGCGTCTGATCCAGCCGCAAGTACTCAGTCTTCTCAGTCTGGAGAAGAGAGACAGGATCACGATGAGATTGTGATTAAACTGGGGGCATCCTCTGCTTCTACGGAACCAACTGGTATTGCTGGGCAGAAGTTTGCTGATCTGGTCAATGAGAGATTGGCTGGTCGGGTCAGGGTGGAGTACTATCCCGGCGAGCAGCTGGGTGCTGCAATGGAAGAGGTAGAGAATATGCAGGTGGATTTGCAGCAGGGCGCCATTTTCTCCTTTGATAATTACAGCAGCATCGCAAAAGACCTGAATATTATGAGTATGGCTTTTGCGTTTGACAGCATTGAGCACGTCTACGCCTTCCTGGACTCCGAGCTGGCTGATAACGCATTCCAGACATTGGAAGACAACGGTATCCATATTGTCTCATATAAGCTGCAAAAGAACCCTCGGGCCATCTTTGGAAAGAAGCCTTTAGCGACTGCGGCTGATCTGAGTGGTGTAAAGTTCCGTATTCCCAATATTGACATCTGGGAAAAGAACTTTACGACTCTGGGAGCAAAGCCCACCATCGTCGCTTGGTCCGATTACACCATGGCCATGATGCAGGGCGTGATTGATGCTGGTGAGTGCTCTTACGAATCTATTAAGGCATTGGACCTGCATAAGTATGCTCCCTATATTTCCTTGGTCGACTACGCCTATCCTCTGGAGAGCATCGCTATCAATATGACTACCTGGGAGAAACTGACCCCCGAAGAGCAGGAGATTATCACCCAGTGTGGTGACGAGGTCGCTCAGTGGTTCACCGCTTATGTTAAGGAGCAGTGGGAGGCAGATAAGCAGACTATTATAGACGAAGGTGGCCAATTTGTAGAGTTTGACAAGCAGACCTTTATCGATGCCATGGCGCCTTTGGCCCCCCAGCTGGAATCTGAAGGCTATTGGGCTACTTCGGGTCTGTACGATGCAGTTCAGGACCTTGAGTATTAATTATCAAAAGTAATCACCAGATGTACAGCTTGGGCACACAGTGCCCAAGCTGTACACAAAATAGAGCGTAAGGAGTGACGAATCTTGAGTTATATGATTGGCGTAGATGTTGGGGGAACATTTACTGATTTCTCGTTTTTTAATATTGAAACGGGGGCGTTGAGGCATTATAAGCGCAGTTCTACTCCGGAAGATCCGTCCAAGGCCATTATGGGCGGCATTCAGGAGATCCTGAGTGAACAGAGCATTGATACCGGGGAGATTACCTATTTGGCCCATGGAACTACGGTCGCCACCAATGCGCTGATTGAGAAAAAAGGAGCCCGAATGGGGCTTATCACGACTGAAGGTTTTAAAGACCTGATGGAAATCGGGTGGCAGCGCCGCCCGTCACTGTATGACTTGCGTCGTCCCAAGCCGGAGCAGCTTATCCCGCCTGGAATGAACCAGGAAGTTAAGGAGCGTATTCTTCACGACGGCAGTATTTTAACGCCGTTGGACGAAGACAGTGTTCGTAATGCGGTGCGCTTCCTCAAGGAAATGGGTGCAGAGACCATTGCGGTGTGCACATTGTTCTCGTTCATCAATCCTGTTCATGAAGATCGCATCAAGGAGATCATTGAAGAAGAGTATCCGGGAGTGTATGTTTCTGCATCCCACGACTTGGTTGCTGAATTTCGTGAATACTCCCGCATGAGCACTACTATCCTGAACGCATATCTCGGCCCAGTAATGAAAGAATATGTACACAACTTTGAAAATTCTGTCAAGGAAGCCGGTATTACTGTATCGCCTTATGTGACCCAGTCCAACGGTTCGATCATCTCGATCAAAGAGACGGTCGATTGTCCGATTAAGACTGCGGTTTCCGGGCCCTCTGCCGGCGTTATTGGTGCCATTTACATTGGCAAGCAGTGTAATCTGGATAAAATTATTACCTTTGATATGGGAGGTACCAGCATTGATGTCAGCCTGATTGAAAACGGTAAGGCCCAGCTTTCCAATGAACGCACTGTGGAGGGATACCCCGCCCGAATTCCTATGATCGATATTGTGACAGTGGGCGCAGGTGGTGGCTCCATTGCCCAAATTGATGCGGGCGGAGCATTAAAAGTGGGGCCGCGCAGTTCAGGTGCTACTCCTGGGCCCGCATGCTATATGCGCGGTGGTGAGCTTCCCTGTGCCACTGACGCCAATATTATTCTGGGCAAGCTCAACTCCAAGAAAATCTTGGGCGGCAGAATGGATGTTGACATCAAGCTGGCTGAAAAGGCGATCCGCACCCACATTTGTGAAAAATCGAACTTGGATTTGCAGCGGGCTGCGGCAGGAATCGTTTCCGTGATCAATTCCAACATGGTTCGTGCTGTACGAGTCGTAAGTGTTGAACGCGGATATGATCCCAGCGAATTTACCCTTATGGCATTTGGCGGCGCAGGACCTCTGCACGCCTGTGAGGTTGCTAGGGATATGGGAATCAAACAGGTCCTTATTCCCCCCTCTCCCGGCACCCTGTGCTCGTTAGGTCTGCTGATGGCGGATACTAAATTTGATCTCAGCTGTTCAAATCTGACCACTGCAGAGCTAACATCTCTGCCTAAGGTTCGGAAGATCTTTGATAACTTGCTGGACGATGGCAATGCCCTGCTGGATAAGGAGCATGTTGCAGAAGACAGACGCAAGTACGCCTATTCCGTTGACTGCCGCTATCTCCACCAAAACTACGAGATCCCGATCCAGGTAACGGTGCCCTTTGACGAGGCGGCTATGGAGGACATGATCGAGCAGTTCAATCTGGAGCATGAGCATGCGTATGGCTACTGTGATCGGAATATGACAATCCAGATGGTGAACTTCCGTATCAGCGCCATCGGTGTTATGGAGAAGCCCGACTTGGTGGCCGTGGAACTGGAACCTGATGCTCAGCTCCCTGAGCCGATTGAAGTTCGTAAGGTCCTGTTTGACCGCGAGGAGCAGTACATTGACACCAAGGTGTACCAGCGCGGCGAACTGAAAGCCGGTACGACGGTAGAGGGGCCGGCAATTCTGGAGCAGATGGATTCCACCACGGTAATTCCGCCCAATTGGAATGCCTACACAGATGCCCACTACAACCTCATCGCGACTTATCAAGGGGGTGGAGAAGAATGACACGGAAAACAGATGCGGTTATGCTTGAAATCATTGGAAATCAACTCCTCTCCATTGCGGAGGAAATGGGAGTTGCCATCATCAAAAGTGCATATTCCAATAATATTAAGGAACGCCGGGATATTTCTACAGCTATGTTTGATCCCGAAGGTAATATGATTGCTCAGGCCGAACACGTGCCCATGCACCTGGGCTCATTACTTGGGATCATCGGAGAGGTCTTCAAGAAATTCGCAGTCTCTGACATCAAACCTGGCGATATGTTTGTTGGCAACGATCCCTACAATGGAGGAGGGACTCACCTCAATGATATCACCATCGCCGCCCCTATTTTTGCATCCAATGGAAAGCTGATTGGCTGGGCGGCAAACCTTGCCCATCACAGCGATATCGGCGGCAAGGAGCCGGGGTCCACCTGCGGTGATGCTGTAAGTATCTTTCAGGAGGGGCTCAAGATCCCGCTGGTGCGTATTTGCCGCAATGGCGAGCCCATCGCGGATATTGTAGACTTCATTCTCTGCAATTCTCGGATCCCAAACGAGCGCTATGGTGACCTTCAGGCTCAGATCGCTGCCAATCGTGTGGGTGCCCGCCGTCTTCAGGATGCCTATACGCGTTATGGAGACCTGTTGATCGATTGCATGCATGAGCTTCAAAATTATGCTGAGCGCCGTCTGCGCGCCGGTATTCGGAACCTGAAGGACGGCGAGTACAGCTTTATTGATTATATGGATGATGCGGGTGTGGCGTCTCCGGACCCAGTAAAAATCTGTGTAAAGATTACGATTAAAGGCGATGATCTGCATGTCGATTTTGCAGGCACACAAGGACAGGTTTCTGGCCCGATCAATCTCACAAAAAACGGTATGCTGGCCGCAGTATTCTACTCCTTGAAGGCGCTTATTGACCCTGGCACGCCGTCCAACGCAGGCATATATCGGGCGTTTACAGTAGCCGCCGAACCCGGCATGATCTTGAATGCCAAAAATCCTGCTGCCGTCGGCGAGCGAATTGATACGGCAATGCGTATTGCGGATGTTATCTTCGGAGCACTGGCTCCGGCGGCCGGAATTCGCTCCATGTCCGGAAGCAATGGCAGTTGTACAACGGCGTTGTTCAGTGGCTATGATCCTAACGACCCTGAGCAGTACCATGTGTATCTTGAGACCATTGCTGGCGGTGCCGGTGCGCACCGGGATATGGACGGTCAAAACGGTGTACAGGTCCATATGACAAACACCTCGAACCTGCCTGTGGAAGCGCTGGAGATGGAATTCCCGCTGATCATGGTCAAAAAATATGGACTTCGCCCGGACAGCGGCGGCGCAGGTCTGTACCGCGGCGGTCTTGGTATTGAGCGCGTCTATGAGGCGGTAACAGACCATGTAATATATACTGGCCTTGGAGACCGCCAGCGGTTTGAGCCATGGGGGATTGACGGAGGGCATAATGGTGCGGGCGGCTGTTATGATTTGACCCGCAGCGGACAGACGGAATCTCAGCGGCTGACATCCAAATGTACGGGCCTTGTGATGAATCGCGGCGATGTGGTCTGCGTCAGAACGCCTGGAGCTGGAGGTTGGGGGGATCCCAAACGGCGCGATGTACAGAAGGTGCTTGAAGACGTCCTGGAGGGAAAGGTGTCTCCTGGAGCGGCAGCTTCGGAATACGGAGTTGCGCTGAAACGTGATAAAATGCTCTGGACTGTGGATGAGGAACAGACTGACGTACTTAGAAATACCCCCTGAAGATATGGGAAGAAAAACCGTAACGGATACTACGGAAAGACGGTTACTAAGACCAACAAGGAATGCCCGATAAACGAAACATAATCACAAAAGGGGAGTTGCGGGGAAAGGCAAAACCACCGGCTTTGCCGTCATCTCATTAAGATAAGCGACAGACCGGACTGCGTGCAAAGCAGTTCGGTCTGTGTTGTAGGCACCAAAAACACCCCCCGGCTATGCCGGTGGTAAAAAATAGCTTAAAGCGAGGAGAAGAGTAGAAAAAGAAAAAACTCCCTGATAGGGTAGAAGTGGGTTGCCGACCACACAACTACGATAACAGGGAGGTCTTCATCGTGAAAGACAAAGACATAAATAGTTTAGAGCATACAAGTTGGAGATGTCAATATCATATCGTATTACCGATAGTAATCTCAATCACACAGGGATTTACCTCTATTCCAAAGGCAAAATCATGATTCATTTGACCTTTGACTATAAAACCGATGAAAAATGCACCACACCGGGCCAATATTTGAAGTATCACCGGACATTCCAGGGCCTTTCCACACGAGAACTGGCGGAAAAGGTGGGCATTGTGCCCGCGACACTGGTTCTGTATGAGAATGACCGGCATCCCATCAAGTACAGTACAGCGGTGGCGCTTGCAAATGTGCTGGGGATTGACCGCAACAGGCTTCTGGACGAATATACCGCCTTTGTAGATTACCCGTATTTCTCTCTTTTGAAAAAGGTACGGCAGGATCTTTCCTTAACTCAAATACAAATGGCTGAGTTGATTGGGATAGGCCAAACGTCTTATTCTGGATGGGAAAGAGAAATCCGCGTTCCGCGCCGTAAGGAGTATGATAAAATCCTTGCCGCACTGAAAAAGCTAAGGGTAAATGTGGATACATACCTTTGCCAGTCAGCTTCTATCTGATTGTAAATCGCACATTTGCGGCACTGTTTCCTTACATATATAATAGAAGCACAAAGGAGGAGTGCCAAATGAGAAAGCGGAAATTAAAGATATTTCTTACCCCTACGGAAAACAGCATTGTCATCCAAAGCCTCAACCACCTGCGCAACGCCATGCTCCGGGAAAACAGGGACACCGGCTGCCTGGACGAACTTCTGCTCAAAGTGATGTGCGCCCCGGTAAAGAAGATGTAAAATTACATATCGCAGCCAGATGAGCCGCTTATTCTTTTCAGAGAGTAAGCGGCTTTTTTCATGCCCATCTTTCGGATTTTCCGCGTACATAGCCGTCCGTCCTGCCAACGGGCGGCTAAATCTATGAAGAAGGAGGACATGAAAATGCCGGAACAAAGAAGCCGCCCCAGGGATGGCCGCGTGATCGCGCTGGCCAACCAGAAAGGCGGCACGGGCAAGACCACCACGACGGTGAACCTGGGCATTGGCCTGGCGCGTCTGGGGAAAAAAGTCCTGCTCATCGACGCAGACCCCCAGGGCGACCTTACCACCTGCCTGGGCTGGCAAGACCAGGACAGCTTACAGACCACGCTTGCTACCGTCATGGGAAAGATCATCCGCGACGAGCCTTTTACCGCAGACGAGGGTATTTTGCACCACAGCGAAGGCGTAGACCTCATGCCTGCCAATATTGAATTGTCAGATTTGGAGGCCACTCTTGTCAACGCCATGAGCCGGGAGATCACTTTACGCACCTATGTCAATGAAGCAAAGAAAAATTACGACGTGGTGCTCATCGACTGTATGCCGTCCCTGGGTATGATTACGATCAACGCCCTGGCTGCGGCGGACAGCGTGATTATCCCGGTGCAGGCCCACTATCTGCCCGCCAAAGGCATGACCCAGCTTATCAAAAACATCACAAGGGTAAAAAAACGGATTAACCCGGCCCTGAAGGTGGACGGGGTGCTGCTCACGCTGGTGGATGGGCGCACAAACCTTGCCAGACAGACGGCGGATACACTGCGGCAGAGTTACGGGAGCGTGTTGAAAATTTATCGTTCCGAGATTCCCGTAGCCATCAAAGCCGCAGAGATCAGCGCCGCAGGCAAGAGTATTTACGCCTACGACAAGGGGAGCAAGGTGGCCCAGGCTTACGCGGATTTTTCAAAGGAGGTGCTGGCGGATGGCGAAAAGCAACGGGCTAAACTTCAATCTTCCCTCAGTCGATGACCTGTTTTCCACGGAGGAAGAACGGGCCGAGGCACGGCTTGAAAAAGTCGTCAACCTTTCGCCCTCGGAAATCAGCGACTTCCCGAATCACCCGTTTAAGGTGCGGATGGACGCAGCCATGCAGGAAATGACGGAAAGCGTGAAGCAGTACGGCGTTTTGGTTCCTGCCCTGGTACGACCCAAGCCGGAGGGCGGCTATGAGATGGTGGCCGGGCACCGCAGGAAAACGGCGGCGGATTTGGCGGGGCTTGCGGAAATCCCCTGCATTGTGCGGCAGGTCACCGACGATGAAGCTACGATTATCATGGTGGATTCCAACTTGCAGCGTGAGCAGATCCTGCCATCGGAGAAGGCGTTTGCCTACAAAATGAAGCTGGACGCGATGAAACGGCAGGCTGGTCGGCCAAGAAAAGATAATTCGGCCCCAGTGGGGCCGAATTTAATCGGGACGCGCTCTAATTTGGAATTAGCCGCAGAAAGCCCGGACAGTAAAACACAAATCCAGCGATATATCCGTCTTACCCACCTTATCCCGGAAATCCTGGAGCTGGCAGATAACTCTGTGCTGAAAGACCCGGATATGCTGCAAATTGCCCTGCGCCCAGCGGTGGAACTGTCTTACCTGCGAAAAGAAGAACAGGCCGACTTATTCGCTATCATGGACGAGATGGACTGCACCCCGTCCCACGCCCAGGCCATCAAAATGCGCCGGATGTCCGAAGCCAAGACCGGCGATGAACGGCTGTCCATGGACGCCATGGCGGTTATCATGGAGGAGGAAAAAGGCAATCAAAAAGAACAGTTCAAAATCCCAAAGGAAAAAATCAGCCGGTTTTTTGCGCCGGGGACGCCCACGCAGAAGATCGAGGACACCATTGTCAAGGCGCTGGAACTTTACCGCAAACGCCAGCGCAGTTTAGAGAGATAGCCCACTCACAAGGGGGAAGTGCGCCCATTTGCGGGGAAACGGCAGCTTGTGCCGGTTCCCCCTCTCCACACCTCACCCCTTCCAAACAACCTAAACAGCCTAAAAAAGAAGATATTTGGGGAGCCTGGATGTTTATAAAAAGCTCCGGCCTCTTTTCCACAGGCAGACATCGGGCTGCGAGGAAAACCGGGCGGGCCTCTCTTTTTTAGACAGTAACCAACACAAGCCGCGGCACATCGGAAACGGTGTGCTTTTTTTGCGGCCATTTCAAGGAGGTAACACGATGAAAGCATTGAGAAAGCCCCTGTCCCTGTTCATGGCCATGCTCATGTGCCTGGGCATATTCGCAGGGACGGGAACTACAGCGTTTGCCGCAGGGGAAACCATGACGACGTATATGGTGGAGTTCCCCCGTGCCAGCGACCCCAACAAGGCAGGCTGGGGACATTCCGCTATGAATTTCCTGGGCGGATGGTCTACCGGCGAAAATAACGGTTTTACCATCCACACGCAGGATTCCTTTAACGGGAAAGTCATCTACTGTATCGAACCCGGCGTCGGCGTTCATTCCGGCGACCAGTTTACTGGCCGGGGCGAGGATTTCTGGGATGATTACCCGTCCGATCTGAACCCCACTATTCCACCGGACACCATCAAGGAATATATCGGGCGGATTATGACCTATGGCTGGCAGGGCAACGCCAGCACATCATGGATGACCGATGACCCGGAGGACGCCAGCAAGATGGCCGGGGCAATCGCCACCCAGCTTCTTGTCTGGGAAACCGTCGTGGGTGAGCGCGACAGCCAGTTTAACCATGTGGACGCCAACGCCCAGGGCAAGAACAATATCGCGGAATATATCAGCCCGGAGAATCCCCTTTACAGCGAGATCTTCAGCCAGTATTCCGCTATTGAGAGCGCGGTAAAACGCCATACCATGCTGCCCAGCTTTTTCAGCAGCACCGCCGACGCCGGGGCCTATGAGCTGAAATGGGACGGCCAGCAGTATTCCCTCACACTCACGGATACCAACGGTGTGCTGAGTGACTACACCTTCTCCAGCAGCACCACCGGGCTGAATTTCTCCGTGGACGGCAATCAGCTCACCATCACTTCCGCCCAGGCCATCAAAGGCTCTGTAACGGTAAAAGCAGAAAAAATCTCCGCCCAGCGCAGCGGCGTAGTGGTATGGACGGATGGGATTATCGGCGGCGGCAAGCAGGACTTTGCCACCTACGGGGAAACCGTGTCCGATTATATGGTGGGCTATCTGAATCTGGAAGTGAAAACCGGCAACATGAAGCTGGTCAAGACTTCCGAGGATGGACAGGTAGCCGGGATCAGTTTCACCATTACCGGCGAGGGATACAGCGCTACCAAGACCACCAATGAGGCGGGCGAGATCGACATCACCGACCTCAACCCCGGCGTTTATACCATAACCGAGCAGTCCATTGACAAATATGAACCCCAGGAAACCCAGCGCGTGACCATCGTCAGCGGCCAGACCTCTACCGTGAATTTCAACAACAAGCTGAAGCGCGGCAGCCTGGAAGTGACGAAAACCAGCGAGGACGGACTGGTGGAGGGCATGACCTTCCACTTGTATGGCACATCCCTCTCCGGGCAGCCGGTGGATGAGTATGCTGTGACAGATGGAAACGGCGTGGCGCGTTTTGAAAACGTGCTCATCGGCACGGGCTATGTACTGGAGGAGGTGGATACCCCCATCCGTTATGTGGTGCCGGATTCCCAGACAGCCACCATCGAGTGGAACGAAGTTACTCACAAGAGCGTGAATAACATGCTGAAGAAGTTCCGCGTCACCGTCACCAAGAGCGATGTGGAAACGGGCGCGCCCCAGGGCGACGGTTCTCTGGCCGGCGCTGTGTATGGGCTGTATAAGGGAGACACCCTTATCGACAGCTTCACCACGGACGAGAACGGCCAGTTCACCACCGGATATTACGTCTGCGATTCGGACTGGACAATCCGTGAAATCAGCCCCAGCGAGGGCTACCTGCTGGATTCCACCATCCACAAGGTAGGCGCGGAACCGGAGCTGTATGAGATTGAGCTGAACGATACCGCCAACGACGTGACGGAACAGGTCATCAAGGGCGACATCGCCATCATCAAGCATACCGACGACGGGGAAACCCAGATCGAAACCCCGGAATCCGGCGCGGAGTTCCAGGTGTTTTTGAAATCAGCCGGCAGCTATGAAAATGCCAGGGAATCTGAGCGTGATGTCCTCGTCTGCGATGAGAACGGCTTTGCACAGTCGAAGAAGTTGCCCTATGGCACCTATATCGTCCGCCAGACCAAGGGCTGGGAAGGCCGTGAGCTGATGGACGACTTTGAAGTGTATATCGCCCAAGACGGGCAGACCTACCGCTACCTTATCAACAACGCTAATTTTGCCAGCTTCATCAAGGTGGTCAAGGTGGACGCGGAAACCGGCGTCACCATCCCCTATGCGGGGGCCGGGTTCCAGATTTACCGTCCCGATGGCAGCAAGGTGGAAATGACGTTCACTTACCCGACGCCGACCACCATTGATACGTTCTACACCAATTCCGAGGGCTACCTTGTCACCCCGGAAAAGCTGGAGTATGGCTCCGGGTACTCTCTGGTGGAGGTCCAGGCCCCCTACGGCTATGTGCTGGACAGCACCCCGGTTTACTTTGATGTGACCGAGGACAATTCCAGCGAAGAAGGCGGCGTGACGGTGATCGAAGTCACCAAGCCCAACATGGCCCAGAAAGGAATCATCAAAGTCAGCAAGACCGGCGAGGTATTTTCCTCTGTGACAGAAAACGAGGGCGTTTACCAGCCGGTGTATGAGGTGCAGGGCCTGCCCGGTGCGGTGTTTGAAATTACCGCCCTGGAGGACGTTTATACGTTGGACGGTACGCTGCGTTATTCTGCGGGCGAGGTGGTGGACACCATTACCACCGGCGAGGATGGCACAGCCCAGAGCCAGCCTCTCTATCTGGGCAAGTTCCAGGTCAAGGAAATCGAGTTCCCCTACGGCATGGTGGATACCGGCGAAAATGCCACCAACGTGGAGCTGGTGTATGCAGGTCAGGAAGTAGAGATCACCGAAACTTCCGCCAGCTTCTACAACCAGCGCCAGAAAGTACAGGTCGCTCTGAATAAGCTGCTGGAGCAGGATGAAGCCTTCGGCATCGGTATGAATGGCGAGATTTCCGCTGTCACCTTTGGCCTGTACGCGCAGGAGGATATTACCGCAGCGGATGGTTCCGTTATTCCGGCAGACGGGCTTCTGGAGATCGTTTCGGTGAATGAGAACGGTCAGGCCACTTGTGCTACCGACCTGCCCTTTGGCAGCTTCTATCTGAAGGAACTGTCCACGGACAGCCATTATCTGCTGAACGGCGAAACCTTCCCGTTCACCTTTGAATACGGCGGGCCGTCCGTTGCTGTGGTGGAGATTGCCGCAAACGACGGTGAGGCTATCACCAACGAGCTGATTCGTGGTGAAATCCACGGCCTTAAAACCGACGAGAACGGCGCTGGCCTGGGTGGGGCTGTGATTGGCCTCTTTAAGAGTGATGAAACCGAATTTACGGCAAAAAATGCCCTTGCCACCACCACCTCTGCGGATGACGGCAGCTTCTCCTTCTCCAATGTGCCGTATGGAAATTGGGTGCTGAAAGAGCTGGAAAGCCCGGAAGGGTTTGTCCTCTCTGATGAGATCTTCTCCGTTGCCATTGAGGAAGATGAACAGGTTGTGGAGATCTCCCTTGCCAACGAGCGCGTTTATGGCGACCTGCGCCTTACCAAAGTGGATGAGGATTACCCGGACAACAAGCTGACCGGGGCCGAGTTTGAGGTGTACCGTGATACCAACGGCAACAAGGAGCTGGACGAGGGCGACGAGCTGCTGGGCAAGCTGGAGGAAACCAGCACCGGCATCTATGAGATGTCCCATATCCTCTACGGCGGCGTGTTCGTGAAGGAAACCAAAGCGCCGGAGGGGTATCTGCTGGATGAAAACGCCTACTATGTGGAGATTACCGAGAACGGCAAAATCTACGAAGTGGAAAATGAGGCCGGAAAGGGCTTTGTCAACGCGGCACAGACCGGCTCCCTGCGGATTGAAAAGACATCCAGCGATGGCAAGGTGGAAGGGTTCTCCTTCCGCGTGACGGGTGCCAATGGTTATGACCAGACATTCAAGACCGACAGCACCGGCAAGATTGAGATCACCGGACTGCGCGTGGGCGATTACACCGTATCTGAGGTATCGGACAATGCCAGCGCTAACTATGTGCTGCCTGCTGATAAGACGGTGACCATCTTTGCGGATAAGACCACCGTTGCACAGATGCACAACGAACTGCGCGACACACCGAAAACCGGCGACGAGAGCAAGCCGTGGCTGTGGATGACTCTGATGGGCGTATCCGCTGCCGGAACTGCTGTTCTGGGGATTGCGGC
>ERZ894232.2317-NODE-2317-length-13972-cov-15.655601_pt1 | contig 13972 bp, 9 predicted proteins | sample MGYA00380296_ERZ894232 | MGnify/ENA primary metagenome ERZ894232 (study PRJEB32331, sample SAMN06328433) | human gut metagenome | biome: human gut microbiome; feature: stool | host: Homo sapiens | collected 2014-08-14 ... | reverse complement strand
GCCCGCATGACGCCCCAGGCCCGACTGCGCTGGCTGCACGCCGTGCTGGCGGCGGGGCGGGGCAGGGAGAGGCCGGTGGCGTTCAGGGCACGGAGCAGATCGGACATTTTTTCCGATCCGGGTTCGGGATGCACCCGGTACAGGAAGGGAGCGCCGCGACCGGCAAGAAATTCGGCCGCCGCCTCGTTGGCCGCTACCATAAAGGCTTCGATCAAACGATGACTGAACAGACGTTGCCGATTACGCACGGCGATTACCCGACCTTTGTCCACCACGAATTCCGGCTCGGGCAGATCGAAGTCCAAGCCGCCCCGCTGTTGACGGCGTCGGATAAGCAGTTCGGCCAGTCCCGCCGCCTGGCGCAGCATGGCGGCCACTTCGGGAGGCATGGCGTTTCCGACTTCCCTCAAGGCGTTTTCGTCGCCGTCCAGCAGGGCCTGAACGCCGGTATAGGTCAGGCGCGCCCGCGAACGCATGAGCCCGGCTGCGAAAGAGGCGTCTATGGTGCGCCCCGTGGCGTCCACGCGCAGATCCGCCGTCAGTACCCGACGGTCTTCGCCGGGGCGCAGACTACAGACGCCGTTGCTCAGGGCTTCGGGCAACATGGGTTCCACCGAGGCGGGAAAATAATACGAATTGCCGCGCTCGCGCGCCTCCCGGTCCAGAGCGCCGCGAGGCCGCACGTACAGCGACACGTCCGCGATAGCTACCAGCAGCCGCCAATTTTCGCCTTGACGTTCCACATATACCGCGTCGTCAAAATCGCGGGCGTCTTCGCCGTCGATGGTGACCAGAGGCAGGGAACGCAGGTCCAGGGGCGTTTCCCCGTCCGGTTCCCGCCGGGAGGCGGCTTCCGCCTCGGTCAGCACATTGTCGGGGAACCCCTGGGGGATAAGGTGGTTGAGTTTGGTCAATTGTTCCTGAACCGCCGCTTCATCTTCCCGCCCCAGCGAGCGGATGGCCGCGGCCGACCACAGGGGGGCATCCGCGGGCGAGGGCAGACGTTCGCCCGGCGTCACGCGCAACAGTTCGCCACGCTCCGGCGGTGTGGGCAACCCGGATACGTCGACCTGCATGTCGAAGGCGAGACGGGCGTCGGCCGGGCGGGCCAGCGCCAGGCCGTCGCGTCGGCCCGGATGCAACACGCGCACCGTAAGTTCGGATTCGCCCCGGCGCAGAACCCGCAGTACCCGGCCTTCCGTTCCCGCGCCGCGTCGTGCGGGCAGCAGAGCCACTTCCACCAAATCGCCGTTCCAGGCGTCGCCCGCGGCTCCGGGCGCGATGTAGATGTCGTGGCCGCCGCGCGGGCCCTGATGTTCGGGAGCGACAAAGGCGGCGCCGGAGCGTTGCACTGCCAGAACGCCGCGGACGTTTTTCAGCCGGGCGGCGGGGGTCCAGAGCCCGCCGCGCAGGCGGGCCAGAGTTCCGTTGTCGGCCATGCCGCGCAGGGCGGCCACCACCTCGCGTTTGAGGCGGCGGGACAAACCCGCCCGGCGCAGGATATCGTCCAGACTGAGCGGATGGGGCGCGGCGGACAAAGTGTCGAGCAGCGTTTGCGGAGTGAACGTATCAATTTTTTTCAAAAGCGTGATCCAAGAAATATTTTTTCCTTGCCCGCAACGGCCGTCGCCGGGGGCATGTGCGTAGCCGAGCGTGTTCGAAGCACGTGATGCTTTTATGGACTAGGCTATAACCTTACAACATTTAAGCATGTTTTTCCCAAAGGCAAAGATTGGCGTCCACCATGACGGCAGCGCCCGGAGCCGCAGGCGAGCCCTGAATCCGGAGTTGGGAAGCGCGGCTGTGCCGTCGGAGCGACTATGAACGTTGTTCATGAAATCAGTTCGCCTTACCGTTAATATTCAGGGGCGACTGCCCTGTCCACCATAGGTTCCACCATGTCGCAAAATCGGGACCTCCCGTCCCGGAGGGCCATGCGGCCGCGTAAAAATCCGCCTTCACCTCCAGGGCATACAGCGCGGGCAGGTTCAGGCTGGCCAGCTTTACCGCGTCCTTGGCCGTACATATCACCGGCAGTCCGGGCGCGGCCAGGCGTCGCGCGTCGTCCGGGCGGCGCGCGTAATCGTGATGATCGGGAAAGATCAGATGTTCTTTCGGCGGTCGCCCCATAAACTCTTCAACGCTGCGTCGGACCTGGTCGGGATTGCCCACTCCGCTGGTCAGCAGATAGGGGCCGGGCAAGGCGGATGCGGGCTGCATGGGGGAAGGTGTCGGCCCGCAGGGGCGAAGCCCTTGCGGCCGCAGTCGGAAAGCGAAAACAGGGCGGGGAAAAGGGGCCAGGCGTCGGCGCAGGGCGGGCAGCGCGTCCGGCCAGGCGTCCGGATTGAGCTTGATCAGGAAAGCTCCGGCCGCGCTCAGCGCGGCGGCGGGTTCGCGCCAGGTGCCGGCGGGCAGTACGCGGTTCCAGTTGGAGGCCGGACCGTCGAGCAAATCGTCGGCGTCCAGCAGTACCAGATCGAGGTGACGTCCTGTGGAAAGGTGCTGAAAGCCGTCGTCAAGCAGGAAGAGATCGGGGGGATGGGGGGCGGCCAGGCCGGCACGGGCCGCCCGGTTGCGGTCGGGATCGGCCAGGATCAAGGCATGGGGATGAAGCCGGGCCAGCATGAGGGGTTCATCTCCGCTGTGGGCGGGATCGGCGTCGGCGGTAACGGGAAAAGGGCGGAAGGGCGCTTTGGCTCCGTAGCCCCGGGTGAGCACGACGGCCCGCAGGTTCCGCGCGTCCGCCCAGTCGAGCAGCCAGTCCGTCACCGGGGTTTTGCCCGTGCCGCCCCAGGAGATGTTCCCCACGGACACGCAAGGCCGAGGGGGGAGGTACGGGGACGGAATGCCCCACCCCGCCATGCGGCGACGGGCCTTAACCGCCCCGCCGTATGCCAGGGATAGGGGAATAAGCAAGGGAGCGAACGCGTTTTGCAGGGGATGGCGATCGGCCATGGCTTTTGGTGCAAAAGGCGGCGTCACGGTTGCCCGTGCGCCGCCTTTGACGCTTTATTAGGAGGTGAAGATGTCTGTAACGGACGCCGGAACACGGAGTCCCGCCAGGCGGGTGAAAAACTCAGGCGCGGGCTAGTTGCGGTTGCCGAACAGACGCAGCAGCATGAGGAACATGTTGACGAAGTCGAGATACAGACTCAACGCGCCCAGGATGGCGCCCCGACGGATGGCCAGACTGTCGTCCAGAGGGGCGCTTTCGCCCATGGCGCGCAGCTTCTGCGTGTCATAGGCCGTAAGGCCCGCGAACACAATGACGCCGATGACGCTGATGGCGAAATCCATGGCGCTGTTGCGCAGGAAGATGTTGACGATGCTGGCCAGGATAATGCCCCACAGCCCCATGATCAGAAAGCTGCCCATGCCGGTCAGGTCACGCTTGGTCACCGTGCCGTACAGGCTCATGCCGCCGAACATGCCCGCCGTGACCACAAAAGCCTGGGTCACGGACGAGTGGGTGTAGACCAGCAGCACCGGCCCCAGGAAGATGCCCATGAGCGCCGCGTACAGCATGAAGAAGCCTGTGGCCGCGCCCGCCGACAGTTTGTGCATGGCGGCCGACAGGTAGATGACCAGACCGAATATGGCCACGATCATCAGAATGGGCATAAACATATTGCCGTAGAAAAGCTGCAACACCGTCGGACTGGTGGCCGTCACGTAGGCGGCCACGGCTGTCACGCCCAGCGCGGCCGTCATCCACAGGTAGACGTGCTGCATAAAGACCGAGGCGGCGGAACGCGCCCGCACCAGCGGTTGGGTTTGATCCCGCAAATCATTCATACAATTAACCTCCCGCACGGCCGGGCCGTGTGTGTTGTCGCGTAGGGGACGCCGTTTCTTCGGTGTCGGTTAACACATAATATGCTTTGCGGGATTCCGCAAGCCTCAAGGTTCTCAAGGTCTTTTACTTTGTTCGTCGTTCGTCGTCGCCTTGCTTCTCCGTGTCCAGATTGCGCCCGTTTTCGTCGGCCAGGCCGGTCAGCAGGCAATCGCCGTCGGGCGCGCAACGAAAAATACCGTAAGCCGCCGCCGCGTATCGTTCGGCCTGCCCCTCTTCGAACAGGAAGCTGTGGGGCAGGCCCAGGACGATATTCCATGTTTCCCGATGGTACGGCACGGCGTAGAGTTCGGGAGACGGGGCGCCGCGTTTGGCGCGGACCTCGACCAGGCGAGCCGCGCCCCGTTCGTCCGGTTTCAGGATGGCGTACCCGCGTAACGGAAAATCACCGGCGTCGAGTTCGTTTTCCAAGGCGTAGGATAAGGCCATATAGTCGCCCTGCATGAGCGAACGCGGGTCCGCCGGGGCCAGGGCCAGAAGCAGGATGTCGCCCTTTTCAAGCAGGCTTTCCCTGGCGTGAATCGCGTATTGGAACGCCCCCAGAGTGACGAGGAGCAGAAGCGCGGCCGCCGCGCCGTTTCGAGGAATGGACCGCGTCGGACGGCATCGGCCGGAATATTTTTTCGACCGCGCTTTTGCCGGAACAAAGGCGGTTCCGACCAGAAGAACCAGGCCGGGGATGCCTATGAAAAAGGCTTTGAGCAGCAGGGGCACGGCCAGCAACGTATAATATCCCGTCAAGAAAACGCCGAGCAGAACGAAACCCAAAATTTCCAGCGCGCGCAGGGCGCGGGCGTGGCCCTCCAGCAGCAGAACCAGGGCGAAGACCGCCTCCGCCGGGGCCAGGAGCGGCAACGCGAGCAGGCCCAGCGCGGCCGCCCCGCCCCTGATCGCCGTCAGCCGTCCTCGTCCCTCGTGGAAGAGCAGGAGCAGCAACGCCAGGCCGCACAGCGCGGCGAACGGAGTGAAGGGCTGCAAGCCCGGGGAAAAGACCGGGAGCGAATCCATGCCGTTGTAAGCCGGTGTCGGCCTGTGCAACGGGCTCCAAAGGGGCAGGGCCAGGGCCGTCGAGAGCAGAGCGGCATACAGGGCGGGTCGCAAGGCGGCGCATGGGCGCTTGCCCCAGGCCAGAGGCAGGATGGGCAGGGCGCACAACAGCGTTAACACGTCTTCGAATGCCAGGCCGTGTCTTGTACCCCCTCCGGATGAAAAAATATCGAAGTCGGGACTGAAAGCCATGCGCAGAAGGAGCAGGGCGCTCAGGACGGACACAAAGCGCCAGCCCGCGTGCCGGTGAAAAGGATACAGCACGGCCGTGGCCAAGGCGACGCCCGCGGCCGCTTCCCGAAAGTTGAATCGGTCGGCCAGGCCGACGGTGAGAAATGCGAACCCGGCCAAGGGCAGGATCAGGGACAGGATGAGGGCGAAGCTGCCCGTTCGACGCGCCGCGGCCAGGCCCGTTCCCATGAAGAGCAGGGCCGTCGCCAGCATGCCCGTGGCGTGCAGGGCGTCGGCTTTGTAGAGAACATAAGCGGCCAGGGCCGTGACGAACAGGGCGGACAAGCCGCCGCCCAAGCCTCCCAGCAGATGGGAAAGTACGGATTCGCCCCGCGCGGACTGGGGAGCGGCATCGCCGGGCGAATTCGCTCGCCGGTCGTCGGCCGGGTCGTCCGGCGCGGCGGCAACCGGAGCGAGCCGCAAGCGGAGCAGGCCCCTGACCGCCGTCAGGGTATAGAGCACGTTGCCTGTGGCGTACCAGAACAGACTGACCCCCACGCCTCCCCTGTCCTCAATGCGGAAAAGCGCGGAGTTGAGCAGAGGATAGCCGCACAGGGCCAACAAAAAGAAGGGAAAAGGGCGGCCCGTGCGGACGGCGTACGCGAGCACGACGGCCAGCCCCGCCATGCCCGTCAGGGCACGCGGCCAGGAAACCGGTTCGGGATAGGAGGCCGCGTAGCCCAACAGAGCGGTGCAGACCGGGGCGGTGGCGTAGGCCAGGACGAAGGGCAGGACGATGGACCCGAACAGTTCGGCTCGGCGGCGCAGGAGCGGCCGCAGCCGAGCCGCGCCCACACAGGCCGCCCATAAAAGAATGTTTACGGTCAGGGCGAGCGACAAGGGGGTGGAGAGCCGGCTGCCGAGGCCGTTTTCCATGCCCGCTTGCCTGCTCCACAGCGCCAGGGCGATGTTGAGCGTCGTTACCCATAGAGCCCACAGCGCCGTGGCGGGGCGTATCGGCAACCAGGGCGCGATGCACGCAGCCCACAGGGCGAACAGTTGCCAGGCGTCCGCGCCGGTCTGGTATATCTGGCCGAACACAGCCCAAAACACGCCCATGAACAGGCCCGCCGCCGTTAGGGCGGCGTCCGCCGCGTGGGGCGCGCGGCGACGGAGCGCGAGGAATGCGCTTATGCTCAGAACCAGGCCGGTTTCCACCAGCAGAAGGCGAACAAAAGGCGGGATGCGTTGCCGGTTGGCCGCGAAAAAATAGATCACGGCAGCCAAAACCAGGGCCGTGCCCAGCCCGGGCAGAACGCGGAGCAGCCAGGCGCGCCAGGAAGCGCGGTCCGGTTCCGGCGAGAGCGACGTGTCGTTTGTCTGTAGCATGAGCTGCCTTTAACCGCCGGAGGCACGCGCGGCAGCGCGTTTGGAGCGACGCCCCCCGCCTGGAATTGCGGCGTTTTATTTTGAAAATACCCCCGCGCCATCCGAAATTATGCGGGCGAGAGACGGTAAATACAAGCGGTAGATCTTGAAATTTTTGATTTTTGCCTTAGTTATGAATTATGTCGTCGTATTCATTGGGAGAGTTGACACAAGGCCGGGCGCAAGACTGGACTTGGACTCTAAAGTGTGCTCTAGTAGCAACGCTCTAAGGACGCCGCCTTTCCCGACCGGCCAGCCTCGCGCGAGTCCGCGGGACCAGGCTCGACGTCCGTCCCGATCTGCAAGCGGCGGAGAGGCTGCGGCTTTTCCGTCCGGTACGAGGACATTCCTCAAAAGGAAATCCCTATGGACACCATCAGGCTTGATCTCGCCCGGGACGCGAACTTTCTCCACGCCGTGGAGGAGGAGAGCGGCCAGAATCTTTCCACGTGCTACCAGTGCGGCAACTGTACGGCGGGTTGTCCCGGCGCGCAGTTCTACGATCGCCAGGTCAGCCAAATCATGCGCGCGGTGCAGCTCGGTCTCAAGGACGAGGCGCTGAACAACCGTTCGCTGTGGCTGTGCCTTTCGTGTCAGACCTGCACCGCCCGCTGTCCCAACAACATCGACGTGGCCCGCGTCATGGAGACGCTGCGCCATATGGCCCGGCGCGAGGGCAGGGTGCAGGATCGGCCCATCGAGTCGTTCTGGAAGGCTTTTCTGGACACGGTGCGCCTGACCGGCCGTTCGTTCGAAATCGGCGTCATGGCCGACTACATGCTGCGCACCGGCCGGGGCTGGGGCAACATGGACATCGCGCCCACCGCGCTGGCCAAACGCAAACTGCCCTTCCTGCCGCACCGTATAAAGGGACGGGACGAAGTGGCCCGCATCTTCAAGCGGTACGCGGAAAAAAGGAGTTAGCCCGTGAAGCTCGCCTATTATCCCGGTTGTTCCGGCGAAGGAACCTCGACCGAGTACGAGGCCTCCACGCGCGCCGTGTGCCGCGCGCTGGGGCTGGAATTCGCCGAAATCGAGGACTGGAACTGTTGCGGCTCCACCCCGGCCCACGCCATGGACATCGTGTTGTCCGGCGCGCTGGGCGCCCGCAATCTCATGCTGGCCGGTCGCGCCGGGGCCGAGGGCGTGACCACGCCCTGTCCCAGTTGTCTGGCCAATCTTAAAATGGCCCGCCATCGCATGCAGTCCCCCGAATTCAAGGCCAAAGTGGACGCTCTGCTTGATGCGCCCACTCCGGCGCGCGAAGATGGCTCGGCCGATCTGCCCGACACTTTTTCCGTGCTTCAGGTCATTCTGGAGCAAGTGGGGGTGGACGCCGTGGCCACTCGTGTGACCAAGCCTCTGGAAGGATTGAAGGTCGCCACGTACTACGGTTGTCTTATGAGCCGCCCGGCCGGGATCATGAACTTCGACGACCCCGAAAATCCCACGGCCATCGACAAACTCATGAGCGCCCTGGGCGCCGAAGTTGTGCCCTTTCCGCTCAAGACCGAATGTTGCGGCGCGGCCATGGGCGTGGCCCTCAAGGATGTCACGTCCAGTCTGAGCGGCCGTATTCTCGCCTCGGCCAAGGCTTTCGGGGCCGATGCCGTGGTTACGGCCTGTCCGCTCTGTCATATGAACCTGGACCTCCGCCAGGGGCAGGCCGAACGGGCCAAGGGCGTCAAGTTCGACATGCCCGTCTTTTACTACACCCAGCTTATGGGCCTGGCCTTCGGGCTGCCCGCCGACATGCTTCGGTTGGAAAAGCTGGCCGTCAGTCCCGAAGCCCTGCTCAAAAAGCTGGCGGACCGCCGGGCCGAAAAGGCGCGCGCCGCCGTGGCGGCAGCCGCCGAATCCAAACAGGCCCCGGCGGAACCGACCGCCAATCCGGCTGAATCACACGAAGCCGAAGGAGCCGCATCATGAAAATCGGCGTCTTTGTCTGCCATTGCGGCAGCAATATCGAAGCCACGGTGGATACCGCCGCGGTGGCGAAGACGGCCTTGACCTACCCGGACGTGGCCTTTGCCACGGACTCCATGTATACCTGTTCGGAACCCGGGCAGGAAGGCATTGTTCAGGCCATCAAGGAACACGGATTGGACGGCGTGGTCGTGGCCTCGTGCTCGCCTCGCATGCATGAACCCACCTTCCGCCGTACGGTGGAGCGGGCCGGGCTCAATCGTTATATGTTCGAAATGGCCAATATTCGCGAGCATGTGTCGTGGATCGGCAAGGACCGCGAGGCCAATACCAACAAGGCCGCCGAACTGGTGCGCCTGGCCGTGGAAAAGTTGCGCCGCGACAAGCCCCTGTATGCCAAACAGTTCGACGTGACCAAGCGCGTGCTGGTCATCGGCGGCGGCGTGGCCGGCATTCAGGCCGCTCTGGACGCCGCCGAGGGCGGGGTCGAAGTGGTCATGGTCGAGCGCGAAAGCACCATCGGCGGCAAGATGGCCAAGCTGGACAAGACTTTTCCCACCATCGACTGTTCAAGCTGCGTGCTCTCGCCCAAGATGGTGGACGTGGCCCAGAACCCCAACATCACGCTCTACGCTTATTCCGAGGTGGAGAGCATTTCAGGCTTTGTGGGCAATTTTACGGTGACCATTCGTAAAAAGGCCACCTATGTGGATTGGTCCAAGTGCACGGGCTGCGGTTCCTGTACGGAAAAATGCCCTTCCAAGCATACGCCCGACGCCTTCAACGAGCGCGTGGGCGAAACCACGGCCATCAATATTCCTTTCCCTCAGGCCATCCCCAAAAAGGCCGTGATCAACCCCGAGCACTGCCGCAAGCTCAAATCCGGCAAGTGCGGGGTATGCGCCAAGGTATGCCCCACCGGAGCCATTCAGTACGAGATGCAGGACGAAATCGTCACTGAACAGGTGGGCGCGATCATCGCGGCCACGGGTTATGACCTCATGGACTGGACGGTGCTCGGCGAATATGGCGGCGGTCGTCTGCCCGACGTGGTGACCAGCCTTCAGTACGAGCGCATGATGTCGGCCTCGGGACCCACCGGCGGGCATATCCACCGTCCTTCGGACGGCAAGGAGCCTAAAAAGGTGGTGTTCATCCAGTGCGTGGGGTCGCGCGACAAATCCATCGATCGGCCCTACTGCTCGGGCTTCTGCTGCATGTATACGGCCAAACAGGCCATTCTGACCCGCGATCATATACCGGATTCGCAGGCGTTTGTATTTTATATGGATATTCGCGCACCGGGCAAGATGTACGACGAGTTTACCCGTCGGGCCGTGGAGGAATACGGCGTCAACTATGTGCGCGGCCGCGTGTCGGCCATTCAGCCCACCGTGCGGCCTGACGGCAGCATGGGGTACATCGTGCGCGGAGCCGATACGCTGCTGGGGCAGCAGGTGGAGGTCGACGCCGACCTGGTGGTGCTGGCCGTGGGTATCGAGGGAGCGCACGGGGCGGGTCATCTGGCCGAAACTCTGCGCATTTCCTACGACAAATATGGCTTTTTCATGGAACGCCACGTCAAGCTGGGCCCGGTGGAGACCAACACCGCCGGCGTGTATCTGGCGGGCGTGTGCCAGGGGGCCAAGGATATTCCCGCCTCCGTGGCGCAAGGCAGCGCGGCGGCGGCCAAGGCGTTGGCCCTGTTCTCCAAGCCCAAGCTTGAGAACGATCCTCAGGTTTCCGTAGTGGATATCAAGCGCTGCGTGGGCTGCGGCAAGTGCATCAAGGTATGCCCGTATCAGGCCATCAAGGAAACCGTCATCCGGGGCGAAACCAAGGCCGAGGTGGTGGAAACCGTATGCCAGGGCTGCGGCCTGTGCACGGCCACCTGCCCGCAGGGGGCCATTCAGGTTGCCCATTTCACCGATAATCAGATTCTTGCGGAGGTTAACGCCCTATGTCTGTCCTGACCGGCAAAGAGCTCCGTATCGTGGGCTTTCTGTGCAACTGGTGTTCTTACGGCGGGGCGGACACGGCGGGCACGGCCCGCGCCGTTCAGCCCACGGACCTGCGCATCATCCGCGTGCCCTGTTCGGGCCGCGTCAATCCTTTGTTCGTGCTCAAAGCCCTGATGAACGGCGCGGACGGGGTGTTGGTGTCGGGTTGTCATCCGCGCGACTGCCACTATTCTTCGGGCAACTTCTATGCCCGGCGGCGTCTGGAAATGCTTAAGGATTTTCTGCCTATCGTGGGCATTGATCCCGAGCGCTTCGAGTACACCTGGGTGTCGGCTTCGGAAGGCCAGCGCTGGAAGGAAGTGGTCACCAATTTCACCGACCGTATCCATAAGCTGGGTCCCGCCCCCCGTTGGGCCGACGTGACGCCGCGTTACGATCTGCCTTTCAACAACCCCGAAAACCTGCTTGAACCCATCCGGCCCCTGGGTTGCGGCGAAAATCCTTCGCTGGCCGAACTCAAGCAGGCCATCAAGGACGCCCTTGCCGCGAGCCCCGAGGCCGGGGCCGAAGGACGCAAGCTGGAAGGCGTGTTGGGCTGGAAGCGCGGTTTCGACGCCGTGCACGCCGAGCCCGTGTTCATGCAGACCCCCGAGGAAGTGGACGAACTGATATGGGGGCCCTTCAACGTGCACAACCTGGCCAACTTTCTGCCCCAATACAAGGGGCGTAAAATTGGCGTGGTAGTCAAGGGGTGCGACAGCAAAGGCGTTATCGAACTGCTGGCCGAGGACCTGATCAAGCGCGAGGACGTGGTGATCTTCGGCATGGGCTGCAACGGCACGGTGAGCGAAGCGCGCATCCGGGCCAAGCTGCCCGAAAACGCGGTTATCGAAGCCGTGCGCGGTCAGGGCGCCACCCTGGTGGTCACCGCCTCCGGGCAAGACTACGAAATGCCTATGGCCGATATCGCCCAGGACAAGTGCCGTCAATGCAACAAACCCAACGCCCTCATTTCGGATGTATTCGCGGGACGGCCCGTGGCCGAGCCTCCCGCGCCGACCGACGGCCGATCCGGCGCGCTTCGCTTTCTGGACGGGTTGAGCCTGGAAGAACGCATGAGCTTCTGGAAAGGGCAGATGGAGCGCTGCATTCGTTGTTACGCCTGCCGTAGCGCCTGTCCCATGTGCGTGTGCCGCGACCACTGCGTGTCCGACAGCCGTGACCCCGAATGGCTGACCCAGGATGACGACGTATTGCAAAAGATGTTCTTCCAGCTTATCCACGCCCAGCACCTGGCCGGGCGCTGCACGGGCTGCGGCGAATGCCAGCGGGCCTGCCCCATGGGCATTCCGGTGTTCGCCCTCAAGCAGCAATTCGGCCGCATGATCAAGAACGTCTTTGGGTACGCCGCGGGCATGGACCCCACCGCCACGCCGCCTCTGTTGACCTATCAGGTGGAAGAACCGAACATCAAGGAGCGCGAACTGTCATGAGCAGCCTCCGCTTTGCCACGCCCGACGCCCTGCTTGGCTGGCTGAAAAAACTGGCCGCGGAATACCGCGTGCTGGCTCCCCGCCAGGAAGGCCCCAGCGTGCTCTTTAGGCCCTATACGGTCGCCGATCTGGACGGCCTGAACGACCCGGCCGCGTTGTTGCGCCGGGCCACCGCCTCGCCCAAAGAGGCCATGTTGCCCCACAGTGAAACCCTGGTGCGCTTTTCGGCCGTCAAGGACGAGGAAAATCCGGCCAAACTCAACGCCGGTCTTGAAGCTCCCTGCCAGGCCGAGCCCACTGTGGTCTTCGGTTTGCGCCCCTGCGACGCGCGCGGTTTTGTGGTGCTGGACCGGCCCTATATGCACGGCAAGTTCAAGGACCCGTACTACACGGCCCGGCGTGAAGCCACCGTCATTGTCACCCAGGCCTGTCCCACGGCCATGCCCACCTGCTTTTGTCATTGGGTAGGCAGCCATCCCGCCGACGCGGAAGGCTCGGACGTGCTGTTCACCGCTGTGGACGGCGGTTACGTCCTTGCGGGCATCAGCGACAAGGGGCGGGCCCTGCTGGACGGCGCGGGCTTCGCCGACGGCGACGACAAACAGGCCGCCGTGGAAGTCGCCCACAAGACGGCCGCCGAGGCCCTATGCCCGCCCTCCACGCTGGAGGACATCCCGGCCAAAGTGGCGGCCCGTTTCACGGATACCGAGTTCTGGATCAAGCAGACGGCCAAGTGTTTGTCCTGTGGGGCCTGCACCTACCTGTGCCCCACTTGCCAGTGCTTCACCATCACCGACGAGGGGTCGCCCCTGGAAGGCCGCCGTCTGCGCAGTTGGGATTCATGCATGTCGCCTCAGTTCACGCTGGAAACCAGCGGTCACAATCCCCGCGCGGAAAAATTCAAGCGCATGCGCAACCGCATCAGTCACAAGTTCAGCTATTACCCCCAGTCTTACGATGGGGCGTATTCCTGTGTGGGCTGCGGCCGATGCGTGATAAGCTGCCCGGTGTCGCTGGACATCCGGCGGGTGGTGGCGGACGCGGCGAACGGCGCGCCCGGCGTAACCGGCGAGGCCGCTCCGTCCGCCAAGGTCAAAAGCGCCGAAAAGTCTTCGGGTAAGGAGTGATCATGAGCGAGCATCAGTGCACCTGCGGCCATAACAACCCTTACCTGCCGGAACTCGCCACGGTGGTGGAAACGGTGCAGGAAACCCCCACCATCAAATCCATTCGCGTGCGCTTCGACAACGAAGAGGCGTGGGACAAGTTCACCTATCAGCCCGGTCAGGTGGGGCAGTTGTCCGTGTTCGGCGCGGGCGAATCCACCTTCGTCATCAACACCCCGCCTTCATGCAGGGACTATTTGCAGTTTTCCGTGCTCAAGGCGGGCGAGGTGACGAACGCCATCCACAAGCTTCAGGCCGGGGACAAGGTGGGCGTGCGCGCTCCCCTGGGCAACTGGTTCCCCTATGAGCAGTGGAAGGGCAAAAACGTGTTCTTCGTGGGCGGCGGCATCGGCATGGCCCCCATTCGGACCATTTTGCTGCATCTTTTGGAACACGCCGGGGATTACGGACAGATCAGCCTGCTGTACGGGGCCAAGTCGCCCGCCGACATGGCTTTCCAGGCCGACGTGCCCGGCTGGTTGAATCACCCCCATCTCAAGACCACGCTGACCATCGACAACCCGGCCGAGGGCTGGCCGCACAAGGTGGGGCTCATCCCCAACGTGCTCAAGGAATTGGCCCCCAGCCCGGACAATACCATCGCCGCCCTGTGCGGACCGCCGATCATGATCAAGTTCACTCTGGCGGCCTTCCGCGAACTGGGCTTCAAGGACGAAAACATCGTCACCACCCTGGAGCGGCGCATGAAATGCGGCATCGGCATTTGCGGCCGTTGCAATATCGGCGGCAAATATGTCTGCCTGGACGGCCCGGTGTTTACCCAGGCTCAGCTCAATGAACTTCCGCCGGAATTGTAGCGGAATATCCGGATAGGATGAAGGAGAGGGGGCCTTTGGAAAAAGGCCCCCTTTCTTTTTATATGGCTTTAGCCAGTTGAGGAAGCATAGCTTCCGAAACAGAAATCCA